>Ga0210057_1000027_pt1 | contig 385376 bp, 378 predicted proteins | sample CryGeyCG2114_010_2_FD_183968 | JGI IMG/M metagenome (GOLD analysis project Ga0210057, IMG submission 183968) | Groundwater microbial communities from aquifer - Crystal Geyser CG10_big_fil_rev_8/21/14_0.10 (SPAdes) (version 2) | ecosystem: Environmental > Aquatic > Deep subsurface > Groundwater...
TGGAGCGTACGATTTAGTTTAGAGCCACCACGCGCTCCGCGCGTGGCACATTACCGGTTTTTGAAATAGGTTTTAACTTGGTACAATAGAGACACACATATAAAAAGCGCCTGTTGCGGCGCTTTTTATTTTTCGACAGGCATAGAAATACCCTCGGAATGCATACAGCAATTCCGAGGGCGTCCGGAAGAAGATGTCTGCCGATGTCTGTTGCCGCTTTGGCCATTTCATTTCGGGCAATCGCCCAGGCCTTCTCGGTTTACATAGGCGGCAGACGGGGAGTATGTTGCAAAAATGATACCAAATCATGCTATAAAAGCAAATGTGCTCCCAAGAGGATTCGAACCTCTATCACAGGCTCCGGAAGCCTGCATTCTATCCATTGAACTATGGGAGCGAATAAATCACTAGTGATATATCTAGATATATCACTAGTGATTATATATACTATCTATATATGGCACGAAAGCAACACAACCGCAATATTCGAAATATCCAAAAATCCGGAGGTACCTATTACGTAACCATACCTATCGACATGGTGCGTGCGCTTAAGTGGCGCGAGCGGCAGAAAATAGAATTTGCGCTCGATGAGCGAACTCAAACACTCCGCATCAAGGACTGGAAAAAATAAAGCACCTATAGTAGTCTGTACAAGATTCAGCAACGATTTTCAGTGCGATAATTTCATTACAATCTAAAACAGACATATGATCGATTTCTCAATTTCATCGCTGGCGGAGGCTTTCCTTGCATGGATGGGAATGCATAGTATCCGTATTATCCTTATTTTCGCAGGCGGATTTGTTGGTATTCGCTTGCTTCGGCGTATCATCAGCGCCAGTTTTGAAAAAGTCGTAGATAAAACATATAAACTGCGCGACCACGTTGCCAAGGAAAAACGCCAAGCAACACTTGAAGGCGTCGCTTTTTCCATTATCAACATCGGCGTATGGATTATGGTCGGACTTATGGTAGCGTCCGAGCTTGGTATTGATATTGGTCCTCTTATAGCGGCAGCCGGCATTGCCGGTATTGCTGTTGGTTTTGGCGGTCAATATTTAATTCGCGATCTTATCTCCGGTTTGTTTATCATCATGGAAGATCAATATCGCAAGGGAGATGTGGTAAAAGTGGGCGGTATTTCCGGTGTTGTGGAAGATATTACCATTCGTCGCACGGTTCTTAGGGATTTGGACGGTGTCGAACATACGGTGCCGAATGGTGAAATAAGCGTAACATCCAACATGACAAAAATTTGGGCGCGGGCACATTTGGATATAAGTGTCGGGTACGATACCAATTTGGATAAAGCCATTGAGGTACTAAACCGCGTAGGGAAGGAAATGGCGGAAGACGAACAATGGCAAGATGATATTATAAAGCCGATTGAGTCCGTGGGCGTAAATGAATTTGCCGACTCGGCCATTATGATAAAAGTACTTGGAGACACTAAGCCGATGCAGCAATGGGCGGTAATGCGTGAGTATCGAAAACGTATAAAAATGGCATTTGATAAAGAAGGTATCGAGATTCCGTTTCCGCAAAGAACGGTGCATATAAAAAATTCCCGGTAAATATTAAAAACTGCCACCGACGGTTTTTAATTGACGTTACTGTTGTTACGCGGTATTCTTTGTTCTAGAGCATTCGATTAACATACAAGGAGAGACGCCATGTCGACCGAGAGAATGATAGAAATGGTGTACAATGCGGGAAAGAATAACGATGATAATCATTTTACGGAAGAAGAAGTATGGCAATTTGCTGAGGGAAAAAAACCGGAAAAAGAAATGCATCTTTTGGAGTGCACAAAATGTTCGGATAAACTGAAAGCATTTCGCTACCTCCATGAAAATTTTGGCGGAGTTTACGGCGATCACTAATCACTTTATAGTTATAGGTCTTCCATGGCCTTTTTCTTTTTCCGACAAAAGGGGGTGCTATGCTTTCTCGGAAGGTATTTTTCGAAATAATGGAAGAAATGAGACGCTATTATCGTGCCGATCGCAACGGTTTGGGAGGCGCTTTGTGGGAACGGTATCTTGAGGTTGATTTTTTACCGGTGGAATATAAAGGTCAGTTTACTGACATAACACAGATCTATTTTCCCCGAAACTCTTACGCCGTGCATGATGTGTTGTTTGATAATGGAACAATAAATGAGGTTTTTCGCGATCCAAATCTTACAGTATGGAGTACGCCGACACTTAATTCAGTAAGAGGTACGCCTAAGTATGAAAGCATGTTCGATTGTACATTTATGGGGGATAGTGCATTTTTCGCCCGCCTTGCTCTTCTCGCCACATTACTTCCCTGTAAGTCAACCGAAGTATTTGAGTACTATAAAAAGAGTTTCGGTTGGGAGATTGATATATTTTGCCCTTTTTGTGGAAGAGGGTATGTGCCTATATTAGGATGGAGTATTACCTCAATACGTAAACGGAACAATATGCGTTGCCAAGAACATGATCCTTAAGACCTTAATGGTCTTTTTCTTTTTCCCAAAATAATCTGCCACAAGTCTTCTGAAGGATTGTTTTCGAGCGTAAATTTTGGTACAGTATCAGCATTCTTAGGAGATATGCAATACGCATGGTGGCTGTAGCTCAGTGGTAGAGCGCTCGGTTGTGGTCCGAGTGGTCGTGGGTTCGAATCCCATCAGCCACCCATCGAAAAAATCTTTATTTTGCAATGCAAAAAAGTTCTATACCTGATGGGAGTTGAACTTTCTTAACAGTTGAATTTTATGATCATTTGTGGTATATATGTGAGGAATCATGATCTGCTGGTCTTTCAGAAAATCAAACTTTTGTATAGGAGGTAAAAATGCAAAATCAACAAGTGATTGAAACCCAGCTTGAGTTTTATCGAAAAGGAGGTGCGGGGTGTTTATTCGCTGCGCATGCTGCAGGCGATCCTGCTAGATATGGGTGGAGGTTGTCTGTTAGCAAAGTAGATAAAGAAGAGATAGTGCGCCTGGTGCAACAAGCAATATCGCTTGATGAGGTTTCAACGCAGAGCATTATTTTCCCATCTATTATAACCACTGAGGATTTTAGGAATTTTCTCCTTCTTCTAAAAGATGCATCCCCGTTTTTTCTTGAACAAGAAGTGAAGTTCCGGGGAATGATTTGCTTAGGCTATCGGGTTCTTATTGGGAAGGCTGTGTCTTGGGTTACGGGTTTTGGCGGTTTTGAATTCTTGCCAAAAACGCGGCAAGCGGTATTTACCGAGATTGTCTTTCGTAGCAAACAACGACCGAGGTATAAGAAGGTTATGAAAGAAGCTCCTCTAGGAGTTATTCACCTTGCGGATATGCGCATGCACGGAATGTCCGAGAACAAATTTCAATCCCTATGGTATGGGTCTTTCGACAATACCGAAAGGGTCATTGGCCACAAGCCCGACTTGCGAAGTGCCGCAAAGACAACCTTCGCTGTTCCGGTCAGTATGTGGAAATGATGCCAAAATCGTTGAGGGTTGTGCAAAATCTGTACCGCCCTTTTATATTTGTTTATAATGAGAAATATAAGTGGTTTATTTAAACAATGTCAACATCAACATTTGCTGAAAAGGCAAGTATGTTCTACGAAGGACTATACGCACCGCATAACCTGCCATACGGGGTTGAGGCTGTACATCCATACAAGCAGGCAGATGTTAGAGATAATATAAAAGTATTTCTTAATAAATTCTTTTGTGATACTCAAAAGAGAATATTTGTATTGGGGATCAACCCAGGTCGTTTTGGATCAGGAATAACCGGAGTGCCATTTACTGATCCAATCGCTTTAGAAAAATTTTGTGGCATTGATAATGCTTTTGTGAAGAAAAGGGAATTATCCTCAGAGCTCATGTATACATTTATTAATGAGTGGGGTGGTTCTAGGGTTTTCTATAGTAACTTTTTTCTGTCTGCAGTTTCACCGATTGGATTTATTCGAGATGGAGTAAATTATAATTATTACGATGATAAAGATATGTTAGAGATAACGAAACCATTTATTGTTAGCACATTACAACAACAACGCTCTTTCGGAGCTAGAGATACGGCGATCTTGTTAGGCATTGGGAAAAATCAAAAGAAATTCACTGAGCTGAACAGAGAATTTGGATTTTTTAACCATGTATTCGCAATCGAGCACCCGCGTTTTATAATGCAATATCAGAGAAAGAATTTGAAAGAATATATAAAAAAATATCATAATGTATTTTCTCAAGCGCTTGAGACTTGTTAGAGATTATTCAGTAAATTAGAATCATGAACGGAGATATTGATCGCATCATTAAATTCACGGCAAAACATTTTGTATTTGATGAAAAAACATATCCGGAATTGGTAAATAACTCCAATAAGCAGCGGTTGATATTCGCTATTCGCCACTCCGTGTTGCATCTTGCTAAGACATCCGGCAAAGTAGCTTCTATTAGTGAAGCTGTTGATCATGGTAAGGAGGTTGACATGGCACAGTTAAGGGCTGATATTTCTAAAGCTCTGATTGCAGTGTTGCGTTTGGCAGAAGTTATAGGCATGTCAGAGAATGATATAGTTCGCACAATTGAGGAAAAGTATAATGATAAGATATGAAAGTGGAGTACGAAGCAACATTTCCAAATATCGATAAAGACGATATTCGCCACAAGTTTGAGCAAGTGGGAGCAGGGCTTATAAAGCCTGAACGATAACGAATAACGGGGTCAGGGACGCTTATTGACCTATAATTTCTCCACTTGCTATGGTTATTCCATGCCCCGCAACCAACGCACCGATGTAGGAGGAATCATCTATCATATAATCAACCGCGCAAATGCACGCATGCGGATATTTAATGAACCCAAAGATTATCAATTGTTTGAAATAACGCTCGCTGAAGCAAAAGAACAAGTACCGATGCGTATTCTTGCATACTGCATCATGCCCAACCATTGGCATCTGGTACTCCATCCTAAAAAAGACGGCGATCTACAGAAGTTCATGGGATGGTTTACGCTTACCCACACCCGAAGATGGCATGTATTCCATAAAACAATCGGATCAGGACATCTCTATCAAGGCAGGTATAAATCATTTCCTGTTCAAACCAACGAATATTTTATACAACTCTGTAAATATGTAGAACGCAATCCATTACGTGCTAAACTCATCAAACGAGCAGAAAACTGGAAATGGTCCAGTTTATGGCGCAGACAACATGGTACCAAAGAACAGCAAAAACTCCTTTCCCAATGGCCAACCGGAATTCCTGATGACTATCTTTCCTATGTCAACGAGCCAGAAAAAGATGATGAACTAGAAGAAGTGCGCTATAGTGTAAACAGAGGAAAACCGTATGGTAGGGAACAATGGACCAGCCGCATCGTTGACCGATTTAACCTTGAATCAACCATTCGAGATCCTTGGCGACCAAAAAAGCGTCCCTGACCCCGTTATCGTCAGAATTTGAAGAATTGGGTATCCGTAGCCAAGATGATTTCAAGAGGCATATTGAAAACGTGATAAATAATCCTTCTCGTACTGACGATCTGCCGAGGAACCGTACTCAATATTATGATTCAGACTCAAACACATATATTGTTATTGATCGTAACAGTTCAGATTACGGTACAGCATTCCGTCCAAAAGATGGAGCAGATTACTACGATAGGCAATTGGAGCAATGATAAGTTTAATTATTACAAATATGAGATTTGAACAAGTTGAAATCAAGATCATAAAGGGAGCATATCGAGAATTATTATTAGGTATTGAGTTGTCACGATTCGGTGCGCCTGCCTCGTTTTCTGAAGTAGAGGCAAAACATATTGACGAGATGGTTAGAAATATAACCGCAAATGAAGAAGTGAATTTTTCCTGCAACGAGATCAAAGTTTTACGAAACATGTTATCGGATTTAATGCGAGAATTAAATATTTACGAATTTAGTACTCGAATGGGCTATTCTTTGAGTGAAGTCTTTGTCTTATTTATAAAAGTGAAGGAAAGTGTTGATACTATTTGTATTGATTTACCAAACCAGAATAGTTAAATTCCAACACAACCCTACCGCCACGGCCGTGAATATCCAACAAAATCCTATAAAGTTGTTGGTAACTTTTAAATTCCTATGATCCGCCTTCTCATCATATTTCTCACCACAGCGTTCCTAGTATCGCCATTTTTGGTATTCGCAAACACACCAGTAACACCCACCTCACACGAAGTTCCTTCACAACAAATTTCAGAATCCAAAGGTCGATTACTAAAAGCGACGACGACCACACAAGCATCGAATTACGGCTACGATCACACGGGAAGCCGCGTATTCCTCAAAGAAGGCCCTTCGACAGGCTCAGGGCAAGCAACAACCACGTACGCCAACAAGTACTATTCCACTTCAAGTGCTACAACCACCAAACATATTTTTGCTAACGGGCAATTAGTCTCTACCGTTGAAGTGACCGCAGGGGGTGGGGGAGGAACGCCTGAAACTATCGCATATGACGCGACAAGCAACAGCGGAAGTAAGTTAAACGTAAGTTCTTTCAATTGGTCACATACCACAAGCGGCACTAACAGGCTTTTAGTTGTTGGTGTTGCTATGAACGATTCCACAGATTCTGATAGAACGGTAACAGGCATTACATACAACAGCGTTGCCATGACCAATGTGCGCGAGGACGATAATGATGCGGATAATAACTCCACTAGTTTATGGTATCTTGCGAATCCTTCAAGTGGTGCTAATACTATAGCGGTAACATTAAATGGTACAAACAGCGGAGCAACGGGAGCAGCAATATCACTGACTGGCGTTGATCAATTAAGTCCGCTTGACGCCCAAAATGGATCAACCCTCACAAATAACAATTCCTTAAGCACCAGTGTAACAACGATTGCGGATAATGCATGGGTAGTGGACATTATCTTCTCTGAAGTCGGCTCTCAAGGAACACCTGCAGTGGGAGCGGGTCAAACACGAGTTGGATTGGTAGAAACAACGCCCTTTGACAGCGCCATAAGCTATGAAGGACCTAAAACTCCTGCAGGCAGTGTCACCATGAGCTGGTCTAACACGGTTACGGGAGGCGCTGACTGGTCACAATCAGCCGCATCCTTCAAACCCGCAACAAGTGAGGGCGGAGGTGAGACCGCAACTACCACAAGCTATATCCACACTGATCATCTTTCAGGAACTAGTGCGATAACGGATGATAGTGATGAGCTGGTGCAGACACTCGACTACTACCCGTTTGGGAGCTTGCGGGTTGATAAACAGGAAACGAATTTTAATGAGAAGAGAAAATTCACTGGATACGAATTTGATGATTCTACCGGGTTGAATTATGCGGGTGCGAGATATCAGAATCCAAGCGAGGGAAGATTTACTTCGCAAGATCCGGCATCTCGAGACAATCCGGGACAATTCCTCGCCGATCCGCAGCAGATGAATATGTACAGCTATGCAAGAAACAATCCTTTAATTTTAGTTGATCCAACTGGAAATGGTGTAAATCCTAGTCCGATATTTATGAGTTGGCATGGTTATGATGTAACATGTTTGTGTAGAGATAACGGTTTAATTCTTAAAACTGGAGAAGTTTTTGGCGGAAGAGACCGTGCGTTAGAAGCAATTGCCCGAAATCATGGAAACATTCAGGCAGCAAGCAGGGAAACTGGCGTTAGTGAAAATATTATCAGGTCAATCTATTACGAAGAACAATCGCACCTTGTTCCTGGAGAAGCATTATACGAGCAGGCGTTTTTCGATAGAGTTAATGGTGGTGTAGGTGAAATGCAGGTTTCTATGAATACTGCACTAAGTGTCGGAGCCGATCCAAGACAATTAGATGATCCACAAAGAAATATTCTAACTGGAGCAAAAGTTATCCAGAACATACAGCAACAAGGAGCAACTACACCCTACAGTATTGGAAAAGCATATAATTCACCAAGCTCAGCACATGGAGATCGATATGGCCAGCGCATTGAATCATATTCAGCGAATTCTACATACCAACCGAATTTAGTGGAAAATCTTACTAGCTTGGTAAAAAGTCTCACCCAATTAGTTCAAACTCTTTCAAATCTATGAGCATGACTAAAGGAAAAAAGATATTTCTAGGCATTGTTATTTCTATTGTTGTAATTCTGACAGTATTACTTTTGTTGGCATTGTTTTATCCGTTAATAATAAGGTTTACTCCCTACTTTAAAACTTGCAATAAAGTGCAAGTCGGAATGACTCAAGAGGAAGCATTCAACACAATGAAGCCATATGAAAAATACACAAGTGGAAAAGGTTTTCTGTGGGAATATACTGGAGAGACTGAATATAATTATGGTACAAACAATGGAGCTCAGTGCCGTATCTTTGTTAAAGATGGGAAGGTGAGTCGCGTAGCATTCGAAGCAGACTGATCTATTCGTCATCTCCACTTAAAAAAGCCAGATATGGATATCTGGCTTTTTACTTCTTTCCCTGTGATTTACTAAAAACAGTTATGGCCCAGAGTATAATCCCAAGCTCAAGAAGAAACGACCAGTGAAAGACAAAATTCCAGACCCACCAACCATATTTTGCGGGAACGTCGATTAGGACAAAGCTGGTATCTGAGAATGGATAAAACCAGGCAATGCCTCCTGCTATTGTGTCCAGAAGTAGATGAAGGGTGATACTTGTGAAAAATATTACTGTCGGAAGGAGATATTTTTGGTTGAGTTGTTTAGAGATTAAAAGGAATAAGTACCATATGACAAAGATACCCACCCAGAAAATCGGCACATGTAGCCAATAGTCATGATGTAGAGTTTGGCGGTTATCGACCAGATAAAACCATAGGAGATCGATATCGGGTAATATACTGGCAACAAGGCCTAGCCAAAGGTATTTATTTACTCGCTGTTTCTCTTGGAGTTTCTTAGTCAGAATATATCCTGCTGGAAAGTGAGCTATAAACATATTGAGGATTATTACAATAATCTTATATGTTTACAAGGTATTTTTTCTATACCGCATTTACCCGATCCATATTTTTTTAGTCGCCCATCCTCAGCAAACTTTTGTCGCGGACCGCGATGTAGCAAACTCGTATCAATTTCACCTTCAATCCGAAATGGGATTTTGCTTTCGTCATTCGGCAGGTCTATTTCTTCGTAAGCTGATGATCTGATGGGTACCGATCCGATGATTGTTGCTTTGTAGTTTTGATAAACCACTTTCTCAATGTGGTCGGTCAGGAACTTGCGCTTTGATTCAAAGTCATTGCACTTTTCTAGTTGGTTTTTTGCGCTGTCGCAGAACTGCCGGATGCTCATAACGGGGTCAGGGACGCTTATCCAAAATGGCCCACTGATATGCCCGATGATTACATTTCTTATGTTAATGAACCAGAAAAAGATGATGAACTGGAAGAATTGCGCTACAGTGTAAACAGAGGCAAACCGTATGGCAGGGAACAGTGGATCAACCGCATCATTAACCGATTCAATCTTGAATCAACCGTTCGAGATCCTTGGCGACCAAAAAAGCGTCCCTGACCCCGTTATCGTTATGCCCCGTTATCCATGACCCCGTTATCACGTTAGAACCTGTTTGACGGCAGGCAGGCATGTTTAGTATGTTAATTCTTCTTTAGATATTTTTTTCGCCCTTAGTCTTAAAAGATTTATCTAGTGACGCTTTTAGAAATCCGTGTGCGATCTTCCCCTCGTCAACATAAACAAAAAGTACTGTTCTAAATACAGATCCCAATGTCCTACCTAGAACGAACAGAAAGAGGAGGCTGATAATACCTCCACCTAGAAATATACCGGACGTGAAAATACCTTCACTCCGAAATCCAATGACAAGAGCGATCACTGAAAGAAAAACATAGGGCAACAGGAATAACCATATCTTGATATTTCCTACAATATTTTCACCAAATGATGATTTGAGCACGCTCGCCGACTGCTTAATCGCTGTTACCATATCTGCATTTGTAAGGATGAGAATAGGTAGAGAGAACAATGTTAATATCCTCCATGCAAATAGCGTAATTTGACCAAATATTTTTCCAACAAAGCTTTTACCATATAACCTGTCAACAAAATTCATTAGAGTAGAAATAATGCTCCAAAGCAAGATATTTGCAATTTTATTGAAAGCTTTAGTAATACCATATCCAATACTTATTCTTTTCCCTTTTATTGCTACATGTGTACTTGTTATGAGCGCTGCCTGAAAGAATGATTCTATAAAAAATATTATGAAGAGACCAATAAGAATAGGAATAGATATGGACACATCTCTATTCGTTAAATAATCAAAGAGTTCTTGGATTTCATCTATATAAACTCCGAAAAGGAGAAGAGTTGTTACTAGCAACGCAAATGAGAGCATGGGAAACACCAAAAGCTTCCTCTCCTTATTTAGGAGACTAATACAAGAATGGACAATATCTTTAGTAGCTTTATCCGATTCTTTTGTTTTACGATCATCTATACTTGCCTTCATATATACTTATAGTTTATCAAAGACTTCCATAACTAGCTAGAATTTCTTAGTATTGTTACATAAAAAGATTTTTCGATGGGTTGTCGGTAAGTGGACCAAATTAGATTTTAATCTTATTTATACATATAACATAACCTCCCCTTACCTGAGAGCGCATACGCTACCCCACCTGACTATTCATTATTTCAAAAGAAAAAGCTCTAGCGAAATCGTTAGATAACGGGGGTCAGCAATAACGGAGTCAGTCCTGCTCTGTAGAAATCATAGACATCCCATGGTACAATATGCGTAATGACAACATCAAAATCTCCAAACAATATAGCGCGTGTAGCATATCAAACCGCTAAACAATCAATACCCGCCTACCGTACCATCAAAAGTCCCAAGAAGTTCACCCAACATCAACTTGTCGCCTGCCTGGTACTTAAAGAATTTTTCAAAAAAGATTACAGAGGCATAGGAGAGATCATTGAAGACTCTTCAGATCTCAAAAGAATACTGGAACTGGAAGAAATACCTCACTATACTACGTTGCAAAAAGCAGCTCAGAGACTTACTAAAAAGAATACACTCGATAAACTCATTACAGAAATACTTTCGCTTGCGGTGAAAGGAAAGATCATGAAAAAAAAGATACTCTTGTCTGCTCTGGACGGTACGGAGTTAGAATCCCACCATATCAGTAAATACTTTGTAAAACGAAGAGATAAAAGTGCTTCCTATTACCAAATGACACACTATACGCGATATCCCAAGGTGGGAATTATTGTTGATTGTAAATCTCATATCATACTCTCCGGCATACCCGGACGAGGACCATTCCCCGATCATGTACACTTCAAGAAAGCGGTTACGGAAGCTCAAAAGAATATCTCTTTCCAGACGCTCTTAGCTGATGCCGGATATGATAGTGAGAAGGCACACGTATTTGCTCGTGAAAAGCATCATACTCGCACCATCATTCCTCCCCATGGAGGTCGTAAGACCACTAAGCTTCCTACCGGAAAATAGCGTAAACTCATGGCTCTCCGTTTCAACAAGAAACTCTATGGTCAGAGATGGCAAGTGGAAACGGTAAACTCCATGATCAAACGTAATCTCGGTTCCTTCCTTCGCGCACGTTCCTACTGGAGTCAGTGTAGAGAAATCATGCTCCGGTTATTCACCCATAACGTGATGATTGTTTGGGGATAGGGGTTTTCTACAGAGCATGGCTGACCTCGTTATCGTTATGTACTGACCCCGTTATGTAATAAATTCTAAAGTTTTTCGATAAGAAGGGTTTTATCAAAGCGTAGCTCGCCGGGAACACGCATTAGATAAAAATAAAGTGTTACCGAAAGTGGACATTGACAAGGCGTTTTAAAAAGAGTAGCCTTCTCGTAAAATTAGCTCGCTGAAAGGGGGATTAAGATGAAGCTAGGCGACTTGTTTGTTGGTGATGCGTTAAGCCACACGATATACGGAGAACGGTACTTAAATGATTCGAAGGGTAGCTTCTACGATTATTCAGATGTTGACGCGCGGTATGACCCGCAAGGTCCCATACCGCATATTAATCTGCCCTATACGCTCTTGGCTCTTGAAAAATGTATCGTGTTGCAATCTGTACCGCCGAAAGAACTGCTTGATTGGGTACGGATTGGCGGAAAATATCGCTTCTTTTGGCATCCTGACGTTGCGCGGCCTGGGTTGGATGTGGCTGGTACTGTATGCACACAGCCAACAAGCTCTACGCGTACTTTGCTGACAGAAAACGGCTTACGCGTTTACATCAAAACCGACCTGGATAAAAAGCATTTCCGCTTTATACGGAGATTACACCGAAGTTCCATTGAACACAGCATCGCTGTTTGTTCCGATTTAAGAAGTATGTGCAATGAGCGTTCCGATACGGGACGTTATGCATTTTTGCCCGAATCTCTTGGAGTGGTTGTGCAGGGTGGGGATTATGAAGGATCCGGCGTTATATTCCGGGAGACACGTCCCCATCCTCCAGTGGAAGATGTACGCGTTTTAATGCCGTACCATTCACTGTATGCTTCCGATCCGCAAGAGCCGGACGATGAGCCGCTTTTGGTGCAGATTGTAAAGCTGCACGGAAATCGGCATCCGCTAGAGTATTTCGTTGCAGAAATCATTGGACCCATTCTTGAGGCATGGACGTTGTTGATTTCAGTTCGGGGACTTCTGCCGGAACTTCACGGCCAAAACACGTTGGCGGAAATAGACGCGAATTTGAAATTACGGCGGGCGGTGCATCGCGATTTTCAAGGCATATACAGCGACTCGCGCACAAGATCAGCGCTCGGCTTGCCACTGTTCACCAAACACGTTGCGGGTACGGAATCCGGTACAACAGTGCAATCACAATATAGCCACGTTTTTGACGGTATGATTGGCAGGTATTTGTTGGTAAGATTATCAAGAGCTTTCTGCGCTCATTTTTCTGTGCCATATGAACAGATCATCTCGGAAATCCGAAACTATCACCACGCTATACCTGCTTGGAAAGTTGCAGATTTTCCGCCAATGACATATCGGTTTGGCACATCCGCAAAAGATCAAGTTGGAAACGAAGTACAGCTCGTTGATTCCGGAGAAAAACCGGAATTTAGGTAAAAACAACGCCTGTTGCTCATACCGAGTAACGGGCGTATTCTATTATTATGAAAGTGCACAAGTTGTCATCCGTATTCTTCGGGGAAACCGCTATTTTTCATTACCCTGCGAAAGAAAAAACAAACCAAGCTGTTTTGGTTTTGAAAGGGCTGTATGGACAGCATGTCCTAGTAGGTACACAGAGTAAACCATCGTGGGATAACAAACTGGCAGAGCTGTTGGGAAATAAAAATAACGTGTTTCTTTTTAACACGGGGAGGCGTAATGCAGAAAAAAATGATGCGTTTATCGGAAAAACATTTCAGCAGGAATGCGATGATGTACAAAACGCGTTTACATATTGCAAAGAGAATATCTTGCGGGAAGAAGTTGTGTGGGGGACTGTTGCAATGTCGTTTGGCGGCACTATTCTTATTGGTTGCCCAAACGTATTACAGGCAATGCAAGCAGTTGTTATGATAGGAAGCGGTTGCGGGAAAAGTCCTACTACAACAAAACCGCTTCTATCAACATTACCTGATACGTCTGTTTTGTTGGGGTCTTTAAATGAATTTCACGGTTCGCTGTTTTTCCTTCACGGCGGCAAAGATGATGTTGTGCCAAAAGAATCACAGCAAAAAATTTATAACAGTACAACTGCCTGCTTTTCGCGCGGATGGGTTGAGTTTCCCAGTTTTAATCACGAGCTTGTTGATCCGGAAAATGGCGTATCATACACGGCAGCGGCAGCTGAAAAGTTTTTAACACTTGCTTTTGACGGTATTTTCAATTCTTAAAATATACGCCAGCCGCTCCCGCCATAGCTCCATAAGCTCTCTATCGCAAAGAGTGGTTATAATATCATTCTGGAGATAACGGATAACGGGGTCAGATAACGGATAACGGGGTCAGGGACGCTTATCCAAAATGGCCCACTGATATGCCCGATGATTACATTTCTTATGTCAATGAACCAGAAAAAGATGATGAACTGGAAGAATTGCGCTACAGTGTAAACAGAGGCAAACCGTATGGCAGGGAACAGTGGATCAACCGCATTATTAACCGATTCAATCTTGAATCAACCGTTCGAGATCCTTGGCGACCAAAAAAGCGTCCCTGACCCCGTTATCCCTGACCCCGTTATCCCGTTATCCGTTATTTGCTGTTATCCTCATTTTCTTTTTTGTGAAAATGAAAAAACGTCCGCGCGCGGTGAACGATTCAAAAAAAGAAGAAACGGCATGTACCATTATACTATAACGCTACAATAAAAAACGGTTTTTCAATGCAGGTTATGATGAAAAACCGTTTACATACCGTAAAAGAGCAATTAGAAAAAAAAGTAAACTATCCCGACCAGACAACCAATGAAACCAGTAGTACACGCAGTAACAACTGGAAACACAAACCAAGCGGGGTGTTTTTTGTGTTGCTCCAGCGCCTCTACAAATTCTTTTGTTGTCATATACACTCCTTTCATGTAACAGTATTTTTACTCAATGTCCATATGCTTAAAACAAACAAATGAACCCAAAGTGTTGCGACGCCAACATGAAGGATATAAATACCCATGGTATGGCTGATCAGACGATCGTAAACCGTTAGAGGTCGTGTGTAAGGCTCTCCCAATCTGGCAAAATGCGCATCTTGCAAATCTAAAACATCTTCCAATTCCCTGCCCCGCTGTATCATGAGAATATAAAGATCAATGTTCCGCAATTCAATCAGAAAAATAGCAAGAGCAGCAATGGTACCAACACTTGGAAGCCCTAGAATACTAATCTGGCTAAGCACGGTCTGTTGTTGATAAAACTGACTGTACAAAGTAAGAAGTGCCGAATGCAACGTTACTGCAAACGCCGCTACGATGAACCGAAGGCTTACGAAAAATCTCCATGTTGTAGCTACAATATTGTATTCCGTACGATGGTTTTCCTGTCTAACATTCTCGGACTGATTGTTTTCTCCCATTTCATTGTTCTCCTTTTCAAGTACAAAAATCTGCTGTCATTCATAGCATGTGTACTGCAAAAAGCAAGAAAAAACGGAACCATTAAAGGTTCCGTTTGTAAGGATTTCCCTTCCTAATATGATATAGGACTTAGTGAACATCTATATCATTCCACATCTCTTCTTCACGCTTAGTTCGCAGGTGAATAGACGACTTATCTTCACTTTTAGTGAACAGAATTATGTCGGTGGTGTTTAACCTCGGATGAGCATACGCGGTTTGTATTCACATTGAAGCAAGGCCGTGGGTGATTCACTCCGATATTTCGCGGCGCAAGTTCCGGCCTCTTGGTAAAAAAGAGATTATGAAAATTTGTATGTTCGGATATTAGCACCATTACTCTAATTAATCATTAAAATTTGCTATAATGGCATTACTAAGAAATTACTCTTATAATTATGCAAAAAATTATCCCACATTTATGGTTTGATAAAGAGGCTATAGAAGCCGCTGAGTTTTATACTTCCGCCTTTCCTGATTCTAAGGTGTTGTATAAAACTCAAATTAAAGACACACCGTCAGGTGACTGTGATATTGTTGGTTTCGAAGTTATGGGATATAGCTTTATGGCAATTAGTGCCGGTCCGCTTTTTAAATTTAATCCTTCTATTTCCATAATGGTTAATTTTGATCCATCACAAGACAAAGATGCACGGAAAAGAATTGATGATATATGGGAAAAATTATTAGATGGCGGAAAGGCACTTATGCCTCTCCAGGAGTATCCGTTTAGTGAACGATATGGATGGGTAGAAGATAAATATGGATTCTCCTGGCAGTTAATCTACACAAAACCCGAAGGCGATGAGCGTCCTCTAATTATCCCATCAATGCTTTTTGTTACCGACACATGTGACAGGGCAGAAGAAGCAACCGATTTTTATCTTTCTGTCTTCAAGGATGCAAAACGAGGCGCTATTGCTCGTTATCCTGCCGGTGCAGAAGCAGGGGGAGGTAAGGAGGGCTCTGTTATGTTTACTGATTTCAAGCTGGAAGGTCAGTGGTTTGCTGCGATGGATGGCAGTAGTAAAATGCACAAATTCGCATTCAACGAAGCTGTTTCTCTTATGGTTAATTGTAAAGATCAACAAGAGATCGATTACTATTGGGAGAAACTTTCAGCTGTGCCGGAATCTGAACAGTGTGGATGGGTAAAAGACAGGTATGGTGTTTCGTGGCAAATAGTTCCTGAAAATATGAATGAATTAATGGGGAAGAATCCGGAAAAAACAACGCCGGCAATGCTTAAAATGAAAAAATTAATCATAGCAGATCTCAAAAAAGCCGGAGAAAAAAAATGATATGGAAAATACAATAACAGTACAAACAACAGTTACTGCTCCAATAGAAAAAGTATGGGAGTGCTGGAATGAGCCTAAACACCTCACAAAATGGGTGTTTGCTTCTGATGATTGGGAGGCATTATCTCCTGAAAATGATCTGCGTATTGGCGGAAAATTAAAAATCACAATGTCTGCAAAAGATAAAAGTCAGAGTTTTGATTTTATCCTTACCTATACTGAAATTAAAGAAAATGAATTACTCGAATCCGTTATGGATGATGGTCGTAAAGTAAAAGTTGAATTTAAAGAAACTGCTGAAGGAGTAAAAGTAATAGAAACGTTTGATCCTGAAAGCGAGAATAGTGAGGAAGTGCAACGCTCTGGTTGGCAAGCAATTCTGGATAATTTTAAAAAATATGTCGAAAACAACTAAACAAAAAGCGAAGTATATTGACGCATTCGTTCTCGTTGTACCGAAAAAGAAATAGGCACCCTCTCATTAAACTGCTATAATGACGCCATGAAGAGGTTACCCATAGCTATTATTGTTCTTGTCCTTATAGGAGTAGGATACTATTTTCTTGTAGGGCAAGATGGTGAGCTGGAAGAGGAGACAAAAACCCCACTGCCCGGTTCTTTTTCGGGCGTTGTTACAAATGTGGATCTTGATGCAATGGCTTATGACGGCCCTGCGCTGATAACTGTTCGAGATGATGACGAAAAAGGTGCAGTTATTGCGGTACCTTCTATGGGACTATCCTTCTGTGAAGCGTTTGAGCGCATTGCATTAGTTGGCGATATTGAGGTAGGTGATCAAATTTATGTTGAAGGGGATGTTGATGCACCGGGCCGTATTGTACCATGCGAAGATCCTACGCATTATTTGACTGTTACTAAAACCGTCCGCGATCGGACACGGGGGTATGAATTCACATACCGCAAAGGGCCCGATGGCTACATTATGCTTGAAAACACGGAAAGTCAGGACATTGACTTCATTTCCGGTGTAATGCTCATGAACCGTAATGAATATGAAGAACTGCAAAACAGCACCGACGCACGGGAAGGTCCTCCTGCTATTCATATCCGCGTGTATCAAAACCCAGATAACCTTTCAGCATTTGTCTGGCCGGAGCGAAAATCTCTTGAGTCAAACGTAGGACTTGCACTTGATGATCCAAAAGAAGCAGTGGTGGGCGGCGCAAATGCGAGTTTTTATACTGCAGACGGGCTCTATCCCATAGATACATATATAATCGCAAACGGTCAGTATGTATACGTGCTCATGGGTGCGTATAGAGATAAGGAATCAGATATTTACAAGGATTTTCAATCACTCGTTAACTCATTTACATTCATCCAAGCTCAGGGCCAAAATTGAATGGGTTCGTGATTTTGCTTACAGTCGTACTTGCATACATTTTGGAAAAGCATACTCCATATTCGGTAAAAACAAACCTCTTTTTATTTTAAGTAACTAGGTCAGATAATTGACAGAGTTATTTTTTTGTGGTATACAATATTCGAACCGGAATATATTGTTACGCATGACATGTTCCATGCTATTCGTTTTTTATGCGCGCTTTGTTTGCCACACGGTAAAAAGGGGGTTCCTGTGGAAAGAAATCGACTTGCAAAATATGCCATTGATCAATTTATTCATTTGCATGATGCGAATGATACAAGCTCATATCGGCGGCATTTGGAAGCAGTTATTTCTCTTATATGGAGTTTTCAAGAAAATAGGAATTTCATAGAAGAGCGTACATTAAAGGATCACATTCGTGAATGGCACTGTCGTAAGGCAATATTGTCAGCGAATAAGTATGGAGATATCGTACTTAATCCGAGACAGCGCATATCTTTTCGCATACGTTCTCTAAAGCCCGAATCGGCACATTTTCAAATATGGATTTTCCAAAGAGAAGACGGAACATTTGTTTTGTGTTCTGTGGGTCCCGATGAGACAACATACATGCATGATCTTCCGTTATATAAAGATATTGGAAAAAACAAAACCCATAAGCGTTTTAGAGCGAAACCGCAGGGGGTAATGCCAACACTTTCCGATGCTCTTTATAAGATTATGCTTACAGAGGGTATTGAAACAATACTCAATGCGGACGAAGAGTTTGCGGACGAGCGATATTCGGCACATATATCACCCGTTTGCAAGCGTCTAGAAAATGACTTCAATAAAAAACATCATGAATTCCTGATGTATAGAAGTGATTCGTACTACTGTGTTCATCCGCGCGGTTATGAAAATGGCATCATCGTTCCGTTGGCAAATGGAAACGGTAAAGGAAAGAGATTTTTTGTAAAAGTATATTGGGAATCCGGAGCGGGATATGTTTTTTATTTTGTACACAAGCACCGTAGCGGACCGGTACTTGCGGTAAAGATGAAAAAAAATAACCGCTTCGCTTATGTTCTTGCCAGAGCAGATACCATTACCATCGCTCGTGAAATGGCGGCATCCAAAGCGTTTCGGCAGAGAAACGGCATGCAGAACTTAATGTGTTTGGGTTGGGAGGATATTCATGTAAATGAACGACTTAGACAGGAAAACAATACTCCCTGTCTTGAACAGAAAGAGATTATAGATGAGGTAAGGCGCGTTCTTCAAAAACAGTATTCCAAAGAAGAGGTGTTCTTATTATTAAGCGCTTTTAATGGCGAGGAAGTAAATGAAGGTTTGGCATGGGCTCACGAGCAACTTAACATAAATGTTCCCGACCTTCTTAAAAACGATCCGGTATTACGGGATCTTATGTCTTAAGAGTAAATTTTAAACAGATTCAATGAGTCTGTTTTTTTATTGCCACATTCTTTGCGCACAAATCCTTAGCGAAGCAAAGACAAATTCCAAACATTCTTAACTCATCGATCCATAAAAAGGAACTCTTACCGTACTTAAGCGGGTCCTTATCGTTCTCCTATGCCGTACCAGTCTATATTTCGTGTTAAGTACATAACGATGGCGAGTATTGCAAAGAGAAATAGGGAACCGAACAGGAGGGAAAATTCATCAAGCTGAAGAAGGATGTATAAATATGAATAAAGAACTGACAGGAGGACGGCAATAATGCCCGCTTTCTTTTTTGCTTTTAGAACCGATCGTGCATAGCCGGTTATAAGACCGGTAATGGCGATTGCGGAAATGCTATACGCCGAAAGGAAACCGACATGTTCTGCGAGTGATAATAGAAGTAGATAAAAGAGTGCAATGGCAAGGCCGATAAGGAGATAATTTAACGGATGAACGCGCAGTTGGGAAAGCACTTCAAACATAAAAAAGACAAGAAACGTAAGCGCTATAAACAGTACGGAGTATTTAACCGACCGATTTACTTGCGTGTAGAAATCAACACCATGGTTAAGGGAAACGCCGAATAGCGAGTTGACGATATGCTCTTTTATTGTTTGATCATGTCCTGTTGCGGATTCCACCCACGATTGCGGTAGAGATCGTCCGAAAGAAGATACATTCCATTTTGCTGTGAAGCCGGCATCGGTAAGGTTATGTTCTTTGGGAAGGAATGCGCCGGTAAAGCTCGGTGCCGGCCAGTTCGAAGATATCGAAACGTCGGTTGTTTTTCCGAGCGGTGCTATGTATATGGCCTCACTTCCACGCAGTATTATGTCGAACGAAAACATATGCTCTTTCTTGAGTGGTTGGATGTTCAGAGGAACACTAATGCCGGACGCTTCTATGCTATTTCTTGGTACGCCCGGTTCGAATATTATTTCTTCGCCGTTCCAGAGCAATACAGCGGAAGATTCTACGCCTCGTGTATCGGGAATACCGATAAACACGGTAGCATTATCCCATTGGACGATGCCGTCAATATGAGTACGGTCCACATCATCCAAGTTAAACGAGCCAGTACCCGTTATGCGGCTTGTGTAGACGGCCGCTTCAAATATGCCCCGAGAGCGGGTTTCGGTATCAACTGATATATCGTAGGTTAGTGTATCAGGAAGAAGGAATATGTTATTTTCTTGCGTTGTTGTTTGTCCGGTACTCGTGATTACGGTTGTTTGTAGGGGGATGGCTATCACCGGGCCCGTAATTGTTTGTTCACGGCTCCATGCCGATGCTATTTCGCGTATCGCTTCATCAGATCTGTGGGACCGTTCTATTACCAAACCAAGGACGGAAAAGGAAGCCGCTAAAGAAACGCCCATAAGAAGCGCGATTGCTATGAGTTTAAAAAGCAAAGAGTCCCTTCGTTTTGTATTATTTTGCGGTATCTCCATAGTAAATATTCATTATGTGGGTATTATAAGCATAAAACACGTACCAATAGGCATAAGTTACAAATAGTTTCGAAAGCGCGTGTAGAAGACATATTTTTTGAAATAAAAAAAGCGGAGTTTTAATAACTTCGCTTTCGTTCAAGGTGCTCCTACTTTACAACTCAATACTCACTTCTGCGCCTGTAAGTTTGAGACGGGAAGCTATGTACTGAAGTGCTTTATCTTGAAGCAGGGATTTTTTATAATCATCCAGCTTCATGGGATGGAGGCGTATGGTAACGCCATCCAAAGTTAGTCCTTCTAAAGAAAAATAGTCATCCAGTTTTTTCCAGTTGCTCTCATCTAAAAGTTGAGAGCTTTTGTATAAGTTAATGCCGGGCGGCGGTGAGTTCTCGGTTCCGTCCGTGTAGATTTCCACGGTTGTGCCCGCATCTAAATTTCGAAGCACGGAGCGAAGAGAGGAAAAGACAAAAGATTGATCCTCTACCGGCTTTTTTCTGCCGCGGTTCATGCCTTCCTCAAGTGCTTCCTTCGTCACATTATCAGCGATAAAGTAATCGCCTTGATAGATCGTTCCCGTGATAAAATGTATACGGAAGGGAACTGTATGCCCCGCATCTTTAAGGGAAAGCATGGTATCTATCGTGTGCTGTACGCCGGGGGCAATATTGTCACCCCCGTTGGTGGTATCCAACACTAGGACATACGGATACCGAACGGCAACCGGTTTAACGAACTCTTGTACGAGTTGATCAAATTTCCGCTCGCTTTCATCAACGAATTCGCGGCGGCGGGCATTTGAAGGCTGTTCGCTATGATTCCAGACGGGAATACGGAATGTTTCTTCCCGCAAGCGCGTTCCATTGTTTCTCCAAATGAATGAAACAATCAGTCCAACGCCATCCGGTGGTCGCGTGTCGGCACCGTAGCGGCTCTTGTTTGCATCAGAGAATATGTCGGTGAGGCGTAAGGTTTTTGTATCATCGATTATACTGGCAGGCGTGAGTGTGCCGGCGTGTTTTTCAACATCTCGTATAAACACAAACCTATCGGTATCGGAAGAATACTTTTCTCCGATACCGCGCTGATGATTTACAAATAGGTAAATACAAGTGAGCAGAACAATAATCGCCCCTATGGCAGAAAATGCCTTTTTAGCGTTTTCCATAAATTACTCCTCCGTGGGTTCAAATCCTGCAAGATCGGCAAGCGCCGCGCGACGTGATGCTTGGCGTTGTGCTTCGGGCCAGAGATTGGCAAGTATTTCGCTCGGATCTTCCGTTCGTTCAATGACGGGAGGATTCTTTGCGATGGTCCGCGCCTTGTTAAGAACGCTCTCATCTATAATATCCGTGCGATTATTGTCATACTCTAGCTGTTCCAATGATTCTCTAGTGCCGTCCATATGAGATTGCAGTAATTGGAACATGGTAGTCGCATGTGCATCAATCCATCCCGGAAACGGTAGGGTTTCTTCCACAAGGCGGATATATGTTTCCAAAACGGGGAGCTTGCGGTTCAGTTTTTGCTCAATATCAGCAATAGCTTCGCTGTAGGCCGTTACGATGGGAATAATATCCGGATCATCCATTAAGATGGCCGTGGAGAGTGTTTTTTTCTCCAATTCTTTCGCATCCTTCTGTTTTTCACGATATTCTTCTATGATATCTTTCGGATATGGGGATGCGGTAAAGAATTTATACGTATAGTACGTAGATATTAACGCCACAAGAACCAAAGACCCGATAAGCTCTTCCGGATGCCCTTGATTAAGAACAACAAGAAGCCGTATGCCGAGGATAAAAGCACATATACCTATGAATATAGCGTGACTTAATACGATGACGTATGGCGTCCATCCTGAAATGGGAAACGGCGAGACACGTTTATCGGTTACGGGATCTTTTCCATCCGGAAAGTTTTTTTCAAACTCTCGTATAACTCCCCGATGATATTTCACCTGTTTTAAACTCGTTGCCGCCAATTGAGCCATAGCAGTGGCAGAAATCGACATACCAATTGAAAATATCATTGATGTGGTGGGATCTGTTGCAAATTCCACCACGCCAAAATTAAGGAAGTATTCGATGGTAAGTACCGCTGTGACCACCATAATTGATACGGCCGCATCAATAAATGCATTTGGTACCGTAACAATACCTTCATCGTTGCCGGTGAGGACAATGGTAAGTCGTCGAATATATGCAGATATATCGCGTAATTGCAGGCGATAGCGATTGTGTTCTTCGGCGCGCCTATCTAGTGTATCCTTAAAATCTACTTTAAGGACCCTTCCCGCCCTTTCTATCAATTGCGGGAGAGTTTCAATATCCCGCAGAGCTGTTTTTGCGGCATGTTCGCTTTTTGTGATGATTTTTTGCGCATGACTCCAATAGTCTGAGCAAATTATCTGTATCCATCCGGAAAGCGTCTTCGCATGTTTGTCATCTTGAGCAGTTGCAAGGGAAGCAAGTTTCCCTTTTGTTCGCTCAACAGCTTTCTCCATAAGATGTGCCGGCTCCAGTGATTCGTTTTTGGGCGGTAATTCATCCATAACGTCCCTCCTCTTTTTTCTACGGAAACAAAAACATACGGGCACTTCTTTGTTAAATAACACCTCCGTGACGGGTAACTTAACACTTTTTTACATCATTTATATATATTTGTCAATACTTCTCTCGCTCTGTTCAGCTCCGGGGCGTAGCGATAGCTTTTATAATGTAACGCAGTATGGTCCTTATATTGTTACCGCCAGGAAATAATACACTCTCACTTTTTACAAGAATCTTTATTGTTCAATACCAAGTGCGTTTAAAAATTCTGTAAGGGCGCGTCCCTTTATTTCGCGCCACTGGCCGGCCTTAAGGTTTCCGAGAGTAATGTTTATGATGCGAAATCGCTTAAGGGTAAGTACGTTATTACCAAGAGCTCCTACCATCTTACGAATTTGACGGTTTTTACCTTCCGTTAAGACAATATCAAAACTTAATTTGCTTGTGCGGCGTATTTTTGTGGGACGTGTTTTATAGTTGGGAATCTTGTCCACGCGGCCGATGCGCTGGCCTTCGCGCATTCCCACCAAAAATACATGGGTAATGGGGCGCGCTACCGTTACGCTATATTCTTTTTCGTGCCGGGCGGATGGATGCAAGAGAGGTTCCGTTATACGCCCGTCGTTTGTCATAATAAGGAGCCCTTCAGAATCCTTATCGAGGCGCCCCAGGGGGAATACGGGAATGGGAAACCTTGCTCTATCGGCAATTTCTTTTTCGCCTTCTTGTGCGCCTACCGTAACGATACCAGCGGGTTTGTAGTACGCATAATACACGCGTGGCATATGACTTCGCTTCGGAACTTCTACGGTATCATCCGATCCCACTTTATCTCCCAGATGTGCCTTTTTGCCGTTGATAAGTACATTACCAGCCTTAATAAGCTGATCGGCCTCTCGCCGCGAACAGTAATTATTGTCAGCCAGATATTTATTAATACGAGTGAATGTCTCTTTTTTCATGTAACGGCAATAGTACATGGTGCGGACGCATATTGCAAATATGAAAAAATGTGGTATAGTTTTTACCATAAAAACGGGAGGAGGTTTCTATGGAGTTAACACTTCGTTTCCTGGCGGAAGTTCTTGTGAATAATAAAATGCCCAGCCATACACTGGGAGATGATATGGGGAAGTGCTTTCAGCCCAAGAATGCGTGGTTTGATGTTACGGAAGCCATAGTGCGTGCAACGGTGGCGGGACGGGAAATTTCTATGGATGGGCGGATAGAAATAATGGAGGCCGAACTGCAAGGGGTTCTTACGCCAAAATAAACAGTATAAGCGCGTTAAACGCGCCTGCGGGTAATCCACATGATTGTGGATTTTTTGTTTGTGTTTGTAAAGTGATGCGGTATCATGCACATATGATACATGATCAGCAAAAAATGAATAAGACGGCTACCGGACTGTTATGGTTCGTAGGCGTGCTCCTCGTGTTTGCCGTTGCGTTATTCGCAGGAAATTACTATTTCCTTATGGAAGAGTACCACGGTGGTACATCGGCTCAAGTACGATAATCGGCATGTCACCCGAAAAAAATCCGGCGGACGCCGGATTTTTGCTTACAAGCTCTCATTAATAAGAGAAATCGTTTTTATTGATTATATTTGCCGGAGCATTGCTTTCTCGTTCAAGTGTGTTAATGTGTCGTTTGAGATTTTGAATATCATATTGATGTATGGCAAGCATGAAGGCAATGGAAAGCGTCACAATAATAAACACAACGGTTGAAGGATATCCGGTAAGTTCGGAGAAAATAGTATTTTTCTTTCTCATTGTCTTAATTATAATGCGTTTATTGTTTGTTTTGCCAGTAAGGGGTAGGGTTAGTATGTGTATAAAATAATTACCATAATAGAATAATTATGTTTAAAGAATTTAAAGAATTCGCCGTAAAAGGTAATGTGGTTGATTTGGCGGTCGGTGTTATTATCGGAGGTGCATTCGGGAAGATAGTAAGCTCTTTGGTAACCGACATTATTATGCCACCCATAGGACTCATGCTTGGTGATGTCGATTTTTCCGATCTTATTATAACCTTGAAAAAGGCGACGGAAACAACTGATGCAATAACGGTTAATTACGGTTTATTTGTAAATACGGTGATTAACTTTCTCATTATCGCCTTTACGATATTCATTGTGATAAAGCAGGTAAATAAGCTTAAACGAAAAGAACCGCCGCCGGCTCCTACAGAAAAAGAATGTCCGCATTGTGTTTTTAAAATTCCAATCAAGGCGACAAAATGCGCCCACTGTACGTCCGATGTCCCATCCTTATAAAGAAAAAACATCCCCCTATGCCGGGGATGTTTTTGAAAGAACTATAGACACTCGTGCGTAGTAGGGTACAATGCGGCATGTGCACGAAGATATTTGTAATGAAAAATCCGATACCGATCTCATCCGTTTAACCTTGCAGGACAAGGATTACTTTGCCTGTGTCATTTATCGCTATGAAGCCCGTCTTCTTAGGTACATACGGCGCATTACTGATGTTGCGTTGGAAGAAGCCGAAGATATATTGCAGGAGGTCTTTATAAAAACGTACATAAATTTACATGATTTCGATGAAACGCTTAATTTTTCTTCGTGGATATATCGTATTGCACGCAATCATGTTATAAGTATGCATCGTAAAAGAATGGTGCGCCCGGAAGGGTGGCTTGCGAATATGGATGATTCTTCTTTGGAAAATCTTGCGGGAGATATGGATATTGTTGGCGAGGTTGATGCGGCACTTTTAGGGGAGCATTTACGAAAAGTTATCAATTGTTTGCAAGATCCGTATAAGGAAATTGTCATCCTCCGTTTTTTTGAAGAGAAGGAATATAAGGAAATATCGGATATTATGAAAATTCCCATGGGAACGGTTGCTACTTATATAAGAAGAGCAAAAAACCAATTACATAAAAAATTACAAAAGGAACATATAAATACGGTATCATAAGTATATGAATGAAAAAGATTTTGCCGAAAAGGTATTGAATAAAATAGAAAATGAACATATAGAGCCAAAACCGCGGTGGAGCTTTTTCGTTGTTCATTACATGTTGTGGAGCGCGGGTATTTTTGCCGCGCTTCTTTTGAGCGTTGCTGTTACTCTTATTGTGTTTTTAGTTGCAAATAATGAATGGGACGTGTATCCGTTTCTTGGTATAGGTGTGTTTTCATTCATACTTTCCACGATTCCGTACATATGGATTGTCATGGCATGCGTTTTTTTAGGCGTTACGGTATATAATGTTCGGCATACAAGGAACGGATATCAGTATAATACGGTACCCTTCGCAGTTATTGTTCTAGGGATTCCCGTAATATTGGGCGGTGTGTGGTTTATGGTTGGCATCGGGGATAGTGTGGACGATGCGCTTGCGAAGCATATGTCCATATATAGGTATATGCCGGGCGTACGGCATGCAAAATGGGATATGCCGGAGAGCGGCTTTCTTGCGGGAGAGATAATGTCTATTGCCGATGCCAGTGCTTCTTTTATGCTTAAAGACTTTCGGGGAAGAGAGTGGCGCGTTATGTTTGGTGACGCCGGTTTAGCGGAGGGACAATCCGTAGAAGAATATATGCGCGTGCGCATGATAGGTAGAAAAACAGGAGAGAAAGAATTTACCGCCTGTGTGGTTCATCCCTGGATTATATACGGGCGAGCACGGCAGTTTACGGGAATGGATTATGGGGTGCGGACGGTTTCCGAAAGGGAGCGTGTGCGTGTTGCGGAGTGTTTGAGTAGGGGTATGTGAAAGAAATAAAACGGACATGCGTAGTATATTATGCAGGAGGGACGGTGTTCCGAACTGTATAATAATAGCTAATGAGCATGATATGAATATAAAGAAGAGATTGTTTATGGGAGGAAGTATGAGCGTTTTAACGGTTATGCTTCTTACCGGAGGATCTTTTGCATTTGCCGCAGATACATCAAGGCCGTATTTTAATCCAGTGACGCGGGAAGCGGTAAAAGAAGCGCTTAAGACAGGTAATTTTGATGTATGGCGTACGCTTACGGAAGGGCGGCGCATAGGGGAGTTGGTAACCGAAGATAATTTTGAGAAATTTGCCGAGGCGTTTCGCTTGCGGGAAGAGGGGGACGAAGAAGAGGCGCGTGCAATCTTAAAAGAAATTGGTGTAAAACATCGATTTCGAAGAGATTTCAAATTTATGCGCGGATTTGGTACGCATAGCATGTATAACAAAGATATAGCGGCGGCTATTAAAGTGGGGGACTATAATGCGTTTAAAGAAGTGACGGCAGATACGCATCTTTCCGGTATAACCGAGGAACAGTTTTCTGTAATAACGGAAGCGCATCGTCTTATGGAGGCTGGAGACCGCGATGCGGCACGAGAGCTTATAAAAGAACACATGAAAGATATAAATATACATGTCCATAGGTAGAAAAATTTACTTCATAAAAACTCCACGAACATTCGTGGAGTTTTTAATTGTTTTCCACAATACAAAAATCTTTTCACATGATATTCTGGTTGTATAGGGTGGCACAAAAAACAAATTTGTTTTTTTATGTTTCTTTTCAAAAAATTATATTTTTATATTCTTCCTTTTGTGCTAATGCCAATACAGGTATTTGCGCATGTTGGCTACGTTCTTTCGGATGAAGCTGTTGTAGCGAGGCAAGGAACTAGTTGGCGTTTTTTGTCGAGTGTTTTTGCGGATGCCAAAAACGGGTATCTTATACTGGCAACGATTGGTTTTATTTTTGCAGTCTATCTTGTAGTGGAAGATAATAAGTATATTCGATCGTATATCACACTGTGCCAAAAGCGAGCGCGTACGTATGCGCCGCTCGTTCCCTGGATGCTTCGTCTTAGTTTGGGTATTGCACTTATTGGCGCGGGTTCTTCGCAGGTGCTTGTATCTCCGGCATTACATGGTATGGGTGTGTTTGCGACACTGCAGATCCTTACCGGTTTTTTGCTTCTCTCCGGACTGCTGCTCTCACCGGCGACGTTGGTGGCAATTTTTCTTTTTTTAATTGCATTTTTATTCGATACATATATGGTGGGAAGTTTTGATTTTCTGGCGGCGGCATTTGCGTTGGGTATTCTTGCCGATCCCAAGCCGGGCGTGGATCATATTATGGGTATTCCGTTTGTTTCCCCTTTTTCCGATTTTACGCGTTGGGTTCCTTTAATACTTAGGATAGGGGTGGGAAGCGCTATGATATACCTAGCTTTATATGAAAAAATTTTCAATCCATTTTTGTCGGCAGAAGTTGTTTTACAGTATGGTCTTACGGATATCGTACCGGTGAGTGTGGCAATGTGGGTGTTCTCTGCCGGAATAGTTGAGCTTATAGTTGGTACTTTATTGTTAGTGGGATTTCAAACACGCCTTATGGCAACGGCGGCATTTGTCATACTTTCGCTTTCATTCTTTTTCTTCGGAGAAGATGTGTATTCACACATAACACTTTTCGGCGTGCTTTCCGCTTTGTTTGTGTTGGGCGGAGGGGAAGCGAGTATGGATAAGGCAGGTATACCAAAGCATTTCTCAAAAAGTATACAAAAAGCATTTGATTAAAATAAAGCCTTTCTTCTTTTCCTTGAATTCTGTACTCTATAGTAATGAAGGGACTACATAAAAATAAACAATATATCGCCGATAGTACTTGGACGGTAAAAAAAGCGGGTGAAGAGCTTGATGCCGGACTGGAAATTCTCGAAAGTATTTCGGGAAACATCGTCACTATTTTTGGATCGCACAAAACAATGCCGGGCGATCCTTATTATAACCATTGCGAAAATACAGCACGCACTCTGGGGGAGAATGGCTTCGCTATTATAACGGGAGGCGGTCCGGGGATTATGGAAGCCGCGAATAAGGGTGCTATGGTGGCTGGTGTGCCATCTGTCGGATTTAAGGCCGAACTGCTTACGGCTGAAAAAGGCATGGATAATATTCATACGCATACGTATGCGTTTTATTTTTTATTCACGCGGCGGTTTGTGCTTTCCATAAAGAGCGATGCGCTTATTTTTTATCCGGGCGGATACGGTACCCTGAATGAATTATTTGAATATCTTACACTTATACAGACCGGTATCACGGATATGGTGCCGATCATATGCGTGGGACGCGCATATTGGAAGGGATTATTTGATTGGTTGGAGGATTATCCCCTTAAAAAAAATTATTTTATTAATGAAGCAAGAGACATAGACCTGGTTACTATCGTTGATGACGTGGAGGAAATAATAAACAGGATAGTGCCCGGAAATGTGGAAGGAATATAATGCACACGATTATGTTCTTTTTGGTATATGAAAAACCGCTTCGTGATACTATTGAAATATGCAAAAATCACGTTTAGACGGGCTTGCTGATGGTATATTTGCCATCGTTATGACGCTTCTTGCTCTGGATTTAAAAATTCCCGAGCTTTCAGGTGTTGTTACGAATGAAATGATTTGGCGCGAAATTCAGCATATGGCACCGTTATTCTTAAGTTATATACTCTCTTTTTTGGTACTCGCCAGTTATTGGATCGGGCATCATTTTATCGTTTCTGTTTTTGCTACGAATCTTACACGCAAACTCATGCATTTGAACATCCCTTTTCTTCTTATGGTGGCTCTTGTTCCGTTCTCGACGCATCTTCTCGGTAATTATCCCCAAAACGAGCTCGCTATTTTTGTGTATGCCGTTAATGTGGTTATTATTAGCTTCTTTTTATTTCTGCTTCTCCGGCACGTGGATCTTTCCCGTGAGATAAAAAATCCGCGGGATGCAAAACGTATTATACGGAGAGGATACATTCGTATTATAATACCGCCAATCACCGCCGTTGTGGCGGTTATAGTAAGTTTTTGGAATCCGACATATTCTATTTATATTTTCGTGCTTACTATGTTCTTTAATATTATTCCGGGCGCTCTTACTCTTATAGAAGAAGGGGTAATATGCCTTACGCAGGAATAAGTATATATTTCGTAATACATTATTGCTATAATAAGACCGTATTCTAAGTCAGAGAGTATATTATCAGATAACGGGGTGTAGAGTCGCGCATGCGGCATATACCGTGCCTCTTCGTGAACAGGGGAAATATTTATATAAGTATTTCTGTTTTGCTACTTCTTCTTATGGGAGTACTAACCCTTTTGGACTACTATCGTCAGGGAGAAGCGAGTTTTCTTATCCAAAGCGCTTCACTTTTGCGAGGGACTTACTCTGATTAAGGGAGAAGTTGTGATACGGTAACCCTGCTATGGGGAGGGTAGGTTTTTCTTTCGGGTTCCCTACGATGAAAAAGAATTATGAAACATTTTTATAGGAGCGAAAAAAACAGAATAATTTCCGGTATTTGCGGCGGTTTGGAAGATTATATCGGGTGGGACGTTAACTTTCTTCGTTTTTTGGGAGTGCTTTTTGTTGTATGTACTGGTATTTTTCCGGGAATGATTGCGTACGGTATTATCACATTAGTGGTTCCGCAGAAAAAGGAAACAAAAAAGTAATTTCTTATAAGTAAGAGCATTATTTTATTGATAAATGCTTTTATAATAAAAGGCGGAACATTGACCTGTGATAATATATGTGCTAGAAAATCTTTAATAAAACAACGAACAACCTTAACAAAATAATAAAAAGGGAGGTGATGGTATGCACATATGGTATTTGGGAATAGGTATCATTTTTGGCGCCATTTTGGGAATAATTATTGGCGGAATGGCAGTCTTTTTCTATTTTTCACCTCGACTTAGGTATAGCAGGGAAGCTCGATGCAGAATAGAGGGCGATAGAAATAAAGTAAATAAGGAGCTTGTTGTCACAAAAACAATACTTGCCACAGAGGAAGGCGAGATGCAGAATCTGAAAATACGCGAATGTCGTTTGCGGTGGGAGGTGGAATTTTTACGGCGACGTCTGCTTGAGGTTTTGGAGGAGGCGGGGCTTACATTTGCTTTTATACACATTGCCCAACTGAAAGATGAAATAGTACTACTTCGCTCGGGGCTTCTCGCAGAAAAAACACAAAAGGAAGATCCAAAAACGGACACGGTACCGATTTTTGTACGGGAAAACAAAAGGAACGGAGTCGCTCTGCATTCAAGGGCGGCATAACAAACAAGAAAGGGGATTGTGTGATGCTGTTATTTATCGCATTATCAATTATACTCGCTGTGACGTCTCATGCCGGAGCGGAACAATGCAGTACGATTACCATTTCGAAAGATAACCCCACAGCTTCCGAAGCATGGGTTTCTCGGACAAAAACACGTTGGCCCGGGGATCAGGCAGTTCGGCAACTAAACCCCGGAATAGATTTTCACAAACTCCGTGAGGGGGATACGGTAACAGTGCCGTCATATGCATGCGAGGAGGAGATTAGCATCCAAAAGTATCGGAGCATGATTGCCCGGCAAAGGGAGCAAGAACAGAAGATTAAAGATTTAGAGAATGTTATCGTCACTCTTACGCAGGATAATGAACAGGCTGATATGACTTCACGGGAGACGGAAAAGCGTGTTGTTGATCCGAAGGTTGTCCTTCAGGAAACGGAACTTTTGAGTCCTTCAAATAATATCGGTCAATTGACCACAGAAAACACGGAGTTGAAAAAAGCTTTTATTGGAGCAAGAGGCAGTCTTGTCGAAAAGACAACGAAAACGGAAGTTTCCGTATGGCCGTTTCTGCTTTTCGCGGTATTTGGTTTTACCGCGGGAAGGTATTCAAAGAAAGGACATTCTAAGAAACGGCAATCACAGTCGCGGTCGAATAGTCTAGTTGGGAGAGAAGATGTTCGCATGTTTACACCTAACTTTGAACCGTCAGGATCGCACGGAGAAAAGAGGGAGGATTTATTTGCCGGAGCGGCAAATGCCGATATGTTTACCGTTATAGGGATGAACGATGGAAAGAAGTTTATTGTTCCTATATTGCACGAAGGATCTCTTTTAATTCCCAACTGGCCGGAAAAAAATTGGCGGGCGCAAAAAATGAATCAAAAAAACGCCCGTTCTGTTATTGCCCGGTTATTCTACCCAAACGATAAGAAAACCAATAGCGGGAGAGAAGATGATAAAGTAGTATCTTTGCATGGGAGAAAAACCGCCTAGATTGTTTCATATAAGAATATGAATTGCGTCGGCTTGAGGTCTTTTCAAAAAAGATGCGTAGAGCGGCAAGGATATGAGTATTGCTCATAGACCCATCCTCTCCGGACGTCGGAAGAGTATGGGACATATTCCAAAGAGTATAGAGAAGAGCAGTCGAGTCGAAGTCATTGGTACGCCAATGGCTTTTTTAGTGCGCGATGGAGGTATATTACTTATGATTTTACCTGTTCTTTTTGTTTTGTGTGATATATTATACTACACATGCCTATTTCTCCCTCTATACCGCTTCGTTTGGGGTTGGGTGCTATGTATCTCTATTCCGGTTTTGATTTGGTGCGCAATCCCGATAATTGGATTTCTTTTATTCCGGGCTGGTTTATGGACGTACTTATGACTATAACTACCCTTGAAACATTTTTACGCTTGCAGGGGGTGGTCGAACTTTTGTTTGCATTCATATTTCTTTCATTATTTTTACCTCAAAAAGGGGTGCGCGTTGCCGCTGTTTTTTCCGCGTTGGAAATATGTTCCATATTGGTATTTACGGGCGTGGATTTGATTACATTTCGTGATTTTGGCTTGTTGGGTGCGTCTGTTGCTCTGATAATTCTTCTAAAACCACAGGAGCCGTCCATTTTTGTACCAGAGGGGGAACACGCGCGGTAATAATTTTTTACGGCACCATGTTTTAAAGAATACTGTCAAGAATTCCAGAAAGTTATCCACAAGCATGAATCGAGTTTACTCGGTTTTTTTTACGGCCGCATTCATGTTGGGGCATGTTTGTAGTAGAATAGGTGGGCGGGCATAAGATGTGTTTATGTTCAAAAAATGACCCGCGCGTTCTTATAAAAAGTCTTGTTACAAGTTCGTTTTTCTTTTGACAAAGACGGAAGTGAATTTGTAACAAGACGTTTCATTTTCCTTATTAATTTAAGTTCTTACGCAAGAGCGTTCATTTCGTGCCTATGGAAAAATTACAAAAAATCAAAAAACGAACCGGAGAAGTTGTGGATTTTGATCAGCATAAAATTACTCTTGCCATTCAGAATGCTTTTTTTGCCACAAAAGGCACCATAGATGAAGATCGCCTGCGGTCAATCACGCACCAGGTTATTTCAGAGTTGGAATTTATATTTTCCGAAAAAGAAAGCATACCGTCGGTAGAAGAGGTGCAGGATGTGGTGGAGCGTAAGATTATGGGGGAAGGATTTTTCGATGTGGCGAAGTCTTATATTATTTACCGGTATGATCATGCTAAGGAGCGTGCCGAGAAGAAAAAAGAGGTATTAAAGCGCATCGAAGAGCATCAGTTGAATGTGGTGAAGCGCTCTGGTGCCGTTGAGCCATTTTCCATAGAAAAAATTCGTCGCTCTCTTGCGTACGCGGCAAAAGGATATGAAGACGTGGTTGACGTTGAAGGTCTTGCCGCTCAATGCCAGAACGAAGTGTATGACAATATGCCGATTGCGGAGGTGGCGCTCACGCTTGTTATGGTGACACGTTCATTTATAGAAATAGATCCGGCGTACGCGAAGGTCGCTTCCCGTTTGTTTTTGAATAAATTGTATAAGGATGTTATTGGGGCTGATGTACGCTATGCGGATATAGGTGATCAGTACCGCTCTACATTTCGTCGTAATATACAAAAGGGGGTGGATATAGGAAAATTTGACAAGCGCATGTTGGATTTTGATATGGACGCTCTTTCTCGCGCACTTCGTCCGGAGAGGGATGATTTACTGGTGTATTTGGGTGTACAGCGGTTAAGTGATCAGTATTTTACAAAAAATGCCGAAACAAAAGAGATGCTTGAGATACCGCAGATTTTTTGGATGCGTGTAGCGATGGGGCTTGCTATGGGCGAGCAGGAAAAAGATATGTGGGCACAGAAATTCTATGACGTTCTCTCCACGCTTCGATTCGTTCCATCAAGCCCTACGCTGTATCATGCAGGCATGACGCGAGCACAACTCTCTTCGTGTTTCTTAAGCACGGTGGGAGATGATCTGAATGAAATATTCAAGTCATATGGCGATTCGGCGAATTTACTCAAATGGGCGGGCGGTATGGGTATGGATTGGACGCCGGTACGGGCAACGGGCGCGCTGGTGAAGGCTACGGGAGTGGAATCGCAAGGAGTGGTACCCTTTCTTAAGATAATGAATGACGTTACTATTTCCATTAACCGTAGCGGGCGAAAGCGTGGAGCTACCTGTGTGTATTTAGAGACATGGCATTACGAGATAGAAAATTTTCTTGAGCTTAGAAAAAATACCGGTGATGAGCGTCGTCGAACACACGATATTAACACGGCGAACTGGATTCCTGATTTATTTATGAAGCGCGTTCGGGAAGACGGTGGATGGACGTTGTTTTCACCAAACGAGACGCCGGATCTTCATGAATTGTACGGAAAAAAGTTTGAGGAGAAATATGCGCAATATGAACGTCTGGCGGATGAGGGAAAAATTCAATTATGGAAACGCATAAAAGCGCGCGATCTTTGGAAAAAGATGCTTGTTATGCTGTTTGAAACGGGACATCCGTGGGTTACATTTAAAGACCCTTCCAATATACGTTCTCCGCAAGATCATGTGGGCGTGGTACACAATTCAAACTTATGTACGGAAATTACGCTTAATAATTCGGCAGACGAAACGGCGGTATGCAATCTTGGATGGATTAATTTTGCCCGTCATGTGACGAATGGTTCTTTCGACGAAGCAAAGGCCGCGGAAACAACGCGTATAGGGATGCGTATGCTTGATAATGTTATTGATGCAAATTATTATCCCACAAAGGAAACAGAAAAATCTAATATGAGGCATCGTCCGGTGGGACTTGGTATGGGCGGATTTCACGATGCACTTTATCAAATGAATGTCGCATTTGATTCGGAGGCCGCCGTACAATTTGCGGATGAAAGTATGGAGATTGTCGCGTATCATGCATATCTTACCTCTAGTGAACTTGCTCGCGAACGGGGATCGTATGAAACATTTAAGGGATCCAAGTGGGATAGGGGTATATTACCGCAGGACACGTTGGATATTCTGGAATCAGAGCGCGGAGAAAAAATTCCGGTATCCCGCCGCAGTAAACTGGACTGGACACCGGTACGGGAATCTATAAAGGCATATGGTATGCGTAATTCGAATTGTTTGGCTGTAGCCCCCACGGCAAGCACGTCAAATGTTGTGGGTGCTATTCCGTCCATTGAGCCCATCTATAAAAATATTTATGTAAAATCGAATATGTCGGGAGATTTTACGATCGTAAATGAATATCTGGTAGAAGATTTGAAAAAGTTGGGTTTGTGGAGTAAGGAAATGCTCGGTAAAATTAAATTTGCGGACGGCAATATCGAACACATTCCCGGTATCCCGGAACATATAAAGGAAAAATATAAAGAGGTATTCCAAATTAATCCCCGCTGGCTCATCCGGGCCGCCGCTCATCGGGGAAAATGGATCGATCAAAGTCAATCTCTTAATATTTTCTTCATGGGTTCCTCTGGCAGACAGCTTTCCGATATATATCATTATGCCTGGGAGATGGGGCTTAAAACTACCTATTATCTTCGCACATTGGCGGCTTCGCAGGTGGAAAAATCAACGATAAGCACATCGGAATTTGGCACCACACATACGCGCAAGAAAGAATCGCCCGCTATAGTGTCCGTTGAAAGCGTGACTGTGTCTACTAGCGTTACACCGTTAACGGAAGGAAATAGGCATATTATTACGGAAGAAAAAAGTGCAAAAGAGTCTGCTGTTCCACATATTGCAACCGCTGATTATGCCCTACCGCATGGCTTGGGGGAAAAAGAACGATCTTCATCAGCTATCAATATCGGAGATAGTGCGCCGGAACCATATGTTCCGGTGTGCAAGATAGATGATCCTAGTTGTGAATCATGTCAATAAAATTGATACATTTGGAATTCGAATATTAAATTTCTAAAACGTATGTCTATTCAACGAACAACAGAAAGCGTGGATATCAATAAGCGCCGTATTATAAACGGAGAGAGTGCCGATGTGGTACAGCTATATCCCATAAAGCATAAGTTTGCATGGGATGCATATAATGCCGCCAATGCAAACCATTGGTTGCCTACCGAAATTAATATGCAAAGAGATGTGGAGCAATGGAAATCGCCCTACGCGCTTTCTTCGGATGAGCGTTTGGCTTTGGAAACGGCGCTCGGGTTTTTTTCGACGGCAGATTCGCTTGCGGCAAATAATATTGTTCTTGCAACATATAAACATATTACATCGCCGGAATGTCGGCTGTATCTTTTACGCCAGGCATATGAAGAAGCAATCCACACACACGCTTATCAGTATATCGTGGAAAGTTTGGGTATGGACGAAGCACGCATATTTAATATGTACCGTGAAAATGATGCCATCTACAACAAAGACATATTTGTTCTTGGTTTTAATGAAGGGATTTTTTCGCCTCACTTCAAAACCGGCACATTTGAAAATGATCAAACTTTTTTGGAAAATCTCATTGTATTTTCACTTATTATGGAGGGAATTTTCTTCTACAGTTCTTTTGCGGTCATATTCGGGTTTCAACGGCAAAATAAAATGGTGGGAGCGGCCGAGCAAATTCAGTACATTATGCGGGATGAATCAATGCATCTTAATTTTGGTATCAAAATGATTAATACGATAAAAGATGAACAGCCTGAATTGTGGACGCCCGCATTTCAGCAACACATTACGGATCTTATTAAGAAAGCTGTTGAGCTTGAGTATATATATGCGCAGAATGTCTTTCCCAAGGGTATTTTTGGTATGAATGCGGAAGGCTTTAAGCATTATATTGAACATATTGCAGATAGGCGACTCATGAGTATCGGCCTTCGGGCGGAGTACAATGTGGAAAATCCTTTTCCCTGGATGTCGGAAGCGGCGGATCTTTCTAAAGAGAAAAACTTTTTTGAAACACGTGTTATTGAGTATCAAACCGGTGGTGCCCTCGATTGGGAATAAAAAATCTTCTTGCTTAATGCGTGGCGTTGCGCAGGCCGTATTGATTTCGCTCTGATTACTTCCGGGGGAGGTTTTTTATCAAAAAATCCTTAAAGAGGTATAATGGTTATGTCATGAGAAATGAAATTAAAGCCATACTTTTTCAAAATATATGGTTAATTGCGCTTCTTATTATTGCCGGCGGATTTGTTGTGTATACAAAGAATAACGCTTTAGATGGCGATGGCGTACCTCCGCAAGAGTTGTCGTCACAAAGTTTCCGTATTCTCGACAGTACACTGACGCCACGTCCGGTGGAACAAACAATAATTATTGAGCCCATTCGGTAATGAATATGTGCTCTCGAATCATATATGGTAATATGTGTGTATGCCTACACAAAATAATTCATCACCTGACGTAACCGCGGCCGCAATACTTAATGTAATTTTGGAAGATGCCGCCCGTAAGCGCGCTTCTGATGTTCATATTGAGCCTCTCGCAGATAAATTGCGTATTCGGTTTCGTATTGATGGGCATTTGGAACAACAAGCCGAACGACCTCTTCATGAGCTCGAAACTCTTCTCAATAGGGTGCGTGCAATATCAAGTCTCGATTACACAAGTCGTCTTCCTCAAGATGGTCATTTTGAGCTTACCGTGGAAATAAAGGATGCACAGGAGAAAAGCATACCCAAGAAGCCCGAAAAAAATAAGGAACCGGCTCCGTTACGGGAGGCGCTAGCGGCGTTATTTAATGATGGTGATGAGGTTTCGGAAGATGTGCCGGCTAAAGAGCAGGATCCCGCACCGCCTTCTTCGGGCATGCATCCGTCGGGCGTGTATGTTTTGGACGTACGCGTATCTATTTTTCCTACCGTATATGGGGATGCGGCGGTGTTTCGTTTACTAAACCGTTCTGATATTCTTATTCCTTTGGACGACTTGGGGATGAATCCGGAAGAGCGAAATTTAATAAATGGACTCATTACCCGTAGCTACGGCATGCTTCTTATAACCGGTCCTTCCGGATCCGGAAAAACGACAACACTCTATTCCATTCTTCAGGAATTAAAAGGCAAGGATAAAAATATTGTAACCTTGGAAGATCCCGTGGAATTTTATTTTGGAGATATTAGGCAAACGCAAATTCGTAACGATTGGGGATTGACCTATGCTGTGGGAATGCGTTCTATTTTGCGGCAAGATCCGGACGTGTTGATGGTGGGGGAAATTCGTGATCAGGAAACGGCGGAGCACGCGATGCGCGCCTCTCTTATCGGGCGACTCGTCGGGTCTACCGTGCATTCCAATACAACCATAGGCACCATTGCGCGTCTTATTGATATGAATATTGAACGCAGTTTGATAGCATATGCGGTCAATGGCATTATTGCTCAGCGGCTATTGCGTTCGCTTTGCACGGCATGTAAGGTGGCAGATACGGCGCCGTCAAAACTGGCGTTAGAACATATTGGTCTTAAGGAAGAAGAAGGATCTTTTATGAAGGCGGTAGGGTGTAAGGAATGTAACAATACCGGATATGTGGGGCGTATGGGTATTTATTCCGTACTTGTATTTACCAATAAACTGCGCGCAATGATTGTTGACAGGGCGCCGTTTAATGAACTGCAGACATATGTGGAAGGGGAAGGTATGCGTACACTGCGCGAACGTGCCGCTGAAAAAGTAAAAATGGGGGTAACAAGCATAGAAGAAGCTGTGCGAGCTGTGTAGATATTTTATTATAGCTAACTATTACGGACATGTTTGATAAATTAAAAGATGTATACCAATTGCAAAAACAGGCGCGTGCAATGCAGGCGGCTCTCGCAAAAGAAGAAGTTACGGGTATGTCTCGAGACAGTGCGTTTCAGGTAACGGTAAACGGAAACCAAGACGTACTTCGTGTAAATATTTCTGATGGTGCTGATATGTCAAAAGAAGCAGTTGAACGAAATGCGAAAGAGGCATTTTCCGATGCGCTTACAAAGGTAAAAAATATTATGGCGCAAAAAATGCAGGGAATGCTGTAATGGTAGTGTGTGCGCGGGAAGTGTTACGATGCGCAAAAATAAAAAACCATATGGTCTTCCTTATGGTTTTTTGATTAATAACGCTACACAAAAGAAGACGGGCAGATTTTTTTGAGAGGACATCGGTCGCAATGGGGTTTTCGAGAGGAACATAATGCGCGTCCATGCTCTATAAAGAGATAGGTAAGATGAAACCACTTTTTTTTCGAAAACAATATCATTAAATCCCGCTCTATTTTTTCAGGCGGCAGGTGTTTTGTAAGTCCCAGTCGCTGTGCTATGCGGGATACATGCGTATCTACCGCAATACCTTCAACAATACCGTATGCATTTCCCAAAACGACATTAGCGGTTTTACGCGCGACACCCGGAAGAACAAGCATGTCTTCTATGCTAGAAGGAAGTATGCCGGAAAATTTTTTTTCCAGAATTTTAGCAGTGGCGATAATGTGTTTTGTTTTTGCTTTATAAAATCCGGTTTGATAAATTTCTTTTTCAAATATGTGCGGCTGTGCATTCGCAAAATCAGCGGCGGTTTTATATTTTTTGAAAAGATTTTTCGTAACCTCATTTACTTTTTTATCGGTACACTGCGCGGAAAGCATAACGGCTACCAAAAGTTGAACAGGTGTTTCATAGGCAAGCATCATGCCGGAATGGGGATATGTTGCGAGAAGAATATCATAAATCCGTGCCGCCCGTTTTTTTGTTTCCGTGGCGGATTCTTTTTTGATCCATTGCTTTTTGTAATCCTGAAAATTATTCATGGCGTAGCATATGAGATAAAAAGAGCATAAGATGCATATCGTGCTCTGTATGCTCCATACTACCCACTGCGTATGAGAAATGCTACTATGTTAAAGTAATGGAAATAATCATCACCACTTTGGATGTTGTCGGAAAGCTCATGATTGCTTATACAGCTATACGCGTGCATTGGCGCGTGCGCCAGGAACATCGTATTGATAAGCGGGTATTTCGTGAAATGAGGCAAGAGCATGTTGTGGGGATTTTCGGCATGATTTTTATCATTATCGCATATATATTAGAAATAATATTTGTACTATCATGAAAGCAGGTATAGGAATTATTATAGCAATTATACTTTTGGGAGGCGTTATTTTTTTTGTAAATAACAAAGAACAGCCCGTAGAAGAAGAAATAATAACAGAACAACAAGAAACATTATCAGATTTAACGGTATCTTCCAGTTCTTCTGCAGATACAACCATACCATCTATGCAACAAGCGGAAATACATACCAATAAAGGCGTTATCACAGTGGAATTGTTTCCAAACGAAGCTCCAAAAACAGTAGAAAATTTCGCTAAACTTTCAACGGAAGGGTTTTATGAAGGAACAATGTTTCATCGTGTCATTAAAGACTTCATGATTCAGGGAGGCGATCCAAACAGCAAGGACGATGATTGGTCGAATGACGGACGGGGCGGGCCCGGATATATGTTCGAGGATGAGATTAACAGTCATAAAGTAGAGCGCGGAGCTCTTGCCATGGCAAATGCAGGACCAAACACAAACGGCAGTCAGTTTTTTATCGTAACAGCGGAGGCCGCTCCATGGCTCGACGGCTTGCATACGGTATTTGGTAATGTTATAGACGGCATGGATGTTGTTAATCAAATTGCGACCGTCTCGGTAAATGAAAACGACCATCCGACAGTGGATATAGTCATTGAAAAAATCATCATCAAGTAGAATTATCCAATACCTATAATGTTCTATGCATCATCCGGAAAGAAAAAATATTCCCGATCACGCGTGGAACGGGGTTTATATTAAAGATATTGTGTACGGTGCAAATGATGGCATTATTACCACATTTGCCGTGGTTGCCGGTGTTGCCGGTGCGGGACTTGATGCAACCGTTGTTCTTTTATTGGGTCTCGCCAGTTTGATAGCCGACGGATTTTCTATGGCGGCCTCTAATTATCTGGGAAGTAAGTCCGAGAAACATTTTACTCTTCGGGAGCGCCGCGTGGAAGAGATGGAGTTTAAGGCTGACCCCCATTGGGAATATACCGAAATGGAGGGAATCTTAAAGAAAAAAGGATACACATCGGAAGATATAGCGGTGTTGTCGCCCTTGTTGTTCAAAAGTAAAGATTTTTGGATCGATATTATGCTTCAGGAAGAGTTGGGTGTTTCTCCCGTGGATGAGGGTGGGCATCCGATAAAGAATGGCGCGGCTACATTTTCAGCATTCGTAATAGCAGGAGTCATTCCTCTGACGCCATATCTTTTTATTTCCGGCACATACGATACCTTTTCTACCGCTATTATTTTTACGGCCATTACGCTTTTTGTAGTTGGCGCGCTTCGCTCTCGTTTTACCGGCAATAGTTGGGTCCTTGAGGGATTTGAAATGTTGTTTGTGGGCGGTATTGCGGCCGTCATTGCTTATGGTATCGGGTATGTTATAAGTTCCATCGTGTAGTGTATAAATGGAGAATGGTAGAGGAAAGAAAAAACACGGTTTCTGCCGTGTTTTTTTTGAAAGCCGGAAAAGCTAACGTTCCATAATCTAACTTTGCTCTTCCAGCTTTACTTTTATTGTTTTCTTTTCCTTGCTGTTGCGGAGTACGTCAAAGGAAAGCGTATCACCCACAATATATCCCTCCAGAATATCCTCAAGAGTTTCTTTTTCGGATATGTTCTTTTTATTACAGGCAAGAAGAATGTCGCCTTCTTTAAGTCCGCTCTTATCAGCGGCGCTCCCCGGAATAATGGCATGATCTCCGGGAATGGCTTCTTTTAAAACAAGCGCACCGGTGGTTACCGGAAGGCCGAATTTTTTTGCCATCATTTTATTGATAAGCACGTAACGTACGCCTAGAAAAGGACGCCGAATACGTTTAAATTGCCGAATGTCATCTAGATCGCGTTTGGCTTTTTTGATGGGAATAGCAAAGCCGATATTTTGGGCACCAAATACGATAGCAACGTTCACGCCAATGGCGCGTCCCGTGATATCTATAAGAGGTCCTCCCGAATTACCGGGATTAATGGCGGCGTCTGTTTGGATAAGGCCGCGGAGACGTTCTTGATGTCCGGAAACGTCAGTAACGGCACTGATAAATCGGGAAAGCCCGGAGACGATTCCGGTGGATACGGTATTTTTGAATTCACCAAGAGCATTTCCGATTGCGATTACCGTTTGGCCAAGGGCAAGTTCTTTCTCTTCCGCAAATTCAAGCACGGGGAGTTTGGGAAGAGGATTATCAGCCACTATCTGTAGGATGGCAATATCATGAATGGGATCACGTGCAATAACACGCGCCGGATAGGTATTTTCGTCATGAAGTACGACACTGTATTCGGCGGTTTGATCGGCAACCACATGGCGGTTTGTAAGAATAATACCTGATTCATCCACCAAAAAACCGGAACCACCGCCCATGCGAATTTTTCCATTTTCAATACCGGGAATATTTTGTTCAAGCGTTTCATCATCCGCCCGCGTAATGGCGTCTAGTTGCGGCATGCCCAAGGGAGCTAATTGTTTGGCGGCCTCTTTCAGCTTTTGCAGATCTTGTGTTGCGGTGATAGATACCACGGCCGGCATTACTTTTTTGACGGCTGTAATGATTTTATCTTCGTAGTTCATATTTTATAGTATAAATATTTTTTTACGTGAAGAAAATGCACAACTGGTATTTTATGTATGAATGGGGTAGGGTAAGGGCAGATTTTTAAAATGGCATATTTTGATAAAAAGGAGAAGCAATATGGAATCAGGGCGGAATAATAACAACGCAGAAATGGAAAAAATTCAATTTAGATTTGGATTTGGCTATAAGGAATGGAAGAATCTTATAGTTACTAAACTATTTCAAGCAAGAAGGCCTTGTTTGCCGGGGAAAATTACTGAAGATATTGCAAGAGAAAAAGGACATCCTCATCCGGAAAGACCCGTTCCGGGAGCACAAAAAGCCATTCGTGAACTTAAGGAGGAGGGTGTAATAGTAAAGGTAGGTATGAAGATTGTTTTGCCGGAGTTTTTACATGATAATGCGTTGGTAAAAGAGAGCGCTTTTAGGAGGATAAACGTACCGGAAGGAGGGCAAAATGATTTTGGCGGTGGTACGCTGGAGATAATAGTTCGTGCGCAAATTCAGACTGTAAAAGCTCTTTGCAAACTTATAGATCTGGAAATTAACCGCGCAAGAGAATATGCGGTTGCTGAAGACACGAGAACAGAACTGTTAACAGTTCTTGCCGGGTTGGAGGAAAAACAAGTCGCTCTTATCGAATAATCAAGATGGAGGTTGCTCATATGAAGGGAGCAGGTAAAGAAGTACTGGAAATAGCGGAGAAATATCCTCTCGTAAAGCGCGCATTGCTTCTCTGTGTTCATAATGAGGAATCTCCACAGATACCGCTTTACTGGTTGCGCGGTTTAACGAGACAGGAGGGGAAAACTATTCTTGATGCCATTCAGTTACTGAAACCGAAGGCAAAAATTATCAATGTTTCTCCGTATAGTGATGAAACAGATGAGGAAACATTGTATAGGCATCAGAGTAGATTTGAAGGAGGAACAGATACCGAGAAAAAAGAGGAGGTTGCAGAGCTCATTCCACATGAATTGCCGGGATTTTCCGTAGTAAAGATTGTATTGCCGTCCCGCTTAACGGAATATACGGCTTTACGACTGGGAGAAATTCTTCTTTTGTGGGGTGTTCTTGAAAGCGCTTTTTCTGATTTCTTATCATATCTTCATACTACAAAACCCCGGGAAAGGCGGTTACATGAAGAGGCAAAAACATGGATATGGAGTGATGATCAAAAAATGTTGTTTTCGTTCATGAATATCTGTCTTATTTTGAATTTAGATCCGGAATTTATTCGCCGCATGCTCGAGATGAAAATAAGAGGAGCGTATCCTTCATACATGAAAAATATACCGTCATTAAGAAAACACCAAGAAAGTAAAAAAGAAAAAGTAGCATAAAGCTCGTTATGACGAGCTTTTTCTTTTTGCGGCGTATGGAGTATTCTTACATATATGAATAATACACGGAAGTTTCCGGAAGGTTTTTTATGGGGAGCGGCAACATCGGCACATCAAGTTGAAGGGGGAATGTGTAATGATTGGTCGGAATGGGAACGGGAGACGGCTAAGAGTTTAGCGCAAAATGCAAAGAGCAAAAAGTGGGCGCGGCACATAATGGAAAAATATCCCAGTCCCCTTGAGAAGGAAAATTATATTTCCGCTCAGGCCGTGGATCATTATAATCGATACGAAGAGGATTTTGATCTGGCAAAGTCTCTCGGACACACGGCGCACCGGTTTTCCGTAGAATGGTCACGTATTGAGCCTAAGGAAGGGGAATTTAATAAAAAAGAAATAGAACATTACCGTGCGGTCATACAAGCGCTTCGGACGCGCGGCATGGAACCGCTTGTTACCCTTTGGCATTGGACCATTCCTCTTTGGTTGCGGGATAAGGGTGGTGTTAATGCGAAAAAATTTTCGTACTATTTTGCGCGTTTTGCGGGTAAAATGGCGGAGGAATATAAAAACGATGTAACATACTGGATTACACTAAACGAACCAAACGTGCATACGGGACATGCATACGGGCAGGGAACCTGGCCGCCACATAAGAGAAGTCCATTTTCTTATATGTATGCCGTTGGAGCTCTTTTGCATGCTCACCGAGATGCGTTTAATACTATAAAGCGATCGTGTCCGAAGGCGCAGATTGGTATTGCAAAAAATAATATTTACTTTGAAGCGTATAAGGGAAGGATGGTAAATAACATATTAAAATATATGGCGGATTGGTGGTGGAATAAGTATTTTTTGGATCGCATTCAAGATTATCAGCATTTTATAGGGCTTAATCATTATTTTCATAATCGTATTAATTATGGATTTAATAAAAATGAAAATAAAAACATTTCCGATATGGGTTGGGAGTTATACCCGGAATCACTCTACCGAGTTTTAATGGATTTAAAAAAATATAAAAAACCGATTTTTGTAACCGAGAATGGTCTTGCTGATGCGCGTGATATTATGCGTACGGAATTTATTCGTTCCTCTCTTCACTCTGTGCTTCGCGCTATCGATTCCGGTGTGGACGTGCGCGGGTATTTATACTGGTCACTTTTGGATAATTTCGAATGGGACAAAGGGTTTTGGCCGCGTTTTGGACTTATCGAAATAGACTACAAAACACTTAAGCGCACGGTACGGCAAAGCGCATGGGAATATAAAAAAATAATTGATGAATATAAGATATAAGATTTATGATGTATGATTTATATATAAGAAGTTTTCAAATCTAAAATCTTATATCATAAATTATTACCATGCTTTGGTTCTTCGTCGCTTTTGTTGCTCAAGCCATATTGGGAACATCTGCGGTGTTTGATAAACTGCTTCTCAAAAAATCATACCCGAATCCGCTCGGATACGCTTTTTGGCTTGGCGTTCTGGGTCTCGTTTCTCTTGTGCTTGTTCCATTCGGGTTTGAGTGGGCGTTGTCCGGCGCTATATTCACGGCTCTTTCGGCAGGAGCAGTATTTATGCTTGCCATGATGGCGTATTTTCGGGCGCTTTGCATGGGGGAAGCGTCGGGTGCCGTGGTGGCATTTGTGGGGTTTTCCCCTATAGCAACGCTCGTATTTTCCCGATGGCTTCTCGGGACGGATTTAACGGCGTATCAGATTGTCAGTTTTGTATTACTTATCGCGGGGGGATTCGTCCTCGCGTTAGTGGTAAAGGAGCGGACGCGCGTAAAAGTTCTCTGGGCTGTTTTATTGGCCGCTTCATTTTTAGGGCTCTCGAATGTTCTCTCCAAGCTTGCGTTTGGAGAGCTTAATTTTGTCACCGGATTTGTATGGATAAAAATAGGAGGAGCTCTCTTCGCGTTTTCGCTTCTTTTGTTACCGCGCTGGAAGAAGATTATTTTAAATCCGAATACAAAAAATGAATTTCATAATAAATGGGGATACTTTGCAAACAGAGGATATGCCGGAGTGGGCTCATTATTAGTGGTGTACGCTATTTCTTTAGGTGTGCCGCCTTTAGTGGACGCCTTGCAGGGCATTAAGATTGTTTTTATTTTACTGGGCGGGTGGCTCTTATTGCATGAGCGGTTTACCGGACGCGTTCTTGTAGGAAAAATCACGGCCGTTGTTCTTATTCTCCTAGGTGCGTTTGTGCTTGGGGTGGGAGATTATATTCGAAGTACGGCACCGGTAAACGAAGCGCGACCCATTACTTGGGGGATTACCTATTCTGAAAAGTTTTCGCGCCTGTTTGATTTCGGATCCGGCGGAGATTGGAAGGATAACTACAATGCCATAATGTACGATCTTGGTGTGCGGGATATTCGCCTTATTGCGTACTGGGATTTAATAGAATCGGAGGAAGGGGTATATGATTTTTCCGGGCTTGATTATCAAATGCGCGTAGCGGAAGAAGTCGGTGCGAAAGTGGTGCTTGCGGTAGGAAAAAAAGTGCCGCGGTGGCCGGAGTGTCATACGCCGCCGTGGGCGGAACATGTCTCACATGAGGATCGCAACGAACATGTCGTGCGTTTTGTGGAGGCGACAGTGGAGCGGTATAAAAATTCGCCGGCACTTTTATATTGGCAGGTAGAAAACGAGCCGTTTCTCGCTTTCGGGGAAGGAGAGTGTGCTCTCTCCGGGAAAGAACTTTTGGATACGGAGATGGGCATTGTGCGGCGCATCGATCCACTGCATCCCATTTTGGTAACCGATTCGGGAGAAATTGGCCCGTGGGTGCGCGCGGCAAAACGAGGAGATGTATTTGGTACTACTATGTACCGTCGGGTACATAACGATAGATTTGGCAATTTTGAATATCCTCTGCCTCCGGCCTTTTTTCGCTTAAAAGAACGTCTTGTGCGCTTCATTATCCGGGATTATGAAAAGGAATTTATTGTTATTGAGCTTGGCATGGAGCCATGGCTTAAACGTCAGCCGTATGAAACTACCCCCGAAGAACAGTTTCGGGTAATGGACTTTGCTTTTTTTCAGGATTCCATTCGGTACGCTAAGGAAGCTGATTTTGAAACGTACTATCTCTGGGGCGGAGAGTGGTGGTACTGGCTTCGCGAACAACATAACGATGATCGGTTTTGGGAAGAGGCAAAATTATTGTTTGAAGAAAGCGCATAATAAAAATCCGCGATTGTATTAATCGCGGTTTTTCTTCAGGAGGGGTTAATATATTTTTTTCGGATCGAAGTCACAATTCCACGCTCCGATAGGCACGTTTTCCACAAAAGCAATGGGATCTACTCCTATCCATGAAATATGTCCCTTAAGGTTATAATGCTTTGCGTGTGTTAGCTTAACGCGAATGTCGCCGGCATATAGTCTCCCCAATTTTCAAAAAGAGGGAGAATGGCGGGTACAAGGAAGTAGTCCCTGTACCCGGGCAACTAATCATCACTTAGTTCGCCTGCGGTGGACACAACAAGGAGACTGTTATGTCGAACGCACCGGAAGCAAACCAATGTGCGAATTGTGAAGGACATATAACTGAAACTCACTGCACATAGGAGGGCGCAATACCAGTGCAAGGGTTCAAGGTTTACGGATGGAAGAGCAATGAGGCCTAGCAACGAAAAGAAGAAGACCATTAAACTTAAAACAAGTATGCCGCAAACATTCTGGCAGAATGAGGTGCGCACGCCCCACTTTTTACTTATCCTCTCGCGTTCTTCTTGAGCGGTGTATACCATAAATCGCTCCATATTTTCTTTCGTAGTGAGGGGGTTAATTCCTATTCTCTGCAACATATCCTCCGAAGAGATGTTTTCAGGGATAAGTACGGCACTATCATTCACGAAGCATGCGGATGATGTAGTCATAACAAACCTCCTATAGTTTTTCTACATGGTATATGAGAGAGAATAGTTTGTCAATGTGCCCCCGGTAGGGTTCGAACCTACGACCGTCGGCTTAAGAGGCCGCTGCTCTACCAACTGAGCTACAAGGGCGTGTAATAGGGTATCGTTCCGTTCAACTCTTAAAATTTAACGCCTCAAACGCTTCGCGAGACGAGGCCTTGAAGAAGGATCTTCTTCAATCTACCAACTGAGCTACAAGGGCGTGTAATAGGGTGTCGTCTTATATTATATACCATGTTATTGCCCTGTGATACAATGATTCAACTTATTTTTGTTTATATACGACAATAAATACCGTATACTACAGCCTATAAAAGCCCTTGTAGTTCAATGGATAGAACAAATCCGTCCTAAGGATAAAATGTAGGTTCGATTCCTGCCGAGGGCACCACGTTGGAAAAGTTAATATTTCGTCCCATCTTCGGCGGCGAAAGCAGTTCGGACTAATTCAAGTATTCTGCGCTGTATAATTAAGACATTGGAAAAGAAAGACATTGTTTACGCACAGGATTGTTTTGTAAGGAATAACTTTGTAGTACAATGAAGAAATGGAAGAACGTGATGGACAAGTTGATTTTGGCGAAGAGCGATTAGTGTACGAAAGATCCCAATCAGGGGGGAGTATCGCACGTTTTATTGTTAATATATCCCGCGGATATATTAAGGATGAATCACAGGCTTATATAATAATGATCGTTATTATTGTTACGGCGATTATTATTTCTGCTCTTTTACTGCTTACACTACGAACACCCGCGCCCAGTGTCATACCCGGTACTTCTGATCTTCCTTTTGGCGGTTTTTAATAACTACTTATTTTATGAATAAAACACAAAAGGGGTTTACGTTAATCGAGCTTCTTGTAGTTATTGCCATCATAGGGCTTCTCGCAAGTGTTGTACTTGCAAGTCTAAATACGGCACGTATGCGTTCGCGGGATGCAAGGCGCCTTGCGGATTTGCGCCAATTGCAAACGGCTTTGGAATTATATTTTGATAGTAATAATGGGTATCCAAATGATTCCTGCAATGGATGGGATATTGTTTGCTCTCCGACGTCGTGTACGGGTGTCGGCACGTCAAATTTAGGTGAACTCGTTACGGACGGATATATGAGTTCACTACCGTGTGATCCTGTTAATAGCGGCGCGTATCAAATTACATTCGATCCGAACTTATGTGCGGGAGGCGTGTGCCAGAGTTATTGTATTAGGGCGGTACTTGAAGAAACCGGTGCGCTGGTTGGTGTTTCTGAAGACTACCCAACGTGTCCGACGTTGTAATGTTTCTATGGAATTACGCATAAAAACCCCCTCCAATTTTGGAAGGGATTTTTATCTAGCGAGTGCTTACTGCACGTGTTCCAGATGTTTTCCGCGCTTAATACAGCGTGTACAGAGTTTTACACGTTCGCCGGACGGCAACGTTGCCCACTGGAGATTGGGATATTTTCGCTCCCATTTAGTGGGATTATAGTGTCCGCGGAGCAGTTTGCGTTTTCCGCCCATAACGGACGATTTTTCACATATAAGGCAAGACTTTGTCATACACGTTTTTATACCAGAATATTTATCTTGAATCAAGTTTATGGTAGAAAGAGGGAATGGACGATTCTGTGATAGGTTTTATATTTCAAATTGCCATATTGATTATGTCCGTGGTGGTGCATGAAGTATCTCATGGGTTTGTGGCGTACATATTAGGAGATCAGACGGCAAAATATGCCGGTCGTCTTACGTTAAATCCGCTTAATCATCTTGATCCAGTGGGTTCTTTGTTGGTTCCGGCCGCTACCATTTTATTCGGCGGATTCATGTTTGGTTGGGCAAAGCCGGTACCGTATAATCCGTACAATCTGCGTGATCAGAAGTGGGGTCCCGGACTGGTTGCGGCGGCAGGACCGCTTTCCAATATTTTTATCGCATTCATATTCGGTTCAGTTATTCGCCTGAGTGGTTTTTTCCCGGCGGAAATAAGTATTGCTCTTACCGAAGTTGCTGTTTTGGTTGTTCTTATTAATATTATTCTTGCCGTATTTAATTTGGTGCCAATTCCGCCGTTGGACGGCTCGAAAGTTCTCTTTTCTTTACTTCCATATCATCTGCGCTACATAGAGGAATTTCTTGAGAGATACGGCCTTTTTCTCCTTCTTATCTTTATCTTTTTCTTCTTCAATCTTCTCCTACCCATAATAGGCATATTGTTTCGATTGTTCACCGGAACAAGCTTTTAGGGTATATCCCCGGATCGGCAAATACGTAATGCCGAATGCTTTTTATTGACACGCCTTTCATTATCTGCTAATTTTGGTTGTATCGCTTGAATTATAGAGTATTATGCCTACGATTAATCAGCTGGTTCGCAAGGGCCGAAAAAAAGTGGAAGCAAAAGCAAAAACGCCGGCATTGCGCCGCGGTTTTAATACGCTTAAGAGCAGGCCGGTTGATTATGCTTCTCCGTTTAAACGGGGAGTGTGCGTTGCGGTTCGTACCATGACACCTAAAAAGCCAAACTCGGCGCTTCGTAAAATTGCGCGCGTGCGTCTTACGAACGGCATGGAGGTAACAGCGTATATTCCCGGTATCGGACATAATCTGCAAGAGCACTCCGTTGTATTGCTTCGCGGTGGGCGGGTAAAAGATCTTCCCGGCGTACGTTATCATGTGGTGCGCGGAGTTTTGGATACGTCAGGTGTGGAAGGGCGTAAGACCGGACGCAGTAAATATGGAGCTAAAAAACCTAAGGAATAGCCATGAGACGAAAACGAAATTACGCACGAAATATTGCGCCGGACACAAAATGGGAATCCAAGCGGCTTGCCCGATTCATTAACGTGATTATGTGGGATGGGAAAAAGACAGTGGCTGAAAAGGTAGTGTATGATGCTCTTGATATTGTTGGGAAAAAGGCATCGGTAGAAAATCCTATAACTGTTTTTGACCTGGCTCTTGATAATGTGGCACCGAACGTGGAAGTGCGTTCCCGTCGTGTGGGAGGTGCTAATTACCAGGTTCCTGTGGAGGTGCGGGGTACGCGTCGTATGGCACTTGCTATGCGGTGGGTAATTTCGGCGGCACGTGCACGAAAAGGTATGCCGATGGCACAGCGGTTATCGGAAGAAATTATAGCGGCATCGAATAATGAGGGAACCGCCATTAAAAAGAAACAGGATACTCATCGTATGGCGGATGCGAACAAGGCCTTTGCTCACTTCAAGTTTTAGGGCGGCTTCCTTGTTTGGCGCCCTGCTTTGTTGCTTCGCTTCGTGTCTTACTCACCGTATTCACGATACGGCTCGTTTCGCCCCTTGCTCGCGCCGCGCATTGCATCCAAACAAGAAACCCTTGAGACTTACCATTATTTTAAGATTAGAAAATTCATAGATTTAGACTATGGCACGACAATACCCATTGGAAAAAGTGCGAGATTTTGGAATCATCGCTCATATCGACGCCGGAAAAACAACCGTAACCGAACGGGTTTTGTTTTACACGGGCGTTTCTCATAAAATAGGTGAAGTTCATGAAGGAGCGGCGATTATGGACTGGATGGAACAGGAGCAGGAGCGTGGTATTACTATTACATCCGCGGCAACAACATGTTTTTGGAAACGTACCTATGCGCCGGATGGTGGCGAGTATCGTTTTAATATTATCGACACTCCCGGACACGTGGACTTTACCGCCGAGGTGGAACGCTCTCTTCGCGTTTTGGATGGCGGTGTTGTTGTTTTCGACGGAGTAGCCGGTGTCGAGCCGCAGTCGGAGACCGTGTGGCGGCAGGCGGATAAATATCATGTGCCTCGTATTTGTTTTATTAACAAGCTTGATCGTATGGGGGCGAATTTTGTACAGAGCTATCAGTCTATTCTGGAACGTCTTACGCCAAACGCTATTCCCGCCATGCTTCCTATGGGGCTTGAGGCAGATTTTGAGGGAGTTATCGATCTTGTACGTATGAAGGCGGTACGCTTTTCGGGTGGTCACGGAGAAAAAATTGAGGTAAGCGATATCCCTGATAATATGAAGGCGGAAGCGGAAGAAGCGCGCGCGAATCTCCTTGAAAAGGTTGCCGAAGTGGATGACGATCTTACGGAAAAATATCTTGAGGGAGGTGAAATTACCGAAGAAGAATTACGCGCTGGTATCAGAAAGGGAACGCTTGCCTATACGTTGGTGCCTGTTTTTTGTGGCACCGCTCTTAAAAATAAAGGCGTTCAGATGTTGTTGGACGCGGTGGTGGATTATTTACCAAGTCCGCTCGATGTGCCTCCTGTTGTTGGGATTGATCCAAAAACGGAAGAGGAGATAACACGTAAAGCGGATGATGAAGAATCGTTTTCAGCGCTCGCTTTTAAATTACAAACTGATCCGTATGTAGGACAGCTTACTTATTTCCGAGTATATTCCGGAGTTCTTCAGGCGGGGTCATATGTCTATAATGCGACAAAAGGAGAGAAAGAGCGTGTAGGGCGTATTCTTCGTATGCATGCCAATGACCGTGAGGAAGTGAAGGAGATTTATGCCGGAGAAATTGGCGCTATGGTAGGACTTAAAAATACAACCACGGGAGACACGCTTTCGGATCCGGACCACCCCATTATTTTAGAAAAAATTAATTTTTCAGCACCTGTTATTTCGCTTCGCGTGGAGCCGAAAACAAAAGCTGATCAGGAAAAAATGGGTATTGCTCTTAAGCGTCTTTCCGAGGAAGATCCAACATTTCAGGTACATACCGATACCGAAACAATGGAAACTATTATTTCCGGTATGGGTGAGTTGCATCTTGAGATTTTAGTGGATCGCATGAAGCGGGAATTTAATGTAGCCACCAATGTAGGACAGCCACGAGTTGCATACAAAGAAACTGTTAAAAAGGGAGCCGAAGCGGAAGGGAAGTACATTCGTCAGTCGGGTGGTCGTGGACAATACGGACACGTTAAGCTTCGCATTGAACCTTTAGAGCGGGGAGCGGGAGTCGTATTTGAAAACAGTATCAAGGGAGGATCCATACCGCGTGAGTACATCCCGGCGGTGGAAAAAGGAATCAGGGAGGCGGCGGATAAAGGTGTAATTGCGGGATATCCGTTAATTGATGTAAAAGTTATTCTTTATGACGGTTCGTTCCATGAAGTGGACTCTTCGGAAGGAGCATTTAAAATAGCGGGATCCATGGCATTTCAGGAAGTGGTAAAACAGGCAAATCCTGTATTATTAGAGCCGATTATGAAGGTGGAGGTAACAACACCGGATAAATTCATGGGGGACGTTACGGGAGATCTGAATGCAAAGCGTGGACGTATTGATGAAATGGCGGATCGTCCGAATGTGAAAGTAATAACGGCAAATGTGCCGCTCTCCGAAATGTTCGGTTATACAACGAATCTTCGTTCCATGACGGAAGGACGTGCGAGTTCTTCCATGGAATTTTCCCATTTTGAGGAAGTGCCTACGCATATTGCCGAACAGATCCGCGAAGGTAAAAAGTAAGAAGGAATGCATATGTAAAAAATCCTCACGTTTAAGTGAGGATTTTTTACTACATAAAACAGTATTGTCAAATCTTTTTGTTTGATGTACATTATAGAAATGTTTACGAAGCTCGGGCAATTTTTAGATAAAACAGACGATACCTGGCACGTGAAGCGGCCACCCATGCGCTATACAAACGAGCGCGGGGAGGACTTTGTGATTATGGCGGCACGTCATTATGAGGAGCTTACGGGGGAAGACTCTAACCGCTTGCAAGCATACGAAGTGTTTGATAGTATGAATCTTACTGATGCTGATGATTCTACGGAGAATTTCAAGGCGGAAATGCATCAGATATCCAAAGAGGGGGAAAGCGAGCCGGTACAGAAAGCCGACGATGTTTTTTCTGTAGTCTCTCCAGGTATATTGGGGGCGGGTCTCGCATCCATCCCTCTGGAGGACGAGATTCATCTCGAGGATCTGCCATTATAACATTTGACTTTATACGCCACGGTATGATACGGTACCTACGCGTGAAAATATAAATTTATTATAAATACTAGATTTTAGCTATATGGCAGCAGAAAAATTTGAGAGGTCAAAACCTCACGTTAATGTAGGTACCATTGGTCACGTGGATCATGGAAAAACAACGCTAACCGCGGCAATTTTGCATTCTCTTAATCTTGACGGACAGAAGGTTAAGCTTGAGAAAATTGATGAGATTGACAAGGCGCCGGAGGAAAAAAAGCGCGGTATTACCATTGCGCTCCATCACTCCGAATATGAATCGGCAACACGTCACTATGCGCATATTGATGCACCGGGACACGCTGATTATATTAAGAACATGATTACCGGAGCGGCCCAAATGGACGGAGCTGTCTTAGTGGTATCTGCTGTGGATGGTCCTATGCCGCAAACTCGTGAGCATATTCTTTTAGCGCGTCAGGTTGGTGTGCCGTCCATTGTGGTGTTTATTAATAAGGTGGATATGGTTTCCGATCCGGAATTAATAGATCTCGTAGAAGAGGAAATACGGGAATTGCTCACAAAATATGAATTTCCTGGAGACACAACGCCGGTTATTCGCGGATCTGGTCTGAAGGCACTTGAAGCAACTTCTGTGGATGATGAATATGTACAGAAGGTACTTGAGCTTATCAAAACGCTTGATGAATATATTCCGGAACCGGTACGCGAAACGGAAAAGCCGTTTCTTATGCCGGTGGAGGATGTATTCTCCATTGAAGGACGCGGTACGGTATGTACGGGTCGTGTTGAGCGTGGGAAAGTAAAGGTAAACGAAGAAATCGAAATTGTTGGTATTCGTCCGACACAAAAGACGGTTGTTACCGGTATTGAGATGTTTAACAAATCTCTTGATGAGGGTATTGCGGGAGATAACACGGGTCTTCTTTTGCGCGGTCTTAAAAAGGAAGATGTAGAGCGCGGACAAGTACTTGCAAAGCCGGGTAGTATTACGCCACACACTGAATTTGATGCGGAGGTATATATTCTTACCAAAGAAGAAGGAGGTCGTCATACACCGTTCTTCAACGGATACAAGCCACAGTTTTACATTCGTACCACAGACGTAACGGGAGACGTAACTTTGCCGGAAGGCACGGAAATGGTTATGCCCGGAGATACGATAACATTTAAGGTAAAACTTATTTCCCCGATTGCTCTTGAAGAAAAACAGCGATTCGCAATTCGAGAGGGAGGACATACAGTGGGTGCCGGTGTAGTAACAAAAATAGATAAATAGATTATATTTATGGCAGTAAAGCGCGAAGATGACAAACAGCGGCTCCGTATTCGTATTAGAGGATATGATCATAAGATTATTGACTCGAGCTTACGGCAGATCGTAGATACCGCAACGCGATATGGAGCAGAAGTGGCAGGTCCTCTTCCTCTTCCTACCGAGGTGCGCAAATATACGGTTAATCGTTCGACGTTTGTTCACAAAAATGCACGGGAACAGTTCGAAATGCGCGTGCATAAGCGTCTTATCGATATATTGAATCCCGTACCGAAGATTATCGACGCGCTTACGAATTTAAACTTACCCGCAGGAGTTGATATTGAAATAAAGATGGGATAAGTGCCGCATTGCGGCATACTGTCCCGTCCCACTAGACTAAAGGAAAGTGGATTGTCCCGAACGACCGGACATCTCCGGTCGTTTTGTTACAAACATACGCATGTAAGCGAAAGTGATTACGGCATTCGTTTTACCTCTACTATTATGAAAATACTTTTGGGTACAAAATGGGAAATGACACAAGTATTTACCGACGATGGTCGGGCGCATTCCGCTACGCTTGTTCGCGTTGTACCAAATGAGGTTACTGCCCTACGCACAAAAGAAAAAGATGGGTATGAGGCTGTGCAGGTTCGTGCCGGAAAAGCTACGCGTGAGTTTCGTGCTGATAAGCCGGGACGCAAACGGGAAATTACGTTTGCCGTAGGGGATATGATAGATGTTTCTTCTTTCGAGGAGGGAGAAAAGATAACCATTAGTGCCATATCAAAAGGAAAAGGATTTCAGGGAGGCGTAAAGCGTCATGGATTTCATGGAGCTTCAAAAACTCACGGAACGAAACATGCTCACAGACAACCGGGATCGATTGGCGCAGGAGGTGTACAAAAAGTTCTGAAAGGTCAGAAAATGGCAGGACGTATGGGATCGGACCGCGTCACTATAGGTGGTACGAGGGTAGTGAAGATATTCCCTGAGGAGCATATGATTGCTATAAAAGGAGGTATTCCCGGAAATCGGGGGAGTGTTGTGGAAATTCGCACATAATGACATATATGGAAACCAACGTATACAACATGGAAGGCAAAAATATCGGCACGGTGGCGTTACCGGAGGCGGTATTTGGTGTTGCATGGAATGCGGATTTAGTACATCAGGCTGTTGTGGTACAGCGATCTCGCGCAAGGCAGAATTTGGCGCACACGAAGGGGCGCGGAGAGGTTTCCGGTGGCGGAAAAAAGCCGTGGCGCCAGAAGGGAACGGGGCGTGCGCGTCATGGGTCAAGCAGATCTCCTATTTGGTCTGGCGGAGGTGTTACGCATGGACCTACTAAAGACACGGTTTATGCCAAGGATATCACAAAAACAATGCGCAAGAAGGCTTTGCTTATGTCTCTTTCTGCAAAGGCTCGTGATGGAGAGATTATTGTAATGGACACATTAACATTTCCGGAGGGACGCACGAAACACGCCGCTCAAACGTTTACCGCGTTACGCGCAGAAAAGCACATGGCGCATATTGGAAAAAAGGGGGGCCGTGTTCTTTTGGCATTACCGACATACGATGCAGCGACTATTCGTTCAATGCGCAACATTCCTTTTGTGGGATCCGAAGAAGCACGCAATTTGCATGCGAAAGATATTTTGGCATGCAAATATGTGGTTCTTCCAAAAGAATCGCTTTCTGTGCTTACGGAATTAGCAACTAAGAAAAAAGAACGTTCGGAATCTAAGGAATAGGAGGAATTATCATAAAAAATAATTTTATACCTTTCACCTAGCGTTTTATATCTTACATTATGGCACTGTTTGGATCAAAAAAAGAGGAGCAAAGTACGGATTTGGGAAAAGAAAAAAAGCCCAAGAATAATTCTGGTGCAAAAAAATCCGTTACTAAAAAGGAGGTAAAGTATGCGGCACCCGCACGAAAAGACTTTACCGTTTTAAAATCTCCTCTTATCACCGAAAAGGCGGCACGTTTGGGAGAGCAGGGAACGTATACATTTAAAGTGGATACCGCCGCTAATAAAATAGAGATTCGTAGTGCGGTGGAAAAGATGTACAAAGTGGAAGTGGAAACCGTTCGCACGGTACGCGTTCCCGGACATACCATACGTCGCGGGCGTATAACCGGATGGCATCCCGGATATAAGAAAGCTATGGTTACCTTACAAGAAGGTCATAAGATTGAGATTGTATAATGAAAAAGTATAAACCAACATCACCGGGAAGGCGTGGTATGACGGTAATGGAGCGCACATTCCTTACAAAAAAAGATCCTGAAAAGAATCTTACGTTTGGTTTTCGGCGCGCAGTGGGAAGAAATAATGCCGGACGTATAACAACGCGTCATAAAGGAGGGGGTCATAAGCGATTATATCGACTGATTGACTTTTATCAGGATAAGTATGATATTCCGGCGCGGATTGTTTCGAATGAATATGATCCCAATCGTACGACCTTTATTGCGCTTGTGTGCTATGCCGATGGAGAAAAGCGCTATATTCTTCTTCCTCAACAAACGGAAGTTGGCGATCAGATTATAGCTTCCGAAACGGCAGAAATAAAACCGGGTAATCGTACTATGTTAAAAAGTGTTCCGGTGGGAACGTCAGTGTACAATATTGAAGTGAAACCGGGTACGGGCGGCAAGATGGTACGGGCGGCAGGTGTGGGAGCCGAGGTAATTGCTCAGGACGGGGGATATACATCCCTTAAAATGCCTTCCAAGGAAATACGAAAGGTTTTAAATACATGCTGGGCGTCCATCGGAAAGCTTTCGGGAGAAGAACATCGGTTTGTTACCCTCGGAAAGGCAGGACGTTCCCGATGGTTGGGTATTCGTCCTACTGTACGTGGATCTGCTATGAATCCGGTTGATCATCCGTTTGGAGGAGGAGAGGGTAAGACACAGCGCGGTATGAAGCGACCGAAGAATAAATGGGGTAAGGGCATTCGCGGTGTAAAAACGCGTAATAAAAAGAAATATTCAAACGCACTTATACTCCAGCGAAGAAAGAAATAATACCAAATTGCTTTACAAAGTTTCAGAAACAAGGTAAAAAGCTAACACTGCATACCGCAGTATAACAGAATTATAATATTCCCATATGTCACGAAGTATCAAAAAAGGTCCTTATATTGATGAGAAATTATTAAAGAAAATTTCTCATATAGCACCCGGCTCCAAGGCTGTTATTAAGACGTGGGCGCGGAACAGTACGATTAGCCCGGAAATGGTTGGCCATACGTTCGGGGTGCATAATGGAAAGGATCATATTGCGGTGCTTATTAGTGAAGAGATGGTGGGACATAGATTGGGAGAATTTAGTCCCACCCGCAAATTTGTGCGTCATGGCGGAAAAATACAAAAGGCGCAGGACGTAAGAGCTAAATCCGGTAAATAGATTATGAAAGAAGCAAAAGCACAACTAAAATATGCACGCATATCACCGCAAAAAATGCGGTTGGTGGTTGATGCCGTACGCGGATCTTCGCTCGCGGCGGCGCGTACCCAGCTTTTTCTTCTGCCTAAAAAGGGAGCGCCTATTCTTGCTAAGTTGCTTGATTCTGCGGTAAGTAATGCAAAGAATGCCGGTTTACAGGAAGCAGGGTTGTTTATAAAAACAATTTTCGTGGATCCCGGACCGATGTTCAAGCGATCCTTGCCGCGCGCGCATGGGCGCGCTACCGTTCTTCGTAAGCGTACAAGCCATATCCGACTTATATTGGGAGAAAAGGAATAATATTATGACACACGTTGCTCATCCATACGGACTCAGATTAGGTATTATAAATGATTGGCGATCACGCTGGTTTGACAAGCGCGCATATCGCCGGCATCTGAAAGTAGATACACTTCTTCGGGAGTTTTTATGGAAAGAGCTTAAGGGTATTTTGGTGGATTCCATCGATATCGAACGCTCTCCGCGTATTATCCATATTATTATAAGCACAAGCCAGCCGGGTATTCTTATTGGAAGAGGAGGAGAGGGAGCCGAAAAACTCAAAGAAAAAATACGCACATTTGTGGCAAGGGTTGAATTTCGTTCTGCTCTTGTGGAAAAACGTCGCGGACTTGATGCTATAGAAAAGAAAGAGAAGGGTAAATTAAATGTGAAATTAACAATTGAAGAAGTACGGTCGCCAGAATCACGTGCATCTATTGTGGCCCAAATGGTAGTTCAGGAGCTAGAGCGTCGTATGTCATTTCGCCGTGTTCTTAAAAACACCCTTGAAAAAGTTATGACCCAAAAAGATGTGGAGGGCGTGAAGGTATCGGTAAAGGGACGCCTCGACGGAGCTGAAATGGGTCGTCACGAATGGCTTAGAAAAGGGCGTATTCCGCTTCAGACATTGCGTGCCGATATCGATTACGCATCCCGCACGGCGCGATTACCCTACGGTGCTATCGGCGTTAAGGTGTGGATTTATCGAGGAGATATTTTTGATAAAGATAAGAAAGAATAATGTTAGTCCCCAAAAAAGTAAAACATAGAAAATGGCAAAGAGGCCGGTCACGCGGCGTGGAAACACGAGGCACCACTCTTGCGTTTGGATCTTTCGGGCTTAAAGCATTGGAGCCGCGGTGGATTAATTCGCGTCAGATTGAATCAGCCAGGCGCGCCATGACACGTCATATGCAACGGGGAGGTAAATTATGGATCCGTATATTTCCCGACAAGCCCATTACAAAGCGTCCTCCCGAAACGACGCTCGGAGGAGGAAAGGGTGCTCCTGATCACTATGTGTTTCCGGTTCGTCCGGGAAGAATACTATTTGAAATAGACGGTGTTTCCGAGGATATAGCGCGCGCGGCGTTTAATCGGGCGAATGCAAAGTTGCCGATTAAAACAAAAGTTATTATTAAATAAGGTCTTGGCCCCTCGAACGAGTTTCCAAACAAAGAGGGAAGTTCGTTCGAGGGTTGCCAAACTTTAATGTTATGGTATGAATGTAAAGGAGTTACGGGAAAAAAAATCCGCTGATCTTGTGAAACTTGCCAGGGAAAAGCAGGAAGAGCTTCAGAAACTGCGTTTTAGTATGGCGGGGGGAAAGGGAAAGAGCGGTGAAAATGTACGTTCTTTACGTCGTACTATCGCACGCATTCAGACCGTTATCAAAGAAGGAGTATAAACAAACATGGAACAAACAACGTATCCTAAAAAATTGAGAGGCGTGGTGGTATCGGATCGGATGGAAAAAACCGTAGTTGTTCGTGTTACCCGTTTGACGAAATATCCAAAGTACCGAAAGTACTACAAGGTAAGTAAGAAGTTTAAAGCACATGATGCCGAAAACCATTATAAGGTCGGAGATAAGGTGATTATTCAAGAAACACGCCCATTGTCGAAAGATAAATCATGGCGGGTAACCGAAAAGATTAATTAACACCTAATCCTTCTATTATGATTCAGCCAGAAACACGATTAAAAGTTGCTGATAACTCGGGTGCTCGTATCATCCAGGTGTTTAAGATATTGGGAGGTACACGTCGGCGCTATGCCCGCATTGGGGATGTTGTGGTGGCATCAGTAAAGATAGCGGAGCCACGCAAGGCGGTAAAGAAAAAAGATATTGTGCGTGCGGTGATTGTTCGTCAAGCGCAGGCGTTTCGTCGCGTGGATGGATCATATATTCGGTTTGATGATAATGCCGCCGTACTCGTGCAGGATAAAGAGCCGCGTGGAGGGCGTATTTTCGGACCGATACCGCGGGAATTAAGAGAACGCGGGTATATGAAAATTATTTCTTTGGCAGATGAAGTAGTGTAAAGATATTATCATTTCTTAATGCGTGATATGAGAATCAAGAAAGGAGACAATGTATTGGTGATAGCGGGAAAAGAGCGTGGTAAAACGGGGGTTGTTAGTCGTGCATTGCCTGATGATAATACCATTATCATTGAAGGGCTTAATACAAGAAAACGTCATGTAAAACCCCGCCGTGCCGGACAAAAAGGGGAAATTGCCGAATTTTCGGCTCCTATGCATGTCTCGAATATTCAGCTTATCTGTCATGTGTGCGGTAAAAAAACCCGTATCGGTTATGAGATAAAAGGAAGTGAAAAACGGCGTGTATGTAAAAAATGCGGCGCCTAACCATTGGACCTATTATGACTACATCCATAGAACAACGATATACCAAAGACGTTATACCTGCCATGCAGAAGGAATTTGGGTATGCTCATGTTTTGGCGGTGCCGCGCATTAAAAAGGTAGTGGTAAATATTGGTGTTGGTAAAAACGGAAAGGAAAAATGGTATCACGAGGAAGTCATAAAATACCTAACTCTTATTACCGGTCAAAAACCAAGTCCGCGTCCGGCGCGAAAATCCATCGCAATATTTAAATTACGTGAGGGACAGATTGTCGGATACAAAACAACACTCCGTGGCAAACGTATGTATGATTTTTTGGAACGTCTTGTATCTTCCGCCATACCGCGTACGCGAGATTTTCGCGGACTTGATCCAAAAGCCGTTGATGCGGGGGGAAATATAACATTGGGAATCAAAGAACATATTATATTTCCAGAAGTTATAGGAGAAGAAACCAAAACAATTTTCGGACTTGAAATTACGATAGTAACAAGCGCGGAAACACGTGAGAAAGCTGACAAGTTGATTCGATTATTAGGATTTCCGCTTAAGAAAGTTGAGGAAAAGTAGTATATAATCTAATTTATTATCATGGCAAAGACATCAGTCATAGCACGATCGGAAAAAAGACCCAAGTTTGTAACACGAATCGTACGAAGATGTTTTCGTTGTGGTCGTAAACATGGATACATGCGCGAATTTGATCTTTGTCGCATTTGTTTCCGCGAACTTGCCTCGCGCGGTGAAATACCAGGCGTTAAAAAATCATCATGGTAATAGACCCTATTGCAGACATGTTAGTACGCATACGCAATGCTCAAGCGGTGCAGAAAAAAACAGTAACCATTCCGTTTTCCAAGTTTAAGGGAGAAGTTTTGCGTGTGATGAAAGAAATTGGTTTTGTGGAGGATATCGTAAAGCGCGGACGAAAAACAAAGCGTGTTGCCGAAGTATTGCTTTCGTATGATGCTCAGGGGCGCGGAAAAATAAATGGAGCAACTCGCGTTAGTAAGCAAAGTCAGCGTATGTATTGGAAGGCGGAGGATATGCATCCATCACGGAAAGGTATTGCCGGTACGTTTATCGTATCAACATCCCGAGGCGTTATGTCTTCGCGGGTGGCCAGGCAGATGAGTATCGGAGGGGAGGTTATTTGCGAAGTATGGTAATAGATTAAATGTTATTATGCCACGATTAGCAGTAAAACCCATTAAAATTCCGGAAGGAATAACAATCTCTCTAAGTGAGGGCGTCCTTTTGGTGAAAGGACCTAAAGGAGAGCTTACGCGCGCCATTCCGTCGGAAGTGCGTGTGGATATTATGGATGACACACGTGAGCTTTCTGTGGTGTTGGTGGAAAACACAAAGCAGGGACGAAGCCTAGTAGGTACTATATATATGCTTGTACGCAATATGATATATGGGGTAAAAGACGGATTTTCAAAAATATTGGATATTGAGGGTGTCGGATACCGTGCCGCCATGGAAGGTAGCGACCTCGTTTTGGCGCTGGGCTTTTCTCATCCCGTTCGGTTTGTTCCACCCGAGGGTATTGATATAACGGCGGAAAAAAATTCCATTGAAGTAAAAGGTATTAACAAGGAAACGGTAGGTCAGGTAGCGGCCATTATTCGTAGTTATCGTCCGCCGGAACCGTATAAGGGGAAGGGTGTGCGATACAGGGGCGAATATATTCGCCGCAAAGCCGGTAAAAAGACGGGAGTAGGATAATAACATATCATGAATAATCAAACAAACAAGCGTATACATAGACATAAGCGAGTACGGGCAACGGTGCGAGGCATATCTTCGCGCCCGCGTCTTTCGGTGTATCGATCAAATCGCTCATTGTATGTTCAGCTTATTGATGATGGTGCCGGAAAAACGCTTATGGCGGCGCACAGCAGGGATGGTGTATCAGCAAAAACAAAAACGGATCGCGCCGGGGAGGTTGGACGCATAATTGCGGAAAAGGCAAAAAAGCATAACATTACGCACGTGGTATTTGATAGAGGAGGATACAGGTACCATGGACGGATAAAGGCGGTAGCGGATGCGGCGCGCGCCGCAGGACTTGTTTTTTAGAAGATGGGAGTGCTACATTAAATGCCGTAGCTATAATATAAGACGGAAACCTAATATGTAATTCATTAGAATAATGGGACCAAAAAGCGGAAAAAATCAGGGAGGAAATCGCCGGGGAGCACGCCCTAGGCGGGAAAAGCCGGAATACGACCAGAAACTGGTTGATTTACGGCGGGTTGCACGTGTGATGGCGGGAGGACGACGATTCTCTTTTCGCGCTACGTTAATTATTGGCAACAAAAAGGGTATGGTCGGGTTAGGAACCGCAAAAGGGAGTGATACGGCAATTGCCATTGATAAGGCGTTTAAAAAAGCACGAAAGGAATTATTCACCGTACCTCTTACGAAAGATGGAACAATCCCATATGAGGTCTCGGCAAAATTTGCAGGATCCCGGCTTTTATTACGACCTGCGCATGCCGGACGGGGTATTATGGCGGGTGGTCCGGTGCGTATCGTTTGTGATCTCGCCGGTATAAATAACATCACTGGAAAAATTATTTCGCGTTCGACAAATAAGCTCAATAATGCAAAAGCAACAATAACGGCTCTTCAGAAACTCGCCTCCTAAGAAATAATACCGAAATTATGCAGTTACATATATTACAACCGGATACTGAATCCAAGACAGCGAAACGCGTAGGACGCGGCGGAAAGCGCGGTACGTATTCAGGGCGCGGCATTAAGGGGCAGAAGGCACGTGCGGGAAGGCGTGTGCGTCCGCAATTGCGTGATATTATAAAAAAAATTCCGAAAAAACGTGGTTATAAGTTTCCCGCATTTCGCATTAAGCCTACAGATGTTAATGTGGGAGTGTTAGAGTTAGTTGTTTCGGCGGGAGATGTAGTAACACCAGTCTTTCTTATCGAAAAGGGACTTATTCAAAAATTGGGTGGCAAAATTCCTTTTGTAAAAATTTTAGGATACGGCGAGTTGACGAAAAAAATCACCGTTGAGGGATGTGAGGCATCAAAAGGAGCGGTGGAAAAGATTGAAAAAGCGGGAGGAACCATTTTGCCTGCCAATACGTAAAATCCAGATTATGGTGGAAAAAATAAAACATATTTTCCGAGATCCTGAATTGCGTGGACGCATTCTTTTTGTGCTGGGCGTGCTTACGGTATTTCGTATTACGGCCGCTATTCCTATTCCCGGTGTAAATATCGCACAACTTCGGTCATTTCTTGATGGTAATCAATTACTGGGGCTTCTTAATATTTTTTCAGGAGGTGCTTTAGATAATCTTTCCATTGCCATGTTGGGTCTGGGCCCCTACATCACGGGGTCTATTATTATGCAGCTTATGACGATCGTATTTCCCAAGCTAAAAGAAATGTATCAGGAAGACGGTGAAGCGGGACGTCAAAAGTTTAATCAATATTCTCGTCTTCTTACGGTTCCTCTTGCTTTTGTTCAGGGATACGGATTACTCACTTTATTGGGGCGCCAAGGTATTTTGGCAGATATAACGTTTTTGGGTACTGTGACGAACGTTATTATTATAACGGGAGGAGCTCTATTTCTTATGTGGTTAGGAGAACTTATATCGGAATATGGCATTGGTAACGGTGTTTCTCTTATGATATTTGCCGGTATAGTGGCGGGTGTTCCTACCAGTTTACAGCAAACATTTTTTGTATTTGACCGTTCTCAAATTCCCATCTTTATTATTTTTATCATTCTTGCGCTTGCGGTTATTGCCGCTATCGTATTTATAACGGAAGGAGAGCGTCCTATTCCCGTTTCATATGCAAAACGGGTGCGCGGTATGAAGATGTACGGCGGATTTTCTACATATTTGCCGCTTCGAGTAAACCAGGCTGGTGTTATTCCTATTATTTTTGCTCTTTCCATTATATTGTTTCCACAGATGTTTGCCGGATTTCTTACAGTATCTTCCAATACGGTACTGCAGTCAATTGGAAACTTTTTCCTTAATTTTTCAAACAATCTCCTTGCATTTGGATCATTTTACTTTATTTTAGTATTCTTTTTCACCTACTTTTATACGGCGGTGACATTCGATCCGGACAATATAGCCGAGAATCTTCAAAAGAGCGGCGGATTTGTTCCCGGTATTCGTCCCGGACGCCCTACGGCGGATTATTTAAGTCATATCATCAACCGTATAACGCTTGCCGGAGCACTCTTTCTTGGTGTTATTGCTGTCCTTCCTTTTGTGGTACAGGCGGCAACAGGAATTGTTACGCTTACACTTGGTGGTACCGCTCTTCTTATCGTGGTATCGGTTGTTTTGGAATTTATAAAACAAATTGAAGGCAAGCTTGTTATGCGCGAGTATGAATAATAGCGAAACCCTGTTTTTTCTAGAAGCTAATATCTAAGACTTAATGCCTAATCAAAAACCATTAAATGTATTTTTCTTAGGTTTATCCGGTTCCGGTAAGGGAACGCAGGTAGCTATGTTAAAGAGTGTTCTCGAGAAAAAATATCCGGTACACATGATATCTACGGGAGACTTATTGCGTAGTCTTCTTACAAAAGATACCGTTGCCGCCATTAACACGAAAAAAGTATTGGATAAGGGAGGGCTTATGCCGAGTGCGGTAGCACTTTCTCTTTGGGTGTATAAAGTATGTGAGGATGTAAAAGAGGGAGAGGGTATTCTTTTTGAGAGTTCTCCCCGAAGTGCGTGGGAAGCGGAAGCGGCTGTTGAGATGATGACATTTTTGGAGCGTCGAACAGAAACAAGAGCAATATACCTTTTTGTTCCCGAGGAAGATATAAAAGAACGTCTTTTAAAGCGGCGACGGCATGATGATAACGAGGAAGCTATTAAGGGGCGTATAGCATTCTTCAGGGAGCATGTTATTCCGGCAATCGAGTATTTTCGTAAAGAGAAGATGCTTATCGAGATTGACGGTTCAGGAGATGTAGACGCTATTCATGCACATATTATAAAAGCCCTCAATCTTGCATAAACGTTAACGTACGGAATGTCCCTTATAAAAACGCCGGAAGAAATAAAAGTATTAAGGGAGGGCGGGCATAAGCTTGCTTCTGTTTTATCGCGCATTGCGGACGCCGTACGACCCGGTATTTCCACAGCGGATCTTGATACATTAGCAGAGGATCTTATACGTAAAGAAGGAGGAGAGTCGGCGTTTAAGGGATATAAGGCATTTGGTGCCAAGACAGCATATCCGGGAACGGTTTGTACGTCCATAAATGAGGAAGTTGTTCATGGTATTCCTTCAAAAACACGTATCCTCGCCGAGGGAGATATTATCGGGCTTGATATCGGTATGAAATATGGTGGTTTGTATACCGACACGGCCGTTACAGTTCCGGTGGGGACTATCGACAGTGCGGCAAGAGAGCTTATTTTTGTTACGAACAGCGCGTTAACAGAGGGTATTCGGGCTATTTGTGCCGGGGCACATGTGGGAGATATCGGAAATGCTATCGAAACATACGTACGCAGTAAAGGAATGTACGGTATTGTAAAGGATCTCGTGGGGCATGGCGTAGGACATGCTGTACATGAGGATCCGCCTATTCCCAATTATAGAACGAAAGGGCGCGGGCCCAGTCTTGTTCCCGGAATGGTGCTTGCATTAGAACCTATGCTCACGCTTGGCGCGGCGGGCGTTATGATAGCAAAAGATCATTGGACATGGTCTACACGCGACGGATCGCTTTCGGCGCATTTCGAACATACGATTTTAGTGACGAAGGAAGGGGCAGAGATATTGACAAAAGAGTAAAAAAAGTTATACTGTTACGGAAGTCAAATTTTTTTTGGGGGGGAATCATGCTCGAACGCATAGCATTTGCACTTTTTTGTCTTATCCTTTTTTTTACGCTGGCAAGTAGTGTAAGTTTTCTTATACCAATAGACGGGTTTTGGGGACTATCTTCCGAGATGTCCCAGTTTATCGGGGGCATAGCGTTTGTTGCTCCTTTTCTATTTATGGCATCTCGTTGGGCAAGATAAGATTATCAGCGGGTATGTTTCGTTGCATCTCATTCGAGGTGCATTTTTTTTGTACGTATAGTAGAATGCGCTGTATGAATGTTCTTGGTATAGATTACGGCACTAAACGTATTGGTATTGCAATAGGAAACACGGAGGAGCGTATCGCATTTCCGCGTGTGGTTTTGAAAAATGATGAAGTCATAATGCAGGTGTTTAGAGAATTTATACAAAAAGAATCTATAGAATGTATTGTGTTAGGACTTCCTAAAATGCTTTCCGGAAAAGAATCTGATATGACGGATGAAGTGTATACATTTGCAAAAAAACTCGAGCAAGAATCAACGCTCCCCATTTATTTTGAAGAGGAGCGTTTTTCTACAAAAGCTGTGCGGCCGGGTACGGTGAAAAAAACGGATATTGACGCCGCTTCGGCGGCTCTCATCTTACAGACGTATCTGGATAGAATATGAGAAATACATTTTTCCGCGAAGTTCTATGTGGTAGCATGTATGTATGGCAGATAGTGATATATATCTTTCCGTAATTGTTCCCGCATATAATGAGGAGGATCGCATTGTGCCATCTTTGCAGCGTATGGGGGAGTATTTGAGTGCGCAGAATTACACCTACGAAATAGTGGTCGTGGTTGATGGTGCAAAGGATCACACGGCAGATGTTGTGCGTCAGTTAACGGGACGCATCGCGCATCTCCGACTTATCGAGCAGGAGAATACTGGAAAGGGGGGTGCGGTGACGAATGGCATGCGGCAGACGCATGGACGCATACGACTGTTTACTGATGCGGATAATTCAACGGATATTCATTATTTTGAAGATATGAGGCCGTTGTTTGATGAGGGGCGTGATCTCGTAATATCAACGCGGCATTCATGGGATAAGGAAGGTGCCACGCAAAAAATATCCCAACCGTGGTATCGGCGTATATTGGGTATGAGTGGTAATATATTTATACAAATAGTAGCGGTACCGGGAATATGGGATACGCAAAACGGATTTAAGGCGTTTACAAGTGAGGCCGCAACTCGTATATTCGGACAAACACGGATTAAGGGATTTGGTTTTGATATTGAGATCCTTGCTATGGCACGGCATTTTAGGTATACCATTGGTATTATTCCGATAGAATGGCAAAATGATGATCGAAGTACGGTAGGACTTTCTAATTATATAAATGTATTAATGCAAACAATACAGGTTCGATGGAATATTATACGTGGAATTTATAAATAAGCATTATGCTTCCCGAAAAAAAAGAAAAAACACATCGGTACTCGGAACTTCGTCAGGATATTGTGTCCGGGGAGTGGGTCTTGATCGCGACGGGACGTGCGAAGCGGCCGGATCAGTATGCGAGTCGAAGCCGTCAAAAACCAGCGTCGGAGACACATTGTCCTTTTGAAGGTCCGCGTATTAACGATAAAGAGCCGATTTTATGGTACCCTCATCCGGAGAGCAATGCTAAAGATAATTTTGATGATTGGTTTGTACAGGTGGTGGAGAATTTATATCCTGCAGTAACGCCTCATGAAAAAAAGACTTGCGCTATTGCAAAACAGGATGGGCTTTACAATACCATGTCGGGAATTGGGTATCATGAGCTTATTATAACGCGCCCTCATGAGCGAAGTTTGGGGGAGATGACGCCGCAGGAAGCAGCCTTGGTGGTACGAAGTTATCGGGAGCGTTATATGGCATTAGGTGACGATGAGTGTGTGGCATATATTTTAGTATTTCATAATCATGGACACGAAGCGGGTGCGTCCATCAGCCATCCGCATTCACAGCTTGTAGCGCTTCCTATTGTTCCACCAGACGTACAGAGAAGTTTTCATGGTTCCGCAATGTTTTATAAAAAATTTAAAACGTGTATCCATTGCCAGATTATTCACTGGGAAAGAAAGCAAAAAAGTCGCATTGTGTATGAGAATGATACTTTTTTGGTTATTACGCCATATGCTCCGCATGGCTCGTTTGAACTTCGTATCTATCCAAAGGAACATGCGTCACATTTTAAATACATACCCGAAGAATCGATAGAGCAATTAGGTGACGCGCTTTCTAAGGCACTCGGAATGTTACACCGTACACTTAAGGATCCGGCATATAATTTTTTTATCCATACTACGCCGGAAAATGAGGAGAATACGGATCATTATCATTGGCATTTTGAGTTATTACCGAAAATATCAACACCGGCGGGCTTGGAGCTTGGTACGGGTCTTGATGTTATTGCGGTTGCGCCGGAACAGGTGCCGGGATTACTGAATGATACTATATAATTATGTCTCGACTAAGATGGATTCATACATTATATCACTGGACACTTTCCTGGGCGGGACATTCATATGCGGCGTGGGCGCTTTTTGGCATTGCATTTATAGAAAGTTCTTTTTTTCTTATACCGCCGGACGTTCTCTTAATTCCAATGGTACTTGCGCGTCCGACGGAATGGCTTAGATATGCTGTCATCACAACAATAGGTTCGGTATTAGGAGGGATAGCGGGATACTACATAGGTCTGGGATTATGGGAATCCATCGGTGTTGCTATTGTGGAATTTTATCATTTGGGAGATGTTATGCATGCAATAGAGCTTCAGTATCAGATGCATGCGTTTTTTACGATATTTACAGCAGGATTCACACCCATTCCCTATAAGGTAATTACAATTGCGTCCGGTCTTTTCCACGTGCCGATTATCACCCTTATTTCAGCCTCATTTATAGGACGAGGACTGCGCTTTCTTTTGGTGGCGGGTCTTATCGGTATTTGGGGAGAACGCATGAAAGTAGCAATAGAACGGCATTTCGATATTCTTTCTATTATGTTTGTCATGCTTCTTGTAGGAGGGTTTTTTGTAATAACATGGGTATTTTAACTATGAAAAAATATATTATCGCAAATTGGAAAGAACATCCCGCAACTCTCGTGGAGGCTAAAAAAATGATTCGGGAATTGGAGAGCGCGCTTTCCGCATATAAAAACGTAGTACCGGTAGTATGTGTGCCGTCTCTTTACCTCACGGAGACACGTGCCGCACTTAAAAAAGCAGAGTGCGGTGTGCAGGATATTTTTTGGCGGGAAAGCGGATCGTATACCGGCATGATAGGTGCGGGTATGGCAAAAAGCGCCGGTGCCGCATATGCCATTATAGGTCATTCGGAAAGAAGAGAATATGCGGGGGAGACAAATGACATGACGCAGAAAAAAATAAAATCAGCTCTTGCGGCCGGTCTTTTTGCGGTTCTTTGTGTGGGAGAAAAAACAAGAGAAGATGATGATTATATCGGATTCGTGCGCGATCAGGTAAAGGAAGGACTTCACGGCATATCAGCCCGCCGTGCCGGAAAACTTATCATAACGTATGAACCGGTATGGGCCATAAGTTCGCAAAAGCCAAAAGAACTGGATTCTCCGGAGACAACAAAGGAGATGAGTATTTTTATACGCCGTCTTCTTGTCGATATGTATGGACAGGCGGTAGCCGTGCGTATACCCATTTTGTACGGCGGATCCGTTACAAGTAAAAATACACACACCCTTCTCACTGATGGTGGCGTAGACGGCGTTCTTGTGGGACGAGCAAGTTTAACCGCAAAAGAATTTGCAAAGATAGTGGATGAAGCTGCGTTATTATAATAATATGGTCTTGCCATTATTTAAATCCCATCTTGCTGTAGGAAAGCGCGTTATCGTGCGGGTGGATTTTAATGTGCCGCTTACGGAGGATGGCATGATTAGTGATGATTTTCGGATTATGCGCACATTACCTCTCTTGCGTGATGTGGTAAAGAGAGCCGGGCATGTGGTGCTTTTAAGTCATCTTACTGAAAAAAAAGAACATCGCAGTTTCGATGTTTTAATAAAGGAGTTAAAGCGTGTTACGGGGTTTGACATAGTACTTGCCTATACGGTTACCGAAGCTCTTGCGTTTGAAAAAGCAAATCCGAAACATGTTGTTCTTCTCGAAAATTTACGTTCGTTTCCGGGCGAAATGGATAACAGTGAAGCATTTGCGGATGATCTTGCCACTTTGGCGGATATATATATCAATGAAGATTTTTCTCAGTCTCATAGGCCGTATGCATCTATTGTAACGCTCCCGCACCGTATTCCTTCATATGCGGGGCCCTTATTTAATGAGGAAGTTACAAAATTAAAAGAAGTATTCGAACCGGCACGTCCTTTCATGGTTATTATGGGTGGCGTAAAATTTAAAACAAAGGTAAACGTACTAGATCAGTTTATAGAAAAAGCCGACCTTATTTTTATCGGCGGAGCTCTTGCAAATACGTTTTTAGCGGCCGCCGGACATTCCACGGGAGCATCTCCCATAGAGACGGATGCGATACCTGATATTCAGAAGAAATATCTAAATAAAAATAATATAGTATTCCCGTGTGATGTGGAGGTGGATTCCCATGAAATTGTTTCTCTCGACGGAGTGGATGACGATGATTTTATTTATGATATCGGTCCGGATACGCTTTCATATCTTAAAGAACAGGTAAACGCCATGGGTATGGTATTGTGGAACGGACCTTTGGGATTTGTTGAAAAAGGGTTTTCAAAGGGGACGGAGGATTTATTAACGGTGCTTCTTGCATGTAAGGCGCATGTTATTATAGGAGGAGGAGATACAATTGCGATACTTCGCGGACATGACTGGGAAAATAAATTTTATCATGTTTCAACCGGTGGAGGAGCTATGCTTGAGTTTTTAGCAACGGGAACGTTGCCTGGTATCACCGCTCTGGAAAAATAAATGTTCCCGATGCATGTGGGGCAATTGACAAGTTAAATGTATTTACTACACTTAGAGTGCAGGGATAATCCTTGCAGCCACAAGCTGATGGATGGGGATCTTTCACACTGCGTAAGAGGGAGGGTAGCTATGGCGAGCCACAATCTTACGAGAAGCGAAATATATCCCCATCCATTACTCATCCATCAGTAATATTCGAAGCGAGGAGCGATATTGACTTTTTTTGAGAAAGATGTAGAATAGCAGAATCTTGTGGGGGATGTATCCCGAAGAAGATATGGGCAGGCTACGGCCGGGCCTCTCTGTCTTTTTTGTACAAAGAGAGATTTTTCCCTAGATCTTTTGGATATCTTTTCTGAACATTCTTGGCTGACCAAAAGTACCCCACAAGATACTCTTTATTATAAGACCGTATACGGTCTTTTTGTTTACTGGGGATTCGGCGTGGTACAATGTAATATACGTTATACTTTCACGATACGAAATATGTGGTATTCAAATCCCGAACAATTTAAAGAAACAATGGGGCATGATCGTGATGGACGATGGTTTCCGCGCGTTACAAAAATTCTTGATGTAAAATCAAAACCGGCGCTTGATATGTTTTTTAAAGAAATGGGAAGTTATGAATCGGCCGAGGAGGTAAAAAATAAATCGGCCGAGGAAGGGACCCTTATCCATGAAGTGGTGCAAAAGGTGGCTATCGGAGAAAAGGTAGAAATTCCCGAAACGATAAAAGCATCGGTACATTCGTTTCAGGAGTTTGCCGAAGAAAGGAAGATTCATTTTCATCCGGAATATATTGAAAGCGCCGTTATATCGGAACGAAACCGCTTTACCGGCACGGTAGATGCACTTGCCACCATAGGGGGAAAATTTGGTGTATTGGATATTAAAACGTCCACCGGATTTTTTCGGGAATATAATTTACAAACAGCAGCGTATGTGCTGGCCCTTCAGGAGGAGGAAATGAAGCAAAAACTTAATCTTCCAAAAGATATAGAAACCAGATGGATACTCCGGATTAATCAACAGAAAGCATGCACGATATGCAGAGCCACACTTCGCGAAAAAGGAGGACGAAAGAAAATTCGATCGGGGCGCAAGCCGGAGAATATCTGTGCGGATACGGAACATGAGTGGGGGGATATGGCGGGAGATATTGAGTTAAAGGAGTTCCCCTATTTTTTTTACGACATAAAAGCATTTTTAGCGGCAAAAGCACTCTGGGAATGGGAGCATTCGTATTGGCTTCGGCAGGTGGGATATCTGGGCAAATAAAGAATTAACCATAAAAAAGAATAGATGAAAAAAGAAACGTTAGTAATATTTACCGACGGGGGGAGTAGGGGAAATCCGGGACCGGCCGCATACGGATTTGTCCTTAAAAATGGTGCGGGCGAGGTACTTAAACAGGAAGGAGAAGTGATGGGGAGAGCAACTAATAATGAGGCCGAGTATCAGGCCGTAGTGGCGGCATTAAAGAAGGCGAAAAGTATGCTCGGAAAAGAAAAATTGAAAGCCATGGCTATTGAGGTATATATGGATTCCCAACTTGTCGTGGAACAGCTTTCCGGGAGATATAAAATAGAAAATGAGAATCTTCAAAAAAAATTTATGGAACTATGGAATATGCGAGTGGAGTTGGGGGGGGATATCTCGTTTACTCACGTACCGCGCGAGCAAAACACAGAAGCGGATCGAATGGTAAACATGGCTCTTGATCAAAAACAACAAAGTAGTTTTTAGTGTAATCATAAAAAATGACCGATAGAATTATCTATCGATCGTTAAGTTTATTTCCCTATTTTCAAGTAGCGGTTCATGAATATGATCTTTTCTTTCTGCCCGCTTATTCCCAGTTCTTTTCGAACGTGTGTAATGGCTTCCCCGCGTAGTTGAGATATACGTCCGGGTGATAAGTCGTACTGACAACCTATTTCTTCAAGTGTTTGTTCCTCTATATAATATTGTATAAGTATGTTGCGTTTTCTCTCATCCAAACACAGAAGAGCTTTCCATAATTTTTCCCTATAAAGATTACGAGAAACTGTTTCCTCTGTTTGTGCCGAGTCGGGAAGAATATCCCCCAAGACAACAAGACTCATTTTATCGTCTCGTATAGGCACTTCAAGAGAAATATAGTTTATACCGGACATTATTTCATCAAGATACTCTTTGTCCCATCCAAGTCGTATTTGGAGCTCCCTCTTTGAAGGCGGTCTTCCATAAAGTGTGGTAAGATCTTGTATTGCTGTATTAAGATCTCGTCTTGCTTTTCTAAAGTATCGGGACGCAATATCCATCGAACGTATACAATCTATAATTTGTCTTTTTACGCACATGCCGATGTAGTCTTGTAGAGGCAAATTTTTTTCCGGGTCATAGTCGCGTAATGCTTCCATGACGCCGATAAAACCCGCCTGCGCAAGCATGGCTTGATCTTGTTTTTCAACAGACAAGTAAAACGTGCTTGCTATGTACTCCACATAGTTTTTATATGTGGAGTACACATCCTCGCGCTTTGGTTCTTTTTTCTTCATAGCGCACCCCCTTTTAAGGTTGAACTTGCGAAAATAGTAGCACATATTTTACCTTTAGTAAAGGTCTCAAAAAAGGTGAGGAGATCTGCTACGGATAGAGAATGTCCAAGGCGCGCGTATTTCTTTACCTGCTCTTTTGTTTTATGGGCGGCGTTGCTATTGCGTCTTTTTTGAGTGTACCGAAGAATATTCTCTATGGGCTTTTTTCGGCGGGATCGGGTATTTTTGTGTATGGTATTGGAAAAGAAATTGGTTTTGCGAAAAGAATATTATCAGTATGGATTTTTGCAGGATTAGTGCTTCTTTCCATTGGGATCGGCATATATCGTTTTCAGGATAATGTATCACACAAAAATGAATCGGGAATACATGTATATATTTCTCCAGGAAAGAAAAGCATAGTCGGAACTATAATAGACGAGCCGGAAGTGCGCGAGAAGAATACACGTTTTTTGTTAAGGGCCGAAATCATAGAATCGGAAGAAATAAAAAACTCTACTAATGTTACGGGTAATATACTTATTTTTGCAAATAGATACGGTGATTATACATACGGGGACAGTATTCGTATTACGGGGGAACTTCAACAACCGGAGTCATTCGATGACTTTGATTATCCCGCATATCTTGCGCGAAATGATATTTATACGCTTATGTATTATCCTGACATAGAGCGTACCGGAGAGAGTGCAAAAAAAGGAATAGAGGAAAACATAAAAAGATATCTCTTTTTGGCAAAAAAAGAGTTAGAACATAATATAGAGCGCATGCTTCCGGAACCGCATGCCGCTTTCATGAAGGGACTTTTATTGGGATCGCGAGCAAGTATGCCTGAATGGCTTTTGGACGGATTTCGCTCCGTGGGTGTTATTCATATTATTGCTCTTTCCGGATTTAATATTACGATTATTTCTTCCGCTCTTACGCGATTTATTCGTCTTTTTTTCATACGTTCATCAGTAACGTTTTGGGTATCGCTTGTGTGTATTGCTTTTTTCACCATTATGGTGGGAGCATCTGCATCCATAGTGCGTGCGGCTTTAATGGGTGTAATTGTTCTTCTTGCCCGTATGGAAGGAAGACGTTATAAGGCGCCGAACGCCTTGATATTTACCGGGGCCCTTATGATATTTCATAATCCCGCCATTCTCCGATTTGATATTGCGTTTCAGCTTTCTTTTATGGCGACTGTGGGACTTATGTATGTTTCTCCCACACTCGAAGCATATGCCAATCGGGTACCGTCTTTGTATGGTATGCGTGATATACTTTTATCCACGTTCGCGGCACAGATTACTGTACTTCCTCTCATCATGTATTATTTTGGAACAGTTTCTCTCATAAGCCCGATTGCTAATATTCTTATTTTGATTGCCGTACCTCTTACGATGGCATTAGGATTCTTGGGCGCGCTTACGGGGTTTATAAGTACGATCGCAAGTATGGCTGTGGGAAGTATCTCATACATATTTCTTGAGTATCAGATAAGAGTGGTGAAAGTATTATCTGCGGTACCGTTCGCGGATATACATATGGGCACAATACCATTTGCAATTGTTATAGTTCTATATGGTATATTATGGTGTGGTATATATAAGCCATGGATAAAAGTCATATCAAAACGATAATGGTGTTTGGTGTATTCGATGGATATCATGAGGGACATCGGTACTTTTTGCGTTCTGCGCGCAAGGGGGGAGAATGCCTTATCGTTGTAGTTGCGCGGGATGAATATGTTGAACGCACAAAAAAGCGCATACCAAAACACAATCTTGCCGTCCGCATAAAAAGCATAAAAGAAGGCGGTCTTGCCGATTATGTATACCCATCAGACGCGCAAGAAGGATCATGGAATATAATCAGAGAAAAGAAGCCGGATAGTATTGCGCTGGGATATGATCAGAATATGCTTTATGACAGTATTGCGCGCGCATTACCCGATTTTAAAACCAAGCATCGGTTTATTTACATTGATGCCCATGAGCCTGCTTTGTATAAATCGAGCATCCTTCAAGGAAAAAAGCGGCGTACGTAGGCAGGCTTTTTTTTCGGTCAATTTTGGTGTACGAATGGCATATGCTTTTACGTAAAAAATGGATACTGGTTATTCTTACGGTGCTTACAGTGAGCGTATGGTATGGCGCGTTTTCCGTTCCGTCCGCAAGCGAAGGCCTTTCCGTATATGTATTTGATGTAGGACAGGGGGACAGTATTTTTATAGAAACGGTATCGGGAAATCAGATTCTTATAGATGGCGGTCCGACAGATGCAGTTCTTGCGCAATTGGGACGCGTTATGTCTTCATATGATCGTTCTATAGATATGCTTATCCTTACGCATCCGGACGCGGATCATTTAAACGGTCTTGTGGATGTAATCGGAAGATATGAAATTGGTACGGTTGTGGAAACAGGTGTTTTGCACGAAACGGAAGAGTATAAGGTGTGGCACGAGCGTATCGGTGAAAAAGAAATACCCGTTATATATGCACATGCCGGGCAAGAGTTTTTATTAGACAAGCATGTAACGCTAAAAATTCTGGCGCCTTTTTATGAGCAAGCAGGGAAGGAAGTAAAAAAAATCAATAACACGAGTGTTGTTGCACGGCTAGATTACGGAGAGTCATCCTTACTGCTTACGGGAGATATAGAGTCTTCGGAGGAGCGTAAGCTGGTTATTCTTTCGGAAAGCCTTGATACGGACATACTGAAAGTGGGGCATCATGGATCAAAAACCTCATCATCCGATATATTTTTGGAAAAAATTTCTCCGATGGTTGCTTTGGTATCTGTGGGGAGAAATAGCCGGTATGGACATCCTCATCAGGAAGTTTTGAATGCTCTTAAAAGAGAGCATGTGGAAGTCCATCGCACCGACATGGAAGGAACGCTTCTTCTTCGCATGTATGAGGATGGAACATACAGTATAAATGGGTATTAGAGGCATTATATAGTAATGCCGGGTGTTATGGATGCGTTCAACGGGCGGTCTTGTGTGTATAGATATTTTTCGCTATCATAGGGTGACTATGGAAAAAACCGAACAAATACATCTTGAGCGCACGCTCGTTATTATAAAACCGGATGGTGTTCAGCGTGGGATTGTAGGCTCTATTATCCAGCGCTTTGAAAATGCAGGATTAAAGATTATCGGTATGAAAATGCGGTGGGCGGACAAAACGCAGGCAATGGAACATTATACGGAAGATCTTGCTAAAAGACGGGGACAGCATGTACGTGATATTATGGTGGAATTTATGAAAAGCGGTCCGGTAGTGGCATTTGTTGTGGAAGGTGTTGATGCTATTGAAAACGTGCGAAAAATAATAGGTTCTACCGAACCGAAATCAGCACAACCCGGTACCATTCGCGGCGATTATTCGCATGTAGCATTTAAATATGCCGATGCAAAAGGAAAGGCGGTAATGAATCTTATCCATGCTTCTTCTGATGCGGCGGATGCCGAACGGGAGGTGTTTGTGTGGTTTAACGAAGATGAACTGTTTGATTATAAAACCGTTCATGAAGTCCATACTTTGTAGTATTTTTATATGAATATAAATTTTGCTTCCAGGAAATGGATAGGATGTGTTCTGTTCGTTATTTTTGTGCTTTATGCGCTTACCCTTTGGTATGGGTGGGCATATACAATATGGTGGATTGATGTCGTACTGCATGTGTTAGGGGGTGTGTGGGTGGCGCAGATTTTCTTTTTTTTAAAAAACCATTACGTGCCGCGCATACATACGGAGATACCCTGGTTGCTGTATCTTTCCTTCGCACTTGGGTTTGTGATGCTTGTAGGCGTTGCATGGGAGTGGTTTGAGTATATTCTTGATGCTGTTTTTTTTACGGAAAGATTCGGACTTCGCCAGCAGTTGGGATTGGCAGATACGCTAGGGGATCTTGTTGCCGATACGGTAGGCGCCCTTTTTGTAGCAATAAGTATGCTTGTACGCGAACGAAAACATGATACCTTATCGTAAACAATATACTTATTTGCCGAGAACGATCATTACGGTATACTGGGTATATGACACAGGTAACATTTTATGGGGGTGCACAGGCGGTAACGGGGGCTAATCATTTATTAGAAACTGAAAAAACACGTATATTGGTAGATTGCGGACTTTCGCAATGTCCGCGTTTTTGCGAGGCGAAGAACAGAGAAGACTTTGCATATGATCCGTCTTCCATCGATGCGTTATTTGTAACACACGGACACATAGACCATATCGGCCGCATTCCAAAGTTAGTGCGGGATGGCTTTCGGGGTGTAATCTACTCAACACATCCCACTAAAGATTTCGGGGCGCTTATGCTAGAGGATAGTCTGGGTATTTTGGAAAAAGAAGCACGGAGTGATGATGAAAAAGTATTTTATTCAAGGGAGGATATTGATAAAGCGCTTTCTTTATGGAAGGGATGCGATTACGGTGAAGAAATTACCGTAGGTGATATTACAGCTACAGTACATGATGCGGGGCATATTTTGGGATCGGCCGCTTATATATTTGCTTTTCCTACCGAAATCGGAACCAAAAAAATTGCTTTCACTGGGGATTTGGGTAATTCACCGGCTCCCCTTATTACTCCCACGAAACTTATAACGGACGTGGATTACCTTGTTATCGAATCGGTATACGGTGATCGTGTTCATGAGACGACTGGCGAGAGGAAAACAAAACTAGAACGAGTTATTGAAGATACATTTTCTGCCGGGGGGACGCTCATGATTCCGGCATTCAGTCTGGAGCGCACGCAAGAGCTTCTCTATGAAATTAATGAACTTGTCGAACATAAGCGTATTCCGCGTGTGCCGATTTTTATCGATTCACCGCTAGCCATTAAGGCAACCCGTATTTATGCCGCGTACACTACGTATTTCAGTAAGGAAGCGCAAAAACTTATTAAAGAAGGAGACGATTTATTTAAATTTCCCGGACTTAAGCTTACGGAGGAAACAGAAGAATCAAAAGCTATTGCAAATGTTCCACCGCCTAAAATTATCATTGCCGGCTCTGGTATGATGCATGGTGGACGTATTGCTCATCATGCGAAACGATATCTACCTGATCCGAAAAGCACGCTCCTTTTTATAGGATATCAAGCGGCCGGTTCTATGGGGCGCCGTATTTATGACGGAGCAAAGGATATTATGATTCATGGAGAGACGGTGCCGATACGTGCTCATATAAAAGCCATTGGTGGATATTCGGCGCATGCCGATAGCGATGCGTTATTCGAATATGTTGAGCATACGGCAAGTACCTTAAAAACCGTATTTGTGGTTCAAGGGGAACCAAAGTCGGCATTATTCCTCGCTCAACGTATAAAGGATAATTTAGGTATAGATGCTAAAGCACCTAAACAAGAAGATACATTTAATTTATAAAAATGAAAGAATCATCTCATTATCATCTTAAATATAAAATTTGCGTATCGGGTGCTGCTGAAACGGGACATTGTGCCATGGATTCGATAGATAAAGGAAAAGAGGTGGGGCGTGAGATTGTACGCCAAGGAGCTATTCTTACAACGGGAGCAACAACCGGGTTTCCGTTGTGGGCCGCTATGGGGGCTAAAGAAGAGGGAGGTATTTCTATTGGCCTTTCTCCCGCAGAAACGGAACGTGAGCATGTAGAACACTATAATCTCCCGCTTGATTATATGGATATGATTATATACACGGGATGGGGATTTTCGGGACGCAACCTTATGCTTACGCGTGCATCTGATGCGGTAGTGGTGGGGTGCGGACGTATCGGTACCCTAAATGAATTTACTATTGCATTCGAAGACGGAAAACCGGTGGGGATACTTACCGACTCCGGTGGTACGACCGATATGATTCAGGAGATTGTTAAAGTATCGCATAGAGAAGGAAAAATTATTTACGACACGGATCCTAAACGGCTTGTAGAAAATCTTATAACAATTATTAAGGAAGAAAAAATAACTAAAGTATAATTTATGGTGTTTGATTCTATGACGGGGCATATATTTCTGCAACTTATACTGGCGGTATTCCTTGGTATGATGATTGGTGTTGAGCGGGAACACCGGCGAAAGGCGGCGGGCATGCGTACCTATGCGCTTGTTAGTATGGGAGCGGCGCTTTTTACCATTATGTCGGTGGCGGAATTTTCTCCTTTAGCGTCGTTCGGCACGCCCGATCCCACGCGTATCATTTCTCAAGTTGTGGTGGGGATTGGGTTTATCGGCGGGGGACTAATTGTCTTGCAGGGCGATAAAGTTATGGGACTCACCACAGCAGCGGCTCTTTGGGTGGCGGCCGCTATCGGTATTGCAGTAGGGCTTCAAATGTATATGGTTTCCGTTTTTGCTACCATACTTACGCTTTTAGTCGTTTGGGCATTTCGGTTTGTAGAGGAAAAGGTGCCGCGCGTGGACCGAAGTGTGGGAAGAAGCAAGAAATAATGAAAAATTTTTGGAGGGTTATTTCGGCAATCGGTCTTTTGGCGGGCGTTATTATCGGTGCCGGCATGTTTGCTATCCCATACGCCATTTCACGGGCGGGGGTATTTTGGGGATTTTTTCATATAGTGATTGCTTTCGCAATTACCATATGCGTACACATGCTCTACGGAGAAGTTGCCTTGCAGACAGAAGGAATACATCGATTACCCGGATACGCAAAGCGTTATTTTGGATCCTTTGCACGCCATCTTGCATTTGGAGCATCGGTATTTGAGCTATACGGATCCCTTCTTGCTTATGGTATTTTGGGAGGATTATTTCTTTCCCAGATTATGTCATTTTCTTCCTTACCTCCCTTTGTCTGGAGTTTGGTATTTTTTGCAGTAGCAGGCGGTATTCTTCTTTTCCCTATAGCGCGTATCGGTACCGTCAATTTTCTTTTAACGTCATTACTCGTTCTATTTGTTGTTATCCTTTTGTATATCACTTATTCGCATGTGGAAAAAATGCAATTCATACTTGCGGATAATACATACTGGTTTCTTCCGTATGGTATTTTCCTGTTTGCTATGGGAGGCGCTTCCACTATTCCGGAGGTCGCTGATATATTGAAAAAAAGAAATAGATCTTTATTGCGGGGGGTTATTATCATATCAGGCATTATCCCAGTTGTCGTATACGGTTTGTTTGCCTTTTCTGTAGTGGGGATTTCCGGAACGGGAACAACGGAAGAGGCGCTTGCCGGACTTGTAGGTGCGGTAAGTCAGCGCGCCGTATCTATAGGCTCTCTTATAGGTCTCATTGCCGTATTTACTTCATTTCTTGCATTGGGAGCAAATCTTCGCAATATATTTCGGTATGATTATAATGTGCCGTATGTCCTTGCCTGGGCGGTCGTTATAAGTTTGCCGCTCGGACTTTTTTTGTTGGGTATAAGTAGTTTTATCGGAACGATTGGCCTTGTGGGAGCGGTAGCAATTGCTCTTGAGGGTGTTATTATTCTCCTTCTTGCTCTTCGTGTTTGTAAAAATGATCCGAAATGTGAATGGGGACCGTTGTCGTTTAAAAAGGTAATTCCGTGGCTATTGATAACAGCATTAATTATCGGTGCTTTTTTGGAACTTAAAACAATAATTTAGAAAATAAAAAACGACAGAAATACTGCCGCTTAGTTATATGTTTAAAAAAGTTTCCCTAATTTGCATTTGCTGAAAGGTGCGCCCTTCATGAAGAAGTAGTGTACCTATTTCCTTTATGAGGGACGATATGCCTGATTCCTGTATTTTTCCCAGCTCTCTTTCCATTTTTTCCAGGGCGGTAAATCGTTCGACAATTGAGCCGTCAAGAACCGTTATTACTTCGTAATAATCATCCGCTTCCTTTGCGGGTGTGCTATCGGGAACGCGGGCTCCCGGCTTCGGTACAAAGTTGGGATGATCGTTCGTTGAAAGAAGAATAATAACATCGGTTTTGAGGTTGTACGCGGTAAACAGATAATATGTTTTCTCCATATATTCCTCCGTATTTATTGAGAATTATACAGATTTTTATTTCTCTGTCAATTCATATAAGCAATCCGCGGTAAATATTTTTTCCTCTGTTTCCGCTTTCGGCGCGTAGTACACAATATAAAAAGCCGCCGGTTGTTGTGCGTACCGAGCGGCTTGTAAGTACGGCAAGGTTGAATCTCTAACGGTATTTATTGAATCTGCTCTACCATGCAAAGAAAATTATATTCCGCGCTGTTTGTAATGACAAATCGTAAACGGCTTTTGGCGTGTTCCAGGTATATAACTTCTTCAAAGTTATTCCTTATTAAGCGTTCTACCACTCTGTTCGGCGATATGGCAGTGCCCGGAACGGTTTCGGCAAGCATATCCTTAAGTTCCTTTACGGCATTTGATATTCCTTTCTTGTCTTTGAGCCATCGGGAGTTTATACGCATGGCGGCGTGCTCGACCATGCACAGGAGGAGGTGTCGTGAAAACTTTAAAAGAGAGACCATGTGCCTCTCTTTTTTATTGCAACAAACATGCAATTAAATCGGCTGGTTGCCTGATTTGGACAATTTGAAAACCCATAGCATGGTAAAAGCCATCGTCTGTGCAGTCATCTAGTAATACAACGTCGCTATAATTCAAATTATGCTCGCTCAAATAGGTATCAAAAAAAGGAATTCTCTTGTGTCCTTTATCTATGTCAAATTTCAATACGCCGAGTTCACAAGATATGAGAAAATCATCAAAAATATCATCAAGCCGCATGTGCGGGATAGTATATGTGCGGAATGTATCCATATTGTCGGTTGCAATGACGCATTGAATACCCGCGCTTCGTACTTTTTGTATAAGATCGACTATTTCGTCCGCCACAAGGCGCATGTTGCGACAACTGTGCTCTAATTCTTGGCGTATGAATTGAAAAGAGATACCCGTTTTTTCAGAGATCTTGATGAGGACATCATCAGTACTCATTTCTCCCCGCATCCACGGGTTTAAGAGTTCGCGGTTCTCATTGAAAAGAAAATTGGAAATCACCGCACCTTCACGGCTGTTGGGATGGTCGGGATCTTCAAGATGTTCCCAGAATTGTGAATGGGACAGGGTCTTATTCCAATCAAAAAATATGGTTTTATGACTATGTAGCATTGCACTCATCATAACAGAACTGCACGCAAACATGAAAAAGGGCAGCGTTCCATTGTTGGAATGCTGCCCCCATTTTTAGGCGAAACCTAAAATCCTAATTACTGCTTGTAGTATCTCTCCCGCTGGCAATGTACCATCTATCCTATGCACTTCCAGCTCTGGGAAAAAGAGCTGTGCATTTTCATAGAAATATGTGAGATGTCGGTTGAATTCCTCCTCCAAAAGAACAGATTTATATACAGTAGTATCTCCTTCATGGCGTCTGGTTAGCTCACTAAGGGTAATTTCGAGGTATAGCATTGCATGCGGAATATACTGCGGAAAGTGCTCTCGATAGAGACGAACGCTTGGTTCGAAGCAGGCAATCTCTCCGTGTGTGATCCCCTCCGTCGCATAGTGATACGCAAGAACGGAAAGGCAACTTCTATCCAAGAGCACGGCTTTCGCCATGTCATGAATGTCAGTAAAGCGTCGAGTGTCCAAATCGACAAAGAATTGGTTTGCATGCAACGCTTCTTCCAGTGTTGTCGGATGTTCTGGAAACGGCTCTGTGCCTCGGTATCTCGTATACTCGTCAATGCATATAATGGCCAGACCTGCCCTACGCACGTTATCGAGTACAGTCGTTTTCCCTGCATGTACAATGCCTTCGATAGTAAAGATTTCCTGATGCATCTATCCCCCTAGTAATGTGCGTATCTTTTCGATCCACTGATCCGCCGGCAAGGAATTGTCTATCACTAGCCGAGGAATGAGAAATAGGTCAGAATGTTCCGTTTCAAGTACTATGTCGCACGTATGTGCGGTAGTGTACAGATTCGAGTTCTCAACGATATTCCGTATAGTTCGATTATATACGCCATACGGATAAATGAAATCCGATACTGACACGCCGTACCGTTGTAATTCACGGTGCGACTCAACAACCTGATAGCGCACTTCCGCTTCGGACAAAAGCTCAATCCTTCCTTTTGGCATATTGCGATATATTCCTCCCGATGGTGTTTCCATTACCGTATCATTGTCATACTTGCCAAGCGCCGCGTGAGATACCCCATGCGAAGCAATACGTTGTCCGCTTGAGGATAATACGTGAACTTGATTCCGCGTGAGGTATCCTTTTACGCCGACATCATCCGTGGCGATCCCTATGACGGCGAGCAAGCCGAGCCGTTCTTGAAGCACGCGCGCAAAACCGAATTGTCTGCTATAGCCATCATCGAGGAATACGCGTAGCGCGATTCCGCGACCGTGCAACAAAACTAAGACGGTTTCGAGGATCTTAATCGCCGATTCTTCGACCATGTCGTACACTGATCTGCGCTTCTCTTCAATGTCCAATATTTGGTGGAACACAAGATTTAATCTATCCATGAATGGCCTCCTCACAGGTTAGTTCAAGATAGCGGTTGAAGTATTGCGCGTGCTTCTCCCGAAACAGCGCATTTTTCTCACTTCGGGACGGCCACTCACTTTCGTCGTCGATGTGCAGACATACACCTTCGATAACTGGCACGACGTAATGACTGTATCGCGCAATGAGCTTGGTCGGCAAACTCGTTTCCGTGAAGCCGTAGCCCACAAAAGAACGGTCGAAGCCGTTCACCTCGAACGCGGCTTCTCTGTCTACCATAAAGAATCCGCCGAGAACCATATTCGACAGTATCCACGGGCCAAAAAATGAGCCAATTGGCCAGTTTCTAAAGCCGTTAGTCTCCCGAACTATCTCAAACATCCTTCCTATGAATTGTTTATCTTCCTCACAACCAATCCATGATGACTGGTATACGCAGGAGAGTCTGAAATCGTTGAGCTTGCTCCGTATCGCATTATTCGTAAGTGGTTGAGTAAGGAATGGGTCGGCCGGCGCAACAGTGGCAAAAAAACCCACTGTAATGCATCGCCCCGCAATCCCTTCGGCTACCTGCACCTTCAAATGGTTAAGGATTACGTCATCGCTCACGATAATATCAGCATCCATGAACAGCACCACAGGAAACCGAGCTTGTCGCAAACCTACGTTGCGAGCCTCGGTTCTGCCGCGATTACTTTGGAGCGTTGTCACAGCAAGATTGTGGTACTCTTGAGGGTTAAAAATTCTATCCGCGCGATTCATCGATCCGTCGTCGATCACGATAACCTCAAACTGCCACTCGGGGTGTTCTTGCTGAACCTTTACTATCCCCGTGTAGAGGTAGCGTATTACAAGGGTGATGTGCTTGCTCTCATAATACGGAATGACGATGCTAAGGTTTGGAACATCAGGGCTTTGAAGAAGCGTCGCGTGTACGTCGAACCCGTAGTCATTATTGTGATTTAGCATCACCTCTCTCAATGTTCGATGCAGTCGTTCTTCCATCCGTCACCTCTCAGTTTTGGGTTTAAATGGTCTGATGCTGGTCACGAGTGACCGGATCTTGGTTGTCACCGATAGAAGCGGAGGCAAACTATGCAGAACAAAAATCGGGATAAGGAAAAGAAAAACCAATATCCCTTCTCCTGTCCGTACTACCTCACGTCTTCCAGTGATCTCATTGAGTAGTGCATACCGCTGTATCGTAAGCCCAAAGGTGCTTAGATACGCGATGAGCGTACTCGCTGAAAGTATTATCGTCCCTGTTGTTCCGGAAAATGCCGTAAATCCAATCACAAAGAGCACCATCCACCCTGAAGTGAGCCAAGCTGCCGCGGGTATTAACCCCCTCACGGCAAACAAATTTACTAGCCACTTCGGCGCTCTTTCCGGATTGGTTTGCAGAAAAACGCTCGCATAGGTTCTGTGCTCCATCGGGCCATAGAACCATACGTATTTCTGCAACAATGCAGATTTCAAAGAATACGGCATGTCGGCAGATTCAAACACAGGCACAAGCTGAATCGGCTCTCTTAAGAGCGACAAGACGAATCCCATAAAGAGGTCTTCGGTCAATGTTTCTGTTGGTAGTCGCCGCAACTCTCGCATGACATCTTTCCGAAGAAAAAGACCATGTCCTACACAGTGAGACAGAAACAATCGTCGATTCCACCTGCGTAATGCGTAACCTTGTCGAAGGATACGGGGAATTTCATGCGCTAACGTCCATCGCGTTTGCAGAATGGCGTTCGCCTGCAACAGCTTCGCAACAATAAAACCATTTCTTGACTTCATGTCGCTGAAGTTTTGCAGAAAAATGGCCGATTGCTGCAAAATCTGCTGACGACGATTGGCAACTGATAACGTAGACACCCATTTTAACGTTTGCGGATGCGGTCTGGAATCTGCGTCATACAGTGCAATGAACATCTCACTGTCTGCCAGCGCGTCTTCTTCCAAGATCACGCTGATCGCATAATTTAGTTGATGGACTTTCTCTCCTCTCGTTTCAGGATAGTGTATGTGCCAGACAGCATGTCCGTATTCATCATGAAGCAATGCCGCTAGCTCAACGGTTGTCTGTCCGTCTGCTCTGGTCGTGTACTCTTGTTCTGTTGTAACTATGGCAATGGTGAGCTTATCGCGTGGATAGTCGAGACTTAAAAACCACTCGACAGTTTCCCGAAGCACCCGTTGTTCGCGCAACACCGGGATCACGACAACAAAATGTTTATCTGTATTTTCCACAGTTTTGACGCGTTGGCGTTTGAGCCACCAAAAAGTACTGCTGAATGTTGCGAACGTGTACAGTGAGCGGAGACCGATAATCAACACAACGATCAGATATATGTACGTGACGGGATCTTCTGCCATTCAAAATCTCCTTGGATTACAAATGTTTTCAAAGGGCTATCGTTACAGCAATATCGCCTCATCCTTCGGAATTTTTGATTTGGGTACCATCCCCACGAGAGCACTACAAATAAATTGCAGTGCTCGCAAGACACGGTACAGAAAAAATAAAGGGTTTTATGCTTAGAAAACCGTGGCGGTACTATACCACGTAATTGGAAAAAATCAAGAGCAAACATGTAAGTATATCCTTTGAATGGCAACAAAAAAGCCGATAAGGATCCTTATCGGCTTTTTTTATTTACCTTCTGCTTTTTTTACTACGGCTTCAAACGCCGATACATGATGTTGAGCAAGAAGGGAAAGCACTTTACGATCAAGGGCGATATTTGCTTTTTTCATTCCGCCGATGAGTTTTGAATAAGTAGTACCGGCAAGACGGGAGGCCGCATTAACCTGTACGTTCCAAAGTTTGCGGAATACCCGCTTCTTCTTGCGGCGATCTTGAAAAGCATGTAGTCCCGCATGCAGGAGTGCCTCTCGCGCGGCGCGTTCTTTTGATTTTCGACCCCAACGAAATCCCTTAGTTTGCTTAAGGATGTTGCGACGGCGTTTATTTGCTATTGTTCCTCGTTTTACGCGTGTCATACGGGTTAATTTTTAATACCCTTTTTAATAATTGCTTTCCCAAAACTTATTTCGGTAAGACCTTTTTTATCCAATTGTTTGGAGCGGCGTGCCTTTGCATTAAAATGATTATGTCCCGGCGTACGGCTCATAACTTTGCCGGTACGGGTAACTTTTAGTCGTTTCGTGATGGATTTATTTGTTTTCGCCATAATGGTTTTATTTTTTGGTATCGGTACGTTATGCTTTTTTATCGGGCTCAACGATAAGAGATAGTCCTCGCGGCGCCCGTTTCGGTTCGCCTTCGGTTTTGTAAGGTGTTGCTATAAAGCTTAAAAAGGTGTTAAATCGCTCTCGAATAAAGTTTCTGTCCAAGTATTTTGCGCGTCCCTTAAGGATGAAGTCCACTTTTACCTTATCTCCTTCGGCAAGAAATTCCTCTACTTTTTTCGCTTTCAGCTCCATATCGTGACGGGATGCGTTAAATCCGATGCGTATGCCTTTTACCTCGGTGCTTTTTTGTTTTTTCGCTGAATCGCGCGCCTCCTTTTCTTTCTGATACTGGTACTTTCCATAATCCATAATACGAACAACAGGCGGTTTTGCCTTGGCGGCTACCTCGATAAGATCGAGTCCGTCGCTCTGGGCTTGCATAAGCGCCTTTGCCGTTTCCATAACGCCAAGGTTATCGCCATCTTTTCCCACAACACGAACTTCCGGTACGCGTATTTGATTGTTGATGCGAGGATTTTGGATAGGTTTGAATCTATAACTATTGTAAACATTACGGCGTTTCGCTGAAATACGAAACAAAACTTAAACAATGTATACACTAAACTTTGCGGGTGTAGTGTATTAAGTTTTGCAACTATTTTGCTCTTGGCAAAAGGTGGCAAAACTTGTGGAGACGGGGAGAGTTGAACTCCCGTCCGTAGAGGGCACATATCTAACTGTTACAGGTATTATTCTGTGCCGAAGCACAAAAGGGGTGCCTGATTTATGTCATGATTCGTATCAAGCAGTCGGAATCATCGAGTCCGATGATATAACACCGAAATAAGATCGTACGGACGTGAATCTTATCGATGTCCGGGATGTCTTGCTAAAGAGCAAGATCGAACCCCGGAAAGCGTTACGCCAACGCCATTGCTGGCTGTGCGAACGCTTTTTTGAATAAGTTTGCACTTATCTATTTCGTAGTTTTAAGAGGTTGCGCTCTGCCTGATTAGTATATGTACCGGGATACTACGTCGAATCCCGACGTCCCCCTGTTATCTGCATTCTTGTTTTAAGAGTCCGCTCAATTTTGCGTTTCGCATCTCGTTCTTTGATTTTTTGGCGTTTATCTTCTTTCTTTTTTCCGCGTGCAAGACCGAGCTCCATCTTTACAAGACCACGCTTAGTATACACTCGAATGGGGGTTAAAGTCAAGCCTTTTTGGATAATTTTTCCTATAAGAGAACGAATTTCCGCTTTTTTTAGAATAAGCTTCTTCGTACGAGACGGATCGTATGTATCAGGGGTATTATCCGGCTGGTAGGGCGGTATTTGCATGCCTATAATATAGGCTTCTTCGCCGCGAATAATGGCATGCGCTCCTCCAATACTCGCACGCCCCATTTTTACAGACTTTACTTCATATCCATGCAAAGACAATCCCGCTTCGAATGTTTCCAGGATATCAAAGTCGAATCGCGCTCTCCGATTTACAGCAAGAGTAATCATACGAAACAGTATATCATAATATTGACAAATATAAAATAGAGTATGTTATTTTATTAGGTGATTATTTTTTGATCGTACCGTATACTATATACATGAAGTATATGCTCTTTTTTGCTTTTGCGGTGAGCGTAGTAATGGGATGGGGGGGCGCTTTTACGAACGCACAATCTTCGGCGGCTTGCCACCATAAAACATCTTTCCTTGATACGGAAGAAGATTTTGCGCCGGTGGTGCATATGTTTTCACAGGTGCAGGAGCTTTTAATTACCATTTTATGTAATACGGACCAAACGGTAGAGGTGATAATTGCGGGTGAAAGCACTACGCCTGTTGCCGTGTGGGAGAAGGCATTTATATTAACGGAACGTGCATCAGTAGATGAAGAGAATGTGAAAGAATGGGAAGAAATTACGCTTACCGGTGAAAAAGACGATAAGGATTCGGAATGGATCACAGGACGCGCCGCGGGGGACATTCCGGCAGACATGATAAGGGAAGGTGTTAATTATCTGGCGGTGTACGCATGTAGTTGGTTTGGCGGAGAGTGGAAATGCGGGTGCACGGACACATCATGTACGGGAAATAATTACATACTCCAATCATTTGGATTGGATAACCGTACGGATGAACGCGCTCATCCGCTTGAGTTCGGAATGGATCCGGACGGGCGCGATGCACCTTTGCCTATACGAACCGGTCGCGTTGTTTCCAAGCTTCTTTATAGAGGACCATCAGATCAAAAGCATATTATCCGCACATATGATGTGGGGGAGCCGTTTACCCTTACGCGCACAGTGAGTCGCAGTTCGTTTACGGGAATGGTTGCATCTCTCGAGTGGCGATCGTCTGCCGATTCGTGCTTGTTAACCGCACGTTCGGCTTTTGAGGATGAATATACATGGCTTTCGGAACCAAATTTAGTAAAAAATCCTCCACCCGATTTTATACCCGTTCCCTATCGACCGTTCAATGATACGACATTTGTATTTTCCGCTTTGCCGGGTTCCGGACATGCACATGTACTGCTTCCTATGAGAGAAGTATACACAACTTCGGATACGGCACGGGAATTGGTAGCACTTGATGCGGTACCCACCGTTTACACTATACGATGTGCGGATGAATCAGCTTCTCTTACCGGTGTAAGTGAGCAGATTGCGGTAACGCTGGACTTGGCAGGTGTTGTACTTGAGCCGGATCGAGAAAATTTACAAAGACGCGGGTATTATATTATTGAACGCCTTGGCGGATCAGGGGTGCCACGGGTGGATATTAAAACGGCGGTATCGGGTGGATCCGTGCTGTCCGTACCCGCTCCTTGTGCGGGATGCACGTCTTTTGTGCGTACAACGCAGGTATTTTCGGATACAACGGGAACTATAGCATGCCGTGAGAACGGTCTTTGTACATTTTTTACATTATACACCGCACTTAATGCTGATAGGTGCTCTCTTAATGAAGGGGCGGATCTTGGTACGCATGCATGGGTGGAGGAAGTGGTTATATCTGATTCATCTTCCGGCACAAAAGAGAAAGATGCAGTCGTTGTTTGCGAAGATGAAGGTGGTCTTACGGCGATGGACGTAGTGCGCGGTGAGGAACGGTGATGTTTCTCGCGCTTTCACTTTTTACCGTTCTTCGCTAAAGTGGAGGTATGACGATACGCGATCAAATTCGGGCATGTCTTGAAGAGGCCGTACACACCATGATAGTAGATGCGCCGGAAAGAGATATGCCGGTTTTTTCTGTGTCGGAGCCGGACGATGTGTCTCACGGAAATTATGCCACAAATGTAGCACTTCTTCTTGCGGATTCCTTGAGAAAAAGTCCGATGGATATTGCAAATGAGCTTGCGAGCAAACTGACAAATGATATGTGGTGTGCAGAGGCGGCGGCTCCGGGATTTGTAAATTTCTTTCTTGCGGATGCTTTCTTAATGCGAGAGCTTGCGGAGGGTGTTTTGGAGAAAAAAGAAACATGGGGTACCAGTACGGCGGGAGCTGGAAAAACAGTTGTCGTTGAATATTTTCAGCTTAATATCGCAAAGCGCCCACATATAGGACACATGCGTACCGGTATTATTGGCGATGCGTTGAAGCGCATGTTTGCCGCAGGGGGATATCATGCGGTGTCGGATACGCATGTGGGAGATTGGGGAACGCAATTTGGTATATTGCTCCTTGCATATAAAGAGAATATAACGGATGATATAAAGCCGCGCATTGCGGAAGATCCGTTCGCATTTCTTGAGGATATATACAAAAAAGAGAATAAAAAAATAGAAGAGGAGCCCGAACGGCGGGAACGCGCGAAAGCGGAATTTGCGAAGCTGGAAAGAGGGGATAAGGAAAACAGGGACATTTGGCAATGGATGGTAGCCGTTTCCATGAAAAAACTGGAGGAGGGGGCGCATCGATTAGATCTTCTTCCCTTTGATGAGCATAAGGGAGAGTCGGCATATGAAAATGATATGGCGCGGATTGTTGATGAAGCAATTACGAAAGGTGTTGCAAAAAATGTGGAAGGGGCTGTTTTGGTTGATCTTACAGGGGAACGGTTGGGAGAAGCGGTACTTCGTAAGTCGGATGGCGCATCCACTTATTTATTGCGTGATCTTGCCACTATTGCATATAGGAAGAAACAATGGCGTTTTTGGAAAAATATATATGTAGTGGATGTGCGTCAGGAATATCATTTTCGGCAGGTGTTTCGGGTGGCGGATTTGTTGGGATATAATGACGCGGGGGTTTCAGAGCATGTTTCTTACGGCGAGATGCGCCTTCCGGAAGGATCTATGAGTACGCGAAAGGGAACGGTTATTGCGCTGGATGCACTGTTTGACGAGGCGTATGATCGGGCGCGCGCCATTATTGATGAAAAAAATCCGGATCTTTCGCAGGCCGATACGATTGCGCATCAGGTGGGTATAGGAGCAATAAAGTATTTTGATCTTTCGCATAACAGAAAATCCGATATCGTATTTACATGGGATAACGCTCTATCATTCGATGGAGATACCGGACCATATATTCAGTACACGCATGCGCGGTTAAAAAGCATCTTACGCAAAGCAAAATCTTCGAAAATCTCACTTCCGAACACGGTAAAGATGGAAGAAAAAGAACGTGCGCTCGTGGTGCGGATTTTACGTTTCCCGGAGGCGATTACGGATGCGCTCGCCGATTACGCACCACACATCATTGCCGGATATGTATTTGTGCTTGCTAAGACTACAAATGATTTTTATCATGCATGTCCTGTTCTGACGGAAGAACATGAAGAGATCAGGCAGTTTCGTTTGGCATTGGTGGATGCGGCGGCAACTACTCTTAAAAAAGGATTATATCTTTTAGGAATAGATGCCCCTGAAGAAATGTAATAAAAGTTGTTCAATTTGAGGATCTTTGTATATTGTGAGAAATAAAAAACACCAGGTAAAAACACGGTTTTTTACCTGGTGTTTTTTACGGTAACGGTATTTCGGGAGGTTACTGAATATTTTACCGAATATACCGTGGTATTATATTATTATATTGTCAAGTTTAATAAATACGATATTTCCCGTAGTATAGGGCGTATATGGCAGACGAACAGGCGAAAAAAACGATAGCGGAGCGAGAAGAGGAAATTCTCGCTTTTTGGCGTGAGCATAAGATTTTTGAGAAAAGCTTGGAACAGACGAAAAATAAAGAAGAATTTGTATTTTATGACGGTCCGCCGTTTGCTACCGGCCTTCCGCATTACGGGCATATTTTGGCGAGCGTCCTTAAAGATGTTATTCCGCGTTATCAGACCATGCGCGGACGTTATGTGCCGCGAAGATGGGGATGGGACTGTCATGGTCTTCCGCTCGAGAATATTATTGAACAGGAATTAGGATTTACGCATAAGAAGGAAATTGAAGAATACGGTATTGCTAAGTTTAACCGCCGTGCCGAAGAAACGGTTCTTCGGTATGCCGATGATTGGCGACGTATTATTCCTCGTATTGGTCGCTGGGTGGATATGGAAAACGATTATCGGACAATGGATCCAACGTATACGGAATCGGTATGGTGGATTTTTAAAACGCTCTACGATAAACAACTTATTTATGAGGGATATAAGTCGATGCATCTCTGTCCGCGATGCGAAACAACACTTGCAAATTTTGAAGTAAGTCAGGGATATAAAGACATTACGGATATTTCTGTCACCGTGCAATTTGAACTCGCGGATGAAAAGGGCGCTTTTGTGCTTGCATGGACAACGACGCCCTGGACATTGCCCGGAAATGTGGCGCTTGCGGTACATCCTGATATTATCTACGCAAAGGTACAAAGGCGCGCCGATGTGGCAACATCGGAATACGGGACGGATCATGCTAATGATGATCCGGTGTTTTATCTTGCTAAGGATCTCATAAAAGATGTTATTGAAGGGGAATATGAAATTATCGACGAAGTGCCGGGAGCACAATTAGTAGGTCGTGCATATAAGCCGGTATTTGATTATTACATTAAACAAAAAGATTTGCCGGATGGGGAAAACGGTTGGAAAATATATGCGGGTGATTTTGTAACAACCAACGAAGGTACTGGTGTTGTGCACATTGCACCCGCATTTGGAGATGAAGATATGCAGTTGGGCAAGAAACATCATTTACCGTTCGTTCAGCATGTAAAGGGAGATGGTAGCTTTGTGGATGATATACGGGACTTTGCGGGTTTACCGGTGAAACCGAAAGATGATCATCAAAAAACTGATATAGAAATTATAAAGCACTTGGCACATACAGGAGTATTGTTTGCAAAAAAGAAAATTACTCACTCGTATCCGTTTTGCTGGAGATGTGATACACCGCTTCTTAATTATGCCGCAAACTCATGGTTTGTGAATGTACCGTCCATTCGGGAAAATCTTATTGCGGCAAATAAAGATATTGTATGGTCACCGGAACACTTAAAGGAGGGGAGGTTTGGCAGAGGTCTTGAAACGGCGCCAGACTGGTCTATTTCGCGGAGTCGTTATTGGGGAGCGCCCTTGCCGGTATGGCGATGCGAGAAGTGTAAAGACATACACGTGGTAGGTTCGCTTGTCGAACTGGAAGAGAGGCGTATTACAAAAGCCAATACTTTTTTTGTTTTGCGTCACGGAGAGCGTAATGATTTGGATGGCTCAGGTAATGGTATTTCGGACGTGAAGTATGTAAAAATTACGCATGATCCCGAGGCTCCCATTCATATGACGGACAAAGGAAAAAACGATATTAGTAACATAGCCCGGCAATTACTGAAAGATGGAGGAGTGGATGTTATTTACGCATCCGACTTCGTGCGCACGCGCGAGACGGCGGAAATTGTAGCGCATATAACGGGAGCAAAAATTGTATATGACGAACGTCTAAGGGAACTAAGGCATGGTACGGAATTTGAGGGGAAGGAAGTACGTGAATATCTGGCATATTTCGGTAATGATCATCATAACCGTATTGCGAATGCGCCAAAGGGAGGGGAGTCTTTACATGATGTGCAAGAGCGTATGGTAAACGCAGTACGGGATATTGATAAAAAACATGAGGGAAAGCGTATTCTTATTGTGAGTCACGGAGATCCATTGTGGGTTCTTGAGGCGTCTATGGATTATGTTTTGCCGGAACGCGCTCTTGATAAATGGCTTGGCGAGAGACGGCATTATATTAAGCAGGGAGAATTGCGTCCGCTTCATGTGCGGAATTTCCCCTACGATGAGCGTGGTTGGCTTAATATGCATAGACCGTTCGTGGATGATATTGTGCTTGCGTGTTCGTGCGGGGGTGTGATGAAGCGTATTCCTGAAGTATTTGATTGTTGGTTTGAATCGGGATCTATGCCTTACGGACAGCAACATTATCCGTTTGAAAATACGGATATATTCGATCCGAAGAATAATAAGGGATATCCGGCTCATTATATTGCCGAGGGACTGGACCAGACACGCGGATGGTTTTATTCGTTACACGTTTTGGCAACCGCGCTTTTCGAAAAACCGGCATATAAACAGGTATTGGTAAATGGAACGATTTTAGCGGAGGATGGACAGAAAATGTCCAAGCGCCTCAAGAACTATCCGGATCCGATGGAGGTGATTTCCCGGTACGGAGCCGATGCGCTTCGCTTATATTTTCTTATGTCACCGGCAGTTAGTGCCGAAGATCTTCATTTTTCGGAAAAAGGGGTGGACGAAACGGCTAAAAAAGTTATCGCACGTCTCGTTAATATGGTTTCCTTTTATAATCTGTATCGGACCCATACCGTAAAAGAGCCGCTTTTTGATATGAATGCTCATGTACTGGATCAGTATCTTGTGTATAATCTCATGCAAACAGAGAAAAACGTGATGCATGCTATGGAGCAGTACCGCCTTGATCGCGCCGTGCGTCTCCTTGCCGATTTTGTGGATATGTTTTCAACGATATATTTGCAGTATTCACGGGATAGGTTTCGGGAGGGGGCGGAAGAAAGAGTGTGCGCTTTGGAGTATTTTCACTATGCACTCCTTGTATTTGCAAAAATACTGGCGCCCTTCGCGCCCTTCGCGGCTGAATATATATATCAGGATATCAAAGATGAAAACGGAAAAGAGTCGGTGCACTTGGAAGAGTGGCCCTCCGCTGTTCCGGGAGAGAAATATGAAAAGACAAATCAGGAAATGAAAATAACGCGGTCAGCCATAGAGCACATTCTTGCTAGCAGAAGCATGGCGGGTATTTCAGTGCGACAGCCACTCTCAAAGGCAACAGTAAGAGAGCTTCCGGAAGAAGAATCATTCCGAGCCATTATTCGTGAGCGGACGAATATAGAATCACTCGCGGAACATATCGAAATGACGGAAGATTGTGTTTTGGATACGGAGTTAACGGATAATCTTCGCATGAAAGGACTTTGGCGTGAGGTTATGCGCGACATACAAGATTTACGAAAAAGGGAGGGCATGCAACCGAATGACGCAATACATATCGTATTGTATGCGGATGCAGAAATGGAGGCTTTAACGAGAGGGGTGGATGATATTGCGAAAGCTGTGGGAGCGCATACGGTTTCATTTGCAGAGCATGCCGATGGTATGCAAGAGTTGCGGACGAAAGGTGTATATGTGCGTATTGAGAAGGAATAAGATAATTTCTCATTCATAAAATGTCTTATGATATACATCAAACGGACGCTCTTGTACTTGCCGTATATCCACGTGGCGAAGCTGATATCCGTATGCGTGTATATACGGAAAAATATGGAATGCTCTCCATATATGCTAAAGGTATTCGACTTGAAAAATCAAAACTTCGGGGTCATGTGGAATTATTTACGCATGTGGCATTGTCGTTTATTGCGGGCCGTGAACAATACCGGTTAGTTTCGGCGGAAACGCGAACACCTTTCGGGTCTATACGAAATACCATGAGCCGGTTTCGTGCGGCAACGGCAGTAGCTCGCATCGCGATGCATCTTATGGTGGATGAGGAACAAGACGCGCGTATATGGCAACTTATAAAAGAAGCGTTTCGGGTTATAAATAGCGATAAATACGAAACACGCGAGGGATCATTGTTGTTATATGCGTTCCAGGTAAAGATGGTGGCACTTTTGGGGTATATGCCTGATGACCGTACTGAAGCAGTCGACAGATTATATAATGCTCCCACGCTCATTTCTTCAGATGTTCTTACCAGGCAGGAAGAAATAACTACGCGTTTATTTTTGCGCGACATATATGCATATGCGGGAGTATGGCGTCCGGAAGATTACGCGTAGTAGAAAGAAGAAAGAAAGGAAGGTATACTATACATAGTGATTGAGTAGTAACATAAACATAACGTAATTTTTCGCATGGCACTTGATGATTTAAAAAAACGATTATTTAAGCCAAATGAAACATTTCCCGAACGAAGAGGAGAACCGGACTTAAGTCCGGCATATTCGGGAGGAGTACGTACGTGGGGAGGGGACAGTGATCCGCGCGTCATAGAGGAGCGAAGAGAACAAAAGAAGCGTCGTCACACGCGCACAATCTTTTGGAGCATGATGACTCTTCTTGTGTTTGTGCTTGCTGGTGGTGTGGCGACGTTTATTTTTCTTAATAATGAAGGGAATATATCAGCAGACAATATTGAACTTACCATACTCTCGCCCGAGACAATTGCCGCGGGTGAGCACGTTACGTTTGAAGTACGGTATGCTAACCGCAACGAAGTGGCACTTGAAAGCGTGGAGCTTATTTTTGAATATCCGGATGGCGCACGTCCGGTGTTTGGAGAAGCGCCGCGCCGCGGTCGCTTTCGCGAACGCATACCCATTGGGCGGCTCTTGCCTGGTGGGGAGGGAGAGGAGCGTTTTGAAGCATTTGTGTTTGGTGACGAAGGTGTTTCCGTAAAGGCGGATGCTACGCTTGAGTATCGTCCGGAAAACACAAGTGCTCGTTTCGGAAAAGATACGAGTGCTCTCGTTATGGTTAATAAGTCTCCGATCGGCATCACGATTTCCGTACCAGAAGAGATAAATAACGGGCAGGAAGTTGAGCTTACGATCGATTATGTTTCCACGGGGGAAAGCGCGTTTGAGGATGTATCGCTTGAAATACGTTATCCCGATAATTTTTCAATGATTTCTGCTGTGCCTGCGCCCGGTATCGATAACTCCATTTGGCATATAGGAGCGCTAGAACCTGATGCGGAGGGTACTATAACGGTGCGCGGGATTCTTACAGGAAATCCGCTTGATTCTCATTTTTTTGAAGCACAAATAGGTATTTTTGACGAAGAAACAAAAGCATGGAACACTTACGCCCGCGCATCACATAATGTGCACATACGCGAAGCACTTCTTTCAGTCGATTTGTTGGTGGGGGGCGAGAATAACGTGAAGATAACGCCGGGTGGTATTATTGTTTTTAGTGTACCGTGGCGGAATAACTTGCCGGTGAGTGTCCAAAATGCTTTGATTGAAGTTATTCTGGAGGGGGAGCAGTTTAACTACGGAAATGTAAGTGTGGAGGGAGGTTCATATGATGGCGTGAATAAGCGTGTTTTAGTTAATGCATCCACCGATCCGCGGCTTGAGTTTTTGGATCCCGGAGAGTCAGGGTCATTTACGTTTTCGGTGGGTACGGTTGAAAATCCAAGTGTTCAATCTATTCGAGACAAAAACTTTACCGTTTCTGCCCGTGCACGTATTTATTCCAACTTTGTTCCCGAGGGATACGAAGGAGTTGATATTACCGGTACCGATAGTCTTTCCGCTTCATTTATAACGCGTGTGGATTTTGTCAGTAAAGGACTGCATCGTAGCGGTGTTATTCCGAACGGAGGACCTATGCCCCCACGCGTAGGAGAGGAAACGACATATACCATCACCTGGTCGCTTACCAATGTATCAAACGATGTCGAAAACGGGGTTGTAGAATCGAGCTTGCCGGCTTACGTGCGATGGAAGAATGTTGTCAATCCGGCAAATGAAAAAATAACATATAATTCCAATACGGGACGCATTATGTGGGATGTCGGATTTCTCGTTGCCGGAACCGGGTTCACAAGGCCGGCACGCGAAGTTTCCTTTCAGGTAGGACTTGTTCCTAATCAAAATCATGTCGGATCTCAACCGGCGCTTATAACGGAAGCACGCTTTGAAGGACATGATATATTTACGGATACGCCTATTGCGGAAAACCGCGGCGAAGTAAGTACAACTCTTCGGGATGATCCCTTAGTCGACGGTACCGAATATAAAGTTGTGCAGTAATTGAGGGAACTCATATGTTAGATGCAGAGGTTAACTATTTGAAGTATGGATAAGATGGATACTATTATTAGCTTGGCAAAACGGCGCGGGTTTATTTTTCCCGGATCGGATATTTACGGTGGTCTTGCGAATTCATGGGATTACGGTCCGTTGGGTGTAGAGCTTAAAAATAATATTAAACAACTGTGGTGGAATAGGTTTGTACACAAGCGAAGCGACATGGTGGGATTGGATGCCGCGCTTATTATGAACCCGAAAGTATGGGAAGCATCCGGGCACTTGGAAGAGTTTACTGATCCATTAGTTGAATGCAAAAAATGCCATCATCGATTTCGGGCGGATCAATTGGAGAATACGGGTACGTGTCCGGATTGCAAAGGAGAACTTACGGAAGCAAAACAATTTAATCTTATGCTTAAAACGTTTCTTGGTCCGGCGGAAGAAAAAGCTAATGAGGTGTTTTTCCGTCCCGAAACGGCGCAGGCAATGTTTGTAAATTTTAAAAATGTTTTGGATACAACGCGTATGCGGGTGCCGTTTGGTATTGCACAGATTGGGAAGGCATTTCGAAATGAAATAACGCCCGGTAATTTTATTTTTCGTACACGGGAGTTTGAGCAAATGGAAATCGAATATTTTGTCCGTGAGGAGGAATGGGAACAGCATTTTGAGCATTGGCTTAAAGAGATGCGTGCGTGGCTTGCGGCATTAGGCGTTAATCCTAATCATATAACGGAAGTAGAAATTCCGGACGGGGAACGAGCGCACTATTCAAAACGTACAGTAGATTTTGAATATGCATTTCCGTTTGGACAAAAAGAACTTTACGGACTTGCGTATCGTGGCGATTTTGATTTATCCACTCATCAGAAGCATTCCGGCGAGAATCTGCAATATCGTGATCCGGAAACGCAGGAGGAATTTCTTCCGCATGTTATTGAACCGACGTGGGGAGTTGACCGTTCAGTGCTAGTAGCTCTTCTGGAAGCATATCAGGAAGACGAATCTGCTGATGGCAAAAAGCGCGTGTATTTGAAATTGCCACCCATCATAGCACCGTACACGGTGGCGGTATTTCCTCTTATGGCGAATAGAGCGGAGCTTGTGGGGAGGGCGCGGGATATATACGATTTACTTCGCGAGAATTATGCGGTGGCATGGGATGACCGAGGAAATATCGGGAAGCGTTATTATGCGCAGGATGAAATTGGCACTCCTTGGTGTATTACAGTGGATTTCGATACGCTTGAAAATGATACCGTTACTGTACGGGATCGTGACACGGGAGAACAAGATCGTGTGTCTATCGATGAACTGTCGGCATATATAAGGGAGGGAATACAGGGAGAAAGATAGTTTTGTATTCGTTGCAGTTTTGAACCGTATTATGTAACCTGATAAAAGAGAGATTGTTTTTTTAAATAACAACTTTGTTTTCCAATTGCCAAGAGGTCTACCATGCCTGGATACGAATGGCTGGCGGTAATTCCCTTACTTTTTCTTGCGGCAATATTTGGAATCTCCGGATACTGCGGTTATGACGTCACTATCGGAAAGTTGTATAAACGGGGGTGATCTCTGCGGCCCGGCCGCTTTTTTTATTGGCAATGTATGGTAGCATGACGAAATGAAATATACAAAAACAACTCTTAAAAATGGCCTTCGGGTAATTACGGTTCCCATGAAGGATACAAAAAGTCTTACTCTGTTGGTACTTTTTGGCACAGGATCGAAATATGAAGCAAAACGCATTAATGGCGTTTCTCACTTTTTAGAGCATTTGTTTTTTAAAGGCACCGTGTCCCGTCCCGAGCCGGGCGATATAAGTCGTGTACTGGATGATGTTGGTGCGGAGCATAATGCTTTTACGTCAAAAGAAGTGACGGGGTATTGGGTAAAAACCGCATCCAAGCAATTTCCGCTGGCACTTGATATTGTTTCCGATATTTTGTTGGAACCTTTGTTTAATACGGATGAAATAGAAAAGGAGCGGGGCGTTATATTTCAGGAGATGAATATGTACCTCGATACGCCGCGGCAACATATTCATGATTTGTTTGAGGGACTTTTGTATGGTGATCAGCCGGCAGGATGGGATATTATCGGCACGAAGGAGTCACTTAATTCTCTCGTGCGTAAAGATATTGTGAATTACAGAAAAAATTACTATGTGGGATCCAATGCTATTGTGGTTGTGGCGGGAAACATCGATGAGCATACGGCTGTACAGCAGATAAAAAAAGCGTTTTCGTCTCTTCCCGCTGGAATGCCAAAAAAGAAAAAGCCCGTACGTGAGGGACAAAAAACACCGGCCGTACAAATTATGCGAAAAAAAACGGATCAAACACATATGATTGTGGGCGCACGGGCATATGGCATGTATGATGAAGAACGTTATGCGACATCTCTTCTGGCATCTATTTTAGGAGGAAAAGCAAGTTCGCGCCTATATATGGACATCCGTGAACGATTGGGACTTGCTTATACTATTGGTGCTGGCACGCAAACCTATACCGATTCGGGATATGTTTCCGTGTATGCGGGCGTACCCCATGAAAAAGCAAAAGAGGTGGTGCGTCGTATTAGGGATGCCTTTCGTGTGGCTGAAAAAGAAGGCGTTACGCCGGATGAGGTTAGGCGTGCAAAAGATTTTTATCGCGGACATTTTGCCATTAGCCTGGAGTCATCCGATGAAGTGGCATCGTTCTTTGCCGAGCAAGAGTTGTTCTATGGGCGGGTGCAAACCCCGGAAGAGGTTATGGCACGCATCGAGCGTGTAACGGAGCGGGATATTAATGCTGTTGCCACTCATATATTTCACCCGCGTAATTTGAATGCAGTACTTATTGGTCCGCATGCAGATGTACGAGGAATGGAGAAATTACTGGCATAATTTACGTATATCCGCAATACTTTCTTCTTTTCCTTTTCTCTACTATACTTACGATATGATTGAGCGAAAATTAATAGAAGTGTCCACATGGACTATTTTTAAGACAGTTCTTATTTTATTGGGATTGGCGCTTTTGTATGTTGTGCGCGATATTGTTGTTATTTTGCTTTTATCTATTGTTATTGCATCCGCTATTGAGCCGGGCATCCATTCCTTTATAAGCAGATTTCGTTTTCCGCGGGTACTTGCGGTTCTTGCTGTTTATTTTCTTACGGCATCCTTGCTCGCATTTGCCTTTTATCTTATTGTGCCGCCTTTAGTAAACGAGGTACAGAATTTTTCTTTGGCTTTTCCGGTATCCCTTGAAGATACTCTGGAAGAATTGCGTGGGCGGGCAAGTTTTATTTTTTCGTATGCGCCCGAATATATATCGGTGCCGGCGGAAAGCGTAACTGATAACTTAAATACATTCGTTAATGAGAATATCGGATCATTTTTCTCGCTGACATCTTCATTAGGATCTTCTTTGTTCGGAGGCGCTCTTTCTTTTGTGCTTGTTATTGTGTTATCTTTTTATTTTGCGGTACAGGAAAATGGTATTGCTAATGTGCTTAAAATTATTGCACCAAAGGAACATGAGGCGTACGTTATTGATTTATGGCGCAGATCACAGCATAAAATAGGGAAGTGGCTTCAGGGACAACTCTTACTGGGCGTGATGGTGGGGGTGTTGGTATATATCGGACTCGCGCTTTTGGGAGTAAAATATGCCCTTGTGCTTGCGGTCATTGCCGCAATATTTGAGCTTATTCCTATTTTCGGACCTATTATGGCCGCTATCCCGAGCGTTTTGCTAGCCGTCATACAAGCACCTATTTTGGGGTTGTGGGTTATTGTTCTTTACGTTATCGTTCAGCAAATGGAAAATCATTTGATTTATCCTCTCGTAGTGCGAAGAGCCGTGGGAGTACCACCGCTTTTGGTTATTATTGCTCTTCTTATAGGAGGAAAATTGGGAGGAGTGGTGGGTTTTGTGCTTGCTGTTCCTATAGCGGCCGCCATAGTTGAGTACGTTAACGATGTTGCTCGCGATAAGCATATATTTGAGAATTAGAGGAAATACGCTCGATAAAAAATATTTTTCGACAAAGCGTTAAAAATATAATGAGTAAATTTTACATAACAACATCCATTGCATATGTAAATGCACCTCCGCACGTGGGATATGCAATGGAGCTTTTACAGGCGGATACAATCGCGCGTTACCGGCGTCTTCAGGGGGACGATGTTTTTTTTCTTACAGGAACGGATGAACATGGAGCAAAAATCGCCCGTGCCGCGGAATCAGCTGGCAAGTCTCCAAAAGAATTTGTTGATGAGCACGCTTCTTTATTTACCGCATTGGCGGATAAGGTGCATGCGTCGCATACGGCATATATCCGTACGTCCGATCAGGAGCGTCATTGGCCAGGAGCACAGGAATTATGGCGCCGTCTTGAAAAGGCGGGAGATATATATAAGGCGTCTTATCGGGGATTGTATTGTGTGGGACACGAGGCATTTATTACGGAAAAAGATCTAGTGGATGGTGTGTGTCAGGATCATGGAAAGGAGCCCGAAGATGTGGAGGAAGAAAATTATTTTTTTCGGCTTTCTCGGTATACCGGAGAAATAAAAAAACGTATCAAATCGGGGGAGCTTGAAATTATACCGAGTTTTCGTAAAAATGAAATGCTCACCTTTTTAAATGAAGGACTTGAAGATGTAAGTTTTTCGCGTCCTGCCAAAGACATATCATGGGGAGTGCCGGTGCCGGGAGATAATACGCAAACAATGTATGTGTGGTGTGATGCGCTTTCAAATTACATAACCGCTCTGGGATTTGGCGAAAACAATACGAAACAACTCGAAACGTATTGGCCGTGCGACATGCATGTAATCGGAAAAGATATTCTGCGCTTTCACGCACTTATATGGCCGGGTATGCTTTTGTCCGCGGGCATTGCGCTTCCGAAGCGTGTAATGGCGCATGGGTTTATTAATTCGGGAGGAAAAAAAATGTCCAAGTCTTTGGGGAACGTCATAGATCCCTTTTCGTTCATCGATAAGTATGGCGTTGATTCGCTCCGGTATTTTTTGTTGCGGGAAATTCCCACATTTGAAGATGGTGATTTTACGGAAGATCGTTTTACGGAAGCATATAATGCTCATTTGGCAAACGGGCTGGGGAATGTGGTGAGTCGTGTTACAAAGATGGTTGAAGCGTATTTTGAAGGATATCTCGCAAAGCCGGCAGATGATCTTCTTACTACAGCACCTCTTGTTTCTGATATTGCGTTTATTCATGCAAAGGGAGAGCATCTTTCGGTGGAAGGAACAAGTTTATTGTACGAGGTGGAGCGCAGTATACTGCCATTGTATCATGAACACATGCAAACATATCGTCTTAACGAGGCGATGAACATCGTTTGGGGGATCATTCATATGATGGATAAATATATTCAAACATACGAACCGTTTAAGCTTATTAAGACGGACAAGGAAAAAACACAGGTGGTATTATGGCAGCTTCTTAGAGGTATTGATACGGTGGCATATGCATTACTTCCATTTATGCCGCAAACGAGCGCGTCTATCCGTGCCATGCTTGGTGTGGATAAGGAAGGCATTCCTTCAGATCAAAATGAGTATACAATCAAGGAACGGGAACAGATGTTCCCTCGTATCGGATAATATATGTCTCATAACAGGCATTTACGTTAATTTATGAAGCGTTTTGTTCCGTACCTTACTCTCATCGTCTTTCTTACCCTTCTTTCTTGGGGAGCAGGTATTTTACTTGGTGGAGATTCTCATATTACGGATGGTACGGAGTTTCAAGCGCTTGTTCTCGGTATTGCGCTTTTTGTAAGTTATATCGTAAATCGTATTGCTCCAGAAACGGCAATACCGTCGTTTGTTTGGGCAATTTGTGCGGGTATGGCCATGCAACAGCTATTGAGTCCGTTTACGAATGGGACATCAAGCTTACAGATTGCCGTTGAGTTATTTGCCGCTATTGTTCTTTTTGCGGGAGGATTGGAAATTCCATTTAAAAATTTTCGTAAATGGTTCTTTCCGATTGCATCACTGTCTCTTGTCGGAGTGGCAGTTTCTGCCGTTGGGTTTTCTTTTCTTCTGTTTTTTCTCGTATCATCCTTTGGATATGTCGAACATGCTCTTCTTCCTTCCATTGTTATTTTAGGAGCGGCGCTTTCATCCACCGATCCGACAGCCATTATCCCTACGTTAAAAGTCCTTCGGTTTAAGCGGGCATTCATAAAGCAAATCGCTATTGCGGAAAGCGCGCTTACCGACATTAGCGGGAGTATTTTAACGCGATTTCTTTTAATTGCATTTGTATCTGTACCCCTTACGGCGGGTACTACCGTGTTTTCCTTATTTTCACCTCTTCTTAATAAGGCGGCGTATGATGCTCTTTCACTTCAAATTATATCCGGTATTTTTATAGGGTATGCGGGGTTCCGTATTCTTAAAAAGTTCTACCGTGATACGGGGGAAGGGGACCCGGCTCTTTTGTTGGCGGTTCCCGTAATTACGTTTGTGGTGGGAAATAGCTTGGGCGGTGCGGGATTTCTTGCGGCATTTGTAAGCGGACTTCTTACTGACGTATCCGGAGAAGCTGAAAAAGCATCCCATTTTTATGAGAATTTTCTTGATCATCTGGTAAAACCTTTTGTCTTTATTATTTTAGGTGCCCTGGTGCCGTTTGCTATTCTTATCGACTTGGCTCCCCTGGGTATTATTTCAGCACTTCTCTTTATGTTCATAGTACGTCCTTTAGTTGTTTTTATATCTCTCATTCCATGGTTTCGGAGTAATGTGTTTTATGTGGGAGATCTGTTGTTTCTTAGCTTCGTTCGGGAAACGGGTATTATAGCCGCCGTGTTGTTAATTATTGCATCCACTGCCGGTGCTATTCAGTCTGATTTCGTGATAGCTATCGGCATGTGGGTTATCTTACTTACGCTTATTATTGAGCCGCCACTCACGCCGCTCGTGGCACGCTGGACGGGGGTGGCACAAGGGAAACAGTAAAAACACAGCATGTCGAATCCAAGATTTATCGATATCCATTCTCATATAAACTTTAACGCCTATAAAAACGACGGCAATGAGGTTATTAAGCGCACGTTGGACGGAGGCGTTTGGACTATTTTAGTGGGCTCACAAATTGACACTTCGCAACGCGCGGTGGAATATGCGGTTAAATACGAAGAGGGAATTTATGCATCCGTAGGGCTTCATCCCATTCATTTATCGGAAACATATGTTGATAAGAATGAGATCGATGCGGGAGATGCCGTGCCCGGCTTTACATCGCGCGTAGAAGAATTTGACTATAATGCTTATAAAAAAATTGCCATGAACCCAAAAACGGTAGCCATCGGGGAATGCGGACTTGATTATTTTAGAGGCAAAAATCAGGAATCGAACAGTATGGATGAAGATTTAAAACAAAAGCAGAAGGAAGTATTTCGGGCGCAGGTGGGGCTTGCGCGTGATGTAGGTAAACCGCTTATGATCCATTGCCGAGATGCATACGAAGATTTAATTGCCATACTTAAGGAAGAAAGGGGAGAAGAAATCGGCGGGGATGTCCATTTTTTTGCGGGATCGTGGAATGTTGCAAGGCAATTTTTGGATTTAAATTTTCACCTTTCTTTTACGGGCGTACTTACCTTTACGCATGATTACGATGAAGTAGTGAAAAAAACGCCGCTTGAACGGATCATGGTAGAGACCGATGCGCCATATGTATCTCCCGTGCCGTACCGTGGAAAACGCAATGAACCGTTATATGTGGAGCACACCGCGCGCCGTATTGCGGAGATAAAAGAGCTTCCCGAAGAAGATGTGTTTATACAACTTGTAAGAAATACCCGTACGGTGTTTGGCATGTAATCCGAAATATTACAACTAAAAAAGTCCCGAAGGACTTAGGTTAACGGCTTATATTGCCGGAGACTGATCGTCTAGTATTCGCTTCTCCAGCGCTATGAGCCTTTCGAGTGTACTTAGGCGACTTGTGCATTCATGATATGTTTTTTCATTGGCACAAGCCGTTAGGGTAAGATCTTTCGCCTTCAGCATTCTTTCGTGTATGTCAGCAACAAGCTCCTTAGCTGAAGAAGAAGGACTTGTTTTCATGAACGTATCCTTCTTTTTTTGAAGGTCATTTACCTGTATTATAACCCGAGAAATTTCTTCAGCCCTGTTTTTCCCTTCGGCATAAGCGTGCGAAAAAAGGAAACACGTTGTCAACGATAAAACTACCGCCAGTAGTTTTATTTTCATAACACACCTCCTGAATAATTAATATGATATGTATTAAAACCATATTTATTATATAAAGTCAAGTACCCAAAACTCTTATTTTTGGGTACCGTTGATATATGTCAAAAAAGAGCGTAAAATCCTTGCCAAAAAAAACTCTTAAAAAACGGTCTTCGGTAAAGCGAGTAGTGGCATATAATCATGCGCGTACAGAAAAGAAATGGCAGAAGAAATGGGCATCATCCGGCATATATGAACCAAATCTAAAAACGGCAAAAAATCCTTTTTATAATTTGATGATGTTCCCGTATCCTTCGGCAGAAGGATTACATGTCGGGAATATGTATGCATTTACCGGAGCGGATGTATACGGACGGTTTAAGCGTATGCAGGGATATGATGTGTTTGAGCCAATTGGTTTGGATGGTTTTGGTATTCATTCGGAAAATTACGCGCTTAAGGTGGGAACACATCCCATAACACAGGCGAAAATTTCGGAAAAGCGTTTTTATAAACAGCTTGAAATGATTGGAAACGGCTTTGCCTGGAAAGAACGGTTGGAAACATATGATCCGGATTATTATCGATGGACGCAGTGGCTTTTTACCGTTATGTTCAAAAAAGGACTCGCGTATAGAAAAAAAGCTGTGGTAAATTGGTGCCCGTCGTGCAAAACAGTGCTTGCTGATGAACAGGTTATTGCCGGTGAGTGTGAGCGGTGTGATACCATTGTCATTAAAAAGGAATTGGAGCAGTGGTTTTTTAAGATAACGAAATATGCGGAGCGCCTTCTTTCCGGTATTGATACAATTGATTGGTCTGAAAAAGTTAAGATTGCACAAAAAAATTGGATTGGAAAATCAGAAGGTGCGCTGATTCAGTTTCCCATTTCCCATTCTCAACTTTCAATTGAGGTTTATACAACGCGGGCGGATACGATTTTCGGCGCTACGTTTTTAGTGATAGGTCCGGAGCATCCTTTGCTCATGAATAATGAACTGGATATTAACAATGAAGAAGAAGTAAAAGAGTATATCAAGGTTGCTAAGAAAAAATCGGAAGAGGATCGCATGCGGGATAAAGTAGAAAAGACGGGCGTGGAATTGGAGGGCGTTCGGGCGATTAATCCGGCAACCAAGGAACCTATTCCCGTATGGGTTGCCGATTATGTGTTGGGGCATGTGGGAACAGGTGCCATTATGGCGGTGCCGGCGCATGATACGCGCGATTTTGCCTTTGCAAAAAAATATTGGCTTAATATTGTTCCGGTGGTGGAACCGGATGCACATGCCGATACTGCGGATGACATGGCGGTTCGTCTTCGAAAAAGTATTGTGGATGATGATGAGGCATATGTAGGCCATGGACGGCTTGTTAATTCCGGTCCATACGATGGGATGGATTCATTAGAGGCAAGAACAAAAATTATCAAGGCCGTAGAGGGAAAGAAAAAAATAACATATCGTTTACGTGATTGGCTCATTTCCCGACAGAGATATTGGGGACCGCCCATTCCTATGATTTTTTGCGTGTCATGCAAAGAAAAGGGTGCGGGAGAAAGAAAGGATATGCCGGGATGGTATACGGTGCCTAATAATGACTTGCCGGTTATGCTTCCCAATATAAAAAATTTCCGTCCCACCGGAAATGACACATCTCCTCTTGCATCAGTAAAATCATTTTACGAGGTTGTATGTCCAAAATGCAAAAAAATGGCGCGGCGGGAAACGGATGTATCGGATACGTTTCTCGATTCCGCCTGGTATTATATGCGTTATCCTTCACAAACGGAGAAAAAAAGGCCGTGGCATGAGGGTATAACAAAGAAATGGTTTCCCGTTGATATGTATATAGGAGGTGCGGAGCACGCGGTACTACATTTGTTGTATGTGCGGTTTTTTGCCATGGCTCTCTATGACGGAGGTATGATCACGTTTGAAGAGCCATTTCAGAAATTTCGTGCTCACGGACTTCTTATTAAGGGAGGATCTAAGATGTCTAAATCGAAGGGTAATGTTGTTAATCCGGATGATTATATAAAAAAATGCGGAGCGGACGCTCTTCGCATGTATCTTATGTTTTTAGGTCCTTTTGCGGAAGGGGGAGATTTTCAAGATACGGGTATTTTGGGGATTACACGTTTTTTGGAAAGAATATGGCGACTTTCGCATAATGTGCATTCCGGAAAAAAGAGTGTTTTTGAAAAAGATACCCACGCCGCTATAAAAAAAGTTACGGATGATATTGCCAATTTAAGATATAACACGGCAATTAGCGCATGTATGATTTTACTTAATGCGTTTGAGGCGGGTAAGAATAATGTAACGGCATCTGATGTAAAAATACTGCTTAAGCTTACAGCGCCGTTCGCGCCTCACATGACGGAAGAACTATGGCATATGCTCGGAGAGAAAAAAAGTATTCATGTAGCCACGTGGCCCGCTTATGATGAGAAATATCTTATGGAAGAAACCTATAACCTGGTTGTGCAGGTAAACGGGCGTGTACGTGCCACAATAGAAATGCCCCGTGGGAGTACGCGAGAAGAGGCAGAAATACTTGTCCGCCAGGAAAAGCGCGTAATGGGTTTCTTGGATGCCGGTACGATACGGAAAGTAATTTTTGTGCCGGACAAGCTGATTAATTTTGTTTTATAGGGCGGAGATGAATACTCATGCGAGGGCTTTTTTTCTTGGAGGGTTTATGATACAAATTGTGTTATATCAGTAAGGTATTTTTATGAAGGCAGTGATATTAGCAGCCGGAGAGGGGCGTCGCATGCGTCCGCTTACAGAAACAATGCCAAAACAGATGGTACGTGTTTTAGGGCGCACACTCCTGGAGTATCAGCTTGATGTGCTTCCCGATGTCATCACGGAACTTATTTTGGTTGTGGGTTATAAGAGAAATCAGATAGAAGATTTTTTGGGAGATTCATGGCGGGGACGGCCCATTACATATATTGAACAGAAAAAGCCGGGAGGTACGGCGGCGGCACTGGCTTTGTGCGAGCAGTTTTTAAAAAATGAACCATTGTTTATGGTAATGTATGCGGATGATATTCATGGAAAGGAAGGTGTTCGTGCATGTGTAGAAAAAGGGTCACCGTGCTTGCTGATTGATGAAGTTGATGATCCGAGAAAATTTGGTGTTATAGAAACAGACAGTGAAGGAAGGATAGTTCGTATTGATGAGAAGCCTGAAAAGCCAAAATCAAACCTTGTATCTTCGGGAGTTCTTTTATTGAGTAATGCCATTTTTTCTTATGTTGCTCAACCTCGTGATGGAGAAGAATATATTCCGGACAGAATTATGGCAATGCTTGAGGATGGACATACGTTTCATACGGTGCGGTCTTCGCAGTGGATTGTAATAGGATACCCCGAAGATGTGGTGCGTGCAGAAGACATGTTGCGGAATATGGTATAATAGAAGAGCTATGCGTATTATTCCTCTTGATGCGACTCACGAAGTCTCTGCAGTTTTGGAGACAATACGGATTATTAAAAACGGAGGTGTTGTCATCGTTCCTACGGATACCGTATACGGCATCATCGCCGATGCATGGAACGAGAAAGCGATAGACCGTATATTCAAAATTAAAATGCGTACGGCTGAAAAGGCACTGCCCATTTTTGTATCAGACTTTACTATGATGGATAAAGTTGCTGTTGCTAATGAGTCACTAAAAGAACGCATAGAATCGTTTGGTTCGGTAACGGCAATATTGCCTGCACGGGGATGGGTACCGCTTTCCTTGAGAGGCGGAAGTTTGACGGTGGGCGTTCGTATTCCATTTCATCCGTTTGTTAAAAAAATTCTGGAAACATTCGGGTCTCCCATTACTGGTACAAGTGCGAATACATCGGGACGTGGACCATACACGAAGATTGGAGATGTTATTGATGAATTTGAAGGAGGAATGGAGCCTGATCTTATTGTAGATGCCGGTGATCTGCCACCCAATAGCCCATCGGCGGTAATTGATTTTATGGTATCGCCGCCTCGGATACTGCGCACGGGAGCGCTTCCAAAACATAAATTGATTGAATTATTGAATAACCAGGCGGAATAATAATCATGCATTATGAAAGACAAAGAAATTCAAAAATTAATACACGCGGAAGAAAAACGTCAAAAAGGCGTTATCAACCTTATTCCATCTGAAAATTATGTGTCTGCTGACGTGCTTGAAGCTCTTGGATCAGTTCTGAATAATAAATATGCGGAAGGATATCCGCATAAGCGATACTATGGGGGAAATGCTGTTATTGATGATATTGAGGTTCTGTGCCAAAGGCGAGCACTCGCGGCATTTAAGGTGAATCCGGAAAAATGGACGGTAAATGTACAGCCTTATTCAGGGTCTCCGGCAAATCTTGCGGTATATCTGGCATTGGTTCCTCCGGGAGAAAAGATTATGGGCATGGAGCTTCCCATGGGAGGACATTTAACGCATGGGCAGGCAGTCAGTATTACGGGGAAAATATGGAAGCAGGTGCCGTATGGAGTGGATAAAAAAACGGAACGCTTGGATTATGATGCATTGCAAAAGATTGCAATACAGGAAAAACCAAAACTTATTATAGCCGGCTTTACGGCATATCCGCGCAAAATCGATTGGAAAAAATTCCGCGCTATGGCAGATGCATGCGGGGCGCTTTTGATGGTAGATATGTCGCATATTGCGGGTCTTGTTGCGGGGGGCGCTCATACAACGCCTTTTCCTTACGCGGATGTTGTAACAACGACAACGCATAAGACGCTCCGCGGACCGCGCAGTGCTCTTATTTTTTCACGTCGGGAATACGCAAAAAAAATCGACAAAGCTGTATTTCCGGGTCTTCAGGGAGGACCGCATGAAAATCAAATTGCCGCCGTTGCAGTGGCGCTTCATGAGGTTATGCGTTTGTCGTTTCAAACATACGCTCGTCATATAGTTGCCAATGCAAAGGTATTAGCGGGGGAATTAAAGAAGCGAGGATGGCGTATTGTTTCAGGAGGAACGGATAATCATTTATTGCTGGTAGATACAATGTCTCGGGGTGTGCCGGGAGCAGTGGCAAGTAATTGCTTAGAGGAGAATGGTATTATTGTGAATAAAAATACTATACCGTTTGATGTTCGTAGTCCGTTTGATCCCTCCGGCATTCGGCTAGGTACGGCCGCCGTCACAACCCAGGGAATGCGGGAAAAGGATATGATTCGAATAGCAAAAAATATTGACGACATTCTTTTGGCTGAAGTGCGGAAATGTGCCCAATAACGGAAAAAGGTATGGGAAAATATAAATTAATCATCTACAGGTTAAGGTGGTAATACGCTATGATAATTGACGGCAAAAAAATATCGGCAGATATTGCGGACACTCTGCGGGAAAAGATTCAGATGTCCCGTAAAAAATTACGACTAGCTATTGTTCTTACGACGCATGATCCGGCAACAAAGACATTTGTGCGCAAAAAAGAGGAATTTGGCAAAAAAATAGGCGTAGATGTGCGGGTGTATGATGAGGTACTGAATGCAATGTCGGCACGTTCTTTGCGCGATCGCGTTTCAGAACTTGTGCATGTACCGGAAAATAATGGCGTTATTGTACAGTTGCCTCTTGCGGATAGTGTAGGAAACGTACAGAAAGTACTCAATGCTGTTACGCCGGAGAAAGACGTCGATATGTTATCTGCCCGGAGCATTGGAGATTTTAATGTGGGGTCATCAATTATTCTGCCGCCCGTAGTGGGAGCGGTAAAAGAAATTTTATTGCGCCATGATGCGTCGTATGTATTGCGGGACAAGCGTGTTGTTGTTGTAGGGTCTGGTATGCTGGTGGGGAAATTGGTTAGCGAATGGTTTTTGCGTGAAGGCGCCACCATCACAACCATAAATAAGTATACGAAAGACAGCATATATTACACAAAAAATGCAGATATTATTGTTACAGGTGCGGGATCTCCGGGGATTATTACGGGAGATATGGTACAAGAAGGAGTGTGCGCCATTGATGTAGGCACAACACCGGTGCAGGGAGTGTTACGGGGGGATATGGATTTTGATTCGGTAAAAAAGAAAGCCGCTCTCATAACGCCCGTGCCCGGCGGCGTAGGACCTATTGTGGTTGCAAATGTATTTAAAAATTTACTTATATTGTGTGGTATAAACGTATAAAAAAGGACGTTCCTGGGAACGTCCTACTCTCTGTCTACTCGGCTACCGGGATGTGATTGAGTGACTATTTTTGTCACATTCCTTCTCCCAGTTATACGTGGTCTGTTTATGTGGGGACGTCTCCGGGAATGGGGAGCCCCCGACCCCGTCATGGCAAATGACGGGGTTACTGGTAAAGTCAGCACGAGAGGTGCAACATAAGCCATCTGAATGACTTGACGTCGCGTCATTTTATCGGCCACAATTTTCCTCCTTCTTAAAATGATTTAGACAAACACAACATCGCCGCATCTCTCCTTCCATAACGTACGCTGGCCATCTCGAAGGTCAGGGGGTAGATTACTGACGTGAACCCTAACCTTATGAGCCCTATCCGGCCAATGGCGTATTAAACGCCGTGGATGTTTAGGCGCAGTACATGCGCTTTTCCGGTTCCCTGATTTTGGTTGCATCGCATCCTCCATGGGGGCAATTTTTTGTATGATACTATATGAAGATAGTATTGTAAAGTGTGCTACGGATGGGAGTCAAACTCATACAATCGTTAAGATCGTTGGATTTTATGCTTGAAAAACACGAATATAATTGGTTTAATGGAATGCGTAAAAACATTTGAACGACAAATTGTCCGGGTAAGATGCAGAGAAGAAGCCGGAACCTGCACTTATTTAATCCAGATCTGATTCGGCGATTTATAAATATTTATTGACAAAAGTAATTAAATGGGTCATATTTGTAACTTAAGCTATATGATGAGTTTCCGTAATTTTAAACAATCCTTAGTTGTTGTGTCGTTTGTTTTATTTCTTTATATACCAACAATACTGGTGTTTTATTTTGCGTGGTCAAAAGATTTTGTACCCCTTGAAGGGTTTGAGTCGATTCGATTTTTAGTATTGCTTTTATTTGCCCCAATTATCCTAAAATATTTTATACAGTTACTTATAGCACCTTTTTATTCTGTAGTTGAACACGCCAGATCGATACGAAGGCAAGAAAACTTTTTCCCAAGCGTTTCGGTTATAATTCCTGCATGGAATGAAGAGGTTGGGATTATGAAGACGATAAAGTCCGTATTAAACACAAAATATCCAAAGATGGAACTTGTGGTGGTAAATGACGGATCAACAGACAATACACACAAAACAGTGACAGATTTTTTGAACAAGTGTCAAAAAGAGAATCTTTATTCGGGGGTACAAATTCGTTATCTGAAAATTAAAAATGGGGGCAAGGCACGAGCATTAAATAAAGCGCTCGAAGTTGCAGTTAATGAGATCGTTATGACCGTTGATGCAGATAGCATTATGGATAAAAATGCCATTAAGAATATTGTAAAACACTTTGCCGATATGCGCGTTGCATCTGTTGCTGGAAACGTTGTCATTGGTAATCGATCAAATCCAATTTGTTTAATACAACAACTCGAGTATCTTTACGGCTTTTATTTTAAACGAGCAGACTCACTGTTTAACGCTGTGTATATAGTTGGAGGTGCCGCGGCCGCATACAGAAAAAGCGTGTTCGCCGAAATCGGTAATTTTGATGTAAATATGATTACTGAAGATATTGAAATTTCTACACGATTACAAGCTTTCGGGTATCATGTTCGTTACGCATCCGATGCGTATGTGTTTACTGAGGGACCATCAGATTTTATGAGTTTGTGTAAGCAACGCCTTCGTTGGAAGCTTGGTCGGTTGCTCACATTTTGGAAACACCGAAGTCTTTTTTTTAGTTTAAGAAAGACGCATAAATCTTACTTAAGCTTTCTTATTCTTCCGATAGCTCTTTTTGCGGAACTCTTACTGTTATGCGAGGGTATTCTGCTCATAATCTTTTATACATATACGTTTTATACAAATGACTTTGTACCACTCGCATTTGTCATTACACTGCTAACGGGAGTAATAGTACTTCAAATAATTTCTGATCCGAAGGTAAAATTTCATCGAAATCTGGTGTTGTTGGCACCAACTGCGTGGCTGTTATTCTATTTTATGGATTTGGTAGAGTACCAAGCCCTTTTAAAAAGCATAAAAAAAATCGTCACCAAGTCGGAGCTTAGGTGGCAAAAATGGAACAGGATGGGAGTGTTTCTTGATGCTCAGGAAAACGCATAGGGTTTGTAAAGGATTTTTTACGGGTATTTTTAATTCTTGGTAAAATGCGTTCGAGCGTGGTTGTATAAATACACCAACACAAAACTTTTTGATTTTTGAGGGGCTATCTGGTGGAATTATACGACTCTGCTCGAACATTTTTTGAACGAAACATCTGACCGATTGCCGCGCTTCGCGTGGCAGAAACGAAATCTGACGCTCGGGCGGGCAAAAATTCCTTCCCCCCAATCCCCTTCCTTTTTGCCTGTTCGCCTAAATTTGCGGCGGAAAGGTCAAAAAACAATCTTGTCCATAACACGATTCGGATTCTTTTTTACCTCGTGCTCCCAAAACCGAAAAACTTTCCACCCGTCCCGAATAAGTTGTTTTTTGACCTGCTTGTCTCTTTTTTGATTGTTGGCGATTTTTTGTTTCCAATACTTTGTATTTGTTTTTGGTTGTGTTTTACACCGCGGACACCCGTGCCAAAAGCAGCCGTCTATAAAAATCGCCACCTTTTCCTTCTGAAAAATAAAATCGGGAACGCCGAAAACTTGGCGGCTATGTCTGCGCCAGCCTGTAATTTTGTTTGCTCGGAGCAGTTTTGAAAAAGCAATTTCCGTAGTCTGATTTCCTCTGCTCCGAATAGCCGCCATATTTCGGCTCCGTTGTTCCCTCGTTATTTTGTCCATAGCGATTATTCCTCCTCATCGTCAGAGATTTCCTCCTCGCCGGATTCACCGTTTTCATTCAAAAACTTTTCGTATGACCCAATGCGCGTAAAATCAATGTCATAAGTATGATTATCAGTCTTGTAGATAACGACAGTATCAAGCCCGATTGCCTGAAGTTTGTCATAAGTCAGCAGTTCCCGCTCCGAAAGATTGAGAACATCGCGCAAAAGCCATTTGCCCAGAGCAGAGTTTGGATTGCTCATTAACGCCTTGCTGTTGTCTTGGCAAACTTTTGCGCTCATTGTCGCCCTGTCGGGCAAAGTGAGTTCAAATGCTTGGTCGCGGGGAGGAAAGAAGTTCGGAAATTTTCTGTGTAGCCATGCCGGTATCGGAATATAAATCTCGTTCGGATCGCGGGGACGGCCACTCGCGTTCCACTGATTAAGTCCGCTTTTTTCAGGAACCTTTTTATCTCCTCCCCGCGTAGAATACAGCGGAAGAAATACATGTGGCTGGACTTTTATCGGAGCAAAAATTAGTCCCGCTTCTGTTATAAGTTTTTCAATCTCGTCAAACGGGTCCTCAAGAATTCTAACCGGAACTTCAAGAAGCACATTTTCGGGCGTAATAAACCGCTTATACAGGGTGCTTTTTGCAACATTGAAAGAATACTCTGCGGACGGGTCGGAAAACTGGATTGTGTTTCCGTTCGCTTTCAGGTCTTTTATTTCGTCAATTTTAATTAGCGGAGCCGGAGTTTCGTAGACAAGAATTTTTCCGACCTGCCGCGTTATACAGTGGTAAATAATTTGTTCAAGCCCGAAAATGCGCTTTGTCGTTTCTATGCGCTCATTTCTAAGCTCTGCAATTTTTCTGATTTTTTCTTCGGTGCCGAGTGCGCGAAAAAGCGAGTGGTCGCTGTTGAATTCGGCAATTTTTTCAAACGACTTTCCGTTCTTGTGCAAAAATGTTTTTATTCCGAAACCGACTTTATTCTTTGAGGCATCAGCGGAAGCATCCGAACGCGAAAGGTTTTCGGCTTCAAACGCCTTGCAAAACAAATTTTCCGCTGCGCGGTATGCAATATACGGCTCCGGCGCTTCGGAAAATAATTTTGAGAGTGAACCGACCGCTTTAAGCAGCCGTTCGTAATACTCTCGTTGTTCTTTTGACTGGCTCTCTATAAACATAATTATTGTTTGTTTGCAGGGCTTTCATCATCTGCCTTGCGACCCTCTCTACCACGGAAACCGTGACAGAATTACCAAACTGTTTGTACAGCTTGGTGTCCGGCAAATCTTTCGGAAGTTTATAACTTTCGGGAAAGCCCTGCAAACGCGCGCATTCCCGAGGTGTAAGTTTCCGAATTCCTTTTTTATCTTTGACAAGCGGAACATTGTGTCCGCCCATTCCCATATTTGCGGTAAGTGTCGGACAAACACCGCTTTTATTCTCGCGCACATAAGCTCGCCTCCATTGATAAACTGTATTCGGTGATTTTATCGCTTCTTTGAGTTGCTTATAAAGCGTGCTGTCGTTGTAGTAATATTTACTGTCCACCGACTCCTCCAAAATATCGGAAATACTTTTTGTAAGCGGTGTTTGCTCCGGAAATTCAAAAACATCATGCGCTTTTTTTGATTTGAAACCGGCGATATAAACACGCTCGCGATTCTGCGGGACATTCCCGTATTCCATGCTGTTTAGAACTTTCACTTTGACATGATAGCCGAGGTCGGCAAGCGCGTCCGAAATAATTTTGAATGTTTTGCCCTTGTCGTGTGATTTTAGATTTTTTACATTTTCAAGCAAAAACGCGGACGGCTTTTTGTCCCGCAGAATCCTTACAATTTCAAAAAATAAATCGCCTCTGCCTGTATCAAGAAATCCGCGCCGGTAACCCGCAACAGAAAACGGCTGACAAGGAAATCCGCCGAGTAAAATATCAAAAGCAGGCAGAGACGAACTTTTTATCTTTTGAATGTCGCCAACAGCGAGCTGCGCCGTTTTGTAATTCAGATCGTAGGTTGGCTTGCAGTAAGGGTCAAAGTCGTTGGAAAAAACTGTTTCAAATCCGGCGCGTTCAAAGCCCATTCGGATTCCTCCGATACCGGCGAACAGGTCTAAAGTTTTGTAAGTTTTATTGCTCATAAAAATTAGCTTAATTTTGGGCTTGGCGCGCCGGACGGCCAACGCCCATAACTTAATTCTATATGGTTTTTCAGAAAAAAGCAGCTAGTTTTGACCTGTGGATGTTCCGCTAACTACATTTTAGCAATTTTTTGGCTTTATACCAATACTATCGCTGACAATGTGCCGCGCGGAACGTGTGGTGGCTCTGACCAAAATCGTACGCTCTCCCGCCCCGCTGCCCGCCTCCGCTGACGCGCGGGCGGCAGGATTCAATGAGGAATGCACGGCGGATTTTTAACGCAGGGTCTTTTGTATCAAGTGAGAAATTGTGTTACGGTAGCGCCGTGAGAAATTCATAGCGGGTTTCTCAAAGCAGTACATTTACAACCACAAAACGGAGGTAATGAAAATGAATGAAGAACGCGAACTAATTCTTCAGAATGTTCAAGAAGTCCTGCAAAATGCACCTTGCATCTCGAGTGCTAGGATATATGGATCATGGCTCTACAACGAACTATCCGTAGATATGGATGTTGCTGTCATTGTAGAGAGCAATTTCGGTATCGTGGATGCGGAGCATTATCGCACATTGCGAGACATACGGCGCTCGTTGACGGAAAAGACCGGCCAGGATACAGACCTGGTGCCTCACACGGTCGATGAGTTTGTTGATCGGAATTCTCCATTGTGGTATCCGCGATATAATCCATCACTGGTCTTCGGTCGCGACATCAAAGGTGTTTTCCGCGTGACACCAATTAGTACCGCTGTCCACAGATTTTCCTTCGCTGACCTTACAGCCTATGTACTTCATGACAACAGAACGATATGTAGACGCCAACTCGTACGGTCATTTAACGGAGAAGAAGGAAGAATATTCGTCAGCAAGTTGCTACACGGTCCAGGAAATGCGCTTACATATCAAGCATGCAGGCTAAGAACAGATTATGTCATCCCTCCATCGAATCTTGAGGGATGCTTCGAGGCATTTGATCGATTCTATGGAGTGGATTCAACGACTGCCATCGATTTTTTGTCCGCTTGCAAAAAGTCAATAGACTTTGAGCGTGGCGTGCTGCTCATGAACTGGTATGAGAGTCTTTTCAATCTCGTTATTCACGGCGATCAGTTTAAGGCAGATTACCAGTCCTTGTGTCATACACTTCGCTCGCGTTGAACCCACGCTCCCGCCGGAAAATTTAACCCGACGGGAGCTTTTTGTTATAATATAAAATATCATTTGTATATGTATTTAGATTTGCACACACATTCATATTTTTCCGACGGTGAGTTATCGCCGGAAGAAATCATAGATAAGGCAAGAAACAAGAAAACCTCCATCTTTTCAATTACTGATCACAATTTCCTTCCAGACACCGCAAGTATAAAAACGTATGCGGAAAAGAACCAAATTCAGTATATCGATGGTGTAGAAATTTCTACATTGTATCGTATGTCTGGAAGTAACTTCTCTTTGCATATCCTTGGGTATGGCAGACAACTCAATCGAGAAATATTGAATAAGAATCTGCAGCGAACGATTGATGGCTATAATCGTCGGGCAATCGCAATAATTGATAAAATTAACAAATTACTTCCAGACCTGAGAATGGATTTTCAATCGCTCAGACTCGCCGGACATGAAGCCTATGTGAGCAGAAACACTATCGCGAGAATAGTAGCGCAACATCTTAAAGGAAATATCACCGTTAAAGATGTTTTGAGGAAGTATGTTTTTATAGAACAGGAAGATGATACGTGGATGATGACGCCAAAAGAAAGTTTTCAGCTTATCGCCAGCGCAGGTGGCATCCCTGTCTTGGCTCATTCTGGGAGAGAGTTACGAAAGCTTGGACATGTAGCATATGAGGAAATATTAGCCAACCTCGCAAAGGAGGGACTTTTAGGATTAGAGGTCTATTACCCAAAACATTCCGAAGACGAAGTCATCACATTAAGAAATCTCGGCAGGAAATTGGGGCTCTATATCACCGGTGGAAGCGACTGGCATGGCGTAATATATACACCCGAAGTTTCAATTGGTCGCGAAATCCCAGCAGAAGATATTACACCATTTTTACAAGACAGTAGGATATCTACTCTCTAGTTTAACGTATATGAATTACCCTCAACACATCGTCGCGGTTGGCGCACTCGTGCGAAACAACCACAACCAAATCTTACTGGTAAAGAGTGGGCAAGGTGGGACTCGAACCCACACGGCCATACGGCCACACGATTTTGAGTCGTGATCGTCTACCAATTCCGACACTTGCCCAAGCAATATATGTGTATGCAATATACCCTGTTTTTACACAGTTTTCAATTCTTTCTTCTTTGGGCGTTCTTCTTTATACTGATTGAATGACTATTATTTTTGCAAATCAGAAGGGGGGTGTGGGGAAAACAACAACGACACTGAATATATCGGCATATATGGCGGCACTCGGGAAAAAAGTACTTTTAGTGGACCTTGATCCGCAGGCGAATGCCACATCCGCTCTTTCCGGACGCATACAAAGAATGGATGATACACCCACAACATATGAAGTTATAATCGGTGCTATTCCGGCGCGCGATGCGATAAAGAAAACAAATATTTCCAATCTGTTTCTTATGCCGTCGTCTCCCAATCTTGCCGCCGCCGCTGTGGAACTTGCGAATACGCGGTATCGTGAGACATACCTTGATCGTGCGCTTTTGCCTATTACGCGCGAATATGATTTTATTTTTATTGATGCTCCGCCGGGATTGGGTATTCTCACTATTAACGGCTTTCTTGCCGCTCATCATGTTATTATTCCGGTGCAGTGCGATTATTATGCCCTAGAGGGGATGACCGAGCTCGTGCGTACTATACAAAAATTGAATATGCGGACGCGTAAAAAAATTGGCGTCATGGGGGTGGTTCTTACCATGTTTGATAGAACATCAAAGCTTTCTCGTGCTATACTGGAGGAGGTGAGGGGTAATGCGGTGGATTACGTGTTTAAAACGGTCATTCCACGCAATACTAAATTGGCGGAAGCGCCTAGTTTTGGAAAAACAATCCTTGAATATGACCCTTATTCTCATGGCGCCAAGGCATATTGCCAATTAACAGAAGAAATAATCGGACTAGTAGGATAACTATATAAAATTTAACTGTTTATATTATGTCTAATGTTTTAGGACGAGGACTCGATGCTCTTTTGGGAGGGGATGATAATGAGAGAAAAAAGGAACATACTTCAGGAGAAGAAGTCGGTGTTTCCGGGACTTCTTCTCCTTCAGTGTATCGTTCGGAGTCTTCGGTGGTCGAACAACTAAACCCTATCGCACAAGAACAGCCCAAAGAGAGTGTTTTTTGGGTGGAGGTAGCAAAAATAAAACCAAATCCGCATCAGCCGCGGACGCATTTTGACGAGGAAAAAATAAAATCGTTGGCCGACTCCATTCGACAGTATGGCGTACTGCAACCAATTGTTGTTTCTAAAGAGGAAATAGATGTTCCTACCGGAACACGTGTCGAATATCAAATTATTGCGGGAGAGCGGCGATATCGCGCCGCTTCCTATCTAGGATTACAACAAATGCCTGCCATTGTCCGGCGGGAGGAGTCTAATAAAATAAAACTGGAACTTGCGCTTATAGAAAATTTACAGCGGGAAGATTTGAATCCGATGGAAAAGGCGCGCGCATATAAGCGTTTAATGGATGAATTCAAGTTAACACCGCGGGAAGTGGGCGCTCGGGTGGGAAAGAGTCGTGAGTCGGTTGCAAATACAGTACGTTTGATGGCGCTTCCCGAATATGTTCAGGATGCGCTTATACAAGGACGTCTTACGGAAGGGCAAGCACGTCCTCTTATTTCTTTGGCACATGCGCCGGAAGAGCAAAAAAATCTCTTTCATGCGATTCTCGCCAGTGGTCTTTCTGCGCGCGATGTGGAGAGCGCTTTTCATGATATTGTTTCGCGTGTGGGTGTTTCTCCTGAGCGAAAAGTACAGATAGAAAGGCGTGCTTACGACACAACAACAAAACAGGTAGAGACAGAACTTGCCGGTGCGTTAGGAACCCGTGTCACAGTGCGAAGATCGCGCGAAGGAAAAGGACGTATTTCAATAGATTTTTTTTCGGACGAAGAATTCGAACATTTAACGGGATTGATGGCGCGTCTTCATGAAGAAAGGAAAGAATCATTGATGGTTGGCGGAGAAGTGCGTACGGTGGATGCTCCCGTATCCGGCATATCCGCGGAAGAAGCGCGTTACGCATCTTCTCATCAGTCAGATCCTGTTGCCGTTCAATTGCCGGTAGAATCGGCGGAACACTCATCAGATGATACGGATTCGTTCACGGTATAATATCCGGCTATAGTGCATTCCATCTGTTATTCTTTATCACGTACGGAAACGGTTTGAATTTCAGTAATCGTTTTGAGGCGTGTAATAACATGTTGTAATTGTTTTTTATCGCGCGGACGAAAGGAAACCACAAAAATCGGAAATGATTTATTATTAGTGTTCATGGAAATATTTTGAATATGAATACGAAAGTGGGTAAATACGCGGGAAATATCGTTTAAAAGGCCTACATGGTTACGTGCCGTAATATGAAGATGACGGAGAGGGTGTTCATCCGGAAGAATACGGATAGGGGAAGGAGTTGTGTCGGGTTCCCTGCGAAGGGCGGTACGAATTTGCGTGCGTGCTAAAGATGTTTTTACCAAAGAAAGCCATTCGGAGCTAGGCTTTCTTTTTTTCTGGGTAAGGATTTCCACCGTATCTCCTGATACGAGTTCTGCCGAAAATGGTGCCATTTTTCCGTTTATTTTGGCGCCTATCATATGGTTTCCTATGTCAGTATGTATTCGGTAGGCAAAATCGATGGGAGTAGCGCCAGCGGGAAGATCAATAGCTTCTCCCTTTGGTGTAAGAATGAAAATGCGATCACGGAAAAAGTCTATTTTAAGAAGCTCAAGAAGAGTTTCACCATCGTCAGTCGGGTCTATGGTATTTTGCCATTCACGAAGATCCTGAATCCATGTTGTGGCGTGTGTTACCGATCCTCCTCCCTTCGGTTTTCCCGATTCCGTATATGCCCAGTGCGCGGCAATGCCGTGCTCTGCTTCTTCATGCATGGCACGCGTGCGAATTTGAAATTCTGTTATGGCATTATTAATGCAAAATACGGTGGTATGGAGACTGCGATATCCGTTTGGTTTAGGTAGAGCAATATAATCTTTTATACGTCCGGGGAGCGGTTTCCAATACACATGAATAATGCCAAGGACACGATAACAATCCTCTATGGTGGAAACGATAATGCGAACGGCAAGAAGATCGGTAATGCGATCAAAATCCATATCATACGAGACAGCTTTTTTCCATGTACTGTATAAATTTTTTTCGCGAGTTCCTATAGAGGAAAAATGAATACGCTCTTCCGCAAGTTCTTTTTCTAAAAACGGCTTTACGTGGTTTTCAAGATATGCGCGCCCTTCGGAAACGCGCTCCTCGACAAAATTACGTGTCATATTATATTCGTCGGGGTAAACGATAGGGAAAGCAAGATCTTCAAGACGGCTTTTTATATCCCATATGCCGAGCCGGTACGCTATGGGTGCGTAGATTTCCAGCGTCTCGAGGGCAATACGTCCTTGTTTTTCGGGACGTACGAATTGGATCGTTTCCATATTATGAAGACGATCGGCTAATTTTATAATAACCACGCGCACATCTTCCGCAACGGCAAGAAACATTTTTCGCAAAGATTCCAGATGACGTTGCGTACCCTTGTGGCGTACGTGAGATACTTTCGTGACACCTTCAACAAGAAAGGCAACATCGGCACCAAATTGTTCTTCGAGTGTTTTTACGGAAACGGAACAATCTTCGATAGTATCATGCAGTAGGGCGGCCGCTATTGTTTTTGCATCCATATGAAGACGAACGGTGTGCTCTGCCGTTGCAATACAATGTGTCATATAAGGGTCCCCTGAAGATCGTTTTTGTTTTGCATGGGCTTTTTCAGCAAAGATAAAAGCCCTTTCAATAAAAAAAGAGTCAGCGGAAGAATAGCCTTCTTTTACAAGAAGGGATGTGAAATGAGACCACGACATGGTTTACATAATAGTTATCAAATGTAGGATACGAAAATTAAAAATTATAACTTAGTCTCGAGTACGACATTCTTTGTCCGAACATATAATTTTTTTGCCTTTCTCTACCATGAGTGACCCGCAAACGGAGCAGTTTTGGGGGGTTGGTTTATCCCAGGAAGCAAAATCACATGCCGGATATTCGGAGCATCCGTAGAACATGCGTTTGCTCTTTGTGCGGCGAGGAATAATATCACCTTTTTTACATACGGGACAAGTAATGCCGAGCGTATGTTGGGGAAGTTGTTTTGTATTACGGCAGTCAGGAAAGCCGGAACATGCCATAAACCGCCCAAACCGTCCATGTTTTATAATCATAGGCTTGGCGCATTTTTCGCATAGTTCATCCGTCTCTTCATCCATTGTTTTTTTCTCGACTGATTCATATTTTTCCTCAAGACGTTTCGCAAAGGGGAGATAGAAGTCACGGATAAGGGCTACCCATTCAGTATTTCCTTCTGCGACATCGTCTAGCTTGTTTTCCATATCCGCTGTAAATGCAATATCAACAATATTTGGAAAATGTTCTACAAGAACATTATTTACCATACCACCCATTTCCGTAGGCTGGAGGCGTTTTGCTTCATTACGTTCCACATAGCCGCGATCCTGGATAGTGCTTATGGTGGGTGCGTAGGTGGATGGCCGTCCGATGCCGTTTTGTTCCAGAGCCTTAATGAGTGATGCTTCCGAATATCGCGGAGGAGGTTCGGTGAAATGCTGTTCGGAGGCAAGTTTCTCAAGAGAAAGAACGTCATGTTCTTTCAGAACCGGCAGAAGCGTATCTTCCGTTTTCATGGGATATACGGCAAGAAATCCATCAAATATAAGAACGGATCCGGTGGCGCGGAATGTATAGTCGTCGGCATTTATATCAATGGTTGTGGCATCAAATAGTGCCGGCGGCATTTGAGTTGCTAAAAATCTTTGCCAGATGAGTTCGTATAATTTATATTGACGCGGTTCAAGTTTGTCTTTTATCGATTCCGGTGTACGTGTGATGTCGGTGGGATGAATTGCTTCATGAGCTTCCTGCGCTCCCTTTGATTTTGTTTTAAAGCGGCGGGGTTCCGGAAGAGCATATTTCTCACCGAATGATTCGGTAAGAAATGTTTTAGCGTGTGAAAGGGCCTCTTCTGAAAGATTGAGCGAGTCCGTACGCATATAGGTTATAAGACCTACGGCACCTTTAGCGTCTATAACAATACCTTCGTATAATTGTTGAGCAAGGCGCATGGTTTGTTTTGCTGAAAACCCAAAACGGCTTGAGGCGGCCTGTTGGAGGGTACTTGTGGTAAAGGGCGGACGGGGATTTCGCATACTCGCCTTTTTTTCGATGGATGTAATGGTGTATGCCGCTTGCTCGAGATTTTTCAAAATAACGTCCGATTCCTTTTTTGTCGTAATACCGCGTTGGGGGACAATAACCCCATTCGCTTTGTAGAGGCGCGCGGTAAAGGGTTGTTTTCCGGCGAAGTGCGCGGTGATTGTCCAATATTCTTCCGGCTTAAATTCGGAAATTTCTTTTTCACGCTCAACTATAAGACGAACAGCAACGGACTGCACACGTCCGGCGGAAAGTCCCTTGGCAATTTTTTTCCACAAAAAGGGAGAAAGTTTATAACCGACGATTCTGTCGAGAATGCGCCGGGCCTGTTGGGCATTTACCAGATGGGTATTGATTGAGCGCGGATGTTCAAGAGCTTCTTCGATGGCATGTTTGGTTATCTCATGGAATACAATACGCTCGACATGTTTTTCGGCATTTTTTTCCTCATGCAGTTTAAGAGCATAAGTAAGATGCCACGCTATAGCTTCTCCTTCACGATCTTCATCAGTTGCAAGTATAATGGTATCCGCTTTTTTTGCGAGTTCCCGCAGTTTTTTTACTTGAGGCTGTACTTTTCGCGAGATAACATAGTGTGGTTCAAAATCATTATCAACATCAATACCGAGCTGTGATGCCGGTAGATCACGAATATGCCCCATACTGGATTCTACGGAATATTTTTTTCCGAGAAAGCGGGAGATGGTGCGGGCTTTTGTGGGTGATTCTACGATGATTAACTTTTTACTCATGTGTGTAATTATACGTTGTGGTATGTGCCGGCGCCATTGTTTTTTATTTTCCCGCCTATTTCAAGCATGCTTATAATGCGTGTTATATCAGCGGAAGATTTTTTTGTGGCATGCACGAGATCGTTTATTGTTCGAGGTTCGGATAATAAAGAAAGCATAAGATGTTCTTCGGATGAAAGAGTATCAACGGAAGATGTCGTACTAATGGGCGGTGTATATCCGGGTAAGGTGGAGAGAATATCATCAGCTGATGTAACAAGTCCTGCTCCTTCTTTGATAAGCATGTGAGGTGTTTCGGAATAGAGAGAATAGACAGGTCCGGGAACGGCAAATATGTCTCTGCCGTACTCCAATGCGTAATTGGCTGTAATGCGCGTACCGCTCTGTTTTCTCGCCTCTATTACAAGGGTGGCATCGCTAATCCCGGCGATAATACGATTTCTTTGGGGAAATGTCCAGGTGGCGGCGCGAAGGGATGGTGGATATTCGGATATAATAGCTCCTCCGGAAGACAGGATGGCATCTGCGAGTTTTCTGTTGGATGCGGGATACAGAACGTTTTGATGCAGTCCTGATCCTACAACGGCGATCGTATGACCGCTTGCATCTAAGGACGCCATGTGTGTTCGAGCGTCTATACCGATAGCGAGACCGGATACGATGCAAATACCGGCGTGAGAGAGATCGCGTACAATATTATCACACATATCTTTTCCGTATTGCGTCGGATGACGCGTGCCGACAACGGCTATGGCGGGAGTGTCTTCGGCCGGAAGAATTCCTTTTAGGTATAAAATTTGAGGAGGAGCCGGTATGGTATGGAGACGTCTTGGATATAGGGAAGAGTCGGGAAGAAGGACCGTTATGTCGGAGGAGGTAATATCTTTCCATAAATGTTCGGGAGAAATATTTTTTCGTTTTTGACAAACGCTATGGGCAATTTTTTTATTCTCCAGAGCTTCTTCTATGCGTATACGGGGGGAGTGCCATGCTTCCGTAAAAGAACCGCAATAATTCTTAAGAGAACGCATGCGCAGAGGACCTAATTCGGGAATGGTATTTAGTGCATGGGCAAATAATGTCTCCGTATCCATAGAGGCACTATAGAAAAAAAACCAAAGAGAAGTCAAAAATAAACGAAATTAACTAAACGGTGCGCCGAAGTGCATCACTAAGGGTAGTGCCTTCGGGGATGTTGCGCGGAATACGCTTATCAATGCCTTCCAGTAGTTTAAGTATGCCGTCTCCCGTTTTCATTATTTGATTATAAAGTATTTTGCCGATTGCGCCGCCTTCCGTGCGCCCTTCCGTGAGAGCATGTTTCATGGAGCGAAAATCCTCAACCCGCCATTCCATTAATGCGTGGAAGGCCTCTTTTTTAAGAGTAAGATCTTTCTCCCATATTGACTGAAGGCGAAGCCATTGCTTCTGGTTTTCTTGGTAGGACGCATTCGAAAGGAGTTTGCTCATTAAATCATCTCCCTGGGAGATCTCCTCTTGGTAAAGACTTTCACCAAGACTGCGTAAGTCGCTTACACGGCGTTGAATATTACCAATAACAGCGTCCTGAACGTATAAATTTTCTCCCCTAAATGTATCAGCAAATTTTTTCGGATGCGTAATGGCATCTTTGAATGACACACTGCTTTCTTCGATGGGGCTTTTCAGAATAGCGGCTCCTTCTTTTTGGGCGGCAATCACCGCTTCATGAGATGATGTTTCTGATGGGGTAGGGGGTTTTTCTCCCAGGGCGGCATATGAGGTCGGTTCTTTTTCCGCCAAATGTCGAGAAACAATAAATTTCTTTTCTCCCGCATCATATTCAACAGCAGTTCCGGCATAAACAAGATCTTTATCATGAATATCGGGAGAATTACCCCATGCTTCCGCCCATTCCTTATTTGTAAGGGTATCGCTTTCAATAAAGCGGCGGGTGGCGCGCCAGACATTTTCCCCCTCACGAACGACCGACATATGCGTTTTTTGGACTATTTCGCGCGCATCTTCTTCCGTTGCCGGAATTTCGGTCATTGCTTTATGTACCGTCTCCGGAACAGAAAATGGATCACGTTTTCCTTCCGGATTATATCGATAACTATCATCGGGGGAAGTATTCGCAGGCAGAGGAGGGGGTTTTGTTATGAGTTCTTCGGGCGACATATCACTGTTCGTTGAAGAAAAACGTGGTGAAGCAGGCGCGCGAGGCGCGGCAAGTTCGGGTGTGTCCACTATATTTCCGTTTAACTTAACAAATGTTTCGTATGTATCGCTTAGTGCGGCGCCTGCCACGGAAAACACAGCATTGTACATGGCCGCATATTTAACGCGGTCTACAATAGCATCATGTTCCTTTTTCTTTAATTTCTTTTCCCAGCCCTTAGAAAGGGCATTAATACGTTTTTGATACAGGGATGATTTTTCTTTATCAAGATGTTCTTGGGCAAGTAAAACGCGTGCTTTTGCAATATGCATACCAAGTTCATAACGGTTTACTTCCACTGATCCGGCTTTCTCTTTTTCTCCATAGGTAATAAGACCTTCTTCGGCGCGTCCTTCCGTGGCGTGTACGAGTCGTTCAAGGAAGAGAAGATTTCTTTCACGACTCTTTTTATCCGTCGTTGTTTCCGTTCGGGAAAGGAGCGTTTCGAAACGACGACTAAGATTACTAGCGTTCATATATGGGCGAAGTGCATTTGTTACGCCCTGTTCGCGTTTAATGGTTTCCTCCCGACGAACGCGTCCCCTGCGCAAAAGACCATGAACGCCGACTCCCGCAACAGCAGCTCCGGCGGCGCCTGCTAGCGGATATGCAATAAAACCGGTTAAACCGTTAATGCCGGCCCGTACGGTCCGCCCCAGTACGACGCTCGTACCTCTTTCCAATGCCATCTTTCCGTAGGCCGCCCACAATGCCGATTTATCTTCCACGCAAGCAAGGTACTTAGCGGCGTCTTCGTTACTACGCAGAAATTTTTGTTCACGTGCCACTCCTTCAATGCGTGTCATGTAGGCTGAAAAATCGGGGTTATTGATAACGGCAAGAAGTTTATCGCGGTTTTTTACAAATGCTTTTTCTTTTTTATGTTCTTTATCTTTGGCGAAAGGAGTTTCTTGGAATTTCCATACGGATTTATTAAATGAAGTGAGAATGGCTTTTGCCTTAATGCGGTCATGAGCGGGAAGTTTTTCCCAATAGGGATCCATTATATTTTCTGATAAATAATGAAGTTCGATATTTTTTCCGTGAATAATAACGTCAGGTCCTTCCTGTAGGCGGTCCGCAAGTATGCGTATATGATTTTTCGTAGTTGGATCATTAAAGAAAAGCTCTTTGTTCATAAGGGCATGTTCACGGCGCTTTTCAAGCTGAACATCTTCCGTAGCACGGTGCCATGCGTTGCCAAGGAAATGTGTAAACGTGCTTCCAATGGCAAGGCCTTTGTAAAGTTGTTCCATCCACGGATATTTTTTTGCTTTTGTGTCAATAAAACTTTCCATTTTTTCCGATAGCCACTTCGTGGCATCTGATGTATTTGCGTCCTGTTCGAATTGCGTATGTGCTTCTCGATGCACAAAACCAACAGTCATCTCTTGTATGTTGCGGCAGAGAAGAATAAGTTGTCCCTCGGAGAGCTTTTCATATCCGGGAATCTCCCTAATATGTTCAAGCGGAATACCCGATGTTTTAAACACTTGTTCAACGCGCGGAGTTATGTGAGACATCGGTTGCTCACGGTGTGCCGTGATGTTTTCGGTATTAGGAGTATCCGTTTGCTCTTTTTTTTCAGAGGGGAGATCATTTGGATCCAGTGGTTGCTCCCGTTTTGTGGTATCTGTTCTCCGTTTCTTTTCCGCGTCTTCCTGCTTTTTCCGCTCTTCCTCTACTTGTTCATTAAGGGCTTTCCATGCCACACCAAGTCGGGCTATTTTCTCTTCCTCCTTCTCCTTCTCTTCCTCCTCTTTCTCTTCACGTAATGGTTTTTCCGGTAGGTCTTCTTTCTTTATCGGAGAGTATTCTTCTTGCTGTTCCGGAGGATGTTCCGTTTTTTTCGCTATGCTCGCAAGAGCATTTTCTTCGGGTACGGGAATGTTTTCCGGTATATCTTCTTCCTTTTTTTCTGATGCGTTTACATGTTCTTGGGCGAAGGATTCTTCGTCTGGGGTGATTTCTTCCTTAATGAGTTCAATTGCTTTTTCGTACATTACCTTGTCTCCGTCATCTTCCGCATCAGCCAAACGTTGTTCAATTTCCCTAACATTAAATTGCGTCCTTTGGGCAATGCCACGAGCAAGACGTTCAAGTTGTTCCTCGGCGGTAGGGCGTTTTGTCTCCAGTGCTTCCAATAATGCATCATATTTTTGGATAAATAATGCAACTTGTTCCGTTTTTTTAAGACCTTCCTTTACCGGAGGGTGTTCTTCCATTGGCGTATCAACTTGCTCGGACACCGCATCAGACTTAGGATGAGTATCCTGTACGATCGCAAGAGCATTTTCTTCGGGTACGGGAATGTTTTCCGGTGTTATAAGGATGGTTTCGGGAAGATTGTTCCCCGTTTCTTTTTTGTCTTCTTCGGTATCTGGAGAATGATCCGCTAATGTTACCACCTCTTTGGAATCCGTTTCCGGGATGGGAGCGGGGGGCATTTTGGGGGCATCGTCAGCGTTTTTTTTCTCTTTCTCCAACGCAAGAGCGCGCTCACCAATAGCGCGTATTTCTTCCTGTATGGAAGGACTATTAGCATGTTCCGCCATTTGTTCCGCCATCCATCCTCGCAACCACGTTTCTTCATATCCCGGCCCTGCGCCCTGACCTTGTCCGTACCCCTTTCCGGTGCCATTTCTCATGCGAGTCAATAATCTGTCCACATATTCATTACGTTCCTTATCAGAGATACCGGGGCTATTTTTTTCAGGAGAGAGTTCTTTTTCCGTCTTGACTTCCTCATTAATACCGGCTTTCTCGAGCTCATTTTCAAGAACCTCTTGTTCATGGGGAAGCGGCGTTTCCCCGCGTAATATTCTGGCCGCGGCATTATGCAGGGTGGCGTTTTCTCCCGGTGTTTTTTCGGGCGGTAATTCTCCGTTTTTCAACGAAGGATTTGTTTCCGTGGAAGATGAGGCATTGCTTTCGGCTTTTTGTTTTGCCCTTTTAAATACATCTCCCAGATTGGTTGTTAAAGGCGGAGTTTCGTTAAGGGTATCACTGCTTTTCTCGGTATCAATAGCTACGGTATGCGCTTCGGGGCCGTGCAGTGATTTTTGAAGTTCCGCAATATGTCCCGAAAAGGGTGGTGTTTTTTTATCACGGGACGTAAACGCTTCCCTAAGTATATTAAGGGCGTCCCGTCCATCTATGAACGATTTTCTCTTTTTCTCCATACATACAGTATAGGAATTTTGCGATCATATTGACATGTAAAGATATCCACAGTAGTGTGTCATGGAATGAAATTGTTATCATAAAACAAATTAATCGCTTCAAATACTCCAAAGGAGGACGTGGATCATGTGCTATCAGGAAGAAAGTATGCGGAGTACTATCTGCACTACTGTATGCGTGTATGTACCGCCATCACGCGCAGGTAGTATTTGTATGACCATACAGCCCATGAGTTCCCCGGGTATAAAGGCGAATGATGTTAAGGATTACAATGGCCCTAAGATATACAGGAGGTGTAAAGGGAAACGGGAATGGGAGCGGGTGGTCGCGCTTTGTAAAGAGGTTCAGGGAGAGAAAAGAGGAAAGGCGTCCCAGGATTATGTGGCAGAATTATTTCGATATCTGCAAGCTCACGGATTTATCGCATGGGTTGAAGAAACATTAAAACAAAGTGCGCCGGACAGACGCGGTATTGATTTTTTTGGTCTTGCGTCCGATGCGGAAGGAGGGTTTCGGTTTAATGTGGATGTTAAGAGTTCACGGGAGGGAATTTCAATAGCTCTTGAAAAATATGGAGACAGAGGCATTTTGCTTTTCGCGCCCCAAAAAAAGGAGCCGCAGGAGAAGGAGGCAATGCGCCTTTTTTCCGAATTAAAAAAATATTATATAAAAAATCGGTATCAAATTGCCGCCTAAAGTCCCTTAATCGGGCTTTTTTTGTTCATATACATAACTATCGAGAATATCATTATAAAGTTTGAAAAATGCCCAAAAAATAAGAGTTTTTATGAATGAAACAGACGAATTCTATTGACAAAAGTAATAAAGTATGATAAATTCTTACCAGAATAAAAAACTTTGACAAAAGGAGAGAATATGAATTCTTCGATTAATTTCCATGGAGTGACCATGACGGTTAGCGATTTTGCCGGAACCCGGAATGCTTATTCCACATCAAGCGGTGAAGCGATGTGGCGAAAGATTATGCTCACCGGGAGAACGCCAGATAAAATCATCTTTACGGTGGATACCAGCGGGCGTGAAGAGGATGAACCCGTAGTAGAACGCTTTTGGTTTAATGCTCGAAAGGAAGGAGAACCAAAAAAGGTAACGGGACAGACGTCCTTTACCATGGCAGTGCCGGTCCGATGGAGTCAAGGATATCGCGGTGTAGACATTCCACATACTCGGGAAACAGGGAAAGATAATGTAGATCTTCTAACGATCTACAAGGATGGATCGTTTGTCCAGGAAGAATGGTCAATTGTCACTTGGAGGGGAAAGTTTTTTCAATACGTTGAGAAGATTTTCCTTGGTCAAGCCGTTAAAAAGCGCGGCGGGTATGACGTGGTGGCGTTAGAAGCGTCTAACGCCTATCCGGGAGCTTCGTTCTCCGGCATATGGGACCAAGTTGGCGATCTGGTTACCAGATATGCCGCGGAAAGCATCGAGAAAGTTATGCAAAAACATAAGGTGCCCGCTGTAGCTTGGAATCCGCCGGAGGTGCCAAATCCGAAAAGCGATCAATGGCACCGCGGGGTGGTTATGTATTTTAACGGTGTTACCGGCACCGGCCGCGTGTGGGATATTGAGGATCAACAATCCTACTTTGTTCACCGGAAGGCGGTGGAGGAGGAACATGGCGACCTCCCGGTCCTTGAGTCAATGACGGCAGTTCATTTTCTTGTTTCTGACGCCCCGGTGAAGGGGCAACTCCCGCCAATTGAAAAAATTCATTCAGTCGCTTCCGTGGTGGAAATAGTTGCTGCATAAACTCTGGGGCAGATGCAATCGCATTCTGCCCCACTATCATATTTGGATCAGTGTATAATCACATGATGTGATGTTTAAGTTTATATATAAGCATGACATAATGTGAGTAGTATATTTTTATGGACAAGACACGCTTCTTGGCATGGCAAAAGTATATTCATAATCTGGGAGATGTACTGAAGAACATGCAGGAAAAAACAATTATAGCTGTAGGGATAGAGCCGTATAATCGTATTATACCGGCGCTTTTTCTCGATAACTACGCTATTTATTGCGTCAAAGACAGTGTCGATTTGGACATGTTGCGGAAACATGCAAAGATTTTTTGTCTGGAAGAACATCATCCGCGGATTGCCGCTAAAGTACATGCCCTTGGTTATCTGGTGAATAATTATATATTTCAAGGATTTCTCAAATCGTGGAAAAAACCCTACCGGCTCATGATTAATTTAGCAACTAGGCGAACTGCGGAAACGCTTGATAAGCTTGGTATTGATTGGATAGGTAATACGCCAAAAAACTATGAGGGAACACAGCTTAAAGGGGAGTTTCGTGATCTTATAAAACAGCTAAAACTTCCTACTATGCCGGAATGGCGCATGTCCCGCGAAGAGTTTTTGAAGTTATCATATGATGATTTGCATGGTAAGTGGCAAACATCGGTGGTGGTTCAGCGAGCGGATCTTGAAGTGAGTGGTAATTTGGGAACATTCTTTTTGCATACGAAGGATGATTGGCATATGTGCCGAGATATTCTTTCCGGTGATAATCGTTTCAATGAGATTCTCATCTCTCCTTTTATAGAAGGTTTTGCGCCTTCCATGCTTGGATGCGTTACGGCGCGCGGCGTTCTTACGTCTACCTTGCAGTTGCAGTTAATAGATGTACCGGAATCATTACACGGGAGTGCGGCAACGGGAACATTTCTTGGTAATGATTGGATTTTTCATTCATGGCCGGATGAAACGGTAAAAACGGCACAGCATATTGTAGAGGAAATAGGATTATACCTATCACGTAAGGGATACAAGGGAGTTTTTGGTATTGATTTTATTTACAACAAAGAAACACATGACCTGTATCCTATAGAATGTAATCCGCGCTTTACCGGAGCATTTCCTATGCACTCGCAAATGTTGATGATGCAGGGAGTACCGCCCATGGAGTTTTTCCATATAGCGGCGCACCTTGGCATTGATGTTCAATTCGATTTTGAAAAAGTAAATGCGGCGATAAAGCAACGTTTGCCACTATCGCATATCGCTCTTGTGCCGCATGGTATACAGAAAATGACGCTTCCTCTGCAAACGGGAATTTACAGATATAATCATGAAACAAGCGAACTTACATATATCCGGGCGGGTATATTCATGGAAGATATAAAAAATGATGGCGAGTTTCTTATTGTAGATTCCGTGCCGCGTTTCGGCAGTAGCATTGCTCAAGGGGTACCGCGTATCTTTAAACTTGTATTTCGAAAGGGAATCGCCACATCGTCAATGGGAGTTGTCCCGGAGGTAGGAATTATACTTGCCAAATTATCTTCGGCGCTTCGAAAAAATCAGCCTCAAAAATCAGATTTGGCGGAAATGGCGGAGATCGATATAGAAAAAGAATTACGATAAATCCTTGCCATTGTGGTACAATAATTGTACCCTGGAGTATAACAGAGACGTTTTATCTGTATGTTTCTATTGATTAATTCACATAACATAATTCATGAAAAATCCCATTAAAAAGCCCATAATGAAAAATCCGGTTACGTTATTCGGAAAGAATATCCTTTACGCCGTTTTAATTTTTTTCATTCTAACGGCGGTCTATGCTTCATTTGTAACCAACGAGGAGCCGGAGGAAATTACGCTGTCCCGTCTGGTAACGGAAATCAAGGCTGGTGACGTGGAGCGTATAACCGTACAGCAAGATAAGCTTGAAATAACTCTTGTTAATGAGGTTGTGCAGACGACAAAGAAAGAATCAGACGCGGCTCTTACGGAAACGCTCGTAAATTATGGCGTCAGTCCGGCGCTTTTGGAAAGCATAACAATCGAAGTAAAGGAGCCGTCGGGACTTGCGTTTTGGGCGGCGACCGTTCTGCCGTTTCTCCTTCCTATTTTGCTTATCGGTTTATTTATCTGGCTTACCATGCGGCAGGTTCAGCGTTCGAATGGACAGGCTATGATGTTTGGCCAGTCGCGGGCACGCGTTATTAATCCGCAGGATAAAAAAGGAGATCGTGTTACATTCAAGGATGTTGCCGGATCCGCAGAAGCAAAGGAGGAACTTGAAGAAATTGTGGATTTTCTTAAAAATCCGAAGAAATTTTTGGATATCGGTGCTCGCATTCCGCGCGGAGTACTTCTTATGGGAAGTCCCGGTACGGGAAAAACACTGCTTGCAAAAGCGGTTGCGGGAGAGGCTGGCGTGCCGTTTTTTCATATGTCGGCTTCCGAATTTGTTGAAATGTTTGTGGGTGTGGGCGCAAGTCGTGTACGGGATTTGTTTCGTACCGCGAAGAAGACCGCTCCCTCTATTATATTCGTAGACGAAATTGATGCGGTGGGGCGTCATCGTGGTGCAGGTCTCGGTGGCGGACATGATGAGCGTGAACAAACGCTTAACCAGATCCTTACCGAAATGGATGGATTTGAAACATCAGACCAAGTAATTGTAATGGCGGCAACGAACCGTCCGGACGTGCTTGATCCGGCGCTTCTTCGCCCGGGACGGTTTGATAGAAGGGTTGTTCTTGATTTGCCCGATATTAAAGACAGAGAAGCTATTTTAGCGGTGCACGTGATAAAAAAGCATATGGCGGGCGATATTGATTTGCGTCGTATTGCGGAGCGTACGCCCGGATTTTCCGGAGCCGATTTGGCAAATCTTGTAAATGAAGCGGCTATAGCGGCGGCGCGTGAAAACAGAAAGGAGGTGAATCAAATGGACGTTCTTACATCTATAGAAAAAGTACTTCTCGGACCGGAGCGTAAAAGTAAGGTATTTTCAGACAAAGAGAAAAAAATTACGGCATATCACGAAGCGGGGCACGCGCTGGTGGCGGCGTCGCTTCCCAATACGGATCCCGTGCATAAAATTTCCATTATATCTCGTGGGCGTGCCGGCGGATATACTATGAAATTACCAACGGAAGACAAACATTACTACTCAAAAGATCACTTCTTGGACGAATTGGCGGTTTCTCTTGGAGGGTATGCGGCTGAAGAGTTTATATTTGGCGAGCTTACTACCGGATCATCCGACGATATCCGCAAGGCAACTTCTATAGCGCGCAGTTTGGTAACACGGTACGGTATGTCTGAAAAAATAGGTCCGGTTGCCTGGGATGATCAAAGCGACATGGTATTTCTCGGACGCGACATTGGGCATGAGAAAAAATATTCGGAGGAAGTTGCTTCACAGGTGGATACGGAAGTATCGCGTTTTATGAAAGAAGCTCTTGTAAAGGCGCAAACAATACTCAAAGAAAAGAAAGGAAAACTTGCCGAAATTGCTGAATATTTGCTGGAACACGAAACTATCGAACGCGATATGTTTAATAAAATTATGGGTATTTCGCCGGCGCAGGCGGTATAAGAAAGTAAAAAGCTCCCGAAAGGGAGTTTTTTGTCGGTCTGGTAGGGATCGAACCTACAACCACTGAGGTATAAGCTCAGCGCTCTACCATTGAGCTACAGACCGAATAGCTGTAAATAGTGCCTATACACTATATCATAAACGATAATATTTGATAACGTTATATATAGACTAAGATATATTTATGTGCTTTTGTAAGGTGTAGTTGATGATGTGTTCATTAAAATTGAAATATAACCCTATAACATACGGAGGATAGCATGGCACAGCAACAGGCATCACGGGAACAGTTCGAGACTATGATTACCAAGGACAGGGCGAGTCATCAAAGGGTAGAATGGCAGGGAACGTTGATCGATTACCTTGAAGAAGTCCGAAAGAATCCGGGCATAACCCGACTTGCGCACAGTCGTCTGTACAATATGATGATTGCCCAGGGTATGTCGGAGATCACCGAATCCGATGATCCACGAGTGGGGCGCTTGTACAAAGATGAACCCCTCAAGGTTTACAACTTTTTCAAAGATGAATTTTTTGGTATTGAACGAACGGCGGCACGGATTGTTCGTTATTTTCATTCAGCTTCATTAAAGGGAGAGGAAAGTCGCCAGGTGTTGTACCTGATGGGACCGGTTGGATCGGGCAAAAGCTCGCTGGTTGAAAAATTGCAGAGGGGTCTGGAAGAAGCCGAGTCGGTCTATGCCATTGAAGGCTGTCCAATGTTCGAAGAGCCATTGCATCTTGTTCCGCGTCATCTGCGCAAGGAATTCGAGAAGATGCTTGATGTCCATATCGAAGGAGATTTGTGTCCCATTTGCCGGCATCGGCTTAAGGACGAATTTGGCGCACGCTATGAAGAGTTTCCCATCGTCCAGGTGGAATTTTCTAAACGTAACCGGCGTGGCATTGGTGTTGTTCCGCCGGTTGATCCGAACAACCAAGATACGTCCGTATTGATCGGATCAGAGGATATCTCTAAGCTCGATATGTACTCCGAAGGTGATCCTCGCGTGCTAGAACTGAACGGGGCGTTTAATGTGGGCAACCGTGGCATGGTTGAATTTATTGAGGTATTTAAGAATGAAACAGAATACCTGCATGCCATGATTACGGCAACTCAAGAGAAGTTCGTCCCTGCGCCCGGACGGCACGGCACGGTGTATATAGACTCGGTTATTGTTGCCCACTCAAACGAGGCCGAGTGGCAAAAGTTCAAAGCCGATCACACCAACGAAGCGATTCTTGACCGTATTGTGGTCGTCAAAGTTCCGTATAATCTGCGGATGTCTGAAGAGGTCAAGATTTATCAGAAGATCTTGCAGAAATCGTCTTTTGATGCTCACGTAGCGCCTCACACACTAGAGATGGCGTCGATGTTTGCCGTCTTATCCCGACTCGAACCGACTCCAAAGTGTGATCTAATGACAAAACTGGCGCTGTATAACGGCGAAGAAGTGGTCGAGAAAGGACGGACAAAGAAGATCAATATCCAAGAGTTGCACGATGAGGCCAAACGCGAGGGTCTTTTCGGTATCTCAACCCGCTTTATCATGAAAGCGCTTGATAATGCGCTTGCCGAATCCGGTAAATGCATTAACCCGATTAACGTGCGGGAAGCCATGATTAGTATGGTCAAGGATCAAGACATGGCTGACGACATACGTAAGATGTATCTCGAGTTTCTCCAGGATACCTTGCATAAGGAGTATCTGGAGCTCGTGGAGAAAGAGATTACCAAAGCGTTTGTTTATTCATATCAAGAACAGGCAGAGACGTTGTTTCAGAATTATCTGGACCACGCCGAGGCGCATGTGAATAAAACTAAAGTCAGAGATGCCAACACTCGTGAAGAGCTTCAGCCGGATGAGGCATTTCTTAAATCGGTGGAAGAACAGATTGCGATTATCGGATCCGCCGCCGACGGCTTCCGCCAAGAAGTGATTGCCTATTTGTGGGCGTGTGGCAGGCGGGGTGAGAGTATCTCATACCAGAGTTATGAGCCCCTCAAAGAAGCCATAGAAAAAAAGCTCATGGCTTCGGTGCGGGACATTAGCCGCATCATCACCAAAGCTCGCACCCGGGATGAAGAGCAAACAGATAAGTACGGGACCATGGTGCGTAGCATGCTTGACGGTGGTTACTGTGAGTATTGCGTGGATGTGGTGCTGAAGTATGCGGCAAATAATTTATGGAAAGATTAAGGTATCCCGGCTTATCCAAAAGATAAGCCGGTTTTTATTTGCATTTCTCTTTATCTTATGTACAATTCCTGCGTGAATACATATTACAATATTTCAAAAGCAAATGACTTAACGGGAAGCGATCGTCGTCTTTATCGTTTTTTTGAGATTGTTCCGGGAGCGCTTGCGTGGACTACGCTTATAGGACTTTTCCTTCTTTCGTGGCGGGCGCCCGTGTGGGCGGCTGTGTTTATCATTACATTCGATTTGTACTGGCTTATAAAGACCGTATTTTTATCGGTGCATATGCGTATTAGCGCCAAGCGTCTTAAAAAACATATGGAAATCGATTGGCATTCAAAACTTGCTAATATGCGGTGGGAGCATTTACAACAACTGGTTATACTGCCGTTTTATAAAGAAGATGCTTCCGTTGTGCGAGGATCTTTAGATGCCATTTTAGCAACGCCCTGGCCGAAAGATCGTATGATTATTGTTCTCGCTCGGGAGGAGCGCGCCGGAGAGGAGGCCGCTGAAACAGAGCGTGTTATTGTCGAAGAGTATGGTGATAAGTTCGGTATGTTTTTTACAACATTGCATCCTATGGACACAGAGGGTGAGCTTGCGGGAAAGGGATCAAACGGAACATATGCCGCCAAAGAAATTGTAGAGAACTATATTGATCCGAAAAATATTCCGCATAAAAATGTAATTGTTTCTGCATTTGATATCGATTCCCGCGTGTATCCGCATTATTTTTCTTGTGTAGCATATCACTTTCTTACAGTAGAAAAACCGTATCGCTCATCATTTCAGCCGGTGCCGGTATATAACAATAATATATGGGATGCCCCCATGCTTTCCCGCGTGGTTGCGTCATCGGGTACGTTTTGGCAAATGATGCAACAGGAGCGTCCGGAACGGCTTACAACATTTTCTTCTCATTCTATGAGTTTAAGCGGACTTGTGGATGTCGGCTATTGGCAGAAAAACATTGTATCGGAAGATTCGCGTATTTTTTGGAATCATTTTTTTCCGTATAACGGAGACTACCGTACAATACCGCTTTCATATCCAATATCATTGGATGCAAATGTTGCCCCTACATTTTGGGAAACGGTAAAAAATGTATACAAGCAACAACGCAGGTGGGGATGGGGAGTCGAAAATATGCCATATGTATTTTTTAATTTTGTACGGAACAAAAATATTCCCATTAGACAAAAAATATATTTTACCGGTGTCTTGCTGGAGGGGTTTTGGTCATGGGCGACCAATGCACTTATTATTTTTGCCTTGGGATGGCTTCCCATTTATCTGGGAGGGAAAGAGTTTAATACAACGCTTCTTTCTTATAATTTGCCGGTTATTACACAGACGCTTATGCGATTTGCTATGGTGGGGCTTATCACATCTGCCGTTATTTCAACATCTCTTCTGCCGCCGCGTCCGAAACACTATGGCAAGTGGAGGAGTTTTAGTATGGTTTTTCAATGGGTGCTTATGCCGTTTACCATCATTGTTTTTGGCGCCATTCCGGGGCTCGAGGCCCAAACGCGCCTCATGCTGGGGGGACGATGGCGGCTTGGTTTTTGGGTTACGCCTAAGCATCGCCGCTAAATGACATAGAGTTTCATTTTTTAATACAGAACAATTTTATTCGAAATGCAGAGATTGTTTTTCAAGTTTTTCTACGCGCTCTTTTAGGATGGGGTGCGCGGCAAGCTTTGGATCAGACAAAAGAAGTTTTTCAGCCTCTGTTCGTGCCGCCTCCACCATTTTTATATTGCGAAGCGCTTCCATGCCAATATCGCTAATGCCCCATTGCGAAGACCCGGAAAGTTCTCCCGGACCACGAAAGGAAAGATCATACTCGGCAAGCTCAAAGCCATTTTTTGCTTTTGTAAGGGCTTGTAGGCGTTCAAGCGTTTTTGGTGTTTTGGAATCGGTAAAAATAAAACAATATGATTTTTGCCCGCCTCTCCCCACGCGTCCGCGGAATTGATGCAGTGTGGCAAGGCCGAATCGTTCGGCGCCTTCAATCATCATAATAGACGCATTAGGAATATCGATACCCACTTCGATAACAGACGTGGATACGAGAATATGAATGTCTCCGGCACGAAATTGCGCAATAACATCTTCTTTTTCCCGTGGCTTTAATTTTCCATGAAGCATGCCGACGGTAAATTCAGGAAAAATATCTTCCTTAAGACGCTTATGTTCTTCTACAACCGCTTTCATGGATGCGGATATTTCGGAAATTGGCTTATCCGGTTTTGTGTGTTCCTCGCTTTGTAATCCTATTTTAGGATATATAACAAATGCCTGTCCGCCGTCTTTAATGGTGTTCCGTATAAACTCATAGGCGCTTTCGCGTTTTTCGGGAGGTATGATATGTGTTTCTGGCGGCTTCCGTCCCGGAGGCATTTCGTCCAAAAGAGAAATATCAAGATCGCCATAAAGCGTGAGTGCCAGTGTGCGGGGTATGGGTGTTGCGGTCATGGAAAGCAGGTGTGGTTGTTTTTCCTGCATGCGTACGAGACGGTTTCTTTGTTCTATGCCGAATCTATGTTGTTCATCCACGATAAGGAGAGCAAGGCATTTAAATAGAACATCTTTTTGTATAAGGGCATGTGTTCCGATGAGAACAGACACCGTACCATCGGCAACCCATACAAGCAGTTGTGCGCGTGATATGCGTACGGATTCTGTTGGACGCGCTTTGGAAGGAAATACCCGACATTCACTCGATGTAATAAGCCCGATACGTCCGGAAAAGGGATGTTTGCAAAATTCCCGAAGATGTTGGCGCGCTAAAATTTCTGTGGGTGCCAGATAGGCTGTTTGTCCGCCTGCGGCGGTAACAGCGCGGGCGGCAATAATGGCCACCAGAGTTTTTCCGGAGCCGACATCGCCTTCCAACAAACGCGCCATGGGGTGTGATAATGAAAAGTCCTTTAAAATATGCTTACCGGCTCGTTTTTGCGCACCAGTGAGGGGAAATGCGATACGGGTTTCTATATCTGTTATGGGAGTTTCAGAAAAGGGAATCGTAAATGACTTTTGTGTTGAGAGATTAGTGCGCATGCGTACGCGATGCAGTTGTATGGCAAACATTTCGTCAAACGCAAATCGTTTTCGCGCGGCATCCGCCCACGCCATTGTGCTCGGTTTATGAATATGAAAAAGGGCATTTTTAATTTCCGGCAGATTATAGGTTTTTCGGACGGAAGCGGGAATGCTGTCCGGCAGTTCGGAGGCAAGATGAAGAATATCCTGTATATAAGAGGGAAGTATGCGTGCCGGTACGCCACGCACTGGGGGGTAAACAGGAATAAGAGGTTCAGCGGTATCGTCGTCGTACGATATAATGCGCTCGGTATGTTCGTCGGTATGTGCGCGTGATGTGTTGCGTACCGGATTTACCATATATAGCTCACCTTTTTTATTTTGCTTTACTGTTCCCGAAAGATGAATGATCGATCCTTTCACAAGTGCTTTTGCAATGTAGGGTTGGTTCATCCAAAGCGCCCGTGTTTTACCGGAGCTGTCTTCCACGACAATTTCCACTAACGGAATACGCCGCGGATATGCTTTCTTTGACGTTATAGAGGCAATTATTCCTTCAATACTGGTATGTACTCCGGCAGAAAGATTTTTAATGGATGTACGTACCGAAAAATCCTCATATCGTGCGGGGAAGAAAAACAACAAATCGCGCACGGTTTCAATACCCGCTTTTTTAAAGGCCGTTTTATGCGCAGAGGACACATGAAGAACGGCATCAAGTGGGGCATCGTACGAATTCATATATCCCAAGGATGTCTTCTTTGTGAAGGATTTGCAAGGATTGTATTTAGCGATTACATTCCGGCGGACCGCTACAGACTTTCCATGCCCATGTGGGGCGATTGGGGTCATAAAATGGTTCTCCGGCAGACGGGAAACTTTCGGGGCCAATCACGGTAGAGAGGAGGGCGTATTGTGATCCATTAATTGATAGATATAGATACCCGGACCAACCACTTCTATTATCAAGAGGGTCTACGGGTAAGGTTGGTATGTACGTAGGGGCAAGGTTGGGTATATAGCCGCCGGCACCGGTAACGCCGCGGCTTCCTCCATTAACTGAAACACCGAACCATACGTTGCTGGTACTGGGGTACACGCCATTATCATTAAAATACAGTTCGAGGGCGGTTTGTATTTGGCGCATGTCCGTCATGCGCCGTGCGTCTCGCGCACGGGAACGTGCTGTGTTTAAGCTTGCCAACACAACACTCGCCAAAAGCCCAATAATAGAGATGACAACGAGAAGTTCTATAAGAGTAAATCCTTTTTTCATAATTTTACCATACTTACAATAAAGGAATATTTAATCGTGGCGGTTCTTTGGGAGGATATATTATTTCTGTACCGAGAGGAAGTTCTACAGAGGGGGAACGGTTCAATATAAAAAATATGGTAATAATGACTATAATAATAATGACAAAAAGACCGATTAATATATTATTCGCTTCAGCTTCTGTTGTTATTCGTCCGTTGGAGTGGTTAATAATCCACCCGGCAAGACCGGACGGCCGGGAGAATGGATCAGGAGAGAAGGTTCCTTCATCAAACCGTATGCCGGAATTATTGTTAATATCCATATATGTAGTATACGAAGAATACTGAGCAAGGGAAATGTTATTGTGTTCCCGAGAGGATTCGAACCTCTATTACCAACTCCGCAAGCTGGCGTCCTATCCATTGAACGACGGGAACAGGAATGTGTAGTGCTGTTATGATTTTATAAAACACGAATCACTTGGTATATGTGTGTGTTTTAAAACCGAAAATAACGCGCCAGAGAATCGGTAAGGGCTTCTTCCTGCTGTTCCTCGGGGAGAAATTGCTGAAGGTACGAACGCATATTCGCGGGATTTACGTTTCCCAAAGGAATTCTAATATGAGGCATTATAAATTTATGCGATTCAATGCTTAATTCCTTTACATGGGGCGGGTCGTAGAATATCCAAAATGACTTTATGGATTCATAAGGATATATCGTGTCGCCCACATGAACACCTTTCGGTGAGATGGAAAAAGATACGGTTTGGGGGCGGCGTGCGCCATAGAGAGCAAGGGTAAATCCTCCAAGAAGGATAAATGCGCCGAACAGCAAGTTTCCCACAATAATAGCTACAGCAAAAAATCCTGCGGTAATAATACCAACAGCCCAGTACCAATCGGATGATTTTCGGTAATAGGGATATTCCTCCGCTTCCCATAAAATAGGGCGGTAAAAATTTTCCCGTTCCGATTTTTTCTGATCCGGCGCTAGAGGGGGAGTCGCTTTTTCGGAAGAAAGCGGACGGTCATGTTTTTTTAAGTTTATTACGGATGTCATAGTAGCAGTAGTATTGTAGCAAGGCAAGTGTTTAAAATCCAATAAGATTATGCTACGGTTGAAGCCATAATGGGGAATGATATTCTTTAAGGGTAACGTTTTTGTTTAAGGCTTTGCCGATAATATAATATCTGGAGAGGTGCCTAAGTGGGTTGGAAGCGAGTAAGTGAGCTTCCAACGGGAAACAAACGTTTCCCCGGCTTTAGGAATAAACAGTTTTTTGCTCGAGGCTTTGCCGAGGATTATATTCCTAAAGAAAGGGGATTGAGCGCTACCCGGCAACCCTCAATTGCGCCTGGGTAAAACCGGAGGTTTGTACAAATAATTAAATATATTGGAGAGGTGCCTGAGTGGTTGAAAGGGGCTCCCTGCGCGGGAGCGCAAAGTAATAGGCATTACTTTGCGCCTGGGTAAAACCGGAGGTTTGTACAAATAATTAAATATATTGGAGAGGTGCCTGAGTGGTTGAAAGGGGCTCCCTGCTAAGGAGTTAACTGGGTAAAACCGGTTCGAGGGTTCGAATCCCTCCCTCTCCGCCCGAATTTTGCCCAAATCTGTGGTTTGGCGGCAAAACTTTCGGGTGCAGGAGTTAGTTTATAGGTGTGGTATATTCCAAATAATTTTTAATGCGGACAGCAAGTGAAGATAAAAATCGGGAGAGGTGGCAGAGCGGTTGAATGCACCGGTCTTGAAAACCGGCAAGTCGAAAGGCTTCGAGGGTTCGAATCCCTCCCTCTCCGCAGTGTAGGACGAAGACCGCGCGCAGGCTCTTGTTGGCATGGCCCTGATATACTGTACATGTGTCCGCACCTTTAGACGGACGTAATATATACATATATGGCAACACGCGTCAGCCCGGAACAACGGGCTAAGATTATTTCCGCCATCAAGGATGAAGGTATGTCCATCCCTGATGCCGCGAAGACATTTGTAATAACAGAAGATACGATTAAGAAGTGGCTACGGAAACAAACCAGAAATAGCCATACCTCCAGTACAGAAGTACAAAGGTTGAAACAGGAGAATCAGGAATTGAAAGCTATCATTGGCGAAATGATTCTGCACCAGAAGATGAAAAAGAAAAGCTCCTTTCTTAGCGCGTGATATTTTGCGGGAAAAAGAAATCTCCAAAGCGGCTCTCGCTCGCTCTCTCGGCGTTTCCCGTTCCAGTCTCTACTACAAACCAAAACAAGAGATTAAAGACCGTACTCTGCGGGATCGTATTTTGGAAACATTGATCGAGCATCTAGCATATGGCTATCGCCGTATCGCCATTGCCTTACATATTGGGAAAAATCGGGCTCACCGCGTGATGAAAAAGTTTGGCATTCAACCCCGTATTCGTCATAAAAAGGCTCGGTATGGCCGTACCAAGTCAATGAGTGGCATACCCAATCGAACTCAGGGCATTTCACCCATTGCCCCGAATGTCATCTGGGTTGGTGATTTTACTGAGCTTCATTTTCATGGATCAAAAATCTATCTGGCTACCATCATTGATCGATTTACTCGAGAAGTGATTGCCTGGCAGATTGGTCTCCATCATACCACCCGATTGGTGCTTGATGTGTTAGAAGAAGCGGTGCGCAAACGAGGCACTCCCTACCTCTTTCACTCCGACCAAGGCAGTGAATACACTTCCCATACCTGTATTCAATGGATCATCGATCACAAGATTCTCCCTTCCCACTCTCCCAAGGCCAAACCATGGAAAAACGGCCATCAGGAGTCATTCTATGATAAATTCAAATTGGAGTTTGGGAAACCTTCTCGTCACCCCACCATCGAACTTCTGATTGAAGCCATTGGTCGATACATCCACTACTACAATACCAGAAGAATTCACTCCTCCCTGAAAATGCCTCCTCACTCCTTTTTTCTCAAAGAAACAGGGACACATATTGCTTGAAATCTTCGAGCTGACTGTGTGTGAAAAATCGGGGTCTTGCCATCGCTTCCAGAGGAGGCTCGCTTTAGATGAGCACCGTTCACAATACCTCCGGTGCCGGAGGGGAAGGGGATTGCCGCAGGGGCAGCTGTTATCGTTCACTTCCATTCTCCCTCTGGTCGCTTCTGTGCCCATCACAAGCGTGTGCTCATCGCACTGCGCGCTTGAAGCATCGAGGAAGCAACCACCCTTAAATAAAATAGAGAGAATGGAGGCTACAAAGATTGGTAGCGAGAAAGTTACATAGTAAAAAGTTTAATAGCAGCCATAGGCTCTTTCAGCAACACCAAAAAAGACTGTTAAGAGGAAACTTCCTGCTGTGGCAAATTTGCTCCTCCTCTGGGTCGTAGCTTCGCAATGCTATTCCTAAAGAATAGTTAAGTCTCTGATTTTGCTAAAGAAATTTGACGCGAATGGACAGAATGAGTATAATACCAGAAAACATTCCTCTACGAGGACAGCGAGCTTTTGCCCGTTGTCCTTCGAAAGGGGTCGCGGGTGAAGGCTTACTTTCCGGAAAGGAAAGCAATATGCAGAAGCAGCAGGAGAACCCGCAGCCACAAAGAAAACCCACTTGGGAAGAGCTCGTTAAGGAGCAGCCTGACTTGATCCGGAGGTACAATAAGCTCCGTAACCGTCTCAGACTTGCTTTCCGGCCTGCCCAACAAGAGGCCTACGAATCCTGGTGCACTTGGGAAACGTCCATGGAAATCCCGCAGGAAGCCAGGATAAAGATCGTCCCTTAAAGGGGTAGTTCAAAGAGACTTTTGCCGACAGAACTCTCTCTGTCGGCATCTTTTTTGGTTAGGAAGGGAACTGCGGAATGAGATCTGTAACGAGCTCGGGGCTCACTTCCACCCTCTGTGATAGGGAGCCCATTAGTCGTGCCGTACCCAGGAAGCGGAAACGGAGGCTGAAAACGAGAGGCTAAAGCAGCCCATGGGAGGGAGTAGCAGCTGCGCGAGCAGGATTACGCTGGAGGTGTAGATACCCGCCGATCATCGTACAATTATCGGCTGTTTTTATCTGGAAAGGGATGATGGGATGGAGAAAGCCCAACCCAAAGCGAGTCTGATTGTGAATCAAACGAGTTTGCCTGTCGGTGGAATTTTTACCGTCAGCTGGGAGGGGATTATCAACCCCACTCCCAAGAATTGGCTAGGGTTATATGAGAAAACTGCTGCCGATGGTCCCTGCAGAGCAGGACTTTACACGAAAGGCAAAGCTAGCGGCAGTGAGTCTATTGAGATTCCTCACGATCTTGCTCCTGGCACCTACGAATTGCGATTGTTTGCTGATAATAGCTTCACTCGCTTGGCTATTAGTGAGCTTTTTACCGTAGGAAAGCCCCGGCGAGGTGAAATTTGGATAATGGGGTCAGTCCCCATTATCCTTAAACACTTCATTTACCTCCTCATCTCCCTTGAGAGTCTGGTTAGCTTCGAACTCAAGTCAGGAGCCCGAATTTTCTTGTCGGTTATAGTATTTTGAAATAACTGACGCAATAACATAATAGATTATTAATGTAATTAAACTGCCTAAAATGATTAACGTCCATCCAAGAAAATTTGGCCATATATAGCTACTAGTTACATCAAAACCGATTTCACCAAATAGGGCGTACAACCATAACCATTGGAGAATATTGGCATACCATAAGGACAACCAATCTTGTATCGCAGCCAAAAAATAAAGTGGGATATTTAGAATAAACAGGATAACAAATATAATCCATGTGGGCTTAAGAAATTTTTTCATTACATACTAATCATTAATTAAGCCTATAAAACAACCTTTGCACCAGCGTATGTCTATTATAAGGGAAAGTGCTTTGAAAACAATAACTAAAGGCTTTCTCAATATTAACATACTTACAGAATGAAAAGCTTAAATTTGCCTGAAAAGCACCAGACTTGTACCCGAAGATGACCTGCATCGGTACCCCCGAACAAAGAGCTTGTAAAACTCACCTACACCGCTCGCCGCTACCACCATGGGCCATACCCCGAATCTATCTCTCTGTCAACAGAAGAAAAAGCAAAGGCAGGTGGATAAAAGCTTACAAAAGCACAATCCAAACCCCCTTATTTCTCTTACTGGTAAGTCGGAGATCAAAGCAAAGAATCCTAATGTTACTGAGGTAACAAACGAACCAATCCCGGATCCCCAAGGGCCAGATGAAGCAGATGACCCCGCTTGCAACCCACACACAAATATCGATAATGACTCGCGCGTTTGGCAGCAAATGTTGGATTACATTATCCAGACAGCGCCATAAAACATCGTAAATAAATTATTGATGTTTTCTAGTATATTATCTTCATGATACAGTTATTCTATGTATAGTATTCTAACGTCGAATGTAGATTGGATTGTACTTCTCCTTTTGGGAGGATTCCTTTTATCATTATTAAGACAATCGTCTGAAGAGGGAAAACTGATTTTATTAGCAATTAGTATTTCATTCATTTCATTTGGTTTGTTCCGTAAGTTTTTTCCAGAAAGACGTTTGCTTTGGTTGAGCGATGATAAAATTAATATTTATATACGTATTGCTGTTTGGTTTACAGTTCTTTTATCAGCTTATATAGTTCATCTCTCTTTGGTTTGTTGTTAGGGTTCCTCTACCCCCTTATTCAAAGTTCGAGTTTTACCAATTTCTTGCTAACCAATTGATTTTATTAAGATTTCCTTTTTGGGCAGCAAATTATAACTCAAAGCCGCTTTTTTGGGAACCTTCTTGTTCCTGGATATCCCTGACGTGATAGACCTCATGCGTTGGTGGGTTTTTCGCGGACGCGTTTTCCATAGATGATATGTGTTAGCGGACAATGTCTTCAGCGTACGAACTGGTCGGATAAACTGTCAAATAGGATATTGTAAATTATCTAGATAAATCAACTCCTTACCGAAATATTCATCCCATGGTACGATAACGTGGTATGAAAGACCTCCTCCAAGAACCCCTCTCTTTACTTTTCCTCGGGACTTTGAGCATTGTCATCTTGCTCTTCACAGCCAAGCTGTTGTTCAGACAAAAAGAATGGCCTATGTCCCAAAGCAAGAAGCTTACCGTTTCCATGTTAACAACCGTGGGGATCTTCCTGATCGGAACATTCCTCTACGTCGCCACCTCCTTTTCAGAACAACACACCTGCCTCGGACTTCCCGCCACAATCGTAGGAACAGAAAACAGAGATGTCCTTGAAGGAACATCCGAAGATGACGTGATCGTGGGCTTGGGAGGAGATGACCTTATTAAAGGTCATGGCGGGAATGACACGATCTGTGGGGGAATGGGAAATGACACTATCGAAGGTGGCCCTGGCAATGACACCATAGACGGAGAAGAGGGAGATAACATAATAGACGGCGGAGAAGATACGGATTTCATCAAAGCCCAGGATGGTACGGATACCTGTGTGAATGGGGAGAGGGTGGATGGGTGTGAATCTGACTTAGGACTTCTCCCACCCGATCCGGGGGAAGCAGGGAAGGTGACCTTGGAAGGTATCGATTCTGATGGAGATGGGGTGCGGGATGATATTCAGCGGTATATTGCTTTAACCTATCTGGATTCAGAGAAGACACGGGCAGCCCTTACACAGCTCGCCTTATCGATTCAGGATGCGCTGCTTGATGCTGATAGTGAGGAAATGTCGATCACCCATGCGATAGAAAAGAACAAGGCCATCGCATGTTTGGTGTATACCAATGGTATCGATGATGCAGAAAATATTTATGATGAGTTGCTAAGTCCCGCGATGAATACTGAGAAAAGGGGCAGAGCATATATTGCCTACCTAGGACAAATTAGCGGGCAGGGTTTTTCTGGCGTGCCGAAAGATGAGCGAAAGTTTGCCTGCAACTTTGATCCAGACGCTCTGGAGAATTGATCTTGAAGCCAACTAAGTACGCTACCGCACTGGTTATTATATTGTCAGTATTGATGTCCGATACAGTTTTAGCCGCAGACTGTCCCATCGGTACACCTGAAATCACGGTATTTTATATTAATGGTATACTTAGTGATGACGGAAAGGCAGAATTTTCACGAATGAGGTTGGAAGAAGAATTTGAAAAATTGCCAGGAAACCCTGTTCCATTAGGATGCATAGAGTTCAAGGTAGTCTACAACACGAATCAAAATCTTTTTCTAGATCTATTTGAGTCTACCCTTCAGAAGCTAGGAATAGATCCATCAATTTTTTGGATCCTGTTGAGAGGTACTTCTGCCTTAGACACATTCACACAAATCGTTATCGACACTTTTGCTCAAATTATCCTTGACTCATATATTACCTCTGTTGATTTGGGCGAACATATTCATTATACAATACAGAGCTTCTTCTCAGAGGGAGAAAAGTAGTGGCCGTCGCACATTCCCAGGGAAATTTCTTCGCAAATGAAGCGTACGACGAGCTTTTCAATAGTCTTGATGTTTTAGGTACGAACGTCGTCCAGCTCTCTCTGCCAGTAGTTTTGAAAACAGTAGTCAAAATTCCCTTATTTTGCGGTATATTTCAAAACTTAAAAGTGATAAAATGGGTGAACCCTAGAAGGATTCGAACCGATGAAATATTTACAAAACACAGAGGAACAACAAGCAATCGAATGGATGAATGAGGCGGCTAAAATCGCTGAGAAGGCTCTTTGTCTCAAAGCAAAGTGTGGGACGGTTATCGTGAAGGATGGAGAGATAATCGGCCGCGGATATAACGCTCCTCCGCTTGATGATGAGAAGAATCGTACTTGCTTGGACGAATACGATTTTTCAGGAAAACCCAAGTATGATCACACATGTTGCATGCACGCGGAATGGAGGGCTATTCTTGATGCCATAAAACAAAATTCTGATAAACCAAAAGGTTCTCAACTGTATTTCACTCGAGTTGATAAGGATGGAAATATAAAAAAATCAGAAGAGCCATATTGCACGGTATGTAGCAGGTTTGCACTTGATGCTGGCATTTCTGAATTCCTACTTTGGCAAGACAAAGGTATTTGTTCTTATCCCACGGATGAATACAATAGGTTATCTTACTCTTATAGAGATCCTGAAATATCAAAAAGCTAAATTTTATCTTTATGAATAAACACGAAAGTAAAAAGATAATGGGCCAGTCCCCATTACCGTGTGTTCTTGTGCGCGTTCATGAAAAAAGCGCCTTCTTCCAAAGTTTGTCTGAATTCTGGCGTACCTGTCAAAGGTTAATATTCTATTGTTAGTATTCATTTTTAATAAAAAGTGCTAGCATGATCATATGAATAATAAAGGTGACAATAAGGATGCCGGCACGGAAAATATAATAAGATAATAATAAAATATATGAATAGAGTTGTGCATTTCGAAATACAAGCAGATAATCTTGAGCGGGCGGCGACGTTTTATCGGGATGTTTTTGCATGGAAGATAGAAAAATGGGAAGGAGGATCTATGGAATATTGGATGGTAATGACGGCGGAAAAAGACAGTAAAGAATTGGGAATTAACGGAGGTTTATTAAAACGTCCGACAAGCGCGCCGGATGCCATGCAGGGCGCAAACGCATTTGTCTGTACGGTTGATGTGGATGATTTTGATACGGTTGCCGCGAGAATTGAAGCCGCTGGCGGGAGAGTCGCTATGCCTAAGTTTGCCATACCGCATATGGCGTGGCAGGGATATTTTCTCGATACGGAAGGAAATACTTTCGGCATTCATCAGCCCGATGAAAACGCGCAGGAATAATCCTGTGTCTTCTTATGTTAGTGATGTTATCAAAGCGCATGGAAGTGATTACGTTATAACGGTAAAGCGCGCCTCTTTTTGTTTCGGTATATTTGCCGTTCATGGCGGCGTAATTGACCTTGGTACCGACACGCTTGCCCGTGAAATTGCCGGTAATGAACATTCTCTTTATATATTTAATGCCGCGGCGTCCGCCCTTCGGGTGCCGAGTACAAAATTCGACGAGCCGGATGCGCTTAAGCTTGCATCAGAAGTGGATACGGTTATTTCCTTGCATGGCGAACGGAATAGGGAAACGGAATATATTATGCTAGGCGGGTTGGATGAAGAAATGAAACATAATGCAAAACATTATCTAACACGAAACGGTTATCGGGTTTTGGATCCGCGGGAAGAACTTGCCGGTAAGGAACAGGAGAATATATGTAATCGGGGTCGTACGGGGCGTGGTGTACAAATTGAAATTTCACGCGCCCTTCGAAAACGAATGTATGAGGATACTCGTGCGCGGGAGAAGTTTGTGCATGTAATAAGGTCTGTTTTGACATAGGTTCTTTTTATGTTTTTTCTTTTGTAAAATTTCAGTTAATATTCCGTTTGTTTTGCGGGCGAGTAATTCGGGATTTGAAGAGCAGTAAGGTTTTACCCCTTTGCCACAACAAGTCCCCACACTTCTTTTGCGCCGTTTTGTTTAAGAATGCGAGCCGCTTCTATAAGTGTGTTTCCTGTGGTTGCAACATCATCTACCAGTACAATGGTAGATTTTGTTATAGAGGGGGAGTATGAGACGGTAAAAGCATCTTTTACGTTTTCCTTTCGATCGTCTTTCGAAAGAGACGCCTGCGGTTTCGTATTGTGAATGCGTTGCAATGTTGCGTGCGGGAGAAGGGGAATATGGGTTACGCTCGCAATTTCCTTGGCAAGAAGTTCCGCTTGATTGTATCCGCGCATACGCATACGTTTTTTGAAAAGAGGAATAGGAGTAATATATATACGTGCGCGTTCTTCCCGATTAATTCCTTGCAGTACTTTTTTAAAAGGTGGTACCATTACCGTACTAAGCGGACTTTTCAGTGCGTGTTCACTTGCGTATTTAAAACGGGCGATGCTTTCTTTTATAATCGGGTCGTGATAAAAACTTCCCGCAACAATACGAGTCAGGAAAGGAAATTTATTTTTACATGATATACAAAATGTTGCGCTTTGGTTGCGTGCACCGCATGCAAAGCAGGAGAGCTCGCTTTTCATAACATGCATAATACAACTTTCACAAAGTGATATTTCCGGTTTTTTGCATCCGATACACTCTTGCGGAAAAAGAAATTCCAATAGTATGTTTTTGATAGGATTATGCATGATAATGTGGATAAGTTCATGGAATACATAAAAAAGCAGTGATACAATAACATGGATATCCCATTCTTTCAAAGTGGCAAAAAAAAAGGACTTTCACTGTTCGATAAAAAAACGAGTGTTCTTGGTATTGATATCGGATCAGCTTCCATTAAGCTCATACAACTTCGTCTCGAGCGCGAGCGTGCTATTCTGGAAACGTATGGAGAGCTTGCCGCCGGTCCATATAATAAAAAGAGCGTCGGGCAAGGAGTACATCTTCCGGATACGAAGGTAAGTGAGGTAATTGCTGATTTGGTGCGAGAAACGGGCGCAACAACACGCTCAGTGGTGGTGGGAGTGCCGCTTAGAAACAGCTTTGTTACATCGGTAAGTATCCCGCCTCTTTCGGCAAAGGATTTAAAGATGGCAATGCAGTATGAGGCGCGTCGGTACATCCCCATACCAGTTTCCGAGGTTGTGATTGATTGGTGGCGCATACCTGATGACGTTATGCATGACAGTGGAGGTAATGTTTCTACGGCGGCAAATCAGGCGATTGACGTGCTTTTAGTTGCCGTGCCTAAGGATGTTATCGAGAAATATCGCCGTATTGTGGCGCAGGCGGGACTTGATCCTATTGCCTTCGAAATAGAAGTGTTCAGTTCGATCCGATCAGCGGTGCGGCGTGAGCAGGGTGGGGCGCTCCTTGTCGATTTTGGTGCTGTAACAACGAATATGACTATCTTGGAAAAAGGGATTGTGCGGTCGAGTCATAGTTTTGACAGGGGGTTTCAGACAATTACAATCGGACTTGCGGAATCTATGGGAGTTAATTTCGAACGGGCAGAGCTTATGAAACGGGAAGTCGGACTTTCTTCTCGTTTGGAGCATCAGGGTACACGTAAGGTTATTGCTCCACTGCTTGACTATATGCTTATTGAATTGGAGCGGTTTGCCACGGGATATACGCGCAAATATGGCGGGACTATTTCAAAGATATATATAACGGGAGGAGGAGCTTCCATGCCGGGATTGGTTGATCATATCGTAAAGAAATTTGGTGTGGAGGTTATTTTAGGCAATCCCTTTGGTAAAGTTGAATATCCCGCATTTTTTCAGCCGGTGCTGAAAGAAATAGGGCCATCGTTCAGTAATGCGGTAGGACTCGCGTTGCGCGGGTTGCAATAACGATAAAAGATAATATATTTTATGGCGGATCCGACACTTATTTCAAAAATGCCGTCGGTGGGAGAAGCATCCCCACGAAAGCAACGTTCGGTATCGGGCGGTATGGGTGTCTTTACGATGCTTTCGCTGGTGTTTTTCATATTAATGGGTTTGGCATATGGAGGCGTATTTTTATACAAACGCAGTATCGAATCAAATTTAGATGGTCTTACGCGTCAGCTTTCAAATATAGAAGAAGAACTTGATTCCGATATTATCCAGGAGATTGTACGGGTAGATAAGGGTCTTGCCGTTGCGCAGGATCTTCTTGCTCAGCATGTATATTCTTCGCGTCTTTTTGAATTTTTAGAGAATAATACACTCGAAACAGTTCAGTATAATGACTTCACATACTCATTCGGTTCACGCTCCGTTATTCTTGCCGCGGTGGCTGACAGTTATGTGAGTCTTAACGAACAGATACATATTTTCCAGAATCTTCCACTTATACGTTCGGTGGATTTCAGCGGCATTAGTATGCTTGAAGATGATACGGTGGGATTTTCTCTCAATCTTACGTTTAATGATAATATATTCCGTTTTAACGATTCTTTATGATTTTTCGCATCGCATTTATCGTAGTATTTATTGCAGGCGGCATTGGTGTTCTGCAGGCGTTTTTGCGTCCGGAGCTTGATCGGGTAAGCGCTATTCGTAGTGAAACCGTTATCGTTGAGGAGGCTATTGAGAAATCGCGTGAGGTGATTCGTTTGCGAGATGAATTATTAAATCGCTATAACAGTGTTTCATCGGCAGACATTGAACGCATTCGTAATTTTCTTCCGGCTGGTGCCAATATTACGGAATTTCTCATTGATCTGGAAATTCTTATCGAACAGTCGGGTGTTATTTGGGAGAATGTTTCCGTTGATGCAAGTAGTGCGGTGCAGAATACCGCCCGAAATCAGGTATCAACCATCGGAAACGATACAATTACGGGTGGCGTACCGGCTATTCCGGCGGCATCAGCGCCTCCCGATGCTCTTGTAATTGGCGTTACTGTTTCAGGTACCTATGATGAAATTAAGACGTTGTTTGATATTTTGGAACGGAATGTGCGTCTCATTGATGTTACGGATGTGTCCTTCGGTAAGCCGGGCGATGACGGCATATTTACGGTGACCATATCGATGAATACTTATTATCAAACAGACACGATTTTATAACGTATGATTAAAAAGAATCTCGTCTTTATTATTATCGTATTAGCCCTCATCGGAGGAGGGATTGCTTGGTATGTGTCACGACCTAGTCCGGAGGATTTTGGCGGAGTAGTACCGGTAGGTATTTTACCGGGCACACCGAGTGCAAACAGTCAATTTGCGGAGGTACGAAATAAAATTCTTCAAAATATAGCGCTTCTTCAGCGTGTTCGTTTAGACACGACGATTCTCGATGATCCGGCGTTTTTGAGTTTGGAAGATGCGCCTGAGCCGCCTCCTCGGTCGTTACAGATCAAAAGACGTAATCCGTTTTTGCCCATTGGACAGTAAAGATGTATCGAACGTAATTTAAACTCATGGCAAAACGAACAATGCTTGATTTACTCGTTTCTAAGGGCGCGCTTACGAGTGAAAAAGCACATACTATCACGGAGAAAGCGGCAGGGGACGATCAGATTATGGAGGATCTCTTGCAGGAAGCTCATGTATCGGAGAAAGAACTTCTCGAAGCAAAGAGTTCTTTTTTGGGTGTGCCATCCTATGCTCTTGATGGGCAAAAAGTGACGTTGGATGTTTTAAAATATATTCCGCAAGAGTCGGCCGTACATTATCAGTTTGTTCCTCTTACTGTGGAAGATAATGTGCTTGTGGTCGGTATGGTACGTCCTGAAGACATCGAAGCCCGGGAGGCGCTCAAGTTTATATCGGCAAACATGAATATGCCGTTTAAAATAGTTGTTATTACACGATCTGATTTTGCGCTTATTCTTCAGCAGTACAAAGGAATTGGAGGTGAGGTTGGACAGGCTATTGATGAGCTTGAAAGCCAATTTTTAAAGGATCAGGGTGGCGGCGCTATTCCGAAAGAGGAACAGGAAGGACAGCGGGTGCTTGTGGAAGATGCGCCTGTTACAAAGATTGTTGCCGTTATTTTAAAACATGCCACGGAGGGACGTGCTTCGGATATCCATATAGAACCGGAGCGGGAGCAATTGCGGGTGCGGTTCCGACAGGATGGCGTTTTGTACACAAGCTTAATGTTGCCTATAGCGGTGCATGATGCGGTTGTTGCCCGTATTAAAATTCTTACAAATTTACAGCTTGATGAAAAGCGAAAACCGCAGGACGGTAGATTTAGTGCTCATGTAGAAGGGAAGGATATCGATTTTCGTGTTTCCACGTTGCCGGCATATTTCGGTGAGAAGGTTGTTATTCGTATTTTGGATAATTCCACGGGAGTAAAAGAGTTGCCCGATCTCGGTCTTGCAGGACGCAACCTTACATTAATTCAGGAAGGTATTAAGCGTCCGTATGGAATGATTTTAGTAACGGGCCCTACCGGATCGGGAAAATCAACAACGCTTTATGCTATTATGCAAATCCTTAACCAGGAAAAATCAAATATTATTAGCTTGGAGGATCCGATAGAATATAGCATTGAAGGAATTAATCAGTCTCAAGTTCGTCCCGATATTGGATTTACTTTTGCAAACGGCCTTCGGTCAGTTCTTCGACAGGATCCGGACATTATTATGGTGGGAGAAATCCGTGATAAGGAAACGGCACAGCTTGCCATTCATGCCGCTCTTACCGGACACCTTGTATTGTCTACATTACATACAAACTCGGCTACCGGTGTTATTCCCCGGCTCATAGATATGGGAGTTGATCCGTTTCTTATTCCGGCAACGCTTATTCTTGCCGTGGGTCAGCGGCTTGTGCGCACGCTTTGTGCGGATTCCCGTAAAGAAGTGTTAGTGGAAGGGCGTGTAAAAGAGTTTTTAGATAACAATATTGCAAAAATGCCCCCAAGTGTTCGTAAAGGAATCACGATGCCTGAACATATTTATCAAGGAGTTCCTTCCGGTACGTGTCCAAAGGGCACTCGCGGGCGTATTGGTGCATTTGAGGTGCTTTCCATGACGCCGGATCTTGAGCAACTTATTTTAGAAGACCAGCCATCGGAAGCCCGTATTAATGAAGAGGCATTCAAGCAGGGAATGACTACCATGGCCCAAGACGGTGTATTAAAGGTTTTAGAAGGGAAAGTTGGCATGGAAGAATTACAGGGGGTGGTATTATGATGGTGGAAGAATGTCTATACACATATATAGAAAGACTTTATGGTATTATTGGTAGTAATTCTATACAGAGTGGGGTAAAATAAAAACATGAGCGACGAGCAGAAAAAAACAATACTTATTGTGGACGATGATGAGTATTTACTCGAAATGTATGTTCTTAAGTTTAAGGAAGCTGGGTTTGTTGTGGAGACGGCTCAAGATGGAAAGAGCGCTATAGAGGTTGCAAGAGAAAAACAGCCCGCAGTCATTTTGTTGGATGTAGTACTGCCTGCTATGGATGGATTTGAAATATTGCGCAATATTCGTACCGAGAAACTTGTTCCTCATGCCCGCATTATCATGCTTACCAATTTGGGACAGAAGAATGATACAGAAAAAGGAAAAGCACTTGGTGCTGACGGATATATTGTAAAAGCACACTTTACGCCATCAGAAGTGGTAGAAAAAGTAGAAGCCATTCTTAAGAAATAGATTCCTTATGAAATCAATGGATTATCAACATGAACTTGAAGATCTTGTTTTGAACGTGGCGCGGGAGGATGCTTCGGACCTTCACATTACTGTAGGAAGGCATCCGACCCTTCGTATCGCCGGACAGCTGATTCCACTTACGGAAAAGGAAGTTATTACCCCCGAAATAGCGGAAGGCCTTGTTTCCGCTATGCTTACAGCGGAACAAAAGAAGGAATTTATGGTGCTTCGGGAAATGGATTTTTCTTTTTCTTATAAGGATAAACTTCGATTTCGAGGCAATGCATTTTTTCAACGCGGGCATATCGGTATTGCTCTTCGTTTAATAAGTTATCAAATTCGTAAACTTGAGGATTTGAATCTTCCGGCGCTTTTGGTTGATTTTACGCGCCGCGAGCAGGGATTTTTTTTGGTAGTGGGACCGACAGGACATGGTAAGTCTACAACACTCGCCACGCTTGTTGATATGATAAACCATGAGCGCGCCGAACATATTGTTACTATTGAAGATCCTATCGAGTATTTGTTTGTACCTGATCGGTCCATTGTTGATCAACGGGAGGTAAAAACGGATACTGAAAGTTTCGGGAAAGCGCTCCGATCCATGTTTCGTGAAGATATCAACGTTGCCATGATTGGTGAAATGAGAGATGCGGAAACCATTTCAGCGGCTGTTACAGCTGCTGAAACGGGACATCTTATTTTTTCTTCTCTGCATACCAATAGTGCGTCACAGACGATTGATCGTATTATTGATAGTTTTCCGGCGGCGCAACAGCCGCAGACACGTTCACAGTTGGCATCTACGCTTTTGGGTGTATTTTCACAGCGCCTTATTCCACGCGTTTCCGGAGGTCTGATTCCCGCCTACGAGTTTATGATAGGAAATTCGGCTGTCCGAAACTTAATTCGTGAAAATAAAGTGCATGAAATAGATTTGGTGATTGATACCAGTTCCCAGGACGGTATGATTAGCCTTAATCGTTCTCTCATGGATTTATTGCGTGCGGGAGAAATTACTCTTGAATCGGCACTTAATCACTCACTAAATCCGGAAGAACTCTCTTCAATTTCACGAAGATTGTAATAGTATAATGTAAAGATGGTAGTGATGAGCAGTAGATGTATGTGCTGTTTACTTACCTGCTATTATGCGATTTAAATACCAGGCAAAAACGGGAGAGGGAGAATTACGTAGCGGCACTATCGAGGCCGCAAGCGTTGACGTTGCTGTATCTGCTCTTCAGCGGCGCGGACTTTTTATTGTTTCTATTATACCCGAAGATGATTCCGTGCCCTTTTATGCGCGTTCCATTACATTTCTCGAGCGGGTAAAACAGCGTGAAATTGTTATTATTTCGCGCCAGCTCGCAACATTATTTCAGGCAAAAGTTCCGGTTGTTGAATCTTTAAAGATTATTTTTTCCGAAGTGGATAGTCCGCTTCTTAAACGCGAACTCTATGGTCTTTTAGAAGATATTCAAGGAGGAGCGTCCATGTCGCAGTCGATGGCGCGGCACCCCAAAGTTTTCAGTCCTTTCTATATAAATATGGTACGTTCGGGGGAAGAGTCGGGAAAATTAGAGGAAGTATTTACATTCCTTGCCGACTATATGGAACGTAACTATGAACTTACGTCAAAAGCGCGAAATGCTCTTATTTACCCGGCTTTTGTTTTGGTGTCTTTTCTCGGTGTTATGACCCTGATGCTTACTGTCATCATCCCTAATTTAGCGGAAATTTTGCAGGAAACGGGACAAGAGCTACCGATATATACCCGTATTGTTATCGGAGCCAGTGATTTTTTTCAGACATTTGGTATTTTAGTGGCCGTTGGTATTGGTATTTTGGGAGTATTCGGGTGGCGATTTTATCAGACGGATCAGGGGCGTTTATCGGTGCATCGTTTTCAAATATCACTACCTCTTTTCGGGACATTGTATCGTAAATTATATATGTCCCGTATTGCGGATAATTTGCAAACCCTTATATCGGGAGGTATTCCGGTGGTGCGTGCGCTTGAAATTACGGCAGATGTTGTGGGAAGTGAAGTATTTCGTAAGATTATTTTGGAAGCCATCGAATCTGTAAAAGGAGGAAGCTCTATCAGTGCCGCTCTTGCGCGTCACCCGGATATTCCGTCTCTTATGTCGCAAATGATTCGTATTGGGGAAGAAACGGGACGTCTTGACAGTATTTTGGAAAACCTCGCTTCATTTTATCGGAAAGAAGTAAATAGCTTAGTTGACAATTTGGTAAATCTTATTGAGCCTATTATGATACTTCTCTTAGGAGGAGGAGTTGGTATTTTAGTGGCGTCAGTCCTTGTGCCGCTCTATAATATTAGTGCTTCTTTTTAATAATGTTATCCACAGAGCGAGTATATACAAAGATATAAAACAGTTTATTATGAATATATACAAATGCACATCTTACATAAAAGGTCGGCACATAAACGAATGTTGTGCACAACATTTACTTCACTAATTTAAAAACGATTACATGACACATATTTTCAGAAAGCATAACGGGAAAAAAGGATTCACTCTTATTGAACTTCTCGTTGTTATTGCTATCATCGGGATTCTGGCATCCGTTGTTCTTGCAAGTTTGAATACGGCACGTCGTAAGTCGCGTGATGCGCGTCGTCTTGCTGATATTCAGCAATTACAGCTTGCTCTTGAACTTTACTTTGATGCAAATGGTGAATATCCTCCTAATTCGACGCTTTCCGGCGTGTTGGACCCTACCTACATTGCGTCAACCCCAACTGATCCAACAGGAGGAGCATATGTATACAATGCCCTTGATGATGGCCAGACACCGGTAGACTGTTCGTCGAACTGTTTGTTCTACCATCTCGGAGCAGCTCTTGAGGAAACAGCAAACAACGCCCTTGGCAGTGACCGAGATTTATTCGGGATAGCGAGTGATTTTCATGGGCAAAGCGTTGATTGTGGTGGCACAATAGCTCCAGGAACTCCACCAGCAGAGCAGTGTTACGACGTAACTCCGTAAAATGGTCTTGCGTTCAAAAAAACTCCCTACTGTGTAGGGAGTTTTTTTCTTTTTCTTCTGTTTCCCAATAATCGGAAGTCGGACTTCCGACTATTTCCGACTATTCTTCTAACGATATATGTTCTATGTTTTCGATACCATTTTCTGAAATCCAGCGAAACATATCTTGTTTGTATTGTTTTTCCCCATCAAAAAATGCAGTGAGAAACTCTCTTTGGGTAACGGAAGGGAAGTTTTTTTTGCCAATATAATCAAGATAGCTTGACCAACGATATGTTTCCAAGAACAGTGAAGCTTCTTTTGGATTTTTTATGTTGCCATCTCGCCATTCAGGGAAATCTTCATCAAGAGGGTTCATGTGTATGTAATAGGGTAGATGGAGAAAATGGCGTTCTTCTGTAACATGTAAGATCTTATATTTTCCCTGGAAGAGCGGTCCCACGCGCTCATATTTTTGGTTAAAATAATTTGTATATCCGGTGCCAAGTTTACGCATAAACTCTGTTATGCCAAAGTCTTCTTTTTGTCGAACCATAAGATGGTAATGATTTGGCATAAGACAAAAAGCCATAATTTCTACAAGTAAATTTCTTTGCTTCATATTCGGAAGTCCGACTTCCGAATATTTGCCGGCAGGATTAGAATCATTAAATTCAAAAAGATCATGAATAAAACGAACATAGTCAGGATCTTTGGAGAAAGTAACTCTTTTTTCCACACCTCTATTATAAATATGGTATATCTCACCATTTTCCGGAACAGGTCTTTTCATATGGGTTTAGTATATAAAATAACTGATATATTCGGAAGTCGGACTTCCGAATATGAAAGAATTGGTATTATTGCTCTGTATCATGGATATCATATTTATTATCTTTTTCTTTGTATTAGGAACCATCATAGGAAGTTTTCTTAATGTATTAGTTCTTCGATTAAATACGGGAGAAAGCGTTGTCGCATCACGTTCGCGTTGTTTCTCATGCGGACATGCACTTTACGCGGGCGATTTAATTCCTCTTGTGAGTTTTTTTCTTCAGCGAGGGCGATGCCGATATTGTAAGAGTGTGTTTTCATGGCAATACCCTGTGGGAGAATTTTTAACGGGTCTTGTTTTTCTTCTGATTGCGGTAAAATTTGGAGGAGAATATATATCCGCAACGGCGCATTACACATCATCCATTATTTATTATGCACTGATTTTCAGCTTGCTTATTGCTATTTCTCTGTACGATTTTCGACATAAAATTATTCCCAATGAATTTGTTTATCCATTTATTGTTATTTCTTTTTTTGCACCCATAATTAATACTCTTGGACTTACACTTTCAAGTGTACTGCCACATTTTTTATCGGGTCTCGGTGGGTTTCTTTTCTTTGGTTCTTTGTGGTTTTTTTCCGGCGGGCGGTGGATGGGTTTTGGAGATGCAAAATTGGCATTGGGTATGGGATTTCTTTTAGGGCCAACCATGACAACACTTGCAATACTGCTTGCATTTTGGACGGGGACACTTGTTATGGTTCCTCTTCTTTTTTCAAAACGATTTGGTATGAAAGCGGAAATTCCATTCGCACCGTTTCTTATAGCGGGAACATTAATAAGTTGGTTCGGCGGGGAATATATTATATTGTATTTCTTATCTTGAATCGATGATGCGATAATATATTCATCGGTAGCTGTGGATAACATGATACTTTTTTTAAAAAATACACTGTAATATAAAAAGAGGTATGTTGTATAGGTCTTAATTTTCTATTTAGTATTCTTAATAAATTAATTTTTTAAAGCATGACGAGAATATTACGAAATCCTTTAGTGCTCATAAACGCATTGTTGTTTGCGTTTTTTTTGGTGGTACTTATGCAACGCACGCTTGATGTTTCAGGCGCGCCATTATTTGTACAAAATGTATTTGCCGCTGTTGGAAATATTACTGGAGAGGGAAATGTAAATCAGGTGGCGGCGTTTGGTGCCTCATCAAATACTATCGGCAATTCCATAATATATGATAATGGCATTAATGTAGGTATAGGGACAACGAACCCTACTCAAAAGCTTGACGCTGCCGGTTTTGTAAAAGGCCAATCGGGACTTTGTATTGGTAACGATTGTCGCACGTCATGGCCATCTGTACCACCCATACCAACGTTGAGCCTTAGTAATTTTCGAGAGTGTTCAATGAGTGCCGTTGCCGCTTCCGGCGCGTGCTTTGTTAATGGAAATTATGAAAACACCTTTCTTGTACCCGTATCGGTAGGGGATGTAAATGGAGTGGCATATTGTCGCCAGAAAACTGAAAGTGCGGCGCAATATTATAATTCTAAAATGGTATTTATTTATGTGGGTCTGAATGATAACGGTACATATAATACCAGTTCTTACTATACTCAACAAACATGCCCTCGAGGGGGTGGCGCTTGCGGCACGGGACCTCAATGCTAATAATGTATATTTTCTAGCTTTCTGTAAGGTGGGGTTTAGGTTAAAATTGGCAAGTGGTACGTTACTCTACTCTATCGGGGCGCAAAAATAAGCTTGGTTTATTGATAGATATCAAACTACATGAAGGATACAAGTATAAAAACAAACCTAATTATATTTGGTAGTGGGGTCTTGGTACTCGTTTTGTTGGTTTTTGTTGTACCATATGCGCGTAATACTATATTGTACCCACCATCAGATGAATGGGAGAATACAAATCCGTTTAGTAGTTTTCCGGTTCCTGAAAATCAACAGAGTTCTTTTACCGGTAATGTAATATCAGTTCAGTTCGACGAGAATAATGTGGGAGCGCTTACTCTTAATGCAGAGCTTCGAACAATAGCAGGAGAGGGGCTTACAGAAACACAACTTCAAGAAATTATTATTCAAGTAGATGGAAAAACACGCGTGGTATCTTATCAGCTTGATCCGAAGGAGAATTCAGAGCAACAGGTGCCGTTTTTTGGAGGTTTACCTGTGCCTAAGCGCGTAGAAGCATCTCTCCAAGATATTGCCGTTGGTGATAGTGTTGATATTGCAACGGTGTCGCCATTAGAATCTGCTCCTTTTGAAAACCTTACTGCACAAGAAATAATAATTTACTCTTCCGAATAATATGCAATCCATAAAAAAACAACCGTTTCGGGCGGGACACATTTTCCTTACAACAGGTTTTTTGCTCTTATTGCTTATTCTTCTATTTACTGGCAGTAATAGTACGCAAGCCGTGCCGGGACCGGTAAATGGCGATGGAAGTAGTAACTTTATAGCAAAATGGATTGATCCGGCAGGTAATCCTGTTCCTGCTGTTTGTGATGCAGGATGGCATGAAGTGCCGCCGGGAGGAGCCACTAATGCAACGCCGGTTGGCGTATATATTGCGGCAGGAAAAAATACAGAATTCCCTGACAGTATTGGAATGGCTGTGCGAGGGACCGATAATTATTTGTATTATCAAAATTGTTCATTTTCAGGAAGTGCTCCATGTACATGGGCATCTAATTGGACGCAGTTAAGCGGCGCTACCGTCTTAAGTGCGCCCTTTACCTATGTGGGATCAGCTTGGGATATTGTGGTTAAGTCTACGGGCAACCAAGATAAGCATAATATTAACTGGGGTTCCGGTTGGCAGGGTTGGTTTACCGATAATAGTTCGTGGGTATTTGGTACACCAACAGAAACCACTGATGCATATGGAAACGACTGGGAATTTAGGAGAAGTGGCAGTGCTGTTCAATACCGCTGTGGTGATCTTACGCCACTTGAACCTGATCTTGTCACCAATCATCAAGCCATTACTATCAACGGTTCTCGTACTGTAGGAACACCTCTTACATTCACAAGTACGGTAAAGAATCAAGGAGCCGGACCCGCCGGAACCGAATCTCAAGGAAGATTTTGTATAGATAATACAAACTGTCTTAATAGTACTACCGGAAGGGTAGGTGGTGATATCGAATTTGGTCCGTTCACTTCCGGTCTTACTTCATCTCCACGTACTTCAAGCGGCTGGACGCCTACGGTAGCGAAAACATATACGGTTTACTGGTGTGCAGACGTAACGAAAATTATAAGCGAATCAAACGAAAGCAATAACTGTCATTCGCGAACATTTACCGTTGGTGCGCCCGCCTTACCATCGGCACCCGTGGTAACATTTTCTTGTCCTGCGCCGGGAACGACAGGAACGGTTAGCTGGAGCGGTATTTCCGGGGCAACGCATTATGATGTTCGTGTTGATGATCTTGAAAATGGATGGAATCCGGTGTGTTCTTCTCCTCTTGCAGGTGACTATTGTCAGACAGGCGTAACCGGTACGAGTTTTCCATTCACTTCCGTTCCGGGAAATACGTACGATGTATGGGCGCGCGCGGTGAATAATGCCGGTCCGGGACCGGAATCCGCTATTGTTACGGGTACATGTATTGATTCCAGGTTTACTCTTGATACTGCGGGAGGCATTGAAGTATCATTCTCGCCGGCGTTAACATCGGAGTCTACCGAGACAACTATTTCGGTAAACCCGGTTTCTGGATTTACCGCCGCCGTTAGCTTTAGCGTCATAGACATATTGAATGATAGCGGTGTATCTATCGGTGTAAGCGGTATTCCGGGATTTGATCCTTCATTTATACCAACCACGCTCGCACATCCGTATACGGGAGGGACGATGTTTTCTGTTAAGGTGAGTGTAACGGCCGCTGATCCCAATAATGACCAACTCTTCACCGTCGTGGTACGAGGATCGGGAGGTGGAAAAACAGCAATCGTAAATGTCCCTCTTACGTTAAAAGCAAGTAATCCCGGATTTGAAGAACAATAGTATTACCTCTTTTGTATGTATAAAAACGCTCTCCGGAAAGGGGAGCGTTTCTTTTTGTGGATAAGTATGTTGTTGGGATATTGCGGAGTGTATATACTTTACATATGCGGGAAGAAAATCATTTATCAAAAAACACCCTTGTGATTATCGGTATCATACTGATTGTCGGTTTGTTTTTGTACATAGATAAATACAGGGTAACACATGACGGTTCTAATGATACTGTTCAAAATAACGTAGATACGGGCGGTACAGCAATTAAAGAATCGCCCTATCGGGTAGTTCAATCGCCGGGAGAAATAATTATAGAGCAAGGAAGTATTGAAGATAAAGTTGTGCGCATATCGGTTAGTCCGGACGAAGGGTTTTCGGGTACGCTCATGTTTTCGATAGAAGACATACTAACTGAAGCAGGCGAGAGTTTACTGGCGGACCGTTATTTGCCGGTATATTTTCCTGTCCCGGATCTTGTAATAACAAACAATGAGACACAAGAAGTACTGCTTATTCTAGCACCGACATTTAACATTCCTAAAGGCGATCTTATCGTTGTTTATGAAATAACAAGTGCGTCTTCTCATTATCAGGGAACAGATTTATTTATTGTACCGGTAACCGTAAATTAATATGCGTATAAAGAAGGATATTATTGTTTTTGTCAGCACTTTTGCGTTAGCCCTCTTTCTTTCATACACACAAAGTGTTCTTTCCGTTTCAGCAGGAGTAAAATGCGGCGGCGGGGCTGATCAGTGTGATATTGGAGGGTGTTTTGCCGGTACCGGCTGCGTCTCAAGCGCAGAGTGTAATGTAAGCAATGGATGTAGTTCATGTGCTTGTTGGGCATCTTGTTCTGCAAGTATGGGGTCATCATCTGCCAGTTTAAGTACAACAGGTGATGCCACTTCTTTCTCTCCTTGGTCGTGTAGCGGGGACTTTTCTGCTTCCGGCTCTGCTCAATATAGTGTTACGGTAAACATACCTTCTGCGGATATTCCCGGTACTTCATGCAATATTTCTGCAGAAGGGCTTTACAATAGCGTTAGTTGTACCACTACTGGTGGCGGTGGCGGTGGCGGTGGTGGCGGTGGTGGCGGACCACCGCCACCAGCACCTTTTGACGCTTTCGGGAGTACTGCTTGTCCGGGGCCGGATAACACTATAACATGGGAAGAATCTGCCGGTGCAGTTAGATATTATATAAATCGGAGTACGTATGATAGTGGTTGGGTTTATATACCCGGTTCTTTGGTTTCACTTGGCTTCGTTACATCGCTTAGTTACGTTGATTCAGCCGTAGTGGAAGGAGTTAATTATGGGTACGAGATTGCCGCTTGGAACTCGTCTAACCTTGTGTATGCAAATAATGAAGTTTTGCTTACAACCGCAACATGTACGCCGGTGGTTTGCAGTCCTTCATCACAATCAGTAAATACGGGACAGCCGGCAAGCTTAACCGCAAGCGGAGGATCGGGTAGTTATGGTTGGAGCGCGCCTAATGGCAATCCTTCCTCCGGCGGCGGCACGTCGTTTAATACAACATATGTAAATGCCGGCACAAAAACAGTAACGCTTACCGGAGGTGGTTTTGCTGACTCATGTATGGTTACCGTGGCAGGAACTCCTGCCGTGTGTGATGCTTCTTGGAACGAAGTTCCGCCCGGCGGCGGCACACTGTCTCAACCGGTAGGAGTATATATTCCAACAGGAACGGACAGTCAGTATGCAGACAATGTTGGCGTTGCCATACGTGGCACAAACGAAAGCATTTATTATCAAACTTGCGCATTTAGCGGGTCGTCTGGATGTTTATGGTCAAGCGCATGGACGGAACTTCCTGGAATTACCCATCAAGCACCGTATACATATGTAGGATTAGCATGGGATATAATGGTGTTAGGAGACAATAACATTGATAAGTATAAAAACACTAACTGGGGATCCGGTTGGGGTTGGACAGGTTGGGGAGTAGACAATAGCACGCCGACAGCGTTCGGTACACCAACAGAAACCACTGATGCATATGGAAACGATTGGGAATTTAGGAGAAGTGGCAGTGTTGTTCAATACCGCTGTGGTGATCTTACGCCACTCGAACCCGACCTTGTCACCAATCATCAAACCATTACTATCAACGGTTCTCGTACTGTAGGAACACCTCTTACATTCACAAGTACGGTAAAGAATCAAGGAGCCGGACCCGCCGGAACCGAATCTCAAGGAAGATTTTGTATAGATAATACAAACTGTCTTAATAGTACTACCGGAAGGGTAGGTGGTGATATCGAATTTGGTCCGTTCACTTCCGGTCTTACTTCATCTCCACGTACTTCAAGCGGCTGGACGCCTACGGTAGCGAAAACATATACGGTTTACTGGTGTGCAGACGTAACGAAAATTATAAGCGAATCAAACGAAAGTAATAACTGTCATTCCCGGACGTTTATCGTGGGTGCGGCTCCGGTAATTGGTCAGTGCGGATCGGCGAATGGCGGCACCTTCTCTTCCGTGCCAACTACAAATCTCTGTGATTCGGGGACGCCCGATCCAAATCCGCCGACATATACCGGTTCCGGATGGACGTGGGTATGTCGGGGAGCCGGTGGCGGAGCGGACTCCGGAACATGCAGTGCTTCAGAAACGACAGCTTCCTTAGGCTTTAGCCTGGGCGCGACAAGTGGCATTGAAGTATCATTCTCGCCGGCGTTAACATCGGAGTCTACCGAGACAACTATTTCGGTAAACCCGGTTTCTGGATTTACCGCCGCCGTTAGCTTTAGCGTCATAGACATATTGAATGATAGCGGTGTATCTATCGGTGTAAGCGGTATTCCGGGATTTGATCCTTCATTTATACCAACCACGCTCGCACATCCGTATACGGGAGGGACGATGTTTTCTGTTAAGGTGAGTGTAACGGCCGCTGATCCCAATAATGACCAACTCTTCACCGTCGTGGTACGAGGATCGGGAGGTGGAAAAACAGCAATCGTAAATGTCCCTCTTACGTTAAAAGCAAGTAATCCCGGATTTGAAGAACAATAAATTCTTATGAGAGTGCCAACAAACAGAATACCCCTTAAAGGCGGTATTTTGTTTGTGGGACGGGTAATATACTGTATACTTAATGGCATAGCATGAATTACTTGAAACATTCTTCACGTGGATTTACTCTTACAGAACTTCTTGTCGCCATTAGTATTATGGTTATTTTAACAACCGTTACTCTTGCCAACTACCCACGTTTTGGTCGTACACTTGCTATTGAGCGTGATGCACAGTTGGTGGCACTTGCGTTAAGAGATGCCGGTGCGCGCGCCGCCGGTACACGCATTAGCGCTTCGGGAGAATTTCAGAGTTTATTCGGGGTATATTTTGACACAACTCCGGGAAATAATAATAAATACATTATTTTTTCCGATATAAACGGAGATCAATTTTATACGCCGGGAATAGGAGAAGAGCTTGAATTCGTATTTCTTTCGCGAGGGGTAAAAGTTGATGAAATTTGCCGGTTGGTGAAGGCTACGCCACCGCCACCGGAAGACTGCGCTATCGGTTCTCTTAGTATCACATTCGAACGTCCGGCACCAACCATTCGCGTGTTAGGTGTGGGAACGAGCGGCGGGCCTCCGGTAAATTTTGGTTCGGGAGATTTTGAAATTCGTCTCGGAGTGGACGGCGATACGTTTCGGCGGGAAGTGATCATATGGACAACGGGAGCTATATCAATTGAAGAATTATAATGATGTCGAGTAAAAACAAAAGCGGATTTTCTATTATAGAAACAATTGTCGCAATTGCTCTTTTAATGCTTGTTCTTACCGGTGCAACATCTCTGGTTAACCTTAGTTTACGCACGATAACTACATTCAGAGACGAGCTTACGGCTACTATGCTTGCACAAGAGGGAGCCGAGTACATACGCTGGAAGCGAGATTCCAACCGTATTGCGTCTTCAAATCCGAATAACTGGATGGATAATATATTGGTGAAGGGAAGTGCTCCCTGTAATGGCTCGGCGTGCATAGCACAGTTAAGCACGGCAACGGGTAACGTGACATTCAGCAAGTGTACCGGCGGACCATGCCCACCGCTCCGTTTTAATTCAACGACGGGAATTTTCAGTTATGAAATGTCCGGCACAATGGTTACACCGTTTATTCGCACTATTGAAGTTACCGAAATCACAACACATAAAGAAGTTCGCGTGCGTTCTACCGTAACGTGGCCGCGTCGTTTTGGTGTGGGGGTAAAATCGGTGGTAGTGGAAGAAATTTTGCTTAATTGGCAATAGTAATGTGATAAATATATGCATAGCGTAAGACATGAGAAGTATACTATGAAAAATCTCATAGGTAACATATATCATTATAATCGCTCCGGAGGGTTTTCTCTGCTTGAGATGATTGTTGCGGTGGGCATTTTTTCCGTTGTGGCTTTAATCTCCACGAGTGTAATTCTTTCCTTAAATACGGTTCAGAAAAAGGTTCTTAATGTCCAAAATACGCACGATAATATTCGTTTTGCTCTTGAATCGATGGCGCGTGATATACGTACGGGGGAAAATTATATTGGAGGATGCGATTGGCCCGCCGGGTGTAATATGTTTTCATTTCAAAGATCTACTTCGGGAGAATTGGTAACATATCGTCTTAATGGCGGCGTTATTGAAAGGCAGGAGAGTACAGGACCATGGTTTCCCATTACCGATCCACAGCGTACCATTACGCGTCTTCGATTTTATACAACGGGAATCGGTGCTTTTGTAGAGCAGGAAAAAATAACAATTGTAATAGAGGTAGAAAGCGGTATTCCAACCCGGCAGGCGGAGTATGCCAGCTTGCAATTGCAAACGACCGTTACAAAACGAAGCATATTCCCATCCCTTTAATTACTTAATTGTATGAGAAAAAATCATAAAAAAGGCATTGCCCTTCTTCTGGCCGTTCTTATTGGCAGTATTGCAATTGCTATTTCGGTGGGAGTATTCAATGTTTTTTTCCGAGAAATTCGTATCACCCGGGGGCTTACGCCGTCACTTGAAGCGTTTTACGCGTCCGACGCAGGCGGAGAATGTGCGCTTTATTGGCAAATTAAGGAAAATGCGTTTCCGTTTTCCGGTGCAACAAGTCCGATACAATGCAATGGAGAGAATATAACCGTCACCGGATCATCAGGGGATTATTCTTTTAGTTTTGATTTTTCGGTAGGGTCAAATCAACGGTGCGCTCAAGTGCGGGTACGCACAAATGGGGGAGAGACATGTACGCGCATTGATTCATACGGCACAAACAGAGCATGCGGAGTAACCGGACAGCCGGGTATGGTGGAACGCGGACTTGTTATTACCGATCCGGTCGGATGCTCTTTGTAATCCATGACTATGACGGAAAAAGAGGCGCAAGAACGAATTAAAAAACTTCGCACGGTGATCAATCATCACCGTTATTTGTATCATGTGCGGGATACGCAGGAAATTTCAGACGCAGCACTTGATTCATTAAAGCATGAATTACATCAGCTGGAAGATATGTTTCCGGCACTCATAACACCCGATTCTCCCACCCAGCGTGTAGGAGGGGAACCGCTTTCCAAATTTGAAAAAGTAACACATGCCGTCCGTATGCTTTCTTTGGAGGATGTATTTACGGAGCAGGAGTTTGTGGAATGGACGAATCGTATGGATCGTTTTCTTAAAAAAGAACGATCCGTATTTCCGTTGTTTGGTGAGGTAAAATTTGACGGCATTGCGGTTAGTCTGGTGTATAAAGACGGCATATTCATCCAAGGGTCAACTCGTGGAGATGGCAGTGTGGGAGAAAACATAACACAGAATTTAAAAACAGTGGAATCCATCCCGCTCAAACTGGAAACGCATACTGCCTCTCAATTGCGTCCCGATATCGCGCGGCATATAACAAAAGGGGAAGTGGAGATTCGTGGGGAAGTTGTTATTACAAAAAAAACATTCAAGGCTATTAATATACAACAGGAAAAAAAGGGAGAAAAACCCTATGCAAATCCACGCAACCTTGCGGCAGGATCTTTACGCCAACTTGATCCGCGCATAACAAAAGATCGTAATTTGGTATTTTTGGGATATGATGTTGTCACCGATATGGGGCAAAAAACACATGAAGAAAGTCATGCTATTCTTTCTTCATTGGGATTTCGTTCGGACGCGCTTGCGCGTGTGCTTCCCGAGGCGGCGGATGTATTTTTGTTTTGGAGAGATGTGGAAAAGAAACGGGAAAAGTTGCCGTATCACATTGATGGTCTTGTGATTAGTGTAAACGATATAAAACAATTTCATGCACTTGGCGTTGTCGGAAAAACACCGCGGGGAGCGTTGGCGTTTAAGTTTGCGCCGGAAGAGGCAACTACGCATGTTTTGGATATTCAAGTGCAGGTGGGGCGAACGGGAGTACTCACTCCGGTAGCGCATTTGGAGCCGGTAGCTATTGGCGGCGTTACGGTAAGTCGTGCCACGCTTCATAACATGGATGAAGTTCACCGGCTGGGGGTGCGTGTGGGAGATACGGTAATCGTGGGGCGTGCCGGTGATGTTATTCCGGATATACGTTCCGTTCTCACGGATTTGCGCACAGGAAGTGAAAAGCGGTTTCATATGCCGGATACATGTCCTATGTGCGGCGGTCCAATAGAGAAAAAGGAAGGAGAGGTTGCTTATCGGTGCACAAATAAAAAATGTTCTGCTCTTATACGGGAAGGGCTTTACCACATGGTTTCCAAGAAAGGGTTTGATATTGATGGGTTGGGGCCGAAAATTATTGACGCTCTCCTCGATCAAAGTCTGATACAAGATGCCGCCGATGTATTTGACCTCACGGAAGGAGATTTGGTACCACTGGAGCGGTTTGGAGAAAAATCGGCAAAAAATCTTATCGAGTCTATCGCGCACGCGAAGCGACTGCCGGTGGCACGGTTTTTATATGCATTGGGTATTTTTCATATTGGAGAAGAAATGGCAATAACGCTTGCACGGAAGTTTTTTGGTACCGCTTCAGCGAAGGGCCGATCCTTTTCGGTGGAAGAGTGCAGAAAACGACTTGCGGCACTTTCCGTGGAAGATCTTGAGCATGTGGATGGTATTGGTGCCAAGGTTGCTGAAAGTATATATGCATGGTTTCATGATACGCATAATATCGCATTGTTGGGAAAGCTTGATACGGCGGGAATACGGCTTGACCCTCCGCATGCTCCGCGGGTGACGCAAATATTGGCGGGAAAACGAATTGTTGTCACGGGAGAATTAGAGGGTATGAGTAGAGATGAAGTGCGTGACGTTATCCGTGCATATGGAGGAGATCCCTCGGAATCGGTATCTAAAAAGACGGATTATGTGGTAGTTGGCAAAAATCCCGGATCCAAGTATAGTAAAGCCCAGCAGTTAGGTATATCCGTATTGGACGAAAAGGCGTTTCGGGACCTCTTGCAATTATAGATATAAAGAACACACACATATATATGAAAAATATTCATCATATCAGCGAACTTGCACGCATTGATCTTACCGAAACGGAAGAAAAACGTATTGGAGCGGATTTGGAGCACATACTTGCTTATGTGGATAAATTAAAAAATGCGGAAACGGGCGGCGGTGACGAGCTTATATACGGGGGAAGTGCGGTAAATGTATTTCGTGAAGATGAGGAGGGAAGCGAAATCGAGGGAAGAGAAAAGGAACTTATTATTGAAGCTCCCGATCATGACGGTACGTTTATTAAGGTAAAATCGGTACTGAAGAAATAAACAAAAACAGAGAGTATATGAATACGATTTCAGAAATACAAAAACGCATAAAAAGAGGCGATTCGTCTGCCCGCACGGAAGGGGAGAATGTTATTCGTGCCATTAAGAATAAAGATGCGGATATTCATGCATATCTCTCGTTTGATGAAGAGCGTATATTGCAGGATGCGGATATGCTTGATGCGCGTATAAAGGCGGGAGAAATATTTCCATTAGCGGGGGTTCCTATTGCCGTTAAGGATAATATCCTTATGAATGGCGTAAAGGGAGCGGCGGCGTCTAAGATGCTGGAGTCGTATAGGGCGCCATATGACGCTACCGTAATCCGCAAACTAAAAGCCGCTGGTGCCATTATGGCGGGACGTACGAATATGGATGAGTTTGCTATGGGGTCATCCACCGAAAATTCCGCTTTCGGCGCCACAAAAAATCCGCACGATACGGCACGGGTGCCCGGAGGATCATCGGGCGGATCAGCGGCCGCTGTTGCCGCCGGCACGGCAGTTGCCGCATTAGGATCAGACACGGGCGGGTCCATCCGTCAGCCGGCGGCGTTTTGCGGTGTGGTGGGATTAAAACCTACATATGGGCGCGTTTCCCGTCATGGGCTTATTGCCATGGCTTCGTCTTTGGATCAAATAGGTCCGCTTACCCAGACAGTGGAGGATGCTAAAATAATTTTTGACCTTATAAAAGGTGTAGATACATTTGATTCCACTACGGTGGAATTAACCGAGATAGAAGGGCAAGAAGTACGCAAAAATGAAAAGATGCATATAGGTGTACCGAGGGAATATTTTGGCGATGGACTCAATGCCGAGGTGAGAGAATCCGTTATGACGGCGCTTCATGCTCTGGAAGCGGCAGGACATACGCTTCATGATATAAGCTTGCCGTATACCGATTATGCGCTTGCGTGTTATTACGTTATTATGCCGGCGGAAGTTTCCGCCAATCTGGCGCGTTTTGACGGTATTCGCTATGGACTCTCTAAAGATGCTGATGTACTTATTGATGTATATAAAAAGACACGCGGCGCCGGATTCGGAGAGGAAGTACGCCGCCGTATTATGCTCGGGACATATGTACTTTCCGCCGGGTATTATGATGCATATTACACAAAAGCCGGAAAAGTGCGCGCGCGCATAAAACATGATTTTGAGCGTGCGTTTGGGGAAGTAGATGTTATCGTATCTCCCACAACGCCAACGCCGGCATTTAATATAGGCGAAAAAATAAAAGATCCGCTTTCCATGTATCTGGAAGATGCTTATACGGTACCGGCAAACATAGCCGGTATTCCGGCGCTTTCCGTCCCATGCGGCAAAACATCTACCGGTCTTCCTATTGGTATTCAGTTTATGGCGCGTTGGTTTGATGAAGATGCATTGTTCGACATAGGAAAAGAATGGGAGCATTTACGCACATAATAAAAACCGCCGACTTATATCCGGCGGTTTTTTTCTGCGCGGGCGACCGGGCTCGAACCGGCAACCTCTCGCGTGACAGGCGAGTGCTCTAACCGATTGAGCTACGCCCGCAGTTTATGTTTATATAGTGTACGCATTTTTTCTCTAATTATCAAGGTTTACTTCATTTTTGCCAAAGGCGTAACCATTATTATCCGCACAAGATATTATGCGGAAGACGTATCATCAGACGCATCGGTGCTAAAAAGGGAATCTTTCGGTATATGTTCTATGTGGGCAATTGCCTGCGGGAGCCGCAAGAAATCTTTTCGTAGATCTTCTTTAATGGCGGAAGACCGTAATGCCGCCGCCGGATGATAAAGCGGATACACGACATATGGTTTCGCCCGCATGAGTTTTCCGTGTGTTTTTGATATTTTTGCGTCCGGCAGAAAATAATTCATCGAAAACCGCCCGAGCGTGGCTATTATTTTTGGCTGTAAAATATCTATTTGGTTTTGCAGATAGGGCTTGTAGGCATCTATTTCTTCCGGCAGGGGATCACGATTCTGCGGCGGTCGGCGTTTTACAATATTAGTAATATACACCGACTCCCGCGGCCAATCCAATTCTTTTAACAGCTCATCTAACAGTTGTCCGGCGCGTCCCACAAAAGGGCGTCCTTGTTTGTCTTCATGGAAGCCGGGAGCCTCTCCGATAAATAAAATGGATGCATTCGGACTTCCTTCACCAAAAACAAGTGTTGCCGTATTGGCAAGAGGAAGGGACGTATGTACTTCCATTTCTTCTTTGAGCTTTTGGAGCTCTTTTTCTTTGGTCATAGAATTGTGACAATGCTCATATATAGCTGCGCCTTATATGTGTGGCGTAGCTGTCGCATTGCACAAAAATATACAGTGTATATTTTTGTGTGCCGATGGCAGGATTTGAACCTGCGACCTAACGCTTATGATGCGCCCGCTCTAACCACTGAGCTACACCGGCATTTTATTTTTCATGGCTTCAATAAGTGCAAGAATTTTATATTTTAAACGGGAACCTTGTGATACTCCTAACGCTAACACTCCATAATATGAGTCATGATTTTCATAGATTTTCTTAGGACGTTCTTTGAGTAAAATTGGCTTGTAGAATTGTTCTTCCGGTAATTCTAATAAATCTGACCAAAATGTGAGAACTTCTTTTATGCGTGGACCATGTATGGCGTTAATAAAGATCCGTGGCATAAATTCTTCTTTTTTAACATCCATGCATACTTGAAACCACTCAAACATAAAGGAGATCATGTGAGGATCTGAATTGGAAAAAGATAGTTTTGATTTTTTACTTCCTTCACCCCAATAAAGACAAAGCCCCGCTATTAAAAACTCATTTTTTGATAACTGCTGTATCTCCTTTTTAGCACTTTCCGTAAAATAATCAATAACATCCTGTTTTTTCTTTCGATTTGTTTCAGCACCACGCATTCTTCCCAAGTGACCTGCTTGTATCATATTTTTCTTTAAAGCGGATGCTTGTCTTGAGGTAAGATTAATATTTCTGCACCAAACACTGGCAGAACTTTTAGAAACATTAAGTAGATTAGCAATTTCTTTTATGCTTTTTCCTCTACGTCGCAATTGTAGGGCGCGTAACTTTTCTCTAGACTTTGCCATATGCTATATATAGTATATTATTAAGGTTCGATAATCAATTGACACATTATTGCTCGATTTTTCTATATTCTGTAAAAAAATACTAGTATTCTTGCGCAAAACTAAAATTTAGGGTATAGTTTCAATTATGATTGTGATTCATTATGGATTGCAAAAAAGAAATAATAATCGCGGGATGGAGGAGTGGATACAACCTCTGGAGGAGGTTGTATCGGAAGGCTCAATGAGCCGTATCCTAAAAGTTCCGCAGTGGATAATATAAAGTACGAAAATACATCGCGGGATGGAGGAGTAGTACCTCGGAAGGCTCATAACCTTCAGGCGCGGGTGCAATTCCCGCTCCCGCAACAAAAAAGGGGCACAATTATCTTGGAGTGATAGAAGGTGTGGATAGCGTTCTCATGTGCTTGTTTCTGTTGAGGAGGACTTATTAAGAGAGGGAATTAACCCTATTTCTCCTTATATTTCTTATTATGGTAATATAAAAACATATTAGTAGTAATTTAGAACAATGAAACAACTTGATCCAAAAGCGGTGTGGTTACTCTTTATAAGTGGTCTACTACGCTTTTTCGCGATAACACTGTTTTTAACATTCTTTTTTGGAAGTATTCTTATTGATGCATTTAAGGTAGACACTGCATGGATAACAAGTAGCTATTTTCTCATTTCTTTTGCCGTTTTGATACTATTTTTGGTAGTCGTATGGATATGGGCTCGTTTAAGTTACCATTTTTATCGGTACGAGTTTACAGAAGAAGGATTTCGAAAAGAATTCGGTATCGTATGGAAAAAATATGTAACTATTCCTTATGACAGAATCCAAAATGTTGACATTTATCGAGGCATTGTTGCAAGGGCATTAGGACTCTCTGATTTACACATACAAACTGCCGGTGCTAGTGCACAATACTCGCGCTATGGCGCATTAGGCCTTAGTGCTGAGGGAAGATTGCCTGGACTGTCAAAAGAAGTTGCTGAGCAGGTTCGAGATGAACTTATTCATCGCGCGCGTGGATCTAAAAGTCAAGGATTATAGCATTTAGATAATAACCTCAATGTTGTTTTATGCTATTACAGCAATCCCTTGTTGATAACCCACCAGACAAAAAGCATATTCATGGTGTATGGTTAATCCATTATACTAACATATTTCATATACATCGCTTTTCATCATATACGCATGTAGCGAAAAAAGGTACCTGATACTGTATCTTCCGATTTAATTTTGAATCAACTGTTCGAGATCCTTGGCGATCGAAAAAGCGTCCCTGACCCCGTTACCATATTCCGTTCAAGAGGGAGACCTAAAAAAGGTACCTGACACCTATTCCACCTATTCCTCTATTCCTGACACCTATTCCTTAGTTTTTCAGCAACATCTTTCGCTCTTTCCTTGGCAACATTCACCGTATACATTGTCCATTGTTTAACCCATGGCGTTTTATGCCCTTCGGTAACAAATTCAATTTTTGTATTCACAATTTCAACATCCTTAAGAACATCTTTGTCCTCTAAACTTTCTTCAATTATTATTCCTTCGTAATTCATAATATTGATTCATTTCTTGTATCTTAAAAAAACTTTGTAAGAATACATCAACTTCCTTCTTTGCTTGCAGAATAACTACAGTTTTATCGGGATTCGAGGTTTTGAGGTTCTTTAATTTTTGCAAGATATCTTTTCTCGCTACCTGGGGGTATCTCCATAGCACCCACCGCACCAAATCCCAACTAATCCTCTCCTCACATCCGGAAATATCGTCCTCACGATTTTTAGTAAGTCTCCGTTTTATTATCCGATAAAAGCATGTAAAACGAGAGGGGTCCAAGAAAATAATTGTATTCGCTATCGGTAAGCGCAAATGAAGCGTTGAGCGATAATTACCATCCATAATGAAACTGACTTTCTTAAGCAAATCCTGAATAGTACGTTCCCATTGGTCACTCTCGGGCTTTATCCAGTTCGGTTTCCAATAATACTGGTCCAGATGAATCAACTCAATACCTAACTTGTCGTGAAGCCGTTTTGCTAGTACTGACTTTCCAGCACCAGGTGAGCCAATTATTAGAATCTTTTTGTTCATATACAAAGCAAAAACATTGAGCCTGTCGAAGTGCTACCACCGTTGGACGGGTTTAGAACTTTGAACTGGAGGGAGATTGAAAAAGATTTATATATTATAAAAAGAAATGGCCACCATATGCTACTAGATATTATTGTATGGCGGCCAAATACTCGTTGAACCTGATTTCTTCCTCAGGACTTAGACTTAGGTCAGGTGGTGTTTTAAGGTAATCACAAGTCAGCTTTAAGCTTGCGAGTTGATATAGATTTCCATCAGCGTGGTATTTATCCACAACTTCTTGTATGAGCACCGCATCTGTATCGGTAACTTTAGTGTCTCCGTAGTAGTACTTCAGAAGCAAATGCCATCTCGCAATTTCATATCCTTGATAAGTCGGTAACAAACCGCTTCCATCCCTGCAGTCGTTGAGCGAGTTGGGAAGAGTTGATTTTTCTTTAGGATATAGGTTCTCATCCACTCCCATATTCTGCAGAACCATAACTAGGCGGGCAGTTACATACAAATTACTCTCAGCTCGTGCCTGAGTCAGTTTTTGAGTTAGCTCGCAAATTTCATCCATTACAAAAGACCTCCATTCAGACTGAGTAGACTATACAATATTATTTAACATTTGTCTGCTCGCCCTACTCAGGGACTTTCGAACTTTAGATTGGGCAGAGGAGTATAAATATCCAACCGTCATTCTTTCCCAAATAAAGCAGTTGCTAGCCAAGCATCAGGAGCGATAACGGAATAACAAATAACGGGCAGAAAAAAAGATATTGAACCACAATTTAACTTTTTAAAGTACCTAGCACCTATTTTATTTTGCTGGTGATTGACCCCAAAAGCTATCCACACTGTGAACAGTGTCAGAACTGGAATTAAACGACAGGGTGAAAATATTTGTAGCCTAGCCTATCATAATAAGTACACCAAAAAGCATCTAATACCTATTTCACAACCGTAAATGACTCAACAATATCACTAGCTTCATCATAAAAAGATGACCTTATTGGAGAAATGGAAAATAGGTGTCAAAATAGGTGTCAGAAATAGGTGTCAGGTACCTTTTCTCCCACATCTTCACATGATATATTTGATGTATGGGACGAGCTCCACGAGTAGATATAGCCGATATCATTTATCATGTAATAAACCGTTCTAATAGCAGAACTGAGTTGTTTAATACGAAAGGAGACTATAGAGGTATTGAGAATATCTTAGATCAGGCACATAACAAATTTAAAGTAAAGATATACGCATATTGTATTATGCCTAACCACTGGCATCTGGTTGTATCACCAGAGGAGGATGGAGAAATGTCCCGATTTATGCAGTGGCTCACACTTACTCATACACAACGATACCACGTGTTTCATAAGACCATAGGATTCGGTCATCTTTATCAGGGAAGATACAAATCCTTCCCCGTACAAACAAATGAGTATTTTTCACAGCTTGTACGATACGTAGAAAGAAATCCGGTACGCGCAAACCTAGTTAGGAAAGCAGAAAACTGGCAATGGTCTAGTCTTTGGAGAAGGGAGTATGGAAGTGATCAACAGAAAAAACTCCTCACCAAATGGCCTATCGGAATACCGGACGATTATCTCTCTTATGTAAACACTAAAGAGAAAAGCATAGATTTAGAAGAGATGCGTGATTGTGTAAATAGAGGAAGGCCTTATGGTAGTTCTCAATGGACAAAACAAATAATTGATATATTTGATCTTGGATTAACAACTCGTTCAAGAGGGAGACCTAAAAAAGGTACCTGACACCTATTCCAGATAAATACGGCATTCTTTAGCCCGAACCACATTATTACCCGAAGCATTGTAGTATTTGAAACAGATGATGTCATCACAAGCGGGGCTACCATTGCCTCTTCCACTTTGCAGTTGACAGCGCGTTTGCTGGGTGACCCTACAGGGGATCAGGAATGTGTATTGGATGAAGCGGGTGCATTAGTGGATGGCACGGATAGCTCACTAGCGGCAGGGGATTATGATGCTATTCAAACTACCGAGATTGCGTCTAACCGGCTCGATATTACCGATATATCTGTTGGGGAGAGAACAGGGGATACGCGCTTTACATTAAACGGAACAGGACTCTTATGGATTAAAGACGCTGGAGACGCGGAACCAACTCGTATGTTCCTTCGCATAAGTGGGGACTTTGACAACACTGATCCCGGGTTAGGCAATGGTCAGACCGCGCGTTGTCGCATGGATTCCGCCGAAGCAGGGGGTGGCAACGAGCCGGTGCTGACGGTTACGTGGAATGTAGGCAACCAAGCCCCCACCGCGCCCACATCACTCCAAACGGAGTCGCAAACAAACCCAACTGACATAACAGATCCCACACCCGAATTTTCCGCCATCTACAATGATCCCGATAGCGGCGATCTCGCCCCGTGGTATCGTATTCAAGTATCAAGCTCGTCCATTGGAGACTGGGCCATACTCGACTGGGATTCGGGAACCACCACCATGGCAACCACCACGGAAGGCAACCGCAGTCCCGAGCTTTCCTATGGCGGCTCCGCGCTAGCGTCTTCTACCATCTACTACTGGCGCATCAGGTTCTCCGACGATGATGGGAAAGAGGGTGCCTGGAGTACGGCAACATCTACCTTCTCTCTTGCTGCCGCAGGTGTACCAGGAGTTGCTACAACCACCGGAGGCATACAAAACTTTGTGTATACGTACGATAATGTGGGGAATATCACAAAGATAGTGGACACCTCGGAGACGGATACAGAAAAGACAATACAATATGTGTACGATGATCTCTACCGCCTTACGTCTGCCTCAACGACGCTCGCAACCACCACCCAAAGCGACTATGTGCGGACGTATGCGTATAGCAGTATTGGGAACATCACCAGCAAGAGTGATGTAGGATCTTACACCTACGGCGAAACAGGGTACGCAAACCCGCATGCGGCGACGGATATTAATGGTGCGACCCAAACGTACTCAAACTCCGGAAATCTTCTCTCAAACGGCACCTGGAACTTCCGGTGGGATTATGTCGGAAGGATGAAGAAGGCTTCCTCAACAAGTGCGACAGCAAGCTACGGCTATGATCACACCGGGCAAAGGGTATTTCTTGCGGAAAACGATCTCGCTACTACCACCTACGCCAATAGCCTCTATTCCATTTCTAGCGCAACCACAACCAAGCATATTTTTGCCAACGGGCAGTTAGTGGCTACGATTGAGGTGGTAGGGACGGCGACGACAACGAATTATGTCCATACGGACCATCTGTCTGGTTCGAGTGTGATTACTGATGATAACGGGGACGTGGTGCAGGTTCTTGACTATTACCCATTTGGAGCACTACGAGTAGACAACCAAGACACAAACTTCAATGAAAAGCGGAAGTTTACGGGGTATGAGTATGATGATTCTACGGGGCTAAATTATGCAGGGGCGAGGTATCAGAATCCTGCGAAAGGAAGATTCACTTCACAAGACCCTGCGAGCAGAGATGTTCCAGAAAGTTTCTTAGCTGATCCACAACAATTAAATATGTATGCGTATGGGAGAAATAATCCTGTTAATCTTGTTGATCCTACTGGAGAGTATATCCTCTTCCCTAAGTTTCGAGCAGGTTTGGATATAAGATTCAATCGTGAAAATATTAAAAATGCAGCTAGTAGATATCCCGATGTACGCGCAGACATTCTTGCGGCAAATATTTATGAAGAGAGACGAGGGGCATTAAACGTTAATTTCATAGATACATATACCGATGTTTATGGTGGATTGCTCGGTATTGATACATCTATAGGATTGGGACAGATAAGAATATCAACAGCACAAAATGCCGCAAATGCAGGGTACTTCGATGTAGATCAATTGTATGATGACACTTTCAGTTTTGGAGGCAACATGCCGCAAAGATTAAAGATGATTCATCTTCTTAATAACAATGAGACAAACGCTATAATTGGGGCAGCGTTCTTGCAACAGCAGATTGATAAGTGGAAGGAATTTGCACCAGATGTCGCAAACGATCCTGAGCTACTAGGGTCTATATACAATGACTCACGTAACGATCCAGCAGATGGAGGATTCAGTAATCCTTTCGGGGAAAGAGTAGCGGGTAGTATAGATAGAGTCAATGAGTTACTAGAATAAATTGTTAATATGTTTAGAAAAGTTGTTTTTTGGGGGATTACTGTTTTAGGGATTTCTATTATTTTATTGGCAGCAGAGACGCAGTTTTGCTTATTCACGTCCACACAGGATTGTTTATGGAGACAGGAACCAGAGAACATTTTCCACATTCTACTTGGGGTAATTATTTCTGTTATCGGTACAATTGGGTTGTGGAAAACGCGAAATACGTAAGTTAGCGAAGCAATTATTGCTTGATATGTTCTTTTCACACCAGAACATTACCGCTACAGTAGTATAAATCCAGCCCAAACTATTAAAACTGTTGGTAACTCGTAATTCTCAAAGCCGCTGTGAATTTATTAACCCTCAAACATGCAAAAGAAAAGGAAGTCAAAGACCACATCAACTGTAGTTAAACGTAATGAGACACCAAACTTATTAGAGGAGGTTGAGCTAAATCCTCAGCAAATAGCAGGTGTTCTAGCGGAGGCAACTTCTGGAGCAATTGTCTCGAGTATCCCTGGTTTAAACAAATTATTTGAATGGGTTGAAAGAATTGACCAAGCTTCTCGTGAGGAAAAGCTAAAGACATTGCTCAGAGAGTACACAGTACATTTTGAGTCGGTAGACAATGCTATTTCCAGACTGAAACTACTCACGTCAACACGTGGCGGCCAAACGTTATTTAGGAAAATAATTCAAATAATAGACAAAGGGGCAGAAGACTTGGAGTGGATACGTTTATTAGCAATGGCACTTCGTAGAATATCAGAAGCAGAGTTTGAAAAGTGCTTTGATGCCCAAAATAACGGGGTCAGGGACGCTTATCCCCGTTATCATCGTTACTCCCTGATGAAGATTACACGATGTTTGAAAATATATTAGAAGAGGCAGTAGAAAATCATGATATGTGATTGCTGGGAAAGAATGGTGGCTGACCCCAAAACAAACAAAACACACAAAACACAAAACAAAAAAGTAATTACATAAAGCATAAATTATGTATCCCACTTGTGTTTTTCTTACCACGTGATAGTGTAAACGTAAATTTACATCTTATGAAAGGAGTTGCGTATGAAGAAGATCGCGACTTTGTTGGCTGTAGCGGTAATGGTCGGTACTTTGTCCGCGGATGCTCTTGCCGAGAATACGGCACAGCTTGAGTCTCCGGCTGACGGCAGTACTATATCCGGTATTGCCCCTATCCAAGGATGGGTTGCTGCTGATAGTAATGAGTCGGTGGAGGTTATTATTACCATAGATAATTTTCCTCCGTCTACGGCGGCATGCTGTACGTCTCGCAGAGATGTTGAGGCTCTGCATCCCAACGCCGGTTTGGTGGGCGGCTTTACCGCCACCATGAATTGGGGGGTGATTCGGTCCGGAACGCATACGGTGCGCATGGAGGTTCATTTTCAGCCGCGCGGAACAGTTGTGCAAACCAACACCATCACGGTACTGCGTCCTGCCGACAGGGCGTTCATTCCTAACCTGGATCTCACCACTGCAGAAGTAAGTTTGGTGGGGGACACGGTTATGATAGACGGCATATATGTACCCAGCGATGCTAATGGTGCCATAACGGAAAAGGAGGATGTGCATGTGGGGTTGCGGTGGAATTCAGCAACGCAATCATTTGGCATTGTTGAGACGAATTAATTTTTTTCTCGTGGCGGAATATAAAAGCCTGTTGAATATTCAATAGGCTTTTTATATGCGTGTTTGGTTGCAAAACTATCGTTTAATATTCATTAAGCGAAGGATTTCCCTTCCTGTATGATATAGGATTAAAACGGGTAATGTATAACATTCCATATCTCTTCTTCACGCTTAGTTTGCAGGTGAATAGACACAACAATAATATGTATATACCATCTGAGTATTTTTGGGTATACTTGTAAAATGATAGAAAGAAATAAAACAATACTTAACGGACTTCTGACTATTACGACGTTATTGCTTACCTCATTTTTTTGGCGGCAACCGTTTGTATTGGTTGTTCTTCTGCTTGCTGTTGGTATTGGTATGATGATGACAGAACGGTATAAAAGCGCGATCATAATTTATATTGTCGCATTTCTATTTGGCCCGTTGAGTGAAGCACTTGTAATACACTACGGCGCTTGGAGTTACACGGAACCGCATATTTTTAATTTCCCCATATGGCTGCCATTTGTGTGGGGTAATGCAGGATTGTTTTTAAATAGGGTAAACAATCATATCCGCCTGCGGTTTTGACGTACGCATGTTTTTATGCAATGCTTTTTTAAAATCTTAAAAGGAGGTGTTTTGTGGCAGATGCTAATGAAGAGCGGGTCCAGGGGTTTCTATTTGGTTTTGTGGATTTTCTATATGCAGTTTTGTTTGGGGTGATTCTACAACAGACGTTTACCAATGTGTTGCTCATTACAACAATTCCGCGACCTGAAAAGTTAGTGCGTATTCTGCTAGTCGTTGGCGTGGCGTCATTTTTGTGGTATTGGTATGTTGGGCAGTTACTCTCATTTGGTGGAATGGCGATGTTATATGTTATCGGCTGGCTGTATGACTTATCCTATGAGCTGTTTGCACCATCACGAGAAGGACTTGCGGGCGGTCCGGCCGTTCCGTTTGTAAGCGACAGAAGCATTGTGCGATTAAGAAGATTTTTAAGAATTCCTGCATAGGAGGTTGTTATGGGAACACCAATAGATGAAATGAATCCCGTTTTTCTTATTGCGTGTGTTGGGGCAATTATAGGTGCTGTTTACTATTGTTATCAGGCATGGCATGCCGGAAAAACCCAAAACAGGTAGGTAATATCGTTACCTTGCATATCAGTTTTTAAGCTCTAACATTCTTGTTAGAGCTTCTTCTTTTGAAATAATTGACAAAATATTACAAGTTCGACACAAAAATGATTTCCTATTCCTATATGTATATATAGGGCACAGTATTTCCACATATCATTCCACCTCTCTTCTTCACGCTTAGTTTGCGGGTGAATAGACGGCCTATCCGCGCTCCCAGTGAATAGAAGATGGTGGAAGTTTATATGCCAAAAAATATTAACATTGTGAGTATGAGCGGGAAAGCAATGATTCTTATTTTATTGTAAGATTAAGTAAAATGGGGTGCTTATCGCATTTGGCTAGTTTAAGAAATTATAAATAAAAACCGCTCGTGTGAGCGATTATGACTTAAAATATTGCGTTACGAGAGATCCGGGAATAACACGCAGGTTAGAGAATACATGAGGGTTTTGCAGGCGGCGGCGAAGGCGCTTTGCAAAACGGGAAGCGCCGCGAATGCTTTTAAACGTGAATGGTACGTGTCGCATTGCGCCGCAACAGTGGACGGTATGGGGTTTTTCCAATATAAAACAGCGTATTCCCTGAGTTAATTCAATAATTGCCTTTCCTTCCCGAAGATGCGTTCGGCAGTCAGTGCATGCACATACAATACCGGGGCGAGGTGGATACACAATATGAACGTGAACGGATAAATCTGTTTCAGTCCCTTTCATGACAACCTCCATAATGTAAAGTAAATTATACTATTTGATGGCAGTTTAGTATGTGGAAGAGGGAAATGCAATAATTATGCATGTAATAATATAAACATATGGGTGAAATACAAAAAGGAATATATAAGCATTATAAAGGAAAGATGTATCTTGTTTTAGGAGAGGTAACACATTCCGAAACAATGGGAAAAATGGTTTTATACATACCTCTTTACGGAGCGTTTCGGATGTTTGTGCGTCCGAAAGATATGTTTTTGGAAGAAGTGACCATGCCGGAATACGATTATACGGGTCCGCGGTTTTTATTTGTAGGCAAGGAATAACGATGTTGCTCTTGGCCTCTATCATGTGTACCATAGGGGTATGCAGGCACTCGACATACTTAAAGAATCAGCACTTCGCTCCATAGAAAGCGCAACGGATACCACGGCATTACGCGACATAGAAATTGCGTATCTTGGTCGTTCCGGAAAGGTAACGTCCATTTTGCGCGGAGTAAAAGACCTATCTCCCGATCAGCGTAAGCACATTGGCAGGGAGGCAAATTTACTTCGTAGTGTTCTGGAAGATGTGATTGCGGAAAAACGCCGTGTGTTAAATAAGCAGGAACATGCCGAGCGGCTTGGAAAGGAGCGCATTGATATTACTCAACCCGGTGTAAAAATGCCGCGAGGAGGACTTCATCCCCTTACTATCATCCGCCGCGATATCGAGCGCATTTTTTCTTCCTTGGGCTTTACTATTGCCGTTGGACAAGAGGTAGAAACGGAGCATTATAATTTTGATGCACTTAATATTCCGGCGGATCATCCGGCGCGGGATATGTGGGATACGTTTTGGATTAAGCAGAAAAAAGACGAAGGACAGAGAGCGGAGAAAGAGCGGCTGTTACTGCGAACGCACACTTCTCCCGTGCAGGTGCGTTATTTGGAAGCGCATCAGCCGCCGTTTCGGATTATTGTGCCGGGACGCGCTTTTCGGTATGAAGCCACGGACGCATCGCATGAGATTCAGTTGTATCAGTTGGAGGGGCTGATGGTTGGAGAGGATGTTTCGCTGGGACATTTTAAATATATTATCACGACATTTTTAAGCGAATTGTTTCAAAAAGAAGTGACTATTCGTCTTCGTCCGAGTTATTTTCCTTTCGTGGAGCCGGGGGTGGAGGTTGATATGAGTTGCGTTATATGCGGCGGCAAAAAAGGATGTTCGGTTTGTAAACGCACGGGATGGGTTGAAATACTTGGTGCGGGAATGGTGCATCCGTATGTATTCAAGGCGGCCGGCTTAAACCCGAAATATTGGCAGGGATTTGCGTTTGGTATGGGTATCGACCGGGTGGCAATGATGAAATATCATATTCCGGATATTCGTTTTTTCCATGCGGGAGACGAGCGGTTTTTGAAGCAATTTTAATTTAGTGTTTACTGTTATACCATATGAAATTTTCTTACAATTGGCTGAAAGAATATATCCCCAAACTTCCGTCGCCTGAAAAATTGGCGGACATATTAACCATGCATGCGTTTGAGGTGGAGGAATATAAAAAGCACGGAAAGGATTATATGTTTGAGATTGCCATTCTTCCCAATCGTGTTGCCGATGCGTCGGGACACGCGGGGCTTGCGCGTGATATCGCCGCCGTTACAAAACTTACGGTTGTCTCTCCAAAGGCGGCATGTACGGAAGAAAAAGGAACGAATATAAAGGATATGCTTACCGTTTCGGTAAAAAATAAAGAGGCATGTACGCGTTATATGGCGCGCGTTATGCAGGGCGTTCAGATAAAGGAATCTCCGGCATGGCTGAAGGAACGGCTTGATGTGTGTGGTATTAGGTCTATTAATGCCATTGTAGACGCCACAAATTATATTATGCTTGAAACAGGTCAGCCGCTCCATGCATTCGATTACCAGGCGCTTTCCGGTACCGGGAAAAAAGAAATTATTGTGCGGAATGCTAAAAAAGGCGAGAGAATGAAAACGCTTGACGGGCAGGATGTTGTTTTGGAAGAGAGCATGCTTGTCATAGCCGATAAAGATGATCCGCTTGCTCTTGCGGGTATTAAGGGAGGTTCGAGAGCGGAAATTACTTCCAATACGCATACCATTATACTGGAGGCGGCTCATTTTAGCGGACCGGGCATACGCCGTACGTCGGAGCAAACCGGTATTCGTACCGATGCATCTGTTAGGTATTCGGCACGCATGAGTGCTTTTCTTGCTGAAGATGCTCTTATGCGCTTATGCAGTCTGATTGCGAAAATATCCGGCGCAAAAGCCGTACGGGGAGTTTTTGATATATATCCCAAAAAAGAATCCGCTCCGCACATCGCCGTACGTCCCGCATATGTAAACAGTCTTCTTGGCGTCTCACTTAAGGGAAAGGATATACAGGCGCTTTTAAAGCGTGCGCATTGTACTGTTGCAGTGAAAAAAGATTTTCTTATAGTGACACCTCCTCCCGCAAGGACAGATTTGCGCATTGAGGAAGATCTTATAGAAGAAATAGGGCGTATATATGGATATGATAATGTAAAAGCGATACCGCCCCGCGGAGAACTTATTCCGCCCCGTGTAGATGAGGTTGTATTTTTTCAAAATGTAATGAAAGATATACTGGCAGGTATTGGGTTTCAGGAAACATATAATTATGCATTTGTAAGTGCGGGTGATATTGCATCTATGGGAGACACGCCGCATATGTATTTGGAGCTTGAGAATCCCGCTCGTGCGGAATTTCAGTATATGCGCGCATATCTTACGCCCGGGCTTTTACGAAATGCCGCGGAAAATTTGAAGCATGAAAGTACGGTGCGTATGTTTGAGCTTAGTTCCGTATTTGGTACTTCTCGCGCAAAAGATCTGACGCATCATGAAGCGCGTCATTTGGGGGGATTTATCGCGCATAAACAAAAATCAAAAAAAGCACATTCATTTTTTGAACTTAAAGGCTCTCTTTCCCGTTTTTTTGAAGCCCTGGGCATTACGGCACATTTTGATGATATTTCGGCGGATGATATAGTATTTCACCCTCATCGGGCGGCGCATATAACAATAGACGGCACACGCATAGGTACTATGGGGGAGCTTCATCCCATTATGGCGGAGCGATTTTCAATTGGGGGAGAAGTTGCTCTTTTTGAAATCGATGCCGATGGTTTGGCGCGGCTTGTCCGCAAGGAAAAAGAATTTCGGCCCATATCACGCTATCCGTCTATAATGCGGGACATAGCGGTTCTCGTGCCCGTATCTGATCGCATTGTAGAATTGTACGATGTAATAGAGAATACGGCGGGAGAGTTGCTTGTGGATACGGATCTTATTGATATGTATGAGGGAAGTGAAATTCCGGACGGGAAAAAAAGTTTGGTGTTTCGTTTGGTGTTTCAATCGCATGAACACACTCTTAAAGACAGCGATGTCGATGGTATTATGCAAAAAATCATGAAAGCGTTCGACGAACATCTCGAGTGGGAGGTGCGGAAATAATAATTCTATCCATTTTTACAAAAAGAAAGGCTTCCTAAAATATACTGGTGTAGTGTATGATTTTTTGCTACCATGGATCCATATATGGCTAAAAAAGAGGAAAAAAAGACATCCGGCAATAAAGGATCTTCGGACTATGGCGCGAAGGACATTTTTGTATTAGAAGGGCTCGAGCCGGTTCGAAAGCGTCCGGGGATGTATATTGGCTCTACCGGACCGGATGGACTTCATCATCTTGTATGGGAAATTATCGATAATGCTATTGATGAGGCAATGGCGGGATATGCGCATCATATTGAAGCCGTTATTTTGCCGGGAAATAGTGTACGCGTTACCGATGACGGGCGCGGTATACCCGTTGATATTCATAAGCAAACGAAAAAATCGGCATTGGAAACGATTATGACCACCCTACACGCCGGCGGAAAATTTGGCGGTGGGGCGTATAAAGTGTCCGGCGGACTTCATGGTGTTGGAGCATCGGTGGTAAATGCTCTTTCCACCAACATGAAAGTAGAGGTATGCAAGGAAGGTGCGCTCTATCGCCAGGAATATAACCGGGGGGTACCGAAGGCGCAGGTCAAAAAAGTTGGTACATGTACGGCGCAGGGAACGGCGGTTACGTTTGAGCCGGATGCGGATATTTTTACGGAAAAGGAATTTAACTGGAAGCGCATTTTGGACCGTGCGCGTCAGCAGTCGTACTTAACCCGCGGAATTAGGATGACTCTTCGCGATGAACGTGATCCCGAAAACGAACAACATTATGGATTTCATTTTGAGGGAGGTATTGCGTCTTATGTAAAATATCTTAATCGTGATATCACGCCGGTACATGAGACTATTTTTTATGCCTCCAAAGATGTTAATGAGGCGTTTATAGAAATAGCGCTCCAATATGCGGATGACCTGCAGGGGCGCGAGATGGGATTTGCGAATAATATTCATACGCCTGAAGGGGGTATGCATATTACCGGATTTCGCACCGCCCTTACGCGGGTACTTAATGATTACGCACGTAAGAGTAGTGCTCTTAAACAGGACGAAGAAAATCTTACGGGGGAAGATGTACGGGAAGGTCTTACGGTGGTCATTTCTATAAAATTACAAGAGACGCAATTTGAAGGACAGACGAAATCAAAATTAGGAAACCCCGAAGCGCGTACTATTACCGAATCCATGTTCGCGGAAACGTTCGGTATGTTTTTGGAAGAACATCCGACGGATGCGCGCGCCATTGTTGCAAAAGTAATTTTGGCGGCAAAGGCGCGCAAAGCAGCTAAGGCTGCCAAAGATACTATTCTGCGCAAGGGTCTTTTGGACGGGATGACGCTTCCGGGAAAGTTGGCGGATTGCCAGTCAAAAAAAGCGGAAGAATCGGAATTGTATCTTGTTGAGGGAGATTCTGCCGGCGGATCCGCAAAACAGGCGCGCGACAGGCGTAATCAGGCAATTTTGCCTCTTCGAGGGAAGATATTAAATGTGGAGCGCGCGCGTCTGGATAAGATGCTTGATTCCAAAGAAATTAAAGCTCTTGTAATCGCATTGGGTGCGGCCATTGCGGATGAATTTAATATAGACAAGCTTCGGTATCATAAAATCGTTATCATGACGGATGCCGATGTGGATGGGGCGCATATCCGCACACTTCTTCTGACGCTTTTTTATCGTTATTTCCGCCCTATAGTGGAAGCGGGGTATTTGTATATCGCTCAACCTCCTTTATATAAAATTAGCCGTGGACGGGAGTTTCGTTATGCATATACGGAAGCGGAGAAAGAAAAAGTTCTTACTGAAATGCAAGCCGCTAAAGAAGAAAAAGCGAAAGGTAAAAATAAAAAGAGTGAAAAAATAAAAAATGAAGACACGAATGAAGGCGAAGAATCCGACAATGAGGCGGAGGGAGGCACGCAAGCAACTAAAGGGTTTAATATCCAGCGCTATAAGGGACTGGGAGAGATGAATCCCGAGCAACTATGGGAGACAACTATGGATCCGGAGCGCCGCATGTTTCTTAAGGTTACCGTAAAGGACGCTGAAGAAGCGGATCATATTTTTGATGTTTTGATGGGCGGAGAAGTGGCACCGCGAAAATCATTTATCCAAACACACGCCAAAACAGTAAAGAACCTTGATGTTTAACATATGCCAGGAGGCATATGTTAACCGGATCGTCTTGCGTGGCGCGAGAGCGCCGTGCGAGGTACATCGATCCGGAAACTATAATATGCCAGGAGGCATATGTTAACCGGATCGTCTTGCGTGGCGCGAGAGCGCCGTGCGAGGTACATCGATCCGGAAACTATAATATGCCAGAAGGCATATGTTAACCGGATCGTCTTGCGTGGCGCGAGAGCGCCGTGCGAGGTACATCGATCCGGAAACTATAATATGCCAGGAGGCATATGTTAACCGGAAATCGTATTGACTTTCTTTTGGTAGTATAGTATCGTGGTCTTGTGGGCCGTCGGGGGGCCTTTTAAAAATGATTTTTAACGAAAAGCGTATCTTTCCCTGACTGCTTTCATACGCTTACAGCTGATTATGATAAAAAAACTTACAGCATATTTTGCGGAAACGCGTATAGAGCTCAAGCGTGTTACGTGGCCTTCGCGAGAAGAAACACTTCGCATGACGGCGGCGGTTGTTTTTATTTCCATCGTTGTTGCGATATTTTTGGGTTTTCTTGATATTCTTTTTCAATATTTATTGGAGGCATTTATTCTCTAGTAGGTGGAATACGGTGAGTAATTGTCTATAATTATCAATCTCTTACCGTCCACTTCATTTTCATATGGCAAAACAAACAGCTGAATTTGGTCGGAATTGGTATGCGGTACATACTTATTCCGGCTATGAAGATGCCGTTGCGCGTAATTTACGCCAGCGTATTGAATCTATGGGTATGGAGGATAAGATTTTTACCGTTCTTGTTCCTACCGAGAAAAAAATAAAAATTAAAGGCGGAAAGCGTCGAGTTACCGAGGAAAAAGTGTATCCCGGATATGTACTTGTGGAAATGATTGTGACGGACGATTCATGGTATGTTATTCGAAATACACCGCGGGTAACGGGTTTTGTCGGTTCGGGAACAACCCCAACCCCTCTTTCTGAAGAGGAGATGGAAATATTGCTGGGACGCATGGGCGAAGATGAACCGAAGCACACTGTTGACTTTACCGAGGGAGATACGGTAAAAATCACAGACGGACCATTTAAGGATTACGAAGGAAAGGTGTCGGAAGTTGATGCAGAGAAGGGAAAGGTTCGGGTGCTTGTATCCATTTTTGGACGCGAAACACCGGTAGAATTGGATTTTTTGCAGGTAAAACGTATCTAGTCGCTTATTCACCATTCATTATATATGGCAGACAATAAAAAAATAAAAACGGTTCTTAAACTTCAAATTAAAGCCGGGAAAGCAACGCCCGCACCTCCCGTAGGAACGGCATTGGGACCTCATGGTATTAATATTGGAGATTTTGTAAATAAATTTAATCAGGCAACGGCAGATAAAGGAGATGATATTATTCCCGCAGAAATTACCATTTACGAGGATCGGACATTCGATTTTAAACTCAAAACGCCTCCGGCATCCGATATGCTTCGAAAGGCCGCGGGAGTGGATAAAGGTTCCGGACAACCGTTGCGTAAAAAAGTTGGCACGGTAACGCGCGATCAGGTGCGTGATATGGCGGAACGCAAGAAGGAAGACCTAAACGCAAACGATACAGAAGCGGCAATGCGTATTATCGAAGGCACGGCACGAAGTATGGGAATAGAGGTAGAGAATCTGTAAGAATATGTCACAAAGCGCAAAAGCACGTATGATGAGTCTTCTGTTGTTTATCGTCGGCGGGGTTGCCGGGCTTTTCGTCTTTCCGGCGCATATTCCTTTTATAGAAAATGTACCGTTGTTTGAGCGTCCTTTTCGATTAGGACTCGATTTACAGGGAGGGACGCACCTTGTATACCAGGCCGACATAACGGAAATTCCGGCGGGAGACGTAGAGGAATCCATGGAAGGACTCCGGGATGTTATCGAGCGGCGCGTGAACGTGTTTGGTGTTGCGGAGCCGCTTATTCAGGTGGAGCAGTCGGGAGAAAGTCAGCGTCTCATTGTGGAGCTTGCAGGTATTAAAGATATTAACGAGGCGATTCGTCTTATTGGCGAGACGCCTTTTTTGGAATTTCGCACGGAACGGGAAGAACCGATAGATCCCGAAGCGGAAAGCATTTCAGCGGATGAGTTTTTTGTACCGACCAAGCTTACGGGGAAATTTTTGGAGCGGGCGGATGTGGCGTTTGATAGCGTGAGCGGACAACCGCATGTAACACTTCGATTTAATGAAGAAGGAGCCGCTTTATTTGAAGAAATTACAGAGGAAAATATTGGTCGTCAGGTGGCAATTTATCTTGATGGCATTCTTGTTAGCGCGCCCGTGGTACAGCAAAAAATTGCGGGAGGTACGGCACAAATCACAGGAAATTTTACGGCAGATGAGGTGCGTGATATGGTGCGTCGCTTAAATTCCGGAGCACTTCCGGTCCCGATTACTCTTATTTCCCAGCAAAGCGTGGAGGCATCTTTGGGAGCGGAGTCGCTGGTGCGCAATATAACCGCGGGTATATACGGACTCATTGTCGTTGCCTTGTTTATGATAGGGTGGTACCGATTACCGGGACTTCTTGCCGTACTTGCTCTTCTTTTGTATACGGTTATCGTACTTACCATCTTTAAACTTATCCCTGTTACACTAACGGCCGCGGGAGTTGCTGGTTTTATTCTTTCCATCGGTATTGCGGTGGATGCCAATATTCTTATATTCGAGCGATTCAAAGAAGAAATGGCGAGAGGGCGTACCATAGAAAATGCGCTTGAAGAAGGGTTTGTGCGTGCATGGACGTCTATTCGCGATTCCAATGTTTCAAGTCTTATTACGGCATCCATTCTTTATTGGTTTGGAAGCAGTCTTATTCAGGGATTCGCCCTTACGTTGGGTATTGGTATTTTAGTGAGTATGTTTTCAGCAATTACTATTACGCGCACGTTTCTTCGCGCTTTTTCGTGGAATGAGGGCATGATGGTGCGAAAACTTTTTGGCGTAAAATAAATTTAGTATATGGATATTATTGGAAAAAGAACTATATGGTACGGTATATCGGCGATTCTCTCGGCGGTAAGTATTATGGCCATTTTATTGTGGGGGTTTAACTTGGGTATAGATTTTACCGGAGGATCTTTGGTGGAGTTGGAATTTGATGCGACTACCCCTGCTTCCGGTGATTTGGAAAGTAGTATTGAGGCATTGGGTTTCGGGGAGGTGCGTATTCAGCCCACGGAAGAGCAGGGTGTGCTTATTCGTATGCGGGATCTGGATGAAGACGCACATCAGCGCGTTCTTGCCGCAGTGGAAGAACAGGGATCTTTTACGGAAAAACGATTTGTTTCCATAGGACCGGTCATTGGAGGAGAACTAAAACAGCGCGCAATTATAGCACTTGCGCTTGTTATGATCGCTATCGTGTTTTATATTGCATGGGCGTTTCGGAAAGTATCAGAGCCGGTGCAGTCATGGAAATACGGTCTTATAGCTATCGTGGCACTACTTCACGATGTTCTTATTCCCACGGGTGTTTTTGCCTATTTAGGAGCTTATCATGGCGTTGAAATAGATGCCCTTTTTATAACGGCACTACTTACCATTCTCGGTTTTTCGGTGCATGATACCATTGTTGTATTTGATCGCGTGCGGGAAAATCTAAAAAAACGTACGGGAGATAGTTTTGAAATAACGGTTAATATGAGTATCCGGGAAAATATTATTCGTTCCATTAATACGTCAATAACGCTTATTTTTGTTCTTATTACGCTCTATGTCTGGGGTGGGGAATCAACGAGAATGTTCGCACTTGCCCTTACCATAGGAACGGTGTTGGGAACATATTCCTCCATTTTTATTGCAAGTCCTCTTCTTGTTACCTGGCAACTCGCCGATAAAAGTAAATAGAAACATCCATAATTATTTGTATGTTTTTGTATTCTTATACCATATAAAATTTTCCTTTTCGCCGGAGTGTAGTATCTTTATGTAGTTTAGCGAGAATCTCGGTATATTTTTTTGAAGAAAGATCCTTAATATGGGGATTGTCCGTAAGCAACGCAAAAAGCTCTTCCTTCGTCGCTTTTTTATTGGCAAGAATATACTTAAGAATTTGAGCGCGAATATACCGATTTGATCCTTCGAATTTCGATTGTTTTGCGTATCCCTTACTGCGACGGTTTGGGTTCGGCACATGCTTTAAGCCGTCGCGCCCGTAGTCCATAAGCGCATAATACCATTCGCGTTTTTTTGTTTGGGGCTCGATAGAGGAGAGAATAGCCAGTATGGCGTCATCTGCAACGGATTGTTTTTTCGGAAAAAATTCATGAATAATAACGCGGCGTATATTTGTTTCTACAAATGGTTCGCATATGCCATAAGCAAAACATTGAATGGCGCGTGCGGAGTATGGTCCGATGCCGGGGAGGCGTTCAAGCTCATGAATTGTTTTAGGAATAATGCCGCCGTGTTCCGATTGTATTATTTCAGCGGCGCGTTTCAAATATATACCGCGCCGATTATATCCCATGCCTTGCCATTCAATAAGAACACTTGCAAGCGGTGCTGTTGCCAAATGAGTTATGGTAGGAAAACGTTTTAAGAATAAGGGATATTTTTCCTGTACGCGGGGTATCTGTGTTTGCTGAAGCATTACTTCCGATACAAAAATAGCATATGGATCACGTGTTTCTCGCCATGATAATGCGGGAGCATGATTTTTATACCAATACCGTATGGTATATTTGAATCTTTGACTTTTAGTGTTCTTCATGTGTATGATAGACGTGTATTAGATATTTTCGTATATATTCAGAGGGGGAGTTATTAACTCATTATATATACCATGTGGGAGAAAATTAAAGAAAATGCAGATGTTATTGTAGTAGCTATCGTAGCCTTTCTTATAGGATTTGGTTCGGCGTCCCTTTTTGGCGGAAATACAGATGGGGTTTCGAACTTACAAAACGGGGACGGACAAGAAATAACAGATATCAGCGATGTTCCGTTTGAGATACCGGGTAATATGGACAATGAAGATACATCCTCTGATACCGTAAATAATACCGCAAATGACGTTACCGGTATGGAAAGCATGGACGCGATGGAAACAGCTGTTTCCACGGCAGGGGAGAATGTCATTTCTGTAGACAATCAGCGTGCCGGAAATAGCGTACGCATTACACGTGTTGGGTTGGCAGTTTCGGGATGGGTAGCTGTACGGGAGGTATCGCAAGGTGTTTTCGGTAATGTTTTGGGAGCCGCGTGGTTTCCCGCGGGCATGCATACGGACGTAGATGTTGAACTTCTCCGGGGAACGGAAGGAGGGGAAGAATATGCGGCGGTTTTGTATGTTGATACGGCGGATGATCATCAGTTTTTTATCGAACAGGAACAGCTTGTCACCAACGAGGCGGGCAGTATGGTAATGTCGTCTTTCAATACAGTAGCAAACCCTAGTGGTTTCTAGGACACGTCTTCAAAAAAGATCAAAAATCGGTCTAAAAAATAACATATTTTTTGATGAAAAAGCAATTTAAACAAAAAAAATCCGTACACACGGAACGGGTTATTCTTTACCATGCCGATTGTCCGGACGGATTTGCGGCGGCTTGGGCGGCATGGAAAAAGTTTAAAACACGCGCTCTCTATATTCCGGTACCGCCCAGTAATCGGGAACTCCCGGCGGCCGCTCGCGGAAAGGCGGTCTATACGGTCGATTGCTCTTTTCCAAAGGATGTTATAAAAGACATAAAAAAGGATGTCGCATCGCTTACGGTTATAGATCATCATATTACCAATAAAGAAGCCGCAGAACTCGCGGATGAATATGCGTATGACGTACTCCATTCCGGCGCGGTATTGTCATGGAAATATTTTCACCCAAAAGAGAAAGTTCCCAAATTATTGCAGTACATAGAAGATTCCGATTTGTGGAAATTTAAACTGCCGCGTACCAAAAAAATAATGGCATCTCTTCAGCTTTATGATGCGCAGTTTGCGGTATGGGATAAATTAGTGCGTGATGTTGAAGCGGGTGAAGAAAAAAAATATCTTGATGAAGGGTCAATTTTGCTTCGGCAAATGGATCGGCGTATTGGACGTATGGCGGCAAGTGCGGAGGATGTTAATTTTGAAGGATATGTATGCAAGATGGTAAACACCAATATATATGTTTCCGAATTGGGGCATACGCTGGTAAAACACGGAAGTCCGGTAGCAATTATGTGGTCGCGTCGTGAGCATAAAATTATCGTATCTCTCCGTTCGGACGGAAGCGTGAATGTTGCGGAATTGGCAGAGCGTTATGGCGGTGGAGGACACAAGTCAGCGGCGGGTTTTTCTTTTGAAGTAAAAGATTTTCTTACATTTAAAAAAGGGAGACGCAAGAAAAATTCACCCAAAGTTTAGAGGAGCTCTCTTCTGTGGCGTTTGCGGTAATAGGAAATGGCGAACCGATGGGATTCATTACGAATTTGTTGGAGTAAATACAAAAGCGATGTCGGTACTTTCTTAAGAGGTATTGGCATTTTTTGTCCGGGGATATACAATTCTTCTTCACGCTTTGCAATGGAAATAATAGTTATGAGATTCGACCTCGTAAATAAAGGAGATGTTTTATAGGCGGCAACGGCGGCATGTAATTGAGCACGCCCTCCGTCAATAAGGATAACGTCTGGTATTGTCCATTCCGTATGAGCAAAGCGACGGGTAAGCACTTCGTTCATCATAGCGGGATCATTTGCTCCTTCTACCGTTTTAATGCGAAATTTACGGTATTCATTTTTATCAGGCATGCCATCCGTGAACACTACCAAAGAACCAACTGCAAACGCGCCTTGGATATTTGAAATATCATACCCCTCTATACGTTCCGGCGTCTCTTCACGTTTAAGAAGCATACGCAGTTCGTAGAGTCCTTTTTGATTTTGAACGCCATATTCTTTTTTTATGACACGGCTGTGGGCGAATATGCGCGAAAGTCGCCTAAGTTGATCACGGGCATGCGCCGCATCTTCAAACCGTTTTTGAGCGCTTGCCGTTTGCATAGTACGTTCGAGTGTTTTCATAAGCTGTTTTTGCCTGCCGAAGAGAACATTTCGGATATAGCGGATATTTTTTTGATACGCCGCCAATTCTTTTCCGGGCGGCGTATAATTTTTCAGACAACATATGCCGGCGCAAAGTCCCAGCTGTGCCTGCTGGCATCGGCGCGTATGATATTGTTTGCATGTGCAGTACGGAAATATTTTTCTAAGGGAGCGAAGTATATTCTTAAGACCATATCCATTGGTAAACGGGCCGATGAACTCACTCTTTAAGGAAGAGGATTTTTTTTGATCGGTCACAGATAATGTAGGGCGGTGAACGATGAATATACGGGGAAACTGTTCTTTTGTGATTTCAACAAAAGAATAATATTTGTCATCCCTAAGAACAATGTTATAAGGAGGGCGGTGTTTTTTGATGTAGGAAGCTTCTTGCAATAGGGCGTCAATTTCGGAATCGGCATCTTGCCAGGTGATAGTGCGAGCGCGTTCCAGCATTTCTTTTTTAGCAGGTGTGAGATTGGTACTTTTCGTAAAATAGGATGCAAGACGCTGGCGTATATTTACCGCTTTTCCCACGTACAATACTTTTCCGCGCTCACCTCGAAAAAAGTACACGCCTGGCGTGGACGGCAGAGTAGGTCGTAATGATATAAAATCAACAGCCATCCCATAGGTATAATCTATAATGCTTCACATTGCAATTATATCATTTACGGTATATATTCTCTGCAGAAGAACATTAATAAGGAGGAGAGAAATGAAATACTCGTTTAAGGTATTCGAAGGTTTTCCCGAAGTCCAATGCGGGGGGTATCGACTTGATTTACCGGGTATTATACGCCAACAGGCGGTTGATCTTGGCATTCCACAGCATCATATTGAGCTGTCATCCGCCTGTACCTTTTGTTATGGCAACGGTAAAACATTTTTCTCTTATCGGCGCGATAAAAACGAGCCACCTTTAACCAGTCTTTCTTATGTGGTTAAGCGTCCTTTAACGTAATAGGCTTCTCCGTGAAGCTTGGATGATTGCACCGCTCACCATCCGGATACATTGTAATCCTGGGAGGAAGTTATGATAATGGAATATCGGCCTTTTGTGGTTTCCGCCAAGCCGGAATATTTTCATGAGGTGTCCATTCCTAATGTGAATCCTCGTGATACGGTTGATATAAGTGTTGCCGTACCGGAAGGCGCCACGGCAATTATTATCTTTTGTTATGGAGGTTCATTGGACTTTCATAGATGGCGGTCTTTACTTCTTTTACAGAAGTTCTTTAAGGCAGGGTACGGCATCGCCTTTTTTGACTATCGTGGCATGAATGCAAGTAGCGGTTCTAACATATTTTTTGAACATACGGGACTTCACACACGCATTATTGATACACAATATATTTTGGTGTATCTTGCATGCCACTACCCCAAACTGAAACAAATTTTATGGGGACACAGTATGGGGGGTCATATTGCGGCATGTTTGTCTGCCGAACCTTTGGTATCACGAGTTATCTTGTCTGCGCCGGGAGCATTCTCATCTGTTCTTGTTGATAGAAAAATTCCGTTCGGGGAAAACTTTAGGAAGATTCTACGTCAGCCGGGAAGCTGGATGGATTCTGAATCTTTCGAGATTCTTAAACAATCGAATGTTCCTCTTCTCCTGTTTACATTTGAGGACGATGCCATTATTCCTTTCGAAGTAACGGAGACGTACTTTATGTTTGCCGCTAATAAGAAAAAACGGCACGTTATTATCTCGGGAGAGCATGGCGGCACGTTTGAGTGTTATTCCGCATCCGAAGATAGAAGGGAACAACTTGTCGAAATTGCATGTAATTGGATGAGTGACGATTCATGAACAGACCTCTTTTAGGGGTCTTTTTTCTTTCAGTGCATTGATGTAGTGTATGTCTATGAAGAACATAAAAAAGGTTGCCATTTTGGGTCATGGAAAAGAGGGGCGATCAGTACACCGTTTTTTACGCACGTCCCCGAGCTATAAAAATGCGCAAATTACTATTTTGGATAAAAAAAATAACCCGGAATATCTTACTCATCTTGATGAATACGATATTGTTTTTAAAACACCCGGTATTCCATATGCATTGCCGGAAATTATAAAAGCCCGGAAAAAAGGAGTTTGTTTTTCGAGTGCCACGGAGCTCTTCTTTAGGCATGCGAAGGGAATCATTATTGGCATTACCGGTACGAAAGGAAAAGGAACAACCGCAACCATGTTGTATGCCATACTGAAAGCGGCAAAGAAGGATGTGTACCTTGCGGGCAATATTGGCGCTCCCATGCTGGGACTTCTTCCAAAACTCAAAAAAACATCAATCATCATCCTGGAGCTTTCCAGTTTTCAGCTTCAGTATCTGCCATATTCTCCTCATATAGCGGTTGTGCTTCCTATTGTACCGGATCATTTGGACGCACATAAAACCTTCCGGGAGTATGTAGATGCAAAATCATATATCGCTAAAAATCAAACAAAAAAAGATATTGTTTTTTATGCAAAAGGGAATTTATCGGCAGTGCGCGTAGCAAGGAAAAGCGCAGGCATAAAAAAAGTCGTGGATACGGCAAAGCCATACGGATTTGAGAAGGATGACGTGCGTGTGCCCGGGATTCATAATTATGAAAATGCCGTTATGGCATCCTCTGTAGCGGCATATATGAAATGTACGGCGGGTGAAATCAAGAGAGGCATACGGTCATTTCGTGGACTGCCGTATCATTTGGAGTATATTCGATCTGTTAATGGCATTTCATTTTATAACGATTCGGCTTCCACTAATCCTTTTGCAACAGTGGCCGCCATACGTACCGAGAAGGAATCCGGCATTCTTATTATGGGAGGAAAAGACAAGAATTTTTCTTATACGGTCGTTAAAAAAGCACTTGATGAATCGCGCATAAAAGCCGTTATTATATTGGGGGAAAATACAGAAAAAGTATGCAAGGATATTGCGGGCACAGTTGTCCCTCTTGTGCCGGTAGATACGCTTTTTAATGCTGTACATAAGGCATATAAGAGAGCTCTTGCGCAAAAGGCGCATTCCGTTATATTTTCACCGGGAGCGGCGAGTTTTGATATGTTTGAAAACGCAAAAGAACGCGGGAAGCAATTTACTACCCTTGTTCGCGGACTTAAATTCTAAAGGGGTATATGCTAGTCTGGAAGATATGTTGGACATACATTTTATACGGGAGCACACGGATATTGTGCGGGAGGCCGCTCGGAAAAAGCATATTTCTATTGATATAGAGAGATTGTTAACGTTGGATAAAAAGCGCCGTGAATGCGTGCAGGCGGTTGATGTCTTGCGCGGCAGGCATAATGCGGAGAGTGAACGCGTTCCTCGTATAACGGATGCAATCGAACGGGAACAGGTTATTGCCGGTCTTCGTTCCGCAAAGGAAGAACTCTCCAAAAAAGAAGAGGAATTAAAACCGATAGAAACGGAGTATATGCGTTTGCTTCTTTTGGTGCCGAATATTCCGGATCTTTCCGTGCCGGAAGGAGAATCGGACGCACAAAATCAGGAGCTTCGCAGGGTGGGTGAGCCGCCCCGATTTGATTTTGAGCCAAAAGATCATATTGCGCTTTTGAAAGATCTTGATCTGGCTGATTTTGAGCGCGGAACGAAAGTTTCCGGATTTCGCGGTTATTTTTTAAAAAATGAAGCAGTATTGTTGGCGCAGGCATTATGGCAGTTTTCATTTGAAAAACTGATACAAAAAGGATTTGCGATTCATATGGCTCCCGCTCTTGTGCGCGGCGTTACGCTTGTGGGAACCGGATGGCTTCCGCAAGGAAAAGACGAAGTGTACAAAATAGAAGGGGAAGATTTATATCTGGCGGGAACAGCGGAAGTTCCGATGATGGGCATGTATGAAGATGAAATTTTAGACGAGAACGAATTTCCAAAATTATCAGCGGCGCTCTCACCATGTTTCCGAAGCGAAGCAGGGAGTTATGGGAAAGACACGAAAGGGCTTTACCGCGTTCATGAATTTTTTAAAGTGGAACAGGTGGTGCTCTGTCGTGCGGATCATGAAGAATCGGTCAGATGGCATGAGGCGCTTACCAAGAACGCGGAGGATATGATGGTTGAACTCGGTCTCCCGTATCGTGTGGTAGTGAATTGCGGTGGAGATTTAGGGCTCGGACAGGTAAAAAAATATGATATTGAAGCATGGATTCCATCTCAAAACAAATATGGAGAAACGCACTCGTCGTCCTATTTTCATGATTTTCAGACGCGTCGGCTGAATATTCGTTATCGGGACGGAGAAGGAAACTTGCGGTTTGCGCATTCACTTAATAACACTATGGTAGCGACGCCGCGCATTCTTATTCAAATATTGGAAAATAACCAGCAAGCGGATGGATCAGTCATAGTACCGGAAGTTCTGCGAAAGTGGGTGGGGAAAGATAGAATACAGAAATTGAAGCAAGAAGAAAGATGATAAAAAATCAAATGTCGCATCATAAAACGTGGGTTGAGGTGGATGCCGCCGCTGTGCGGCATAATTTTAATGTGGCGCAAAAGATAGCGGGAAATGCCGTTTCGGTAATGGCAATTGTAAAGGCGAACGCGTATGGTCATGGGTTGCGCGAGGTGGCGAATATACTCACAGCCGAACCCGATAAAAGTGAATCAAAAAACAGTGACTCGTTAAATCGGAAGCGAGACTTCCGAATATCCGGAGGTCTCACTTCCGATTTGTGGTTTGGGGTAGATTCCATAGAGGAAGCTCTTATTCTCCGAAAAGATCATAAAAAAAATCCCATACTTATTCTTGGTTATGTGCCAAAACCTTCAATTGCTGATGCCGTAAAAAAGAATATCAGTATGGCACTGTACGATTCCGATACTCTTTTGTCCATCGCGGAAGCGGCAAAAAGGGTAAAGAAAAAGGCGCGCGTACATCTTAAGATAGAAACGGGAACTTACCGCCAGGGAATTTTTCCGGATAATATGCCGGAATTTATTACGTTGCTTATCCGGCAGAAGAAGTACATAGAGGTGGAGGGAGTGTATACGCATTTTTCTGATACGGAAAATCTTTCCTCCCGCTATTATAAAGAGCAGTTACAGCAATTTGAACAGGCGCGGGCGATGCTTTCTGCGGCGCATATTCATCCGGCTCATGTGCATACGGCGGCGAGTGCGTCACTGCTTTTGTATCCGGAAACACGGTTTACCATGGTGCGATGGGGTGTGGGACTATATGGCATGTATCCGTCCGAAGAAGTGAGGGATCGCGTAGGTAAATCAGCTCTATTAAAACCCGTAATTACATGGAAAACACGTATTGTACAGATTAAAGATGTTCCAAAGGGGGGTACGGTTGGATATGACAGAACATATACGGCAAAAAAACCGATAAAGCTCGCCATTCTTCCGGTGGGGTACGGGGACGGGTACTGGCGCCATCTTTCAAATAAGGGGACTGTGCTAGTGCGCGGAGAGAGGGCACAGGTTGCCGGAAATATTTGCATGAATATATGCATGGTGGATGTTACGCATATACCAAAAGCGTGTATAGGAGATGAGGTGGTATTAATGGGAAAACAAAAACGGGAGCATATTACTCCCGAAGAAATTGCACGCAAGGTAGGAAGTATTAATTACGAAGTTCCCACACGTATCAGTCCGCGGATATTACGTGTTGCCGAGATATCTACACGCATTAATCCGGATATAACGCGTACCGTAGTATAATTACCGCATATATGTTGGGGAAAAATAAAACAGTCAAAAAAGGATCCATTCTCGCAAAAAATAGAAGCAGGCAGAAACAGCAGAGAATACGAAATATATTGCTCCGTATAGCGCTTCCCATAGGGGGTATTCTCGTCTTTTTGGGTGCGGCGGTATTTCTTCCGTACTTGCGGGTGGCGAACATAACAACGGAAGGAACAAGTACGGTGCCGGATGAATTGGTGCGCGGGATAGCTGAAGAGATGTTAAAGGGAACATTCGGCGGAATGGTTCCGCGCAGTAATATTCTTTTTGTTCGGCCGGAGTCTATCGCAAACCGATTGCTGGAAACATACCCCGATATAGCGAGTGCGCATGTTTCGTACATATTACAAATACCTCCCGAACTGCACATTACCATAGAGGAACGTACGCATGTGGGCATTTTTTGTGCCGTTGAAAACGAGGAATATAATAATGAGGCGTGTTTTTATATAGACGGTAACGGTGTTTTGTTTGCGGAGGCCCCCAATTTACGCGGACACGTGGTAACACGATTTATAACGAAGCAAGGGAGGCGCTTTTCATTAGGAGACGAAGCTATTTCCGCGGATGATATGCATGTTTTAGATGCAATGGTGCGAATCATCGAAGAAAAAACATTAATTCGTGTTGAGGAAGTTAGAATAGACGCATCATATGAGGGTGAACGCGTATTTCATACAAACGAGGGGTGGGATATTATATTTGAAGCAGGCGAAGACAGTACGCGCGGACTTGAAAATCTATTCCTTGTTTTGGAAGAACACATCACCAATCATGATAATCTTTCGTATATCGATATACGCTTGCCGCAAAAAGTATTTTTTAAGTACAATGACAAATAATACGGATTATTTGTTACGGTAGTTTATAGATGAATATTGATTGTCCTGCGCGCGCAATAGGCTCGTAGGATCGAAGCCATATGTATAAATCTTCTTCATTCCGACTGGAAAGAGAAGGGGACGGTATGAGTTTTCCGTACGCGCCCTGGCGGAAAGAAGCGGAAATGGCAAAGTACCCGCTGGGAGCCCCGCGGGATGACCACCACGGCTCTACTTTTTCTCCGAAATAGTATGATAAATCTCCGGCGCCGAAGTAATCTACGGCAATATGATCTATGTGGTTATTATCTACATAATCTCGAAGACGCTTTAAGTCTTGTCCCCAGTCGAAATTAGAATCAACCGCATAACGGTATCCTTCTCCTCTAACGCCGGCAATACCATTGAAATAGCTAAGATAATAGGGGTATGCGGTGAGTACCGAAAAGCCGATCCAGAAAAGAGTAACGGTTAGAAAAAGCTGTTTAGGGAGAGCGGTGATATGTTCATAATAGATTTCACGCATAACGCCTTCCGCCGTTTTGGGGTTTGGTGTACGCACGTCTCCAATCCATGCGACAATTTGTTTGGAAACCAATATGTAGATAAAAGGAAAGGTGGGCAGTACATGTCGTACGCCGATATTAAGCGGTGAGCGTATGGAGTACCACCAATATACGGCAATAAAAACAAGCATGGTCGTTTCCGCGCTATGTTCGCGTATCCAGCGGCCGAGTGCAAAACTCTTTGTGTGTCCCCACCGTATGAATACAACACCGATAGCAACAATGGTAAGAATATGCAGGGCAAGCGTTTCTTTTAATGCATATACAACGGGGAAATAATGTGTCCATCCGGTATTTGTCACTTCACCAAGGAAGTATGTCGTATTTCCACCCGCCGCACGTTGTACTACCATAAGTACGCCTAATATATATTGCCCGATACCGCGCGTTAGGCGATGTTCTATAAGCCAAAAGTCTATATTAACCAAAGACCGCCGCCCGAACGAACTTAAAAATTCTTGCGCATCCGCCAGTTGCCGATCCGGAGGGTAGTTCCATATATGCCACTCATACACAAGAGCGATAATAAAGAGGGCAATGCCGCCGACAATCGCAAATTTTCCGAGAAGCCGGAAGGTATGCCGTATTATATGGCGCAATCGTTCTTTCGGAGAAATATTTTCTTCATACGCATGCGACAATATCCATAAAAGAGTCACAATGGCGTAGACCGGAAGAAGGAGAACTACGGAAAACTTGAGAAGTTGCGCAACGCCAAGAGCAATACCGGCAATAACGATGCGTTTTCGTGTGGGGCGCTCAAGAATATCAATAAATGCCATAATACCGATAAGAAATCCGAATGCCGCGGCAAGATCGGTTGTAACATAGCGGGAATGCGCAAGAAATGTGGGTGAAAAAGCGAGAAGAAATAATGAAAGCAAAGCAACGCGGGAGCCGAATCGGCGCCGTGTCCATGCATAGAGAATCCATCCGAATAAAACCGCCAACAACATCATGGGAATGCGTGCCCAAAAAATAATCTGATCGGCATCATTACCGGATTCATACAAAAATATACGTCCCATATCCCATTGTCCGTTTAGCGCGGTGGTCCATGCGGGGTGATCAGTGGGAAAGGAGAGGCCAAGAAATACAAGAGGAAGAGCGGCAAGATCTTTTATAAGAGGCGGATGTTCCGGATTAAGGCGCATGTCTTTTTCGGTAAGGTAGGAGTATCCGGCGGGAATATGCGCAAGTTCATCCGTGATGGCAGAATCATTCCATGCGGACGCAAACATAAGTGTAAACATAAACACCAGAAAGATAACGGCGATACTGTTTGAGCGTGAGAACATAAAAAATTATTGACAATTAATAATTTATACTATACAATTTTTTAAGAAAAAGGAGGTGTTATGTGAAAGGAGAGAAAATGGATTCGCAAATACACCCTTTTGAAGTATGGCAGGGAGCATTAGTGCTTGCCCTCTTGCTGGGGTACATATATTATTGGGTGCTATGGTAACCAACCCTTAACTCTCAATTAAAGGATATTTAAAAACCGGGATCATATCTTGGTTTTTTTTCTTGTCTTTTTATAACTTTCTCCTGCACAAATTATATCATATAATAGATGAATGAATGAACAAGAACACACACTTGAACGAGAGATCCGTACATTAGAAGAAAAATTACGGGAAAAGAAACACGCCCTGGAAGGCGCTCATGAATCTCCGCCTTCGGAAAAAGAAATTTTTAACGATGTTTTTCGCGAGCATATTGAAAAGGCGGTGGAAGGAACGCCGCCGGAACACGTGAACACTACCGCTCCTCGTCCTATTCCCGCCGTTCCCGCTCATGATTATGCGGCCCCCCAGCAAACGAGTAGTCACGACTCTGATCATAAAGAGCAGATATCCGCATTGGTGGAAATTGCTCTTTCAAAGGGAGTTTCTGCCGCCGTGAAGGTGGCGCGCGAGCTGAAAAATCCCCATTTGTTGGATGATTTTCATGATGCATTGGTGGATGAATATTACGACAAACTTGTTAAGGCGCGGGAAATTAAAGAATGAATTCTCTCTTCCTTTTATTCATTATTGCCATTTTCCTTACTCTCGGAGTGGGGAGTATTGCGTATTATGTTATAGGACGGAAGCGCGCCCAAAAGGGCATCTCCCGGAGTCTTCAGCTTGTTCTCTATAGCGTATTGGTACCGCAGGATACGGCGGAAAATCCACAACCGGATCATGTTAAGGACAGCATATCCATTATGGAACAGTTTTATGCCGGGATGGTTTCTTTGCGAGAGGCGCATATATTGCCGTTTTTGCATGGTAATCCTTCGTTTGTGCTTGAATTGGCGCTTCCCGTTGTTGGGGAGGAAACAACATTCTATGTGGGTGTTCCGCGCAAGTGGGCGCATTCATTCGAAAAAAACGTACATGCATTATTTCCGCACGCACAAGTGGAGCGCACAAAGGACTACAATATATTCAACGAAGAAGGTGCTACGGCCGGATCCGTTCTCTCATTTACCAAGGCGGCATATTTGCCGGTACGTACTTATCGGCATCTGGAAGCGGATCCGTTGGAGGTTGTTACAACGGCATTTTCTAAAATAAAGAAAGAAGGTGAAGGGGCCGCCGTGCAAATTGTTGTACGTCCGGCGGACGGGCACTGGCAGGCAGAAGGACGGGAGGCGGCGCGCTTTATGCGAAAAGGAAAAAAACCCGACACCAGAAATAAAGGATGGCAGGGAGCGGCGACGAAAGTTGCAAGAGATATTATAAATCCGCCCGGGAAGCAGGCAGACGAGCAGTCTTCCGGCAGTGTTATGGAGGTGTTTAATGAAAGTTTTGTAAATCTTGTGGAAGGGAAGGCAAGCCGCGCCGGGTTTGATGTAAATATTCGCATTGTGGCATCTGCCGGCACGTCCGATGATGCGTTGGATATTTTACAGGGTCTTGAGGATGCATTTTTGCAGTTTACCGATCCGCAGGCAAACAGTTTCGGTGTAAATCGCCTGACGGCTAAACCTCTGGAGGATCTTATTTATAACTTTTCTTTTCGTGCATTTAATGAGAAACACGCTCTTTACATGGGAACCGAAGAGCTCACCAGTTTATATCATTTTCCGGTGGGACAGCTTTCCGCTCCTAAGGTAAAGTTTTTAAAAGCGCGGGAAGCGCCGGCGCCGGCAAATCTTTCTACGGAGGGAGTTTTGTTGGGTGAGAACGTGTTTCGGGGAGAGCAGTCGCTCATTCGTATGCAAGCGGACGACCGCCGTCGTCATTTTTATATCATCGGGCAAACAGGCACCGGAAAAACAAATTTCATGAAGAGTTTGGTGCATCAGGATATTATGGCAGGCAAGGGTGTGTGTTTCATCGATCCGCATGGCGAGGTTACGGAGGAGCTTATGGAGCTTATTCCCAAGGAACGCGTGGAGGATGTTATTTATTTCAACCCGGGGGATACCCAGCGTCCGCTGGGGCTTAACATGCTTGAATATGATCCGCAGTACCCCGAACAAAAAACGTTTGTGGTAAACGAGCTTTTCGGTATTTTTCAAAAGTTATATGGCGGCACGCCGGAGTCCATGGGGCCTATGTTTGAACAATATTTTCGCAACGCCACCATGCTTGTCATAGAAGATCCGTCATCCGGAAACACGCTTCTGGAAATAGGGCGCGTGCTTGCCGATAAGGCGTTTCGTGAGTATAAGCTTTCCCGTTCCAAAAACGTTGTTGTAAATACATTCTGGCGTGACGTTGCCGAAAAAGCGGGTGGAGAGGGTGCGCTTGCAAACATTGTGCCGTACATTACATCAAAGTTTGATGTTTTTCTTGCGAATGAGGTTATGCGGCCCATTATTGCCCAAGAGCGTTCCGCGTTCAATTTCCGGACAATTATGGATAATAATCAAATTCTTCTCGTCAATCTTTCAAAGGGGCGTCTGGGAGAATTAAATTCCAGTTTGTTGGGACTCATTATAGTGGGTAAAATTCTCATGGCGTCATTTTCGCGCGTGGATATGCCGCAGGACAAACGAAACGATTTTTATCTATACATAGATGAGTTCCAAAACGTAACGACAAGCTCCATAGAAACAATTCTTTCCGAGGCGCGAAAATATCGCCTTAATCTTATTATCGCGCATCAGTTTGTCGGACAGCTTGAAGACGGTATCAAGCGGGCGGTATTTGGAAATGTCGGTTCCATGGCGGCGCTTCGGGTGGGTGCGGAGGATGCCGAATTTTTAGAACAGCAATTTGCACCGGTGTTTAATGCTCATGATTTAATGAATATTGATAATTACACGGCGTATGTAAAACTTTTAATAAACGGGCAAACATCGCGTCCGTTTAATATCCATACCTTCCCCGCACCAAAAGGAAACTCCACTGTTGCCGAAGCGGTAAAAGAGCTTTCGAGCGTTAAGTATGGTCGTCCCCGTGCGGAGGTGGAGGTGGAAATTAATAGACGCTACGGCATAACGGAATAATAACGTCATGGCATATCATATTATTTTAGAATATATAACCGCGGGGTTTAGACAGCTTGGTACCGCATTTACAACCGATATTGGTATTTGGTGGCTTCTTACACCCATTTTTCTTTTATGGATCGTTATGGAAATATATGCGGGCGAATATAAACAAGAACGCTTTGGTTTTTCAAGCGCGCTTGCGAACGGCTTTTCTCTTTTCTGGATTTCGCTTACATCCTTTCGCGTATTTTTATTTATCGACAAAACATACTTAAACAAAGAAGCATACTCTGATCCGCGGCTATATATCCTTGCCCTATTCGTTTTGTACGCGCTTTTTATTATGTACGCGGCGTTTACGCATACCATGCGAACCTCGCTTACAAAGATTATTGCCGGACCCGCTCTTATTTACTCCTTTTCCGTTCTATCCGTATTATGGGGACAGCGTTTGCTTGTCGTAAATACATCAATTCTTTCAGCACTAGTGATAAGCTTTATCATAATAGTATTTATATTTTTCATCATCCGGCGCCAGTTGGGGGTACGGGGAGACGTAGAACATATATTGGAATTAGGAAAAGATGATCATGCACAAGAATGATTACGCGCTTGGCGGTCTAACAGGTTTTTTTACGGGATTGTTTTTGCTTCCCGTGCTTGCAAATCTTGATATTATGTTGCCTTTTGGCATACCGCACGGCGCTATGCTCCTTATTGTCCCTGTACTCTGGGTGCTTGGTATTTGGTTTGGAAAATTTACCTGCCGGTGGATCCCCATTATGTCGCAAATTTCGCGTTATGTAGCGGCCGGCTTTTTAAGTTTTTCCATCGACTTCGGTATTCTTAATACGCTTATCCTTTTCACCGGCATTACGGCCGGCGGGGGATTCGCTCTTATTAAAGGGGGCGGATATGTAATTGCCAACATCAATGCTTATTTATGGAATAAATACTGGGTATTCAAAAAGTACGATTCCGCCGAGCCTATAACGATGCGCGGCATTGTAAAAGAATATAGCACGTTCCTTTTTGTTTCGGTTGTAGGTTTTGTTATTAATGTTTCTATCGCAACGTTTTTAGTGGGAGATATTTCTGTTTTCGGGCTTATTACCATTCCCGGCATGGGGCCGCAATTCGGTTTTTCTCCGAAGGTATGGGCAAACATAGCTTCCATTATTGCAACCGCCATCGCTATTGTATGGAATTTTACGGGCTATAAATTTATTGTTTTTCGAACGGATCACCATACGGAAGAAAGCAGGTGAATAATATATTGCAGGGAAGTCCGGATTGATTTTCAGGCAGATCTCCCAAAAAAAGCGCCGTTTGTATTTTTTACTTTCGGCATGTATACTTCTGGGGAGTTCGTTTTTCGGGAGGATGTTATATGTGTGCATGGCAGGCAGTATATGAAAATATTCCTTCGTGGCAATACTGCAAATTTGGCGCAATATGCTTTTCCATAGAGCTATGCGTACTGAATGTTCTTATGTACGCAACGGGTATCTATAGCGGTTGGTGGTACGCGGTGTTTCGTGTAGTGAGTTATATGGTAGGGCATACGTTTCGCTTTAATTTCAACAGGCGTTTCGTTTTTCGCAGTACGGAAGCGATAAGGGGTGAGGCGGCGAAATACGTACTGGTTATTGCCGGAGGAGTTCTGATGGGAACCATGATTTCGTGGTTGCTCGTGGACAGAATATTTGGATCCTTGCTCAACGCGGGAGGAACGTGGTGGGCGAATAGCGCCGCTATACTCGGCGACAGCGTAGCCGCTATATTGGACTGGCTAGGAAATAAGCATGTGGTGTTTCATCCCGCCGTCTCCGTAAAGAGACACAATGATACGCCTGGAATAAAAGGCGCCGCCGTAAGGACATAGCAGTCCTTTTTTTATTGAAAAACAACCCTATTTTTGCTACTATCCATTCATGGCACAGCAGGTTATATACCGAAAATATCGCCCAAAAAGCTTTACGGAAGTCGTCGGGCAAAACCACATAACAAGCATTCTTCAAAATGCGATCCGTTTGGATAGGGTGGCGCATGCATATCTTTTTTCCGGTCCGCGCGGCACGGGGAAAACAACCATAGCCCGCCTTCTCGCTAAAACGGCAAACTGCGAAAAACCAAAAGACGGCGCGCCATGCAATGCGTGTGCCGCATGCAAGGAATTCATGGAAGGGCATACGCTGGATCTCATAGAAATAGACGCGGCAAGTTCCCGCGGCATCGACGAAATCCGCGAGCTCCGTGAAGCCGTGCGTCTGGCACCGGCGCGCGCCAAGCACAAAGTCTATATCATAGACGAAGTACATATGCTCACCAAAGAGGCGTTCAATGCTCTTCTTAAAACACTCGAAGAACCGCCCGCACATGCCATTTTCATACTGGCAACCACCGAGCTTGAAAAAGTGCCCGATACCATTATCTCGCGATGTCAGCATTTCGAATTTCGTAAAATCGCAACCTCTGCCATAGTGGAGCGTTTGGGGCAATTGGTAAAAAAGGAGGGTATAACGGCGGAAAAAAGCGCTCTTCAGCTTATCGCTTTTTTTGCCGACGGCGGTCTTCGGGATGCGGAAAGTATGCTTGGTCAGGTGCTTGCCATGGGAGAGAGTTTAACGGAAGAAAGCGTTCGCCTAATCTTGGGCGCGCCCAAAAGCGAGGCCGTAGGGAACCTTATCGCCTTTCTTGCCGAAAAAAATGCGGCGGCGGCAACGGAGCTTATTCTTACAACCATCGATCAGGGTATTGATCCCCAGCTTTACATAAAGCTCATCATTCACCGTTTGCGGAATATGTTGCTTCATTCGTTTAACCCCAATCACATTGCCATAACGGCAGGCACGCTTTCGGAAGAAGAACGGAAGTTTCTGGAAGAAAAAAAGCAAATCTTCACCGCCGCAGAACTGGAGCGCATGCTTAAAATATGGATTGATGCCTACTGGATAAGTTTTAAAACTGTTTTTCCTCAACTTCCGCTGGAGCTTGCCGTTGTGGATATTTTGCGCGATAGTCTAGAGGAGGAAAAAGAAGAAAAAATGATTTAACCATATTGCCGGATCGTTCAATGGTAGGCTCCCGATTTGTTCAAGAGCGAAGCGATTGAAGACAAATCGCAGTGCATGGGAGCGAAGCGAGTCGCAGTCCGCGCGGGACTCAAAAAAACAAGAACGTTGAAAAAATGAGAAGCACAAACATATTGCCGGATCGTTCAATGGTAGGCTCCCGATTTGTTCAAGAGCGAAGCGATTGAAGACAAATCGCAGTGCATGGGAGCGAAGCGAGTCGCAGTCCGCGCGGGACTCAAAAAAACAAGAACGTTGAAAAAATGAGAAGCACAAACATATTGCCGGATCGTTCAATGGTAGGCTCCCGATTTGTTCAAGAGCGAAGCGATTGAAGACAAATCGCAGTGCATGGGAGCGAAGCGAGTCGCAGTCCGCGCGGGACTCAAAAAAACAAGAACGTTGAAAAAATGAGAAGCACAAACATATTGCCGGATCGTTCAATGGTAGGACACCAGGTTTTGGTCCTGGGTATCGGGGTTCGAATCCCTGTCCGGCAGCCCGAATTTTTAAGGAGCAAAGCGACTATACGACTTTGTTTACTTATAACCGAAGGGAGTTAGAAAACAAGAAGTGCCCTCGTGGTAAAAACTTCAGGTACCAAAGTCCGCGCACGGGCGTGGTACATCCGTAGTAATAACGAAAAAGAACGGCGGCTGATAGCAAAACCCGAAACTAAAGCAACGGCAGATAAAATTTGCGTAGATATGGATACTGTGATAAATTTATTTTGTCGCCCAGCTTAGTGTAATATCGTATCGTTTGCCACTTTCTTTTTGTAATCAGAGAGGGGCGACGGTTCCAATAGCGCTTAACCGTTTGGTAAGCATATCTGTTGGGCGACAACCGTCGTCCCTTTTTGGTCTTTGGGGGCGAAAATATATATAAAAATTAGCAAAAAATATGTCGCAAAAAAATATTTTTGAAGGATTTACGAGGAAATACGCGTTGTCAAAAACGTTACGGTTTGAGTTGAAACCTGTGGGAAATACGTTGCAGATGCTGGAAGACGAGAATGTCTTTGAAAAAGATAGAGTTCGAAAAGAAAAGTACAAACAAACCAAATCCTTCTTCGACCGACTTCATCGGCAATTCATCATTGAATCACTGACAGGTAAAACTATAGATGGTTTAGATAAGTACTTCACACTATTAAAAAAGTTAGAAAAAGACAAAAAGGACAAAGCCCTACAAAAGGAATTTAAAACTCTTTCCGAAGAGTTACGGACACAACTTAATAACCATTTTCAAACTGAAGCATTATTCGGAGTATCGGTGTTTGAAGAACTTAAGAAAAGATATGGTAAGGAAGAAGGCTCTTTTCTGAAAGATAAAAAAGACGAACTCGTGTTAGATGAGGAAGGAAATAAAATTTCTATTTTTGATGAGTGGAAAGGTTTCACTGGTTACTTCGATAAATTTCAAGAAACAAGAAAGAATTTTTATAAAGACGACGGTACCTCAACAGCGGTTGTAACTAGAATTATTGATCAGAATTTAAAAAGATTTTGTGAAAATACCCAGCTTTTTAAAGATATAAAATATAAAATTGATTTTTCCGAGGTTGAAAAAACACTTTCTGTGGATTTGGGTGTGGTGTTCTCGTTAGAATATTATAACTCTTGCTTGTTACAAGATGGAATTGATACATATAATAAAATTCTTGGTGGTGAAGTTGTGAAAGATACGAATGAAAAGCTAAAGGGATTAAATGAGATTATCAATAAATATCGCCAAGATCATAAAGACGAAAAGATTTCTTTTTTTAAATTACTTGATAAGCAAATATTGAGTGAAAAAGAAGACTTTATTGAAAATATAGAAGACGATAAAGAGTTATTACAAAGACTTAGGGAGTTTTATATTTCTGCTGAAGAAAAAACAGAAGTCTTAAAAACCTTGTTAGGGGATTTTTTCCTCCACGAGGAAGAATATGAATTAGACAAAGTCTTTCTTTCAAAAGAAGGTCTTAATACTATTTTGCACCGATGGATGACTGATAATGGACGTGACGAATTTCAAAAAGTCATTTATGAGCAGACAAAGAAAGATAAAATTGTAAAATTTGAAAAATCAGATAACTCATACAGGTTTCCGGATTTTATTGCTTTATCACTAATTAAAAATGCTCTTGCGAAAAGTTTTGAAGAGGAAAAACTTTGGAAGGACAAATACCTTAAGAATGAAGAAGATTCAAAATCAAAAGGTTTTCTTAGTGGGGAAGAACCAAAATGGGAACAGTTTATAAAAATATTTGAATCGGAGTTTAATTCTCTGTTTGAGAATGAGTACCAAGAACTAATAGGTGGCGAGGAAAGACAAGTAAAGAAAGGATACAATGTATACAAGAAGGATTTTGAAGAAATTATAAACAGAAACGAATCTGATTTTTCTGTTTCATCGGAGGATAAGCTGACAATTAAAAATTTTGTTGACAGCACTCTTTGGATTTATCAAATGGGTAAGTACTTCGCTCTTGAGAAGAAGCGACAGTGGGTTGGTGATGAATATGACATTGATACAAAATTCTATCATCACCCTGATTTTGGTTTTAAGAAGAAATTTTACGATGATGCATACGGAAAGCTTATTAAGGTCAGGATGCTTTTACAGAGTTATCTTACCAAAAAGCCGTTCAGCACTGATAAATGGAAATTGACTTTTGAGAATCCGACCCTTGCAGATGGCTGGGACAAGAATAAAGAGCCTGATAATTCTGCTGTAATTTTGCGAAAAGATGGACGTTATTATCTTGCCGTAATGCAAAAAGGACATAATAAGGTATTTGATGATGGCAACATTCAAGCATCGGGTACTGACAGTTATGAAAAGATGGTTTATAAATCAATATCAGACCCTGTCAAAGACATCCCCAATTTAATGGTTATAGATGGTAGAACTGTGAGAAAAACTGGCAGAAAAGATAAGAAAACTGGTATAAACCATCGACTGGAAGAATTGAAAGATGAGCATCTACCCAAAGAAATTAGTGATATACGAAAATCATCTTCTTACTTAAAGACCTCTGAAAATTTTAACCAAGAAGATTCACAGAAATATTTGGCATTTTACATGCAGAGGCTTATTGAATATAAAAAGGGCGAATTCGACTTTGAATTCAAAAAACCAGAAGAATACGGTTCTTATGCGGAGTTTTTGGATGATGTTGGGAATCAGGGTTATAAGATAGATTTTGTTGGTGTATCGAGCGAATACATCAAAAATAAAAACACTTCAGGAGAGTTATTTCTTTTTGAAATACATAACAAAGATTGGGGATCAGGACCAAAAGACAAGAATAGAAAAAGAACAAAAAATCTTCACTCTATGTATTTTGATACCTTGTTTTCTAAAGAAAATGCAGAGAGTAATTTTCCGTTCAAACTCAATGGAGAAGCAGAACTATTTTATAGACCGAAGACCGATGAGGAAAAATTAGGATACAAGGTTAAAAATACTAAAACTGGAAAGTGGAAAAATATTGTTGTCAAGAAAAGCGAAAGCGTCCCAGAAGAGGCGGTGGTGGATCATAAGCGATATCTTAAAAATAAAACATTCTTACATGTCCCGATAACTCTCAACAGAACAGCTGATGATTCACATTACTTCAATCAAAAAGTAAACGAATTCTTACTCAACAACCCTGAGATAAATGTTATTGGCCTTGATCGTGGAGAAAAACATCTAATTTACTATGCTGGTATTGATCAAAAATGTAATTTACTCAAAGATAAGAACGGTAATACTGCTCTTGGAAGTCTGAATGAAATAAATGGAGTAAATTACCATAAACTTCTGGAAGAAAGGGCGAAAGGGAGAGAAAAAGCAAGGCAAGACTGGCAAAATATTGAAAATATAAAAGACCTTAAAAAAGGATATATTTCTCTCGTGGTACGAAAGCTTGCTGATCTTATTATAGAACACAACGCTATAATTGTTTTTGAAGACTTGAATATGCGCTTCAAGCAAATTCGTGGGGGAATAGAGAAAAGCGTGTACCAGCAATTAGAGAAAGTACTGATTAAAAAACTTAATTTCTTAGTAAATAAAGGTGAAAAAGATCCTCAAAAAGCGGGACATCTATTACGCGCATTTCAGCTAACAGCTCCATTTATCACTTTTAAAGATATGGGAAAGCAAACTGGTGTGATCTTCTACACGCAAGCTAGCTATACCTCTAAAACATGTCCCGAGTGTGGCTTTCGTCCAAATGTTAAGTGGGACCAAGACGGTTTAATGGAGAAAATCAACATTACTTTCACCGAAAATAATTTCAAAATAGCGTACAAAGCGAGTGACTTCTTGAAACAAAAGAATAGCTCTAAGCGCGGAAACAGACTCTATGCCGATAAGAAAGGGAAAGATGAGTTTATCCTATCAACCAAAAACGCTATCAGGTACAAGTGGTTTAGTAGAAACAAAAAAGATTTTGAATTAAAGAAGGGGGAAGAGAGAATGCTGGAGCAAACAGAGAATGGTATTACAATTAAATACGATATTACGGAGTGTTTGAAGGGGCTACTGGAAGAACAAGATATTGATTATAAGAACAATATCGTAAAGCAAATATCTGAAAAGGTTGCTACTAAAAAATTCTTTACGGAGCTGGCGTATTATTTGTATTTACTCTCAAACACAAGGAGTAGTGTATCCGGTACTAATATAGATCAAATAAATTGTCCGCATTGTGGTTTTCATAGTGATAAGAAGTTTAATGGTGTTGATTTCAATGGAGACGCGAATGGTGCCTATAATATAGCGAGAAAGGGTGTGATGATTCTTGAGAAAATAAATCAGTATCACAATGTAAATAAAACGTTGGATAAAATGAATTGGGGAGATTTATTTATAGATATTGAAGAATGGGATAAACATACTCAAGACTGATGGAATCCTATATCCAAATATCAAAAATAAACGATTTTATGTTTTGCCCGCTGTCGGTGTATCTGCATGGCGTGTATGAAAGTTTTGATACGTCACTGTATCATGACACGCCACAGGTGGAGGGGAGATTAAATCACGAAAGTATTGATTCCGGTACGTATTCTACGTCAAAACATATTTTGCAGGGTTTGTCGGTGTATAGCGGAACATACGGCATTATGGGGAAAATTGATATTTACGATGAAAAAAAGAAGATGCTTGTTGAGCGCAAAACAAAAATAAAAAGAATATGGCCCGGATATATGTATCAACTGTATGGACAGTATTTTTGCATGAAAGAAATGGGATATAAAATAGAAACATTATTTTTGCACAGCTTGTCTGATAACAAACGCTACCCTATACCGTTGCCGGAGGAACGGGATAAAAAACGTTTTTTATTTTTTATTGAAGCAATGAGATCGTTTGATATACGAACATATAAAAACCACCGGTGCCATAAGTGCACTAATTCCATTTACGGAATTTTAACATGGTAATATGCTTACCCTTCCCGATTTTAGAGAAAAACAAATGTTATTTGTACACGCCGAATGGGGGACACGCTCGTCGCTTAGGTTTTTAAACGACAATATTGTTTTTTCCAAAGATGGCAAGGTGGTAAATCGCGCGTCGTGCCATAAAGTATTTGCCGTTTTTATAATGGGCGACATGATGATAACAAGTCGTTTGTTGCAAAAAGCGGGAACACACGCAATATCATTATTTTTTCTACGTAATAATTTTGAGGTATTCGCGCCGTTTGCCGCAAAAGCGGAAGGTAATTATTTGCTTCGCATGAAGCAGTATGGTCTATCAGAAGATGAAGAGTTTTCTATTGCAAAGCATATTGTAGCGAATAAAATAGAAAACCAAAACCGGCTATTGCTAAGCCGAAAAAAAGGCGCGGATAAAGAGGAAATGGAACAGATGCGCGAGCGTATTAAAAACGCATTGAACGGACAGGAACTGCTCGGTATAGAAGGGGAGTATTCGCGTAAGTTTTTTTCCGGATATTTTTCTGAAATTAACTGGTGGAAGCGTATGCCGCGCGTAAAGCCGGACGTATCTAATTTTCTGCTTGATATGGGGTACACCTATCTTTTTAATTTCGTTGATGCACTTCTTCGATTGCATGGATTTGATACGTATAAGGGCGTGTATCATAAACTGTTTTTTCAGAGAAAATCTTTGGCATGTGATATCGTGGAACCTTTTCGTTGTATCATTGATCGCCAACTTCTAAAGGCATACAACTTAAAGCAGGTACATGAAGGTGATTTTGATATTGTGCATAAAAAAGTAACTTTGCCATTCGATAAGCAGAAAAAATATACGTCGTTATTCTTGCAAGTTATTATGGACCAAAAAGAAGAAATTTTTTCATATGTGCATGAATATTACAGACATATGATGGATACAAAGAATGATATGCCGAAATTTAATATAAAGACAAAATAATATGCTTCTTTTAACGTATGATTTTAGCGATGATCGCGTTCGTGCAAAGTTTTCAAAATTTCTTGAGAAATTTGGACACAGGATACAGTATTCGGTGTTCGAGATTCGTAATAGCCGGCGGGTATTGCAAAATATAAAAAGTGAGATAGAATTGGTGTATAAGAATGCATTTACGGGAGCGGACAGTGTTTTGATATTTCATATCTGTGAGGGTGACAAAAAGAAGATTGCGCGATATGGATATGCTAAAAATGAAGAAAAAGACGTTGTGGTCTTTGAGTAGTGCTAGTGCCTTGAAAACTTTATAAAAAGGTGGAAATTCAATGGAGGGTATTAAAAATAGAGTATTATGTCAGTGGAAAACCTTAGTCTTAATATGATGAGGAAAACAAAAAATGGCTTTGTTAAGCCAAAAAGTCGGAATGTAATTTATTACTTCTTTGCATCTTTAGCGTTTAACAAAGCCATTTCCGCCGTCTAATACCTCTATAAAATTTCTACTTTTGTAGATTCAGGGGCGAATACGATTGTCTCCGGGTCTAATACCTCTATAAAATTTCTACTTTTGTAGATAGTGGTCTCCATCAGGCACTAAGGAGTCTAATACCTCTATAAAATTTCTACTTTTGTAGATCAAAAATGCACAGCTTCTCAATCGGAGTCTAATACCTCTATAAAATTTCTACTTTTGTAGATCCGGGAAGATATTGCCTCTCATCCTCGTCTAATACCTCTATAAAATTTCTACTTTTGTAGATAGAAGCGCACCACCGATATTGCGACTGGTCTAATACCTCTATAAAATTTCTACTTTTGTAGATAAGGAAGACGCATTTTCGGAATCAGTGTCTAATACCTCTATAAAATTTCTACTTTTGTAGATAAGAAGTAATCTCAGCTAAAAGCGAAGTCTAATACCTCTATAAAATTTCTACTTTTGTAGATGTGATGTTTGCCAATACTTGTGTAGGGTCTAATACCTCTATAAAATTTCTACTTTTGTAGATAGCGACGTGCTCCAGTATTTATGTAAGGTCTAATACCTCTATAAAATTTCTACTTTTGTAGATACTCTTCGCTCACTCTTTGGCATGTTGTCTAATACCTCTATAAAATTTCTACTTTTGTAGATTCAGTCGAGAACTGGTTGCAACCTCGGTCTAATACCTCTATAAAATTTCTACTTTTGTAGATGCATTATCGGAAGATATGATGACGGGGTCTAATACCTCTATAAAATTTCTACTTTTGTAGATTCGTAATTCCTGTGAAGGGTTATCAGGTCTAATACCTCTATAAAATTTCTACTTTTGTAGATATAGCGACACAGAAGGAGCCGTGTCTTGTCTAATACCTCTATAAAATTTCTACTTTTGTAGATGGAATGTTCCTTGTCATTCAATTTGGTGTCTAATACCTCTATAAAATTTCTACTTTTGTAGATGCTCTATCATTTTACCGCTGCCCTCTGGTCTAATACCTCTATAAAATTTCTACTTTTGTAGATTTAAAGGAGTTAGGAGATCTTGGTGTGTCTAATACCTCTATAAAATTTCTACTTTTGTAGATTAATATCCGTTTCTTCTTCTGCTAATGTCTAATACCTCTATAAAATTTCTACTTTTGTAGATAGGACGCAAACCTTGAGGGCGCAGACGTCTAATACCTCTATAAAATTTCTACTTTTGTAGATTACGTCATATTAGCCATAGCTTCTATGTCTAATACCTCTATAAAATTTCTACTTTTGTAGATATCGCGGAACGCAAATCAGAACCCCAGTCTAATACCTCTATAAAATTTCTACTTTTGTAGATAGCAATATCGATTATTTCTGCGTGAGTCTAATACCTCTATAAAATTTCTACTTTTGTAGATTGGCGGGGCTTCTGGTGGCGTGTCTTGTCTAATACCTCTATAAAATTTCTACTTTTGTAGATAGAATAGTGCTCACCACAATTGTCGCGTCTAATACCTCTATAAAATTTCTACTTTTGTAGATGGGTCAACGTCTAAATAGCCCTTAAGTCTAATACCTCTATAAAATTTCTACTTTTGTAGATAATAACATGATCTACGGAGCAACCTACGTCTAATACCTCTATAAAATTTCTACTTTTGTAGATTTCGTCCGGGAGCAACCATACGTTCGTCTAATACCTCTATAAAATTTCTACTTTTGAAACTGTGACCAGTTCCCATGATTTCTCAAAAATGAAAATGTGATAACAGTATTAGAATTGCGTTCCTAAAGAATCCTTGCATTAATGCAAGGATTCTTTCATGCTGAAGATATGGCACGAAGAAAACGGGAGGATTATACTATTCGTTAGGTGGCGTTTTGCCGGAATATAAAGAAAGCGTGTTATGGATACGAAACATCATCATAAAGAAAGCCATGAACATGCGATGAGCCATGGTTCTGCTGAACAATATTTAAGGCGTTTTTGGATCGTTACATTTCTGCTTGTTCCGCTTGTGCTGGTGCACCCAACCATCTCGGAGATACTGGGCATTACGTTCGGTCTTAATAAGTGGATACAGTTTGGAATCGCAACCATTGTATTCGGCTTTGCGCTTGTATTTTTCCGGCATGCATGGCATGAAATAAGATCTCGCAGGTACGGTATGATGACGCTTGTTTCGCTTGCGGTTGGAAGCGGGTACTTGTTTTCTGTTGCCTCAACATTTATTGCCGTACTCAACGTTGAGTTTTATCTTGAAATCTCAACACTGGTGTGGGTACTTCTCTTTGGACACTACCTGGAAGTGAAATCCAGTTCCGCCGCCGGGGACGCGTTGTCTGAAGTAGCGAAACTACTCCCTAAGAAAGCGCACAGACTTGAGAATGGAATTGAAGCTGATGTTGATATCGCCGAGCTTCATGAGGGCGATATTGTTGTTGTGAAGCCGGGAGAGAAGATTCCGGCCGACGGCACAATTATCAAAGGATTTGCAAATGTTGATGAGTCGTTGATAAGCGGTGAATCGAAACCCGTCAGAAAAGAAGGAAGTGCGGAGGTGATAGCCGGAGCAATTTGTCTTGACGGGTCACTTACCGTTCTGCTCTCACGCGTTGGAGAACATTCAACTGTTGGGCAAATACAAAAGCTCATCGCGCAAGCGGGACAAACCAAACCGCGTTCGCAAAAAATAGCGGACAAGGCATCTGCCGTTCTCACCTTTGTTGCCGGTATCACGGCACTTGGTACGCTCCTGGTATGGACACTGTTCATTGGCCAACCGTTTGTATTTGCGATCACGCTCGCCATTACGGTACTCGTCATTGCGTGCCCGCATGCGCTCGGGCTTGCTATTCCAACCGTGACCACCATTACCACTTCACTTGCCGTGAAGAATGGTTTTTTCATCAAAGACCTTTCAAAGATAGAGGTGATACGGAAAGCGGATTATGTGGTGTTTGATAAGACGGGAACACTTACAAAGGGCGAGTTTGGCGTGACGGGAATTGTTCTTATGGAAGAACAAGATAAAGATAAAATTCTCTCCACTGCGGCATCTCTCGAACAGCATTCATCACACATTATCGGACAATCAATTTTAAAATATGCGCGGGATCAAAAGGTGCAAGTTTCCGACATTGATGACTTCCAAAACATTGCCGGACAGGGTGTTAAAGCGAAAATAAGCGGGCGGGAATATGTTGCGGGCAACGAGCGATTGATGCGGAGCTTGAATATAAAATTTGATTTGCCTAAAAATATGAATGGCACAATCGTGTTTGTTGCGAGCAAGGGGAATCTGCTCGGACATATCGTACTTTCTGACGCCATTAAGCAATCTTCATATGATGCGGTAAAAAAGTTGCACAGTATGGGCGTGAAAGTTGCCATGCTTACCGGCGATAATGAACAAGTCGCGGGGTTGGTGTCAAAGGAGCTTGGCATTGATACCTACTTTGCAAATGTCTTGCCGGAAGATAAATATACTCATATCAAGCAATTACAAGAGCAAGGCAATACGGTACTTATGGTTGGTGATGGCGTGAATGACGCTCCCGCACTTACCCAAGCAGACGCAGGTATTGCCATTGGTGCGGGTACTGACGTTGCCGTCGAGTCCGGTGATGTGGTTTTGATTGATAACGATCCGCTGGATATTGTGCGTTTGATAACGCTTTCGAAAAAAGTGTACACAAAGATGATTCAAAACCTTGTTTGGGCGCTTGGATACAATATTATCGCCATTCCCATGGCGGCGGGAGTATTTGCGGTTTGGGGGTTCTTCTTGCGTCCGGAGATTGGCGCATTAGTTATGAGCTTTTCAACAGTTATCGTGGTTGCTAACGCAATGACGCTAAAGAGAGTTAAACTATAGATTGATTTAACTCTCCCCGGAATCGAACTTATTTTATGAAAATGCGATAATGGTATTAGAATTGCTTTCCCAAAGAATCCTTGCATTAATGCAAGGATTCTTTCATATTGGACTTAGGGTGCGGAGAAACGAAGTACCATTTAATAAGTATTTGTTTTTGGCGTATTATTCTATGCAAAAAAAATACTATTTCATAATAACGGGAATTATAATTATAGGTACCACCGCCTATTATGGTTTCTTGCGAGATCCGGTTGTTATAAAAAACTATCCATTGGGAGGAGAAACAATTGTTGTATTCGGAGACAGTTTGGTAGAGGGTATCGGCTCCAGTAAGAAAGGAGGATTTGTTGCTTTGCTGGAGCACCGTTTACAAAAGCCCGTCAGTAATCTGGGTCGGTCGGGAGACACTACGGAAACGGCATTAGGGCGTGTGCAGGACGTGATAGCGGAAGATCCTGATTTGGTTATTGTATTATTGGGCGGGAATGATGCAATTCGGCGTGTGCCGCTTGAAATGACAGTGGAAAATCTAAGAACTATTATCCGCACCATACAAGCCGAGGGTGCGGCCGTAGTATTATTGGGCGTGCAGGGCGCGCTTATACGTGATCGTTTTGACAATGACTTTCGCGTACTCGCAAAAGAGGAGGGTGCCGTATACATACCGAATATATTGGAAGATATATACCGCAACCCATCTCGCATGTTTGACGGCATTCATCCAAACGATGAAGGATACGGCATCATAACTAATCGCGTATATCCTATCATATCAGAGCTTCTCACGGGTACGTATTATGAATAGTTTTTAGCGTTAGTAGTTGTTATCTTTTACTCCCCACAAAAAATTAACGTAAAATAGAAAATGGCTCGCATAATAAAAATACGGGACGTTAAAAGGATTGATTCTAAAAAAGTAAATTCAAATGAGATTTTTGGTTCGCTCGCTAATTTATCTGAGACAATAGGTCTCAAGAAATTATTTATATACCACGAAATACTTGCGCCAAAACATCGATCCTCTTCCCCTCATTACCATTCTTCAAAAGAGGAATTTGTTTACGTGTTGAAAGGAAAGCCCAGTATTTGGTTGGATGGAGATATACGAACACTCTTTTCCGGTGATGCTGTCGGATTTCCTGCGGGAGAAAAAGGTTATCACATGATAGAGAACAAGAGCGATGAAGAAGTGCAATTGCTTGTTATAAGTATTGAAGAAAACAAAGACCATGTTTTTTATTTTCCTGAAGAATAAGGTGTCGGATACTTCTTCATATCAATAAACTTCTAAAATCCTATGAACATACAATTCCACTACCGGGCGCGAGCCATTATAACTGATGGCGATTATATTCTTCTCGCGCGGGCAATAGGAAATGGGAACACATTCCTTCCGGGCGGGCATATCGAGTTGGGAGAAAAGGCAGAGGAAGCACTTGTACGCGAAATAAAAGAAGAGCTGGGCGTAGATAGTACGATACGATCTTTTTTGGATGCCGTAGAGAATAGCTAGCTTGAAGGTGATGAACGGCATCATGAGATAAATTTGATATTTCATATGAGTGTTCCTGATTTTCAAAAAGAACATAATCCTATATCACTCGAAGATCATATCGAATTTCTATGGTCGCATATGGACGACTTCGAAAAAAATAATCTCCTTCCAAATTCCCTTATTCCGCTCATAGGGAAATGGCGCGCCGACGGCGCATCTCCCTGGTGGGGCAGCGATTTTGAATAGTTTGTACAAGTACCGTCCCTCCCTCTCTTCCTTATCTAATACCCCTATAAAATTTCTACTTTTGAAAATGGGACCAGTCCCCATAAGTTCTAAAAAATGAAAATGCGATAATGGTATTAGAATCGCTTTCCTGAAGAATCCTTGCATTAATGCAAGGATTCTTTCATGCTGAAAATATGGCACGAAGAAAACGAGAGGATTATACTGTTCGGTCTCTTAATAAGATATCGAACGGGAAGGGTTATAGCGTAACATTACCGATAGAAGTAATACGGCTTTTTCGCTGGCAAAGAAAACAAAAACTCTCCTTGCAAATAGATAAGGAAAATAAACGTATTATTATTACCGATTGGGAGAAGTGATAAGTAATTTCGCGTACTGTACACAGAAATAAAAAAATGATAGCATCTTGCTAGAAAGCAAAGACAACAACCTTATGGCATTTAAAGAAAGGAGAGTGCTGTTATGGATCTGATTACCTTGGATGAGAGAGCTTATATTCAGATGATTTCTGATATAATTGCGGCCGATGAAAAAACCCGCGGTACCAACTTGATAACGAACGAACAGGTCATCATTTTTGCCAAACGCGTACGTATATTAACCTTAGAAGAGGAGTGTCGGAACCTTGGCGTTGAAATCCTGGAGAGCGCTCTTTTGGCTACGAAACATATTGCCGTCAAACAGGACCGTGCCGTTGTGATGATGAAAGAATTATCATTGGAAGAGCCCGAAACGGAATGGTTAGAGGCCTTTATGTTTCAGTTTGACGATGATGTAAGAATAATGGCCGGACAAACGACAAGAGTGATGCTGGATAATGAACGACATGCTTTTCTGCGGCATCTTCCGGATCTTGCAAAAGCATTCGGCGGCATTGGATGGAAAGTTTTGTGTTATGCCCTTATCGATAGCGATATGTTTGCTGATATAAAAAAACAAGCATTGTTTATAAAGCAAAACATGCCTGCCATATACCTTAAATATAATAGTTAAATAGCCCGGCAAGATTTTGGTCGGGTATTTTTTAATAGGGGACAATAATCATTGCATGAAGGATTATATTATTGTTATCTTACGAATATGAACAGTAGATGGCTTGGACTTTTGGGTTTTTTATCATTTCTCGCCATTCCCGGAATTATCATCGGAGAATGGGCTTATGCGGTTTGGCTTTTATGGGCTCTTTGGTTTACATACTTTTTTAAGAAGCCCGAAGAAAAAGACGGTATATAGATAAAGTTGGGAGGTACGCTTTACAAAATTAATAAAAAATTGTACAGTATAAGCTATTCTAGAGGATGTACGAAAGGAGTGGGTAATGCAACAAGTTTCATACCTCTTTAATCCTGGACGGAGAAGCATTCTTGTGGAAGTCTATTTCCCAAGGAGGATTAGGACCCAGGGAACTATATTCAAAGCACTCAACGATGGTTTGCATGCAGATAATGTTCGTAAATATCTCACCGCAAATGTAGAGAATCTCATGCGTGAGATCGTCGCATATCCTCACTGGTTTAATCCGAATCGTTATGATGCTGATGAATCGTATGTTGATGCCACGGATGCTGCAAGAGCGCGGATGAATATGTACCAAACCGTTTTCTACGGTTGGTCAGAGTATGCAGTTGATGGTGTGTTCCTAAAAGTTGATGGTGTATCAATTGATGAGGAACGAACTCAGACACTCAAGCTTATATTTGCATTCGAGAACGAGGAACTCCAGGAACAAGCAACCAATGCAGGGTATTTTGATGTCTATCTCGCGGTGCTCAATTGGGTCCTTTCTCAATATGGGCAGGCAGAAGATCATCGTAACTGGAGCAATGAAGAACGCGATTTATTCTTATTACGTCATGCTTTGTGGCCCGAAGAGAAAAGGAGTTGGGCACGCGATAATTTTGTTCCTACTGCTCGAAGTATTGGAAAATGGATTGACGATTGTGGTCTTTTTATTTTCGGATACTTGGTACGGAGGTTCTGGGAAGAGATTGTAAGGATTCATCAAGAAGAAAGTGGTTCGCTTGAAGATACGATATGGGTGACAAGCATTTTTCACGTTGATGTGAACGAGCTTAAACCTGTGATATAATAGAGTCCAGAGTTAATGTAAGGAAAAGGAGATTGCTATGCCCAAAAGCACCTGGATGCTTTCAGTAATACTAACACGTGATTCCCACCCAAAAACGGAAGAGGAGGTGAAAAATGCTTTCGATTCCTATTACCGCAAAGAATATGAGGCGGGACGAATTAGTAAGTTTTTGCCTTTCAAAGCTCCTTCCCAAGAAAATCAAACAGTAGAAGAGTAACATCTCAGTTACCGTCGCACCTTTAACGGTGAGGCTGGTCGTCAAAAGATCAGCCTCTTTTTATAAGCAGAATCCTAATGCGATTGCCCCGCAGTGACCCTTACGAGGTATTGACGTATTATAAAATATATGCTAGGAATTGCGGAGATAAAAATCCACTAAAAAGGAGGGTATTGACATGTAGAATATACCATAATGTTGTTGTTTTTTTGCGGAGGACAGACCACCTATAACCTGATGAGAGAGGAGCTTGTATGTTCATGTTTCGTTTAGTGGTTGCTTTAGGATTCATCATTTTTGCATCCCAACCAGCAGAAGCTCACACGCTGAATGTTGACCGGGACACATTTGTTGATACCGTGTCACCGGACCAGGTTGATGATAACTTTGGAGAAGAAGAAACATTGGATGTCAGTCCCGACAGGATGAGTCTGGTAAGGTTTGATTTATCGCTGTTTTCTCCCTGGGCGCTAGATGATGGCGTACCGCCCCTTGTTGTTTCTCATGATGATAGGGCGGTAGAGCAACTTCAAATGAGGTTGTTCGTTAAGAGCGTTGTCGGTTTGGGAAAGATTGGAATCCATCGGATTATGGAAGCATGGGACGAGGATCTTGTTACCGGAAATGCCGTACCTTTATTTGAGATTGATCCTCTTATAAAGGTGGATATTCCTGTTACGATCCTTCCCGATAACTTCCTTCTCGTAAATTTACCGAAAGATCTGCTGGAAGAGTGGATCGATTATCCGGACAGAAACCATGGTTTGCTTCTTATAAGCGATGGAGCCAGTATTGCCTTTGAGGCAAAGGAAAGTCCTCTCACCGGTAAACACCCGGAGCTTGAAGTTATCCTTAAGGGTCCAAAAGGAGATACGGGACCTAAAGGCGACACCGGTCCCGCGGGAGGTCCTGCTGGTCCTGAAGGAAAGCAAGGCCCTAAGGGCGACAAAGGCGACAAAGGCGACGTAGGTCCTGCCGGCCCTGAAGGACCGGAAGGAAAAATTGGTCCTGCCGGCCCTGAAGGAGAAGTTGGTCCTGAGGGTCCTAAGGGTGACGCCGGTCCTAAAGGCGACAAAGGCGACACTGGTCCTACTGGCCCTAAAGGCGACAAAGGTGATAAGGGCGACGCCGGTAAGGGTGAAAAAGGCGATGCCGGTCCTAAAGGCGACAAAGGTGATATTGGCCCCAAGGGTGATAAGGGTGACGTCGGTCCCAAGGGTGACAAAGGTGATGCCGGTCCTTCCGGCAAAGATGGTCATGACGGCAAAGATGGTAAAAATGGCAAAAACGGTAAGAATGGTCTGAATGGCAAAAACGGAAAGGACGGTAAGAATGGTCTGAACGGCAAAGATGGCAAGGTTGGTCCTGCTGGTCAGCCCGGAAAAAACGGCAAGGACGGTAAAAATGGTAAAGACGGCAAGGACGGTGTATGTTCTTGCAATGATAAGTCTTTAGCTGAATCGTATGGTATCCTCACTCTGCAAGAGCAAGTGGATCTTCTTAGGGAGAGGATAGCAGAACTGGAATTATGGAGTAAGTAAGCGTTAGATTCGCATATGGGTGTCCCGTAACAAGGACACCTTTTTATTTTGCCTTACAGAAAGATATCCTCATAGAGTATTTCCTTTCATGGACCGAACGTACTACAGTGGTTATATACGTGCGTTGATTATTGATCATTTTTTATTTACAAAGACCGAAAGGCAAAATGGTGGTGGTGGCGGGTTACCAAACCGCATAGTCATCGCATAAAGAGTAACATTGTTGCTTTGTAGATTTTGGCATTTAAAAATGATATTTTTGATACGATATAAAAGATTACATATGCGGGAATAAGCGTACCTTATTATACAATAACATGTTATGGTATGAGTTTTAAAAAATATATTGTTGCCGGAGTTTTTGTTTTAGTTGGAGGAATGTCTGCATTTGTTTTGCCCGCATACGGACAAACAGGACCGTCCTCTTCATTGGATGATGTACGGGCCGCCATTCAATCTTTGCTTGCGGAAATAAGCACGTTGCAGGATCAGATTGATGAACTTCATGAAAATACCGAATTATCGAACGTTGAAAAGCGCGAGGCGATATATGAATTTAAAAAACAATTACAGGAAGGCATGCAGAATGAGGAGGTTCGCAAACTTCAGATAGTATTGGCGGAGTATCCCGATATTTATCCGAAAGGGCTGGTAACGGGATACTTTGGATCGCTTACTAAAAAAGCTGTTCTTGAATTTCAGAAAAAATATGGCATAGAGCAGGCCGGTGAAGTTGGGCCAAAAACTCGCGCAAAAATCAGGGAACTCTTAACGCTACGGATAAAAGAGAAAAAAACCATTCCGGAAGCTCTATCGGTTACTGCAGTACCGGAGGAGGAAATGGCAGTAGAAGAAAACATTGCTTCGGTTCTTCAAGAGGCGGTACCTTCTTTCGAAGATATGTATTTTACCGATACCTTCGATCGTTCGGATGCAATTGATTTGGGAAATGGCTGGACGGATATTTATGGCGGTTTGTCTATCGTATCTCATCATGTGGAACATGTGCCGGCGAAAAAAGAATTTATGGCGATACAGCTTGGCATAACGGGAGAAACCGAAGAGGTATCTGCCGAATTTACATCGTTTCATAATGCGTCCAAGCCGCGATTTGGTGTTGTGCTTCGATATCAGGATAGTAATAACTACTATTTCGTATACCGTCAGATGAATACGTCCCGGGATCTTTTTCGTATTGCCCGAAAGGTTAATGGAAAGTTAAGGATAATGAAAAGCGTTTTCGGTGATTCACAGCCTGAAGGACTGCCTTTTACGTTAACGGGTACGGTGGAGGGTACGCGTATAACTCTCCTTATTGATGGTGTAGAGATGCTTTCTTATGACGATGATCAATTTTCGGACGGCGCCGTGGGAATATATATGTACGCGCAAGGACGTGTTAATCAAGCGGATAATGTTGCAGTCGTTGTAGCGGGTGGGGGAATTACAGTACCGACAAATACGCCTCCCGCCGCCAATGCCGGTTCTGATCAGGCAGTATTTCTTGGTGATGTGGTAAGTTTTGACGCTTCCGCAAGTAACGATCCGGACAATGATGCGCTTACATACAAATGGGATTTTGGAGACGGACAAATGGATACGGGTGTACGCGCAGATCATGTTTACCAGTCAGTCGGTAAGTATACGGTAACGTTAACGGTGTCTGACGGGCAGGCGGAAGATAGTGATACGGCGACGGTGGGTGTTGAGAAAAAGAATATTCCGGCAGTAATATTCCAGGGATTTGGAGCTAATACGCGGGGAGGATCGGAAGGAAGTATTGTCAGAGTTACCAATCTGAATGATTCCGGACCGGGATCATTGCGCGAGGCTCTTTCAGGGGGAAATCGGACGGTAGTGTTTGATGTTGCGGGTGATATTAATCTTAACGATTTTATATATGTGGAAGGGTCTTTTGTAACTATCGACGGATTAAGTGCTCCGGCTCCGGGCATTACGTTATTAAACAAGGGGCTGGTAATTCGGGGAAATCGGGGAGCTCATGATGTGATTGTGCAGGGTATTCGGATTAAAAATTCTTCTATTGATGGTATTCAGATCGCATACGGGGCGTATAATGTAGTGATTGATCATGTATCGATTTATAATTCGCAGGATGGAAATATAGACATTACGGGAGATGAGAGAGATGCGTCTGTTTCCACTCATGACGTTACCGTTTCTTACAGTATTTTGGCCGGAGATAGATTAACAGCGGCAAGTCATAAAAATATGCTTATTAAATACAATGCATCAAGAGTAACTCTTCATCATAATTTGTTTATTGATTCCAATCAGAGAAATCCCCAAGCTCACAATGACGACTTCGGAGTACGGGCAGAAGAGACAACGTTGGATATGCGTAATAATATCGTTTGGGGATGGGGTCCGGGATACGGTAGTCTTGCGTGGTACGGTGCTAACGCCAATTTTGTGAATAATTATTTCAGTTCGCCTAATAGCTCTTTGTCGGATCAAAAGGAGGCGCTTGGCGTGTGTCCGTATAATTGTGCCAGCAGTTTGCCGGTAGAAGCACTGGCGTATGGTTATACCAGTGGAAATATGAGCGGAGATCCGATTGCCATTAATCTCAATACCATAGGAAATGTTAGTGCGCCATTCAGTGCACCTGCCGTTGATACGCAAGATGTATGTACGGCGGCGCGGGGGATTTTGGATGGAGCGGGCGCGCGGTTGTTGGACGTACTTAATATGAAGCATGTTGCTTCGGTGATATTAAACGGATGTTAAACAGCGAGAATGCGCTAACGGAAAGATGATGTACTATGTGTATATAATTGAATGTATGGACGGAAGTCTTTATACCGGGTTTACTACGGATCCGGCACGTCGCTTTAAAGAACATGAAGCGGGAATGGGAAGTAAATATACCGGAGTACACAGACCTCGCAAACTTGTACACACCGAATCATTTTCTACGCGCAGTCTTGCCATGAAGCGTGAAGCAGAAATTAAATCATGGCCGCGGGGAAAGAAAGTAGCATTAATTATGACACATTAAATATATGAAATCTTTGCGGTATAACATGCTCTCTATGGCGGTCTTTGCCGGAATAATATTTCCCGGGGGTGTTTTTGCGGCAGATGTTTTTGAGATATCGGGATGGATTCCGTATTGGCGATCAGAACAGGGCGTTGAAAACATTCTTCCCAACCTGGGAACCGTGACGGAGGTAAATCCTTTTATGTACGGTGTACGTGAAGACGGAACATTGCGTGCAGAATCTTCCCTGGAAAAACCGGAATGGGTACGGCTTAAGGAAGAAGTGCAAAAACAGCAGGTATATTTTGTGCCGACTATTCTTTGGAGCGATGCGGATGCGATTCATGCAACATTGAGCGACAGTGGAAATCGTGCAAAGCATATTGCAGGTATTATGGCGGAGGTGTCGCAATATGGTCTGGATGGTATTGATATCGACTACGAAAGAAAGTATGCTTCCACGCGACCATATTTTTCTTTGTTTTTAAAGGAACTTAATGAAGCGCTCGGAACAAAAATGCTTCAATGTACCATAGAAGCGCGGACACCGCTGGAGGACCGGTATTCATCTCCGGAATCCATCCCGCCGGATATTGAATATGCTAATGAATACAGTGATATCAACCGATATTGCGATCGCGTGCGTATTATGGCGTATGATCAGGGGCGTATTGATCTTACCTTAAACAAAAAAAGCGCCGGACCTTACATACCTGTTGCGGATACGGCGTGGGCGGAAAAGGTAATACGTCTTGCGCTTAAGGATATTTCGGCCGACAAGATGGTGTTGGGTATTCCCACATACGGCTATGAATATAATATGGTTTTTAATGCGGAAACCAACGGCATATCTTATGAACGCGTGACATCATTTAATCCCGCTTATGCGCAAGAACTTTCGGAGAAACTAAACAAAACGCCGATACGTAATTCCGCCGGCGAGTTATTTATTTTGTATACGACAGCGGAACTGCCGGAAAATAAAGGCGCGCTTTCGCCCGCCCGCGTGCGCATTCTTTCATGGGGAGATGCTAAAACGGCACAAATGAAAATCGATCTTGCGGAAAAATTAGGCATTCGCGGAGTTGCTGTTTTTAAAATAGACGGCGAGCAGGATCCCGGATTGTGGGACGTTCTTAAAAAAGCGAAAGAGAACGTTTCGGTTTCCGCCGAATCGTCATATGAGGCGCTGTTAAGCGGTGCGGATCTTATGTATGGCATGCGAACAGAGCGCGTGCGATTATTACAAATGTTTTTAAATAAGCAGGGATATGCCGTAGCTTCTGTTGGCGGAGGATCCGCAGGAAATGAAACCGTATTTTTTGGACCGGCAACGCGAGCGGCTCTTATTCGATTTCAAAAGGCGCAGGGTATACAGCCGGCAGTGGGGTATTTTGGTCCGATTACGCGAAGTGCCATGAAGGCCTTATAGGGCTTGCTTTTTATATTTTTTGTGATAGAATCTTTGTAGAGGCCATGTGCGGGCGGAGTTTCCTCACCTACCTGGTCCGTTCTCCGCCCGTTTTTTTTAAAGTCCTTGCATGAAAGGGCTTTTCTTTTTGTTTGAAAATAGGTATATAATAGACGTATAACACGCATAAGTATCACATAAATATGAAGACGAAATTGCCGGTTTCTTTTAAGGTCAATATTTTTCCCAAAAATAAGATTGATCTTTTGATATTTTTACTCATTCTTGCAACAGCGGGCGTATTTGGCTTTTTGTATAGGGAAGGAGAAAGAAAAAATGATGAACTTACGCATCAATTACTTGAGCTTCGCGAACAGTACCTGGAAAGCACATTGGAGCATAGCCGTGCGCTTGTATCTCTTGGGGCAAATCTGGAAGAAACGAGATCTGGACAGGAAGTTGTTATATCGAGTCTAAAAAATGATATTCAAACAGAAAAACAAAAAGCGAGTATCATTCAAGCCGAATTGGGAAAGGTGAGTGGTTCCGTTACAACGCTTGAGAAGCTAACCAATACGGATAAAGAGCTTCTACAAAAATATTCCAAGGTTTACTTTTTAAACGAACATTATATACCGGCACGCCTTTCTCTTATACCGGCACCATATACGTTTGATGTGCAGGTACCAAAACGCGAATTTCAAATCCATACAAGTGTATGGCCGCATATGAAGGCTATGATGGATGCCGCGGATGCCGCTATCGGAGAAGATATTCTTATAGCGTCGGCATATCGTTCATTTGGTACGCAGGCGCGGCTTAAATCAAGTTACGTTGTCTCATACGGAGCCAATACGGCGAATCAATTTTCCGCCGATCAGGGATACTCCGAGCATCAACTGGGTACGACAGTCGATTTTACCGTAGGAAATAAGGGGGCGGATATTGATTCATTTGAATCCACGCAAACATTTCGCTGGCTTACGCAAAATGCCCATACATACGGTTTTACTCTTTCCTATGATAAAAATAATTCCTATTATCAGTACGAACCATGGCATTGGCGGTTTGTCGGGATAAAGCTTGCTACCGATCTCTTCACCAAAGGCAAGCATTTTTATGATCTTGAACAGCGTGAAATAGATGCATATCTTGTTTCTATCTTTGATTAATTATTATTTAATCCGATTGTGCGTAGTTGTTTTGAACGATTATATGCACTATAATGACCTTAATTATATAGCACTATGGAAACCATAAAAAAGCATGCTGTTGTTATACTCGCATTTGCCTTACCACTCCTTCTTTTGGCAGGGGTCCTTGTGATGGCATATATGCCTCGCGCGCATGTATCAACGGAATATGATTTTATATATGCTACGTGTGATAATGCCAGTGAATTATATCCGTATGATTGCGGGCTTTATTTGAACAGTCTTTATGTGGTGGAAGATGGAAAGCTTAAGGTGCGTAACGTCGATGTTAACGAACAGATATTAAACGAGAAAAGACCGTTTCCCGTTTCGGATATGCCGTTGGATGGCGAACAGTTATATGTAGCACGTATTTTCTTTCATGATACGGACAAAAATGAGAGTCATGAAATAGCCATCGAAGAAGCGCAAGCATTGACGTTATATGGACTGCTTACGTCTCCCGATGGCGTAACGGTTGATAATGTGTATGATACCGGTCCGAGTTTTTTCCCTTTCTTTGATAATAATTCGCGGTACGGATATTATCTTACGAAAGGAAGCAGGCGAAGTCCGCTTAATATCGTAAATAAAGACGATAGATATTACTATCAGAATAATATTAAGTTTATCGGTTGGATAACGCCATAATGGAAAACCAAGAATTATTGGAGGAATTATCGGCAAAAATTGCTTCCGGCGCAATAGCTCGAGAAGATGTTTTAGCGCATCTCGGTTCCATGCCGGTAAAAGAGCCGGGACCGGAATATGGTTTTTTGAAAGAAGACGGGCATTTTTCTCTTTCAAAAGTATTATATATATTAGGTTCTGCCGTTGTTATATTGGGCATTGTGTTTTTAGTGGGACAGCTCTGGGATGATATCGGTTCTTTAGGGCGTATTCTCGTAACATTTGGTCTGGGAATTATGTTTGCGGGTATCGGCTCGTTTTTATTTGCGTCCAAGCCGGAGAGTCATTTAGGGCAGGTCTTTCATGGTATTGGCGGCATGCTGGTTCCGGGAGGCGCTCTTGTTATGCTTTATGAATTGGGCGGGAAAAACCCTGATATATGGCCGGTTACTTTTACTATCGGCACGGTCTTTTTGTTTTATCTGCTCCTTGCTTCATATCATAAAAACGCCATTCTTACCTTTTTTGCATTTGCAAACGGTACGGCTTTTATGTACCTTCTTTTTGCCGCCATTCTTGATAACACGCTTTATTTTCCGGATGATATATATGCCTATCTGACCATGGTGATAGGGGCGAGTTATCTTTTATTTGGTCAATCGTTTAAGGGTACGTGGAATAGTTACCTTACGGGACCTCTTAATTTTCTGGGGAGTGCGGGATTTTTAGCCGGTGCGTTTTCGCGCGTGTTTGATTCCGTTTTCTGGCAGATAATATTCTTTGCTTTGGCGGCGGGCGCCCTTGTGCTCGCTATTCGGGTACGAAGCCGGAGCATACTTGTGGTAGGTACATTATTCTTGATAGGCCATTTCGGGTATATTACCGGTGAATATTTTGCCGATTCAATTGGTTGGCCGATTTCTCTTGTTATACTTGGTCTTCTTTTTATCGGGCTTGGGTATGTTTCCATTAGCATCAATAAGAAGTATATCGGAACGGCGAAATAGCAGTAAATATATTTCTCAAATATGCCAAAGAAAAAAGGAAACATATATGTTTCCTTCGGTAGACTGTGATTATGTGAGCGAAATAAGCCAGAGGACTACCAGTGTAATAACTCCTAAGAACAATAGAATGCATGAGATGCCTATGTAGGTGTGAAGGTGGTCTATTATAGCTTGTTCCTTTTTAACCATTGTTTTTTTTCTATCTTCGGAGTTCTTACCGTATGACTTTAGTACAAGATCAAACCGTTTTTGGGCGGTACTTTTTAATAGAGAGAACATAATAAGTAATAGAAAGCCCAAAAAGGTACAAGATATTCCGATGACGAGCATATAATTCATAACACCTCCTTTTTCTCAAGTAAGATAAAAGCACACAATATTAAGTATGTCAATTTTCTCTACCGCTCATTTCTAGTATAATGGATGTGTGGTTAGAAACTAATAAAATGGTTATGGAACAAAAACATCCAACAACAGTACCAAATGTAACGCTCAAGACGCGCGTACGGGACGAATCTGTTCCCGGTGATAATCCGTTTCGTTGGCAGGACGTTACTACGGATGAGCTTTTTAAGGGAAAAAAGGTAGTGGTATTTTCGCTTCCGGGTGCGTTTACACCAACCTGTTCATCTACGCATTTGCCCGGATATGAAGCAAAGTACGACGAACTAAAAGCATTGGGAGTTGATGAAGTATATTGCCTAAGCGTGAATGATGCCTTTGTTATGTATCAGTGGGGGAAGCATCAGAATGTGGAAAAGGTAAAACTTATCCCTGATGGTTCCGGTGATTTTACGCGCGGGATGAACATGATGGTTAAGAAAGACAACCTCGGTTTCGGGGAGCGTTCGTGGCGGTACAGCATGTATGTCGATGATGGAAACATTAAAAAAATGTTCATAGAGCCCGGTTTTATGAATGACTGTCCGGACGATCCGTTTGAAGTGAGCGATGCGGATACTATGATTAAATATTTAAAAGAAGAAAAAGGCGCATAATAAAAAAGGAGCCGGTATACCGGCTCCTTTTTTATTGCTATGATTGCCATATGGACGAAGAAACAAAACAAAAGATTGATGCAATCTATGCTTCCGTTGAAAAAACACGAAAGTATTTCCTTTGGACGCTCATTATAAGTCTTGTTTTGTTTGCACTGCCTCTTTTGGGGCTCGTTATCGTTTTACCGCGCGTATTAAGCACGCTTACGGGGGGATTGTTGTAATGTTGATATATTTTTTAAAAGAGCGTATAACGAAAGGAAGAATTCTGAAAAAGGAGGACCAGGTATGCCTAAGTATGTGCTTCGGGATTTTCAGGAATATGCTCGCGGAAAGCTTCCTTCAAATACAAGGGAGTTAAAGTTGGAACACCTTTATTTTCTCGAAAAAATCAATCATATGGCGGTCCTCACATTCGACAATTGCTCTTCGAGTGATCTTCCTGATATAGACAAGACGACACCTCTTTCGGAGGAGGAATGGGCCGCTCTTTGTATGGAGCTAGAAAGTATTATGCAATAAAATGTATGTCACTTCATGTGGCATTTTTTGTGGGCGAGTAATATTTGACGCATTGCATTTTTATTTGTATAGTAGTGATGATTTTAACATCTTAAAAAGGAGAAGATACGACAATGCCTGATATGCAGGAATATGGTATATTTCCGTTTCGTTCCACGGATGCTTATTTTACCAGAAAAGCATTTGAGGAATGTGGTGTCATAACTAACGGTCAAAATCCGTGGGATCCAACAATTAAGGACTCGCGTTTTTACCAGCGAATAAAAAGACACGGATCCGTGGGTTTGGGGGATTCATATATGGAGAACTGGTGGGAGTGCGAAGATATAGCCGGAATGATAAAGCGATTGCTTGCGGGGGACATTCGAAAACACTTTGAGGGATTTCGAATATGGTGCATGTATTATCTGCCACAGCTTATTAATTGGAGTAGATGGCGGCCGTATGAAGTTGCTAATAGGCATTACAGTCTCGGAATAAAACTCTATGAGCTCATGCTGGATAAACGTTTAGTGTATTCGTGCGGATATTGGGAAAACGCGACAACATTGAATGAAGCGCAGGAAGCAAAACTGGATCTCATTTGCCGAAAGCTGGATTTACGGAACGGACAAATATTGCTCGATATCGGCTGTGGCTGGGGATCGCTTATGGCATATGCCGCGGAACGCTATGATGCCATATGTGTAGGTTTGACGGTATCAAAACCGCAAGCTTCCTATATTAATACCATTGCTAAAAGGAATAACCTTAGAATGATAGCGCATGTGGGGGATTGGTCTCATTTCAGTGGCGGACGGTATGACGCCGTTGCTTCCATAGGTATGTTTGAACATGTCGGATGGAGGAATTATAGGAAATTTTTTCGGATCGTATCGGGCATACTTAAGCCCAACGGACGTTTTCTTCTTCACACTATGGGGTCGGCAAAGACATTTCATACCGGGGATCCGTGGGTGCGAAAACGTATTTTTCCCAATAGCTCTCTTGGTTCTCGATGTCAGATTGAAAGAGCAAACGGTAACACCTTCTATATGAAGGATTGGCATACGTTTGATCAGGACTATTATCCGAAAACGCTTCGGACATGGTTTAATCAGTTTTCCGCCAATTGGGATGAAATCAAAAAGGATGGTGGTTATGATGATGCGTTTTATCGCATGTGGGAGTTTTATCTGCTTTCATTCGCCGGGGCGTTTGAGGCGGAGAAAATCCTACTGTGGCAGATCTTATTTTCCAGGGAACAAGGGCATATAGAAGAAGTACGGTAGATTTTTGGCTTGTATAGTGCAAGCTTTACCAAAGGACCATAAGGTCCTTTTTTATTATGGGCATTATCGATATTGGAAAGTGAGACCTCCTAATATTGATAGTAAAATACATATGGTACAATACGATGACTATGAATCAGCAAACGGCGCTTGCCATATTAAAGACGGGACGCAATGTATACCTTACCGGAGCCGCGGGAAGCGGTAAAACGTATGCTCTTAATAGCTATATTACCTACTTAAAAGAGCGTGGCGTGTCCGTTGCGATTACGGCATCCACCGGCATTGCGGCAACACACTTGGGCGGCAGTACCATTCATTCATGGGCGGGTATCGGTATTCGTGATTTTTTAAGTGCACGGGATATTGATGACATAACGCAAAAAGAACATGTTGTAAAGCGCATGCAGAGTGTGCGCGTACTTGTTATAGACGAAGTATCCATGTTGCCGGCGGGTGTTTTGGATATGGTGGATCAGGTATGCAGGGCGGTAAAACGCTCGGATATGCCATTTGGAGGTATGCAGGTGGTTCTTTCGGGAGATTTTTTCCAACTGCCTCCTATTACGCGCGGCAATGAACCGGTACGGTTTGCATACGCATCGGACGCATGGAAGGGTATGAATATTCGCGTATGCTATTTGGGCGAACAATTTCGACAGGATGACGAGACGCTTCTTCGCATATTGCATGAAATACGCGACGGAAAAGTATCGGAGGAATCGCGCGATATACTTATAGAATGCAAAGAACGCACGCTTGATAATGGCATGACGCCCACGCGGCTTTTTACGCATAACGTGGATGTTGACGCACTCAACGATAAAGAGCTTTGTGATCTTTCCGGTTCGGAAAAATCGTATGAAATGAAAACAACCGGACGTGCTCCGCTTGTTGCATCACTGGAAAAAAGCGTATTAGCGCCCCGAACTCTTCGTTTAAAAAAGAACGCGAAAGTCATGTTTGTGAAAAATAATTTTGAGGAAGGATACGTAAATGGAACATTGGGTGTCGTGGAAGATATTCGCGGGGATGTTCCGGTTGTGCGCACATTTAGCGGAAAAAAAATATGGGTACATCCGGCGGAGTGGGCTATTGAAGAGGACGGTAAGATGCGTGCACGGATTGAACAACTGCCAATTCGTCTTGCATGGGCCATTACCATCCATAAAAGCCAGGGGATGAGTATGGATGCCGCGGAAATAGATCTTTCCCGATCATTTGTGGAAGGGCAGGGATATGTTGCGCTTTCACGGCTTCGGTCTTTGCAGGGCCTTATCTTGACGGGACTTAATGCCATGGCATTTCGGGTACATGCGGACGTGGCGCGGGTAGATGCGATTCTTAAAAAAGAATCAAAAAAATGGGAGGAAATGTTTTTGGGATTAAGCGATAGGGAAATATGTGCAATGCAGGATAATTTTATAAAAATATCCGGCGGCACACTCGATTCGAAAGATATTGCGGCGAATAAAGAAAAGGTTTTGGAAGAAAAAAAACCCAAGAAAGAAAAGCAGTCCACATATGAAAAAACCCGTATTCTCATGGAGAAAGGATTATCTCTTTCCGAAATTGCCGGAGAGCGTGGTATGGCAATAGGAACTATTATTACTCACCTGGAGAAATTAAAAGAGAAAAAAGTACCCGTTAATTTTGAGCAATTTAAGCCAAAAGATGAGAGCTTTGAAAAAATTGCCGCGGCATTCGCGGGTGTGGAAGATAATAAGTTGGGTCCGGTTTTTGGTAAACTCCGCGGAAAGTATTCGTATGAGACTATTCGGCTTGCCCGTCTCTTTCTTTAGTAAAACCTCCGTGTTCGGCATATTTCTGCGTTACGGGGCCCCGCTCGTTCCTCCGCCGTATGTTTAAATACGTCTCCGTCACTCGCTTCCCCGTGCCTTGAACTGCACTCAAACACGAAGGTTTTATTAATTTAAACTTTTTGGTAAGTATACCTTGTTTGTAAGTAGGGGATTTTTCGATATATTATGGGTATGAGCAACTTTTTCCAATATCAAACATTCAAAGAATCTGCCATGAACTTATTTGAGCAGATTTTGGTTGGTTTTAATAATGGAGAGTGGGGTTTTCTTTTTCTGTATTTTTTCGTAATTGTACTTTTGTTTGTAATTACTCCTACTGTAGGCGTTATTACTATTGTAAAGTTTTTCCAATCTGGGAAAAAACTTAAAATAGAACCTATTTGGAAAAGTAGAAGTGGAAAACCGATGGTTATATTAAGTGTTTCTAATGTTGGTGCAAAAGGAGTATATCTAGAATATTATGGATTTACAAAATGGAATGGTGAAAAGGTTAAAGAACCAGTTACTCATGTAGAGCTATATAAAAAATTTGAACCAAATGATGCAAGGAAACAATTATCTTTCTATAGTGATATAGAAGGAAAGCCGTTAGAATTGAACATGAATGATATATATTACTTTTACGTTACAACATCTGTTGATGATATTTTTAAGAAATATAACAAACCGCCAATAATTAGAGGTATTGTTTGGTGTTATAAGCGGTTAAAACTTATTCCTTGAAAAGGTAATATAATTACTGTTGAATATAAATATTATGACGATTGCAAACTATAAAAAGGCAGAAAAATATTCTTCTGAGGTACTCAAGGAGAATTTTGTGCTTTCTCCACCAGTTAATATAAAAGAACTTGCTAAAAATTATGGATTGGAAGTAATTGAATTTGATTTTGGAGAAGAGGCAAATAATATATCTGGTTTTATAGATATAGAAAAAAAGAAAATATATGTAAATAGTAACGATTCGGAAAATCGTAAAACATTTACTGTTGCACATGAGTTGGGGCACTGGTTACTTCATAGAGAAAAATTAGATACAAACCCTGATTATGCAATTCTTTATAGACAACCACTTGGTAAAGCAAATAAAGATCCGATAGAAGCTGAAGCAAATTTCTTTGCAGCGACATTACTTGTCCCTAAAGAATTGCTTGATAAGGAAGAAAATAAAGACCCTACTTATCTAGCAGGGCGTTTTAAAGTATCAGAGGAAGTTATTGGGTACAGATTGGAAGATACGAAAAAGAAAATATGAGTGAGTATGATACAGTCAAAAAAATTCTTGAGAACAGAAAAAATCAGGTGCGAATTCAAGGTTTTGAGGAGTTTTTTAAACTTCGTAAAGAATGGGCTAGAGGAATATTGGGACTTTTGTGGGTATTAGTTATATTCCAAATTATTACTACCTACTTAATAGGCTTTGGTAAGGTTGATTTTCAAAATTATAGAGTATTCCTTTATATTGTCATTGGGGAAAGTTTTGGTCAAATTATAGGATTAGCCACCATAATTGTTTGGTTCTTTTTTAAAGGGAAGAGTAATAAAAAATGAAAAAAGATAATACAACGGCAGACAAGGGATTTTTCCACACCCTACTCAATAAAGCAATAGGTGATGTTAAATCCGTTCCAACAACACCTCAAAAATTGGAATGAAAGCGGTGGCGTAATAGGACACAGCGGGATTGGTTGAATTTTGTTGGGGTGTGTATAGTATCCTTCTTTATGTATGAAGGATTTTTTATATACAGAAGAGAATTACGAGCGGTGTTTTTGTTGTGTGGGGTGAAATGTGCTAGTAATACTACATGGCATTTGTTGATGAAATAGACATATATGCGCGTGCGGGCGACGGTGGAAACGGCGTTGTTCGGTGGCGCCGGATGCGGAACATAGAATTTGGCGGGCCGTCCGGCGGGGATGGCGGACGCGGAGGGGCAGTGTACCTTCGCGCTGTTCGGGACGTGCATTTGCTTTCCAAGTATCGTGTGAAGAAAGAATTTATTGCAAAGCGCGGACAGGATGGAGGAAGTGATTCTCTGGAAGGAAAAAACGGAGAAGATTTATATATTGATCTTCCCATAGGATCCGTTGTCACTAATGTGGAAACACAAAAAAATATTTCCCTTTTACACGAAGGAGAGGAAGTGCTTTTACTGGAGGGAGGGAACGGCGGACGCGGAAATGAATCATTTAAAAGCTCGCGTAACCAACGGCCGCGCCAGGCAACGCGGGGACGTGCGGGAGAAGAAGGATTTTATCATATTGAACTTGAGCTTATTGCCGATATCGGCCTCATAGGGCTTCCCAATGCCGGGAAAACAAGTTTGCTGAATGAATTTACAAATGCGCATGCAAAGGTGGGCGCATATCCGTTTACCACATTGGAGCCTAATTTGGGAGAATGTTATGGATATATTATTGCCGATGTTCCCGGACTAATAGAAGGTGCGGCGGAGGGACGCGGACTGGGACATAAATTTTTACGGCATGTAAAGCGTCTTTCCGTTTTGGTACATTTAATTTCTCTTGAAAATAAGGATCCGGTAAAGACCTATGCAACCGTACGCAATGAACTTGCAGAATATGATAGCGATCTTTTAAAAAAGAAAGAAATTATTGTTCTTACAAAAACGGATATATTATCGGATAGAAAAGAAGTAGAAAAAATTATGACAAAAATGAAAAAAATCTCGCCGCTCGTGTACACCGTATCCGTTTATGATGATGCATCGCTTAAAGCGCTTAATGACATTCTCTTGCAGGAAGTAAAAACAGCTATTGACGCTAGTTAGTGAATATATATAGTTAAGAAAGATTGTTCGGAAAGGATATTCCTATGGCAAGAGGAGTTTGTTGTAAATGCAAGAGGGTGTTTAAGCTCGTGAAGGGAGAAAGGGGATTTGATGTTATTCCCGTTCATTCGGAAGAGTTTAACAAGGGGAATTGCCGAGGCAGTTTAGTTGTGCCTACGAAGGTTCTTTACGGAAATGAGGAAAAATAAGATGGAATATGTAGGGCGACTATGCCTCCCGATTATACGTATATATGGGAGGCATTATAATGTTTGTGAAAGAAACGCAACATGCGATATAATGGCAATGTGGGGAGTTGTATGATATGTGTGGCTCCGTTAAAACAATGTGTCGGAGAAAACGTGGAAAATATTAGATTAATACTATCGTTCATGAAAGGACTTTTTATATTGCTCGTCATTCTTATCATCGGAGGGGGAGGATATTATGTTTATCAACAACAGGGGCGCGTGCTTACCGATAGTGATATGACCGAGGAAGAAACAATGCCTGATGAAAAAGCGTTAGAGGCATTTTTTCAGGAAACACTCGTTGTAAAATCGGTAGAGCGTATCGGGTTTCCAATAGAGGGATTTGATGCCACACTTCTTTTGCAGGCATTTCCTCGCCTGGAAGAAAGGGATTTTGATGGTGTGAAGTCATTTGAGGGGCATTATGAAATTACGGACGGCACGCTTGCATTTATCCGCGACCAGGAAAGTCCCGTTTCTTCCGCGGAGCGTACAATATCAAATGAGGGATATGTTATCCTTTTGAACAATGTTTCTGCCAGACTGGAAAAAGACATACGGGATGAAGCATCCATTACGGATCTTATATCGATGCTTGCCGGAGAGGAGGGTGTGTCGTCGGTGCCGATTATGCAGGAATATGAAGGAAAGGTGGTATATACGGTGGACGCCGCTGTGGATCCGGAGCCGCTTGAAGCAGATTGTCGTCTACGAGAAGGCACATTTAACGATTGCGGTACTACATGCGCGCCAAATGCGGAGGTATGTACAAGCGTTTGCGCTTTTACTTGTGAATATTAATTTTCTTTTAAAATAACACCATGAAATCATTTTTATTCATCGCAGTATCTCTTATTATTTTCGGTGCCGGATGGTACTTTATTTCTCCTTTGGTGGTAAACAAAGAGATCGACGAGCAGTTTCCGGATGTTTCCGTTCCCACATCAATGCCAACATCGGAAGAACTTGCGGAAATGTCGCCTGAACAGTTGGATGCTATAAAGGAAAATGTAATGGCGGAAACAGCGGCGATGCCCGATACGATAATGGAGGAGGATATGCCTCATGAAACGGAACCGGTAATTCTTGCTAAAGGGATGTTTAAGGATGCCGATGGTTTTCATAGAGGCTCCGGTGATGCGGTTATATATCAATTACCGGATGGAAGCCGTATTCTTCGGTTTGAGAATTTTTCAGTGACAAACGGGCCCGATTTGCGGGTATTGCTGGTTGGGCATACGGATCCGAAAACGCGAGATGATGTTATGGACGGGGACTATGTAGAGCTTGATAACTTGAAAGGGAATAAGGGAAATCAGAATTATGAACTGTCAGCTGACATAGATATTACGGCATATCAAAGTGTTGTTATTTACTGCAAGCCGTTTCATGTTGTATTTTCAACCGCACTTCTTCAGTAGCGTTATTGGTAGCGTGAGAACATAATAAAAATGAAAATAGAAATATCCCTTATTATAAATCGCGCCATACAGCTTCTCTTAGCCTTTTTATTTATTCATAATGTTAGTTCGCGATTGTTTTTACCCATTATTGCGGTATTTATCACGGAGATGATAGGGGGAGCGACGCTAACGACCGTGGGATTTGCGGTAGCACTTTATTCCATTGCAAAATCCATTGTGCAAGTGCCGGTGGCGCGTTATACCGATACGCATGACGGAGAGTATGATGATTTCTATATCATGTTGGCGGGGTCTCTTATTACGGCTATATATAGTTTCGGGTTTATTATCATATCGACACCGTTGCATCTTTACCTCTTATCGTCTTTCGGAGGTGTCGGCGCGGCGCTTTTAATGGCGGGATATTATGGTATTTTTGCGCGTCACGTAGATAAGGGATCGGAAGGATTTGAATGGAGTTTATTCAGTGTAGGAGGGCTTACTATCTCAACGGCAATCGGAGGGGCAATTGGAGGAATTTTTGCCGACATGTTCGGGTTTTCCATGCTTTTTATGGTATCCGGTTCGCTTGCTATGGTTGCGAGCTTGCTCCTTATATTTTTGCGTCCGTATATGTATAAGATGCGGCGGGAAATGAAAGTCCCTCCCCTTAAAATATAAAGTAACGTTTGAGTATGAAAATATGCTATCCGTGCATGGCGGTTCTTACATTATTTCTTATATTAGCAGTACATGCATTTGCTCTCATTGCCGGATTATATGAGATGTCATTTATTTGGATTGATATACCGCTTCATATTGGCGGGGGTATTTTTTTCGGTTTTGTCTGGTTATGGTTTCTAGGCACATCATACGGCGCAAGGATTTCGGGAAGTCCGTCGTTGTTTATAATGAAACTGCTGATTATATTAATAGCACTGGGAGGTAGTTTTCTGTGGGAACTTTTTGAGCTTGGTATGACGCTCTACGCACGAGATATGGCATTCATGGTTGGGTGGTATACGCCGTCTGTGAGTGATGCCCTGACCGATATACTTGCCGGTATCGCCGGCGGTGCAACACTTGCAGGAGTTATTAAAAGAAATAGCATGTAAGTATATGGAGAGTATGCATTTTTCATCCGAAAATATCAAAAATGGTTTGGAGACGGGAAAGGAGCGGGAAGTACGAGAGGCAATATTTTCCTCTTTGATAATAGATCAATTGCTTACAACTACCGAAAAATCGTTAGAGGATGCTGATTATGAAGATGATGAGATAGAAGAGTTTAAGGAAGCTCTTGTCGGTTTATCGTCGGAAGAAATAAAAGGAGTTCTTTCTTTGCCGTATGAATTGCGCGGCGTTGTTTTTAATATGTATAAAAAACGTATAGAGAAAGGAGACAGTACGCCTAGTCGTATGGTGAAGGATTTAAATACGTTAGCAGAAGAGCACGGGTTTACGATAGGATATCATATTTCCAATATTGATTTGGAGCCTCAAGTTTCAACGGACGCAAAAAAGAAAGAATGGAATATTAAAGGGTATGAGCTTGATGATAGAGACGGGGTTCCTATGGCGTATTACAGTTTGGATTATGGAAATGTATATCGTCAAAAATCAGGAAAGTATTTATATCTTGTGCGTGCCGAAACGGGAGAACGTACATCTCATAAAAGAGATCTCTCTAACAATTGGGGGCGTTCTACGCAATTATCCATAATTGAAAAAATTAATATACACGAATTTGATGAAAAAACAGAAAGAGCTTATAAAGAGATTTCGGAAAAATAAAAACCACCTATGTGGTGGTACGGATGATGGCAGATGTGATGCGCAGTGTTTCTCTGATGTTATGCGTATTCTCGAATGACTGTAGCCATTTAAGAAGAAGAGGGTGGTTTTTTAGTGTTTCTCTGATGCCGTTATTTGTTATGGGATGAGGTAGTTTTCCGAGGAAAATTTTTGCTGATATTATATCCTGAAAATTGGGGTTGTAGGATGAGAAAGAGGCATCTTCAGAATATTGTTCCAGAAAAGACAATACTGCGGTAACAATTTGCTCACAATTAAGCATGTGGTCTCCTTTTCTGATTCATATAGTACTATAATATAAATTTTATGTCAATATTATTCTTCATTTTTAAAAAAAGGTACAGTAAGTGTGTATGGAACCACTTGCTTCCCGTATACGTCCGCGCACCCGTGATGAATTTGTAGGACAAGAACATTTGGTAGGTGCCGGAAAACCTCTTAGAATAGCTTTGGAAGAAAAGCATTTATTCTCGTTTTTGCTGTGGGGACCGCCGGGTGTAGGGAAAACAACGCTTGCACGCATATATGCTCGCAGTCTGGACGCTTGCATGTATGAGCTTTCGGCTGTATCTGCCGGTAAGGATGATATACGAAAAATTATAAAGGAAGATACGGGGGAACGTCCCAAAGTTCTTTTTTTGGACGAAATTCATCGATTTAATAAAGCACAGCAGGATTTTCTTCTTCCGTATGTCGAATCGGGCGTAATTACTCTTATTGGCGCTACAACGGAAAATCCCAGTTTTGAAGTTATAGCTCCTCTTCTCTCACGATGCCGTGTTTTTGTTTTACATGAATTTTCTCATGAAGAAATGAAGCGTATTATCGCACGCACTCGGCTTAAGATTGATGATGAATCGCAAGATTGGCTTATAGAAGCGTCTAACGGGGATGCGCGCCAGGCAATTACTATGCTAGAAGCCACTCATGCGTTGTATGGCGATATTACGCTCACCGCCCTTAAAGAAACGTTGCAATCACAATTTTTACGATACGATAAAAAGGGAGAGGATCACTATAATACCGTGAGTGCATTTATAAAAAGCATGCGTGCAAGCCAGCCGAATGCCGCTTTATATTATTTGGCACGCATGGTAAACGCCGGAGAGGATCCGAAATTTATTGCTCGTCGTATGGTTATATTCGCAAGTGAAGATATTGGTCTTGCACAGCCGACCGCCTTGGTAGTTGCGAATGCGGTGTTTCGTGCGGTAGAAACGGTTGGGTATCCGGAATGTGCCATTAATTTGGCTCATGGTGTTTCTTATTTGGCGGGCGCAAAAAAAGACAGAAGTTCGTATGAGGCATATATGCATGCCACGGCAGACGTGAAAAAGCATGGCAATTTGCCGATACCTATGAGTATTCGCAATGCGCCGACTGATCTTATGAAAGAGATCGGATACGGAAAAGATTATGAAGCATATACGAAAGAAAGTCTTCTTCCCGATGCCATAAAAAACAAAAAGTATCTGTGAGCAGTTATGTATGTATGAATACGAATTATATAACAGGAACTATTATAGTAACGTTTCCTCTTCTCTTTTTACTTCTGGTGGCTTTTATGCATTAAGAAAAAGCGATACAATGGAGATATGTTTGAATCGTTTACACCTTTCGCGGCATATGAAGATATCGTTCTCCTTTTTGTTCGGGTGAGTTTAGGTGTTGCAATGATGTATTTTGGATGGGATAAGGTACGTGATCTTAGAGCCAACGCGGATGATTTCACCAAGATGGGGTTTAAGCCCGGGTGGTTCTGGGGTACGCTCATTGCTTTATTGGAATTCGGAGGCGGATTGTTAATGATCGGGGGTATTTTTGTCGGATTTGTCGCCTTTTTGTTTGGGTTTCAGATGGCGTTGGGAGGAATTATGAAGGTATTTAAATGGAAAAAACCTTTTTCGGATTCTTCATATGATTTTATCCTACTCGCCCTTACGCTTGTATTTCTTACCTATGGTCCGGGCGCATATGTACTTTTTCGTTGAGATATTTACAGATAATCGAGCAGGCGATCGTAATTAATAAAATCAAGAAGCTGATATCCGTATTGTATAGTAAGGCCAAATTGGTCAGTAACAAGAAGAATGCCAAGCAGGACTAAGAATATGCCGCCGACTATGGAAACGGCGCCCAGGTATCTCGTATAGTTGGCAATATACGCGGATGCTTTTGCGTATCCGGCGGCAAGAATAATAAATGGAATCGCAAGACCAAAAGAAAAAACAGTAAGAAGAAGAGCGCCGGTAACGGCGGTGGCTGATACGGATGCCAGGAAAAGGATGGATCCTAAGATGGGTCCCACGCATGGCGTCCAACCGAACGCAAAAGCGCCTCCAATTATTAGCGAGCTAGACGGCTTGCCAAGCTCAAGCCATGATGGAATGGGGATATGTTTTTCAGTTTGAAACAGAGCGAGTTTAAATATGCCGAGCATAAAGAGACCAAATAAAATCACAAACGCGCCTCCTATGCGAGCGAGCCAAATACGATAAGGCACCAATGTTTGCCCTAAAAGACCGGCAAGTGTTCCAAATACGATAAAAACAATACTAAATCCCAGAATAAAAAAAATACCGTTTAGGAATATTTTTCTACGCGCCGCCCGGGCAATATCATGATTCTGATTTTGTAAATCCTTTTGGTCAACACCACTGATAAAACCCAGATATGCCGGTACGAGCGGAAGGGTGCAGGGAGCGAGAAAAGTAAGCAGTCCCGCAACGAAAGATGAAATAACAAAACTGATCCCCATTTTATTGTGTCGGAATTACAGATGATGCGTTATTCACGTTTTATTTGTCCGATGAAAGCGGCAATTTGTTCATAGGGAAGTGCTCCGCTTACGGGAGTTCCTTTGCCGTCGGGACCAATAATAACGGAGTAAGGCGTGCCACGTCCGCCGGATGCAGTAGCGTCCTGTAGATCGGCGTCTACGGCATCGGATGCTTCTTTTGAAGAGAGACAGGCATTAAACGCATCGGTGCTAATATTAAGATCGGAGGCGATTTGTCGATAGAGGCTAGTGTTAAGATTTTGCTGATTGGCAAATAGGCGATCAGAGAATTCCCAAAATATATCATTACCTCCAAGGGAAGCCGCGCATTCTGATGCCACGGACGCTTCGCGGGCACTGGAATGAATTTGCGAAAGCGGGAAGTGACGGTACACCCATCGCACGTCATTGGGAAAATCTTCAAGTATACGTGCAAGAGTGGGATGAAATCGACTGCAAAATGGACACTCATAATCGGAATACTCCACAATGGTAATGGGGGCGCTTGGATTACCGCGGATGTGGTCATCGTCCGTGACGGGGCGTACGGTTACTTCTCCCCGCGGCACGTCTGCATTAACAGAATTCTCATTGCCGGCGAGAGCAGTTTTGCCGAGTTCGGGAGAGGATATGCGGTTACCGGAAAAAATAATGGCACCCGCAATAAATAAACTCGCTACGATAATAGCACCCGGCACATTTAAAAATCCTTGATCTGTTTTTTGCATATGGATACGTATTACAGTCCCAGTGAGGAGCGTACTTTTGCTTCGTCAAATCCAATGATCATTTCTTCCCCTATAAAAATTACCGGAACACCCATTTGTCCGCTTTTTGCAATCATCTCATTTCTTTTTTCAGTATCGGTCGCAACATCATATTCGGTATATGTTATGGCATGTTCTTTAAAGAATTCCTTTGCCATATTACAAAATGCACAAGTAGGGGTTGAATAAATTGTTACGTTTTTTTGCTCTTCGCTCATAAAAATATGTTTTAGCTTAATAAATCATAACTCAACAAAAAGATTCTCCTTATGTATTCTACACCAGGATCTTAAAAAGTAAAAATTCATAAAACGAGAATATATGTATATAGGCAATTTAAAACCCCCTATTGGGAGTTCATGGTAAAAATAGGGGGGGAGGTAGAAGATATTAAAGGGTTTTGTATTGTAGGTTTGTAGTAGGGATATGTGCGGGGAGTGGGTAAGATTCAGTTGAGGGGTAGGGGTAATGGTAGAAGAGTAGAGGGAGGGGGTAGGTGTCGGGATTGGGGGGAGGTTGCTAGAGGGGGGAGAGGAGTCGGAGTTACTACAAAACTTTCTTAAATATCTTTAAAAGTTCTTTTGTTATTTATAATGGTATAAGATATGCTGTCGGTACTCAAGATACAAAAGCAATAAACCTGTGGATAACTATTATAAGAGAGTATGGTAATAGCTTACAATAAGGATAGTTTATATATACTTACATAAAAAGGTCGTTTTAATTCAGTTGTTTAACGTATGTCTATGAAAGCACTTCATGTAGTTACCTTTATCCTTCTTGTGGTGGGAGGTCTTAATTGGCTTCTTGTCGGCTTGTTTCAGTGGGATATTGGGCAAGTTCTTGGTGGTATGGATAGTATGTTGTCCCGCATTGTGTATGTTCTTGTGGGAGCTTCCGCCGTTGTTGTTTTATTTACACATAAAAAGGATTGTCGGGCATGTTCAATGGGAGGATCAAAGCCTTCTATGCCGCCAACAAATCCGCAGGGCTCGAATATGGGTGGTGCGGGAATGTAATTTCCTTTTTGTCTCATAAATTTCAAACACATAAAATGACCCCGGAGGGTCATTTTATGTGTGCATTTTTTTAATGGCATGGTATATAATGGACGCATGAATAATAAAGAAGAAAACAAGAAGATTATCAAATCGGATGAAGAGTGGCGAAAAGAATTAACGCCCGAACAGTATCATATAACACGCGAGGGAGGAACGGAGGCGCCGTTTACGGGGAAGTATTATGCTTCCAAGGAAAACGGTATGTATGTATGTTCCAATTGTGGAATACCGCTCTTTTCTTCCGAAACAAAATTTGATTCCGGTTCCGGCTGGCCAAGTTTTTACAAGCCGGCAAAGGATGATAATGTGGAGCTTCGGGAGGATACGAGTATGGGTATGATGCGTACGGAAGTGGTATGCAAACGATGCGGTGCACATTTGGGGCATGTGTTTGATGATGGGCCGAAGGAAACGACCGGTAAGCGGTTTTGTATTAATTCCGCTTCCCTTGAACTTGAAAAGGATGAATAGTTGTATATTTAAAAAACATCCCCGAGCACGGCGGTTTCGCATTACGGTGCATGCCGGCGGGCGATGCTTAGTGACGGTACCGCCGCGTGCAACGGCGCGCGGTCTTGCTTTGTTTATGAAGGAGCATGCCGGTTGGCTTGAGAAAGCTCTTGGTCGAATGAATAGCGCTTCGGTGATACCGCGTTATACGCGTGCAGAATATATAAAACATAAAGAGGAAGCACGCGCGCTCATACGAAAGAACATCACGCTTCTTAATAGGCATTACCAAGTGCCTGTTGGGAGGGTTAGTATTCGGGATCAGAAAACCTGCTGGGGAAGTTGTTCCGGATCAGGGAATTTAAATTTTAATTATCGCCTGCTGTTTATGCCGCCGCAGATAGCTATGTATGTGGTGGCGCATGAATTATGTCATTTGAAAGAATTTAATCACTCTGCACGTTTTTGGGCGTTGGTGTCGGAAACGGTGCCGGACTATAAGCGCATACGTCAGGAATTGCATGCGCGTGGCGATATGATGCGTGTATAGTAATCAAGAGTATGAAATTACCTTCCATAAGGGGACATAAGGTATCAGTGCTTGTTTTGATGGGGATTATGATCCTTGGTATTAGTATCGGATATGTTCTTACCTATCCCCAACGGTTCGGTATGTGTGCTCTTTATACAGTTGAAGGTTGTGTTTCGCTATATGCGAATACTATCGGACGACCTCTTCTTATTGGGTGTACTCCATTATTGGGTTTGTTATTCTTTTTATTTATTTCCCCTAATCGCGTATTTTATCGATGGATTCTTTTTTCTGCGGCCTATGTGCCTGTCGGACTTCTGCTTATTCTTATATCTGATCCGCATGGCGGTATTTATTCATATAATATCGATACCGAATTTATGGTTTGGCTTGTTACGGGGATGTTTCTTATAGTAAGCTTTGGTATTATCCTGTTTTATACAATTACTCAAAAGAGCCGGTAGTCTGGGATTGAGATATAATACCTAAGATTACACTGAAACTTTTAGGATGTTTTAGTGGGGAAAATATCTGTTTTCGCACATATCCGCACGTCAACTAAAACAGATGCGTTTTTTGTTCGTTTCCTTATGCACAAACATAAGAACTTTTTTTGTTGACGCCCGCACATATGAGTGTGATACTAAATGTAATTCTACTTATATATGTAGCATTATGAAAAAAATCGTCTATATTATTCTCTTTACCTTCCTGGGAATTTTGGTGCAGTTTCTTGTGCATGCCGTTTTTGAAATGTGGTATGTGGCACGGCTTGTTGTCAATTTCCCGGCGTATGGGCTTGGTTTTTCGTGGGAGGAATGGGTGACGATTCATTCCGTTCTCTCATGGATTCTTTTTGCGATAGGCGGGTATATTGGTTATCAGGAAGGTGTTATTTGGTGGGAATATTTATATGAAAAACACCCGCAAAAGCCGAAAAAGAAAAGTAAAAAAGTAATTGCTTAATATAAATAATAATAAAAATATGATTCAGCGCATAAGTACTTTTCTGTTTGCCGTTGTTATCGCTTTTTTCCCGTTTGCGAGTATGGCCGCGGATTTACGTATGGGAGAACAGGTCTCCATTAAAAAAGGGGATAATATTCGTGATGTATACATTGCCGGGGGAGATGTTTCATCTTCCGGTGATATTGGTGGTGATTTTCTGGCGGCAGGAGGGAATATTTCGCTTGTGGGAAATGTTTCCGACGATGCCGCGGTAGTGGGAGGATCACTTACGCTTACGGGATTTATCGGAGATGATTTGCGTGTCGTTGGCGGAGATGTCTTTATAGGCGGTACGGTTATGGATGACGTTGCGGCGGTTGGCGGACAGATTCATATTGTTTCAGGAGCCGAAATAGGAGGGGACGTTGTTGCGGCCGGCGGACGCGTTGTAGTGGAGGGTACTGTTGGTGGAGATGTTCGCATCGTAGCGGGAGAGGTGCGTATTGATGATGTTATTTTGGGTAATGTCGATATTAAGGCCGATAAGGTTACGTTAGGAAGTTCGGCGATTATTCAAGGGAACTTTACTTATACGGCGCGTGAAGAAGCGGTTATAGAGAATGGTGCCGTGGTTGCCGGTGAAGTTGTATTTACGGAACGTATGCATTCGCCCGTAAAAACAAAAGAACCGAAGGCATTTTTAGCCGGATTGTTCGGTGTATTTTTTGCCATTCGATTTATTATGTTTTTAGTTGCGGCGCTTGTGCTGGGACTTTTGTTTACGAAGTTTTCCGAAAAGGCGGTAAAAATAGCAATGAATGAAACAGGTAAGGAATTTATGCGCGGTCTTGTTGTGTTGATTGTAGTACCTATTGCAAGTTTTCTTTTACTTGTTTCACTTGTAGGAACGGTGTTGGGGGGTATGGGTTTTCTTGGATTTTTGTTTCTTGTAGGTCTTGCTAAAATATATGCAAGCATTATCTTTGGCGCTTGGTTGCAGAAAAAAATCATGAAAACAAATACCTATGAAGTTCAATGGAAGTCTATAGTAGGCGGTGTTTTTGCACTTACGGTTATTACCATGATTCCGGTTGTCGGATGGATTTTCGGGTTTCTGATGTTGCTTTTGTCTCTTGGAACACTTTCGCGCCTTATGTATGAACGTATCGTCAATGCATGATACGGATGAAAGTCAAGATAATGATTATGAACATCATAATCGTGGGTTCCGTTATGTCCGGGCAGGGGTAGCTCTTCTTGTTGCTGTGGGGCTTATATATTTTTCAGGCATATATCATTTGTTGCTTTATCGCGAGACGCCCATCTCACAACAGAAAAATATCGAAAGCATACTTCCGTCAGAGGCGATTTCTTATCAAATACCCGTTCGTACTATTGTTTTTACGAATGACGGTCTTTTGGGATCGCATCGCACGGAAGAACACATACGGCAATTAATTGCCAATACAAACTCCATATGGAATCAAGCACGTGTTGTGATGGAACACGAGGAGATTCAATTCATAGAGGCATCCGATGAAGAAATTCGTGGGTATTTGGAACGTCCGCATTTTTTTGTTTTGCGTATGCCGTATGCCGGCGTAACGGTATTTATGGTTCGTTCGTTGGACGGCATTAACGGAATATCTTTTGGAGGAGATACGCATATCATTGCGCTTGCGGATACTACAACAGTACCTGATTTTCGTGTATTTGCGCATGAAATAGGGCATGTATTGGGGCTTGAGCATGTGCAGGGCGAGAAAACGCGCCTTATGTATCAGGGAGCAAGCGGTTTTGTGCTTTCGGAAAATGAGGTGATGCACGCGCGGACGGTTGCGAAATATTTTTCTTTATGAATCATGATGGATAATAAGGGGTATTTTCTCGTCTTTTTTGCTACAGTTGTGTTATGAGTCAGTATTACAATCCCAATAGAACACGGAACATATATAATCCTCATGACGAGGAACCCTTTAAGCTTTCACGTTCAAAAATAGAGCTGTTTATTGATTGTCAGCGGTGTTTTTATCTTGATCGGCGGCTTGGAGTGGCGCGTCCGCCCGGATATCCGTTTAGTTTAAATTCGGCGGTAGATACGCTTCTTAAAAAAGAATTTGATATTTATCGTGTTCGGGGAACGAAGCATCCGCTTATGGAGCGGTACGGTATTGATGCCGTACCATACCGGCATGAGATGATGGATGAATGGCGTGAGAACTTTAAGGGAGTGCAGGTGGTGTATGCACCGGCAAACCTTCTTATTACCGGAGCCGTGGATGATATTTGGGAGAATTCCGCGGGGGAGCTTGTAGTAGTTGACTATAAAGCAACAGCAAAGGACGCCGAAGTAACGCTTGATGCCGAATGGCAAATGGGATACAAACGGCAAATGGAAGTATATCAATGGTTACTTCGTATGGCGGGACATACGGTTTCTTCTACCGGTTATTTCGTGTATTGTAATGGTAAGACGGATAAAGAAGCTTTTGACGGGAAGCTTGAGTTTGATGTGGTACTTCTTCCGTATACCGGTACGGATGTATGGATAGAAAAAACGCTACGAGGCATAAAAAAATGCTTAGATAGCGACGTACTGCCGCCCGCTTCCCGGGAATGTGATTATTGCCGATACCGAGAGGCGGCAGGACATAAGGAAAGTAATACAATATTCTATGACTGATAATACGCCTATGTCACCGGAAGAACATAAAAAAACAATTTCCACAAAGGAAGCGCTTTTTTTCGGGTGGGACGCATTTAAGGAAACATACCGGATATTTATTCCCGCTCTTCTTATCACTATAGGGTTATCTTTTATGGTGAGTTTTTTGGAGGAGGAAAAAGTGGGCGATACTCTTATGATTATTGCAGGTGTATTAGGGACAATCGCTCAAATTATTATCGGTCTTGGGCTTGTAAAAGTTTCTCTTCGGACGGTAGATGGGGAACGTGTGGTGTTTGATGATATTTTTTCGGTTACCCATTTGTTTTTTAGTTATCTGGGAGCATCATTACTTTATTCGCTTATTGTTTTCGGCGGATTTTTGCTCCTTATTATACCCGGGATTATATGGACTGTTACGTACTGGCTTTTTCAATATACGCTTGTAGATCGCGAGAAGGGGGTATTTGACGCCCTGCGATCGGCGAAGGAAGCATCTACAGGTGTACGTTGGGAATTGGCAGGGTTTATGTTTGTCTCGGGGGTGATTAACATAGCGGGCATACTGGCATTTGGTGTCGGACTTCTTGTTTCTCTTCCGGTGACAATGCTTGCAACGGCATATGTATATCGTTCACTCACGATACGGGTATCCGATGCTGAAAAAGAGTCTGTAAAAAAACGAATACTGGAGGAAGTGCCAACCGCAGTATAGATCGGTAGGGTGCAAATCGTAATAATGTAATAGAATAATACATTTTTGTGCGGAGCGCTTTTCAATGAGCGCTCTTGATTTTTCCGTATTTTTGGGTATAATACTTCTTGCTTAACGACGGTAGCGTTTATGATTACCATGATAAAAAATATATATATTACTCACGCACGCATCATGATTCTTGTTGCATTTTTGTGCATCGGTTTTGGTGCCGGACTCATAGTTTTTTTACCGGATGGCAATGATTTTTCAGAAGATGTACCAAAAGAAGAACAATTTGTAACAGTAGCATCCGTGCGAGATCTTTCCCTGGCAAAAGAACCCTTGCCTTTATTAGGCACGGTAAAATCGGAAGCGGAAGCCTCTATTCGAACACAGGCGCAGGGGGAAGTTGTCCGTGTTTTTGTTGATTTGGGTGATATGGTGCGGGCGGGGGCTGTGCTTGCCGAGATTGAAAATTCATCCCAGCGTGCCGCTGTTCTTTCCGCGGAAGGTGCCGTTGCCGCCGCAGAAGCGGCTCTTTTAAAAGCGAAGCGCGGTATTCGGGGAGAACAGCAGTCTATTTTGGAAATTGAATTTACTAACGCGGAAAACAATCTTTTTGAAGCAAAAAACGCCGCTATAAATACACTCAATTCCTCTTTCATTGCATCGGATAATATTATACGCAATACCGTTGATCAATTATATGAAAATCCACGTACAAATCCACGCCTCATATTTTTAGTAAAAAACTTTCAACTTGAAACGGATTTGGAATCAAAACGGATGCAGACCGAAATGATCCTTACCGATTGGGAAGCATCCTTGCAGTCTATTTCATCAGACGATGATATATTTTTGTTTATTGATCAAGCGGAAAAAAATCTTAATACCATTCGCACGTTTCTTGATGATGTCGCATCTGCGGTAAATGGCGTAGCGCCAAGCTCGAATCTTACCCAGCTTACCATTGATTCATGGAAAGCCGGTATTGGTGGCGCTCGGACAACCATAGGAGGATCTTTGGCGAGCGTTTCCGGTGTGCGTACACGTTTAGAGGGGAGTAATGCATCATTTGAAGTTGCGAGAAAACGGCTTGAGGAGGGTATGACCGGGACGCGGGAGGAAGATATTCAAAGCGGAGAAGCGTTTCTTACTCAAATGATTGGATCTCTTCGCGGAGCCGAGGCAAATTTGGGAAAAACGATTATCCGCTCTCCTATTGCGGGTACCGTTACTCAGTTTGATATTGAACGGGGGGACTTCGTTTCATCTTTTGAGCCGGTGGCTGTTGTATCAAATGAATCAGCTCTGGAGGTAATTGTTTTTATTACAGAGGATGAACGTTCCGATATTGACATAGGATCGCCCGCCCGCATTGAGGGTTCAATTTCAGGAATCGTTTCAAGTATTGCTCCGGCACTTGATGTTCGTACACGGAAAATTAAAGTTAGTATTGCCATTACGGATACGGACACGCATTTTACAAGCGGACAATCGGTTCGGGTGGATGTTGAGCGCATAGCGCGCGGAAGTGAGTTAAAGGACGTTAATACTATCATTATACCGGTAACGGCTCTCAAAGTGCATTCGGAAGACGTTGTCGTTTTTACTGTTGATGAGAGCGGGCGTTTGGTGGCACATCCCGTTCGTCAGGGTTCTCTTGTAGGGAGAAGTATTATTATCAAGGAAGGACTTACGCCTGATATGGAAATCGTGATTGATGCGCGTGGTATTGAAGAAGGCGAATACGTTATTATTTCTCAAAAAACATATTAGTATGTTATCTATTTGGAGTTTTTTCGTTCAGAAAAAAAGCTTTACGTATCTTTTGGTAATTTCTCTTGTTTTTGCCGGTTTATTTTCCGTTATTGCCATCCCGAAAGAATCGGCACCGGAAGTGCAGATACCTATTGCTATTGTAACTACCGTACTGCCGGGAGGATCTGCCGATGACATGGAAAAACTTGTTACCAATACTATAGAGGAGCGACTCTCTAGCGGTTTGGATGATGTAAAAAAAATCACATCAACATCCGGAAACAGCGTTTCATCTATAGTGGTAGAGTTTAATGCGGATGCGGATTTGGAAAAATCAATCCAGAAAGTGAAAGATGAGGTTGATATTGCTAAAAGGGAACTTCCCGGAGAAGCGGAGGATCCGGTTGTTTCGGAGGTTAATTTCGTTGATCAGCCCGTTTTGCTGTTTTCTGTTTCGAGCGACCTTCCCATTACCGAGCTTATTCGTTTGGCGGATATGGTGGAAGATGAGATAAAAGCGATTCCGGGTGTGTCTCGTGTGGTGAAAAGCGGTATTCCTCAAAGAGAGGTTCAGGTTATTGTTTCCAAGGAAGCTCTTAATAATTTCGGCATTCAAATAACGGATGTTGTGCGCGCACTTTCTCTTGCGAATAGTTCCATACCCGTGGGAGATATTCAGGTAGACGGCATTGAGTATGCTGTGCGGTTTGAAGGCGATATAGAGAATACATCCGAAATAGCCGATATAGCTATTGCTACCGGTGACGGCCGACCCGTATATATACGTGACATAGCATTCGTTTCGGACGGAGTAAGTAAGGCAACGTCGTTTTCGCGGACGAGTATTGGCGGAAGTTTATCTGAACAGTCTGTTTCATTTGCTGTTTTTAAAACGCATGGAGGAGATGTTACGCGTCTTACATCCGCTGTGCGGGAGCGTCTTTCTGATCTGCAGGAAACTATTCTTATAGATTCTGAAGTTCTTTCCTCATTCGATACGGGGGAATTTGTGAAGGATGATCTGAAAACCCTTTCTTTTACAGGGCTTCAGACGATTATTCTTGTTATGATTATTTTATTCCTCGCCATAGGGTGGCGAGCGTCACTTGTTGCCGGATCCGCCATTCCTCTTTCATTTCTGATTGCATTTATCGGTCTTTCCGCGTCCGGCAATACTATTAATTTTGTCAGCCTATTTTCTCTCATTCTGGCTGTGGGTATTTTGGTAGATTCGGCTATTGTGGTAACGGAAGGAATGTATAAGCGTGTTGCAGAGGATGGCAATAAGGTTACCGCCGCATATAATACGCTACGTGAATTTCATTGGCCTATTACATCAGGCACCATGACGACGGTTGCCGTTTTCGCCCCTCTCTTTTTTATATCAGGCGTTACCGGAGAATTTATAGCAAGTATTCCATTCACGATTATCTTTGTTTTACTGGCATCTCTTTTTGTGGCACTTGCAATAGTTCCTCTTTTTGCATCCATAGTGCTCCGAGCTGACAGACAAGTAAGTACATTTTCTGCGGCGCAAGAATATTATTTTATGCGTTTGCAGACATGGTACAAGAAAAAACTATTATCCGTATTGGGTGTTCGAAAGCGAGAGCGAAATTTTATCGTTGGTATTATGCTACTACTAGTTGTAAGCATTGCTTTTCCCATTACGGGGATTGTAGATGTTATTTTCTTTCCGGATGGGGATGAAGATTTTTTGTTCGTTGATATTGAGGGCAGGGAAGGAACAACGTTGGGAGAAACAGATTTACTTGCACGTGCAGTAGAAGATATTCTTATACAAAATGATGTTATTGCATCATTTACCACAACGGTGGGAGCCTCTAGTTCTTTTAGTGAATCATCCTCATCGGGCAGTAGGTTTGCAAACATGACACTTATTTTGTCCGAAGACAGAAAAAAGACAAGTCTAGAAATAGTAACGGATCTGCGTTCCGATTTGCGGAATATTCCTCATGCGGATGTGCGCGTTTTCCAGCCAAGCGGCGGACCGCCGGCGGGCGCCCCCGTTCTTGTTACATTTTTGGGAGATGATACGGTGGAACTGGAGGCTGTGGCAATACGTGCGCGAGATATATTGAAAGGAATCCCGGGAACAACAGAGGTTGATTCAAGTATACGATCCGACGGTATTGATTTTGTATTTCGCATTGATCGGGCGAAGGCGGCGGAAGCGGGGCAAAGTCCGAGCAGTATAGCGGGTATTCTTCGTACCGCGGTTCATGGAACTACAGCAACCACCATTCAAAAAAACGGGGAAGATATTGATGTTGTGGTTAAACTGAACGTAAATGCAGATTATCTTGATCCTCATGATACGACACGTACTACGGCAGATGCGATTCGTTTTATAGAAGTGCAAACGCAAAACGGACCGGTATTGCTAGGGTCATTTCTTGATACATATGTTGAAAAAAGTACGGCATATATTCGTCATGAAGATAGAAAACGTGTTGCTTCCGTAACGAGCGAATTGGAAGATGGTATTGTCGCCTCTTCCATTGTAAGCGCATTTGAAGAAAAAAAGGATGAACTTCTTCTTCCTACTGGCGTTACTATGAATATAGGAGGTGAGACGGAAGATGTAGATCAGTCGTTTCGTGATATGTTTGTAGCCCTTATAGCGGGCATGGTCCTTATTCTTGCCATCTTGGTTCTTCAGTTTAATTCATTTCGATATGCTTTTTATATTATAAGCGTTGTTCCGTTTACGCTTATCGGTATTTTTGCCGGTCTTGCAATTTCACGGTTGCCGCTTTCGTTCCCGTCCATTATGGGATTCATAGCGCTCGCAGGAATTGTTGTTAATAACTCTATTATATTAATCGACGTGATGAATCGTCTGCGCGTTGCGCATCCTTCCATGCCTATACGGGATGTAGTTCTGGAAGGAGCGTCATCTCGTTTGCGCCCCATTTTACTGACAACTCTTACAACCGTAATAGGTATTGTACCGCTTACGTATGCATCGGCTCTTTGGGCTCCTTTGGCGTTTGCCATTATGTTCGGCCTTTCTTTCGCTGTTCTTATAACGCTTGTTCTAATTCCTATTTTATACGATCGCTGGCCGGGAAAAATATAATCCCCGGATGGGGGAATTTCTGGCAAACAAATAACATCCTACCATATCAGTAGGATGTTATTTGTTTGCCAATAGGTTTTTACTCTTATATGATAGGTAACATGGATAATAAAAACAGCATTCCTCATATTGTTATCATGGGTTTAGGTTTTGGCGGTGTGTATGCCTACCTGAAATTACATAATCTTTTTCATGCAAAGAAACAAGTACGCATTACCATTATAAGCGAACGGGATCATTTTATGTTTACGCCGATGATTCATGAAGTGGCTACCGGAACGCTTCTTTCATCCAGCTTACGTCAACCGGCGCGTACGCTCCCGCAATGCTGTATATATCGTTTTGTGGAGGGAATTATCGGTGGTATTAATTGCGATACTAAAACCGTCACGGTGCATCATATGAATCCATATGCACCGGAAGTAAAAAATAGCGAGGGCGCGGAACCTACGGAAGAAGTTCCTTATGATTATCTTATAAGTGCGTTGGGGTCCGAGGTGAATTTTTTTGGAACACCGGGGGCCGCAGAGTATGCCCTTACATTAAAAGATATTGATGATGCGGAACGGCTTAAAAACCGTATTATCGAAAGTTTTGAGGAAGCCGAGCTTGCAAAAACGGAGGAAGAAAAAAAACGTCTTCTTCATTTTATTATTGTAGGAGGCGGGCCTACCGGCGTTGAGCTTGCCGGTGAAATGGCGGATCTTATAAATAAAGAAATGAAAGATGCGTTTCCCAGTTTGTGTGATATGGCGCGCGTCAGTATATATGAGGGAGGAAGCCGTCTTATGGGAGCCGTTGATGAATGGTTTGCAAAACATGCGGCTGATATTCTTGCGGATAAAAAAGTTAGTATTTCTTATAATATGCGCATTACTAACATATATGGCACGGGAGTATCCGTGGGAGAAGAACAGATAGAGGCCGGTACTGTTATATGGACAGCCGGTGTACGCGCACGCGATCTCATTGTAACGGCTATGAAAGACGTCTTGCGCGATGAGCGGTCAAATCGTATTAAGGTAAATGAATTCATGCAGATACCGGCATATCCGAATGTATTTGTAGCAGGAGATCAGGCATATGTTGTGGATAAAGAGGCCGGACAGCCATATCCTATGCGTGCTCAATTTGCGGTGCGTGAGGGAGTGGTGGCGGCAAAAAACATAAAAAACATAATCACAAAAGAAGCTCCTCTTGAAGAATTTTCATGGCGGGATAAGGGGTTTATCGTTTCTCTGGGAAAGGGAGGAGCTTTAGCGGAAGCATTTGGTATGCGGTGGGGCGGCACGGTTGCTTGGATTGTGTACCGGGGCGCCTATTTGATGAAGATAGTTGGCGTGCGGGCGAAACTGCGAACAACGCTGGAATGGATACTTAATTTCTTCCTTCCTCGCGATATCTCCAAACTTTAAGTAAGCAGGCGAGGGGATGGTTGTGGTATTCTGGTATGTGCACGGGATGAGGTATACAATTGAGTATGTAAGGAAAAGAGACATTATTCGTCATATATAGTAACAGTGGAAAAGAAGAAACAACAACTTCTTGAAGCTCATGATGCCTTTGCGGAACCGCTCTTTAGGCACTGTTATTTTCGGGTATACGACCGCGAACAAGCAAAGGACCTTGTTCAGGAGGCGTTTATGCGTACGTGGGAATATATGGTTGCCGATGGAGAGGTAGAAAACATAAGGGCGTTTTTATATCGTATTACGCATAATTTAGTGATTGATCATGTTCGTCGTCGTCGTCCCATGATATCTTTGGATGCTCTACAGGAACAAGGACGTGATCTAGTGGGAGAAACAGTTGCGGATGTGCATGCAAAAGTGGAGAGCAGTGAGATTGTGGAATTACTGCATAAGCTGGAAGAACCTTATCGGGCAGTTGTAGTTATGCGGTATGTGGACGATATGCATCCGAAGGAAATTGCCGCTGTTGTGGGAGAATCCGCCAATGTCGTTTCTGTTCGTATTCACCGGGCAATCGAGAAAGCGCGATTATTATTACAGCAGGAGCACGCGTAGAATTACATATGGTCATAATAAAAAAGTAATGCCGAATATATCCAAACCCAGAACTGATACTATAGAGAGCGTAACTCTTTCCGCAAAAGAGCGCCGTGAGATGCGTGCCGGGTTAGCGCACTTTTTGAATACGTACGCCGCACATACATACCGTTTTGGATGGCATGCATTTTTTATGTTTTTTAGATCGTTTTATGGCGCACTTGGTACAGCAATGGGAATGGTGTTGATTGCCGGTGGGATTTCATATGCGGCAGAATCGTCGCTTCCGGGCGATGTGCTTTATCCGATAAAAGTGGGCGGTACCGAGCGAGTACGTTCATGGACAGCTATTTCCTATGAAGCAAATGGTGCCTGGAATGTTACGCGTGCTGATCGCCGGTTACAGGAAGCGGCACTTCTTGCGGTACAGGGAAAACTTGATTCAGAAAAGGAGGCGGATCTTACATCACGCCTGCAGAAGCATACCGAAGAGGCAACGGAAACAATTGCTCATTTGCAGATAGAAAAACAAATTACGGCAGCTGCCAATACCAGTTCGCGTTTGGAATCGTCCCTTCGTCTTCGCGGGCAAATTTTAACGCAGATTACGGAAGACCGCATGGATATAAGCGGTCCGATGAAAGGCATGCTCGCCGTTATTAAAAAAGATGTCACGGAAACAACAAAAGTACGCACAAGTTTAGAGGAAGAAATTGCGGAGGATGTTTCCGATGAAGGAGATATACAAAAAGAGGAGGTGGAAAAAAAGGCAAAAGAACTGAAGGGCGCACTTGTTGCCGCATGGAAGCATGTCAAAGCGGATTCATTTCATGATGCATTACGCAGGAAAGCCGAAACATTTTTGGTAACCGCGAAAGACCTTGCTGATGCGGGTGATGCTTTTCTTTTGGCGGGAGAATATGGAAAGGCGTTTACGTCATATCAAAAAGCATTGCGTATTGCGCATGCGGTGTCTACGTTTTCGGAGGCAAAAACTGATTTTGCCATTGATCTTAATCTTGAGGCTCTTATAGGGGAAGAAGATGTTATTGTGGCGGATGCAGTAAAACCGGAGAAAAAGGAAGAAAAAAGTACCGGCACGGAAAAGTAAAGAAGGCAAAGAAGGTAAATAAGCTTTAAGAATATTAGAAAGTGTGTTTTGTGCACGCTTTTTTGATATACTGAATATATGCTTACTAATGTTTCTTTGCAAAAAAAATCTTTTGATGATTATCGGAAATTTTTACATCATTCCGAAGAGGAGGAACTTCAGGCACTCGCGCGCCATATCGGGAAAAAACGCATTGTACATATAAGTGCAACCGATACGGGGGGAGGAGTTGCTGAATTATTGCATTCGCTCATTCCTCTTGAACGCAGTTTGGAAATCGATTCTTCGTGGCGCGTATTGCGGGGAAGTGCCGCATTTTTTTCCGTAACAAAACATTTACATAACGCTCTTCAGGGAGGAGGACATATGTTTAAGGAGAGTTCTTTTCGGACACACGAGAAAGATTTATATATACAGGTGAGTAAGGATATTGGCCTTGTATTGCAGAGTGTACAGGCGGATGTGCTTATTATTCATGATCCACAGCCTCTTCTCGCCGGATGTGATATTACGGATATTCCGCGGGCAAGCCGTATTCATATCGATCTCTCAAAGCCGGATAAGAATGTTCTCGAGTTTCTTATGCCATTTTTAGCAACATATGATAAAGTGCTGTTCAGTATGGAGGAATATGTTCCTCACGGTCTTGATATCGAAAAGGTGATTATAGATCCGCCGGCGATTGATCCTTTGTCGGAAAAAAATAATTTTATGTCAAAAAAAGAAGCGCAGGATATACTTCGAAGTTATAAGATAGATACGGCAAGGCCGATAATAGCGCAGGTTTCTCGCTTTGATATATGGAAAGATCCGTTGGGTGTGGTGGCGGCATATCGTATGGCAAAAAGGGAAATGACCGGTCTCCAACTTCTATTATTGGGCAGTATGAGCGCAAAGGATGACCCCGAAGCAGAGGAGGTATTTCGAAACATAAAAGCTGATGCGGCATCCGATCCCGACATACATCTTATATCGGAACACAATAACAGACTGGTGAATGCTGTACAAACGGGAGTTGATATTATTTTACAAAAATCACTTCGGGAAGGATTTGGTCTTACTGCTACCGAGGCTATGTGGAAGGGAACGCCGGTAATTGCCGGCAATGTGGGCGGACTTCGGCTTCAGATTAAAAATGGTGAGAATGGGTTTTTAGTTGATACGCCAAAGCAAGCGGCGGAGCGCATCGTGGATCTTATGGAAAGCGCATCGCTTTGTAAACGTATGGGAGAAAATGGGCGCAGTACGGTGCGTGAAAAGTTTTTGTTGCCCATGCACTTACGCAGACATCTGGATATATACCATGATCTTTTGGGGAGCAGTTTATATTGATTGACATTGTAACCGGCTCATAGTATTATGCGCCGGTAAGGACGAGTCTTTTGCGGGCTCGTTTTACGCTGGCGGAGGAGGACAACCCCCTGTTCTCCTCCGCTCCCAAAATTTACACCCGCCACGGGTGTTTTATTATAGAAGCAAAGGTATTGACTTTTTATAAATACTAATGTATAATTCCCATACGAATAGGTTCTTTAAAATAAAAGGAGGGTATTATGAGTAAAAGAGTTGCAACTATTCTTGTAATTATGGCAGTTTTAATGATATTGGTGTGGGGGATTGGCGGTATGGTAAAAATGACCGCCGATACCGCAGATAGTTATAATTCCGCCATAAAAAATCAGGCGGAACAGCTTTTTGAGTAATAAAAGGGGGGGGTGGAGAATGCTTTGGACATATCAAAGAGGCTTATGCGAAAAACGCTACACTGTGACCGTTTCGTGGCAAAAGGCTTTTAAGATATGGTGTCAGAGAAAAGTATGGGAGATAAATGTTAGAGTTAATGCAGAATATATAGCGCGGGGGGCTGAACCCCCCAAAAAAGTTATCCGTTTAAAAGAATAGATACAAAAAAGGTTCCTTTGGGAACCTTTATTTTTTTGCCCCTTGCGTGATGGGATTAGGTATTGCATAAATTCTTATTCGTACTATAGTAAAGAAAATGTGAATCCTAAGGGGATATACGATCCGCTTAATGAGGGAGGTGATAAAGTTATGGTTGAAGTAGTGAAACGCTTAATACAAGAAGGAGACCGAGAAGAAAAGGAATTGGCTAAGTGGAACAAAAAGCGTCCTCCGTATCCGGGAGGAACACAGCTCGAAATCCTTTTACAGCGTGGCGGTCTCTTTGGAGATGTCTTAACGTTTACGGAAGATGAAGAGCATGATGGAGAAGTTAAGGAAGTTCTTGGACAAGAGGATTGGGATAGGCTAGTAGAACTGCGTAATCGATACATCAACACAAGCATGACTCCTCAAGAATGGAGAATCTCTGAGCAACGAAGAGAGCTATATCGCATTTTAGGGAAAGTGGTGACGGTGCCACAGTTTCAAAAATATTTTTCTAGTGAAAAATATCCCGAAGAGTCGGGGATTGTCCATTAAGAAAATCGTCACCGCTTACGGGGCGCTTACCCTCCATCTGGATAAACTCTACAATAAAAAGGTTATCTTTTGTACAAACGGCAAGTGAGCCGTTTTTTTCTTGCACCACAGTACCGGGTTTGCCGGGGGAAGGCTGATCGGACGCGTGTCCCTTTAAAATTTTCACGCGTCTTACTTTATGAGACCCGTCCTCATAAAAGCTATAGGTACCGGGCCATTCTTCAAATGCGCGTATATGTCTATCGATTTCTTTTACCGAACGGTTCCAGTTAATATGACCATCCTCTTTTGTGAATAATTTTGTAAACGTTGCCTTTGTGTGATCCTGTTCCTGTGGTGTAATTTCTCCCGCAATCCATTTTGGCAGTGTTTCCGCTAAAAGATCGCCTCCCTGTTTGGCGAGCTCATCATGCAGCTGTTTATAACCAAAATTTTGTATGTCATACGGTTTACTTTTCGCTATAATAGGTCCATGATCCATCTCGGCATCGGTAAGCATAAGAGTAACGCCGGTTTTAACATCTCCCTTCAGAATAGCGGTTTGTATGGGGGATGCGCCGCGGTGCCGGGGGAGCAGGGAAGGATGTACGTTAATAACGCCTTTTAAGGGGATGTCCAGGAGTGTTTTCGGAAGCAAGCGCCCGAATGATGCTACTGTAAAGATATCCGCATGATAACCGCGTAATTCTTTCAAAAATACAGGATCTCTTAATGTTTCCGGTTCAAGTACGGGGATAGTATTTTCGGTAGCATATGCTTTTATTGCAGACGGCATGTATTCCTTTTTTCTTCCGACGGGTTTGTCCGGTACGGTTACGACGGCAACAGGCGTCAGATTATGGTGTATGAGAGATGCTAATATACGCACCGAAAAATCCGGTGTACCGAAAAATACTATTTTTATGGCAATGCTTTTATTTTGCATACTGTATTGCTAGTATAGCATCATGCCGTCTAAACCTACCAAAAAAGTGTCTTCTGTGCAAAAGAAGACAAATCCGGATATTTATCGATTTATCGATTTTTTTGTGAAAACGGGAGAAAAAATACTAGGGAAGAAACCTAATGTCGTACGTGGCAAGGATGGCATGCTTGTTTCGTATGCGCTCCGTACATTTCCGGTAGGTAAGCTGGAAACACTTGCCGTATGGTTTCTTGTAAAAAAGAAAAAACTGCGACCGCTTATCGGTACCATGCTTTCACATACGGTGCTCGATGAGCTTATGCGAGACATGAATCATCCGGGTTTTTGGAAGGAGATCGACAGTTTAATGGATCAGTATTATCCGCGTATGGAAACACCGCGTATGTGGCAACCTTTTTCTTATCAGGACATAACAACTATGAAGGAGGACGTGGCAAAGATTATGCGGCGTTTTACATAAGTATGGAGGAAAAAAAATCTATTGTAATAGAACCCGCCACCGTGCTTCATAGAGAAACACGGGATGTGCCGCTTGAATATATTACATCGGGGGAGATAAAACGCGTACTTAAAGAAATGAAACAGGCGTTGCGTTCTACCGATGACGGTATTGGTATTGCGGCACCGCAAATCGGATATTCATGGCGCATTTTTTTGGCGTCCGAAGAAGCGCTTGTATGGGACGGCTTGCAGGAAGAAGAAAAGGAAGAGTATCGGAAAAAAAAGAAGAAATGGGATTATTATGTATTTATCAATCCAATCATTACACGAACGTCAAAAAAAACTACGGATGAAATGGAAGGATGTTTAAGTGTTCCGCGAATATATGGGCGGGTGAGGCGACATGAAAAAGTAACAATAACGGCATATGATGAGCAGGGAAAAAAGTTTATGCGTGGTACGTCCGGTTTGTACGCACGTGTAATGCAACATGAGACGGATCATCTGAAGGGCATGCTGTTCATAGAAAAAGCAAAAGATATTCAAAAGATTAAGGATAATGGAGAAGTATAAAGATCATATTCATTTTATCGGTATTGGCGGCATAGGTATGTCTGCTTTGGCGCGCTTGTATGTGGCTAAGGGACACACGGTAAGTGGTTCTGATATCAGTGGCTCGGATATTACCGGTGCGCTTCAGGCGGAAGGCATGAAGGTATATATACGGCATGATGCGGGAAATGTGACGGACGCAGATCGGGTCGTATATTCGGCTGCGGTTTTGGCGCATAATCCGGAAATGGTTGCGGCAAAAAAAAAGCATATTCCTATATTTTCGTATGCGGAGGCTATTGGTGAGCTTACTAAAGTATATAAAACAATTGCGGTTTCCGGCACACACGGAAAGAGTACGACAACCGCCATGTTGGGCCTTATCCTTATAAAGGCCGGTCTCGATCCCACTATTATTGTCGGTACGCGCCTTCGCGAGTTGGGAGATAAGAATATGCGCGCAGGCAAAAGCGAATATTTGGTATTGGAGGCCGATGAATATGCGCGGTCGTTCCATGAGTACCATCCATATATTGCCGTCCTTACCAATGTAGAGGCGGATCATTTGGATATATATAAAACGTTGGCGGGGGTGAAGACTGGATTTCGAACATATCTTAAACGTGTAGTGCCGGGAGGATATATTGTGGCAAACGGGGGAGATGCCGGTGTACGGGATGTTGTTCGCGGCGCGAAAGTAAAGATAGTTTGGTACAACAAAAAATCATTCCCAAACCATACTCTTCGGGTACCCGGACGGTTCAATCAAGTAAACGCTGAAGCGGCATGGCAAGCGGCACATCTTTTGGGTGTGAAAAAATCTGTGGCGGAAACGGCGCTTTATGCATATAAGGGTGCATGGCGCCGACTTGAACAAATAACCAAGGGGATATATTCCGATTATGCCCATCATCCGACGGAAATAGCGGCAACACTCGGCGCTCTTCGTGAGGCGCATCCTCAAAAACATATTACGGCGGTGTTCCAGCCTCATCAGCAAGACAGGCTTAATCGATTATTTTCACAATTTACGAAAGCATTTATTTCCGCTGACCGGGTAATTATTATGCCAATTTATGCGGTGGCGGGGCGGGAAGTACCCGAGGAAAAAACATCCGAAGATTTGGCACATGCTATAAAAAAAGAATATGTTTATTACGCGAAGAATTTTTTAGACGTACAAAACATAATAAATGAAGAAAAGAAAAAAACATCACTTGTTATTTATATGAGTGCCGGGGATCTTGATGCGGAGGTGCGGGCATACTACCAAAAAAAATAACCCCAGGGATATCCCATAGAGTTATTCCAGTCCTATTTCAAACAGCATGCCGTTATCTGTACCATAGATGACTTTTTTATTTTGAGGGACAAAGATTCGGGGATCGATTCCTTCATAGAGAGTCGCTATATTATGATTTCCCGAGCGACCGTCCATCTCAAGTATGGTAATGACGGCACCTCCCGTAAAAATTATATAGTGTTCTTCCGGATAGTAGAATACCTGCTTAATGGGTTTTTGCCCCTTATACAGCCGGCTTTCAAATTCATCTTGAAAATAAGGAAGATCTTCTTCCGGAAGCGTCCATCGAATCCAGATTTCATTATCACGCCACCATACGAGATTTGATCCGTTTGTGCGGACTTGTGACCGAGGAATATCATGCGCTATATGTTCAGGATTTCCTTGGTTTTTGGGGAGAAGCCATACATCTTCTTTTGCATGTGCGATGTGTGCTGTTTCTGTTTCATAAATGCGGGAAGGTCCGGGTAAAGAAATACTGGACGTGCTTATAATTTTTGCATCCCCCGCGGAAAGAGTGGATGTATATAATGTTCCATGTGCGGCATCGAGAGAAAGCAAGCGGTCATTATAAACGGCAATACCGGCAATTGTTTCCAAAAGAGGCTGTAGTGTTTCCGTAGAGGCATGCCAAATATAGAGGGATGTACCGCTTAAAATAAAATAGGCATTGTTATACGATGGATGAGGTATTACATCATCCGGTTTTTGAGGAAGAGCGTCTGACAGTTTTGATTTTTTATAAAATGATGTTAAGGCAAACGTATTATTAAGATTGGGAGTTAGGAGAAGCCAATTATCCGCGAGCTCCAGGAGAGCAAAGGTATCTCCGTTGTACCAAGTAAGAGACGGGGAATCTTGAGAAGAAAAGGAAAGAAGAGACGGGTCTGTGTGAGGCGTTGGCTCAAGGAATGTTTTTGTTTGTGTGTCAAAAACAGAAAGACGCATACGTTCCTGCGGACGTGATTCAATGGGAATGAGATATCTTCCCGAAGGAGAGCCGTATATATCAAAAAATAACCCTTCTTTGATGACGGTCGAAGTAGGTTCCTCCGGGACAAGAACGATATGCGCTTCTTCCACCGCATGCGGTTCTATCATGAGATTCTTTTTCCAGGAATAAAACCCCTCCTTTTCCACAATAATGGTATGGGATCCGGGTTTTAAGTTTTGCACAAATATATCCCCCGTGATAAACGATGTTACTTTTTCCGCTTCATCAATATAAACAGTGGTACGTACGGGTGTTGTGTTTATAAATAACCCTCCGGTAGTACGAATTGATTTATCGGCAAAGGAAAATCGATATCCTAATGTGTAAAACAAAACAGGGCCCCATGCAAGTATGAACAGGATAACACTGATAAGTACGAGTATTCTGCGTAATCGTAATGACATGATGTAAAATAAATAATAAGGGAGCGGTAATTATTTTGCACTTGCAAGAAGGGAATGATACAGTTGTAGAATTATGAGTGAATTTATTATAAAGGGGGAGAAAATGCTTACGGGAACAATCCCTGTACGAGGAGCCAAGAACCATGCTTTGAAAGTTTTTCCAGCTGCTCTTTTATGTAAAGATGCCCTTACGGTTACGAATGTGCCGGATATTGAGGATATTGCACGAGAAGTAGAATTGCTGGAAGATCTGGGATTCTCCGTTGTAAACACAAGAACGCGTGAGTATATTATACATCCTCCAAAGAAAATTGTCAAAAAAGAATTGTATTCATTGGTGGCCGAACGGTTTCGCGCATCTATTGCGTTTGTAGGTCCTTTGCTTGCACGAACGGGGGAGGTTGCATTTCCTTTTCCGGGGGGGTGTGTCTTGGGAAAGCGTCCCATTGATTTTTTCCTGGATGGGTGGTGTAAGATGGGTGCTCGTGTGCGTGAGACAAAAAAGGGATTAACTATAACCGCTCCTAAGGAAGGACTTCAAGGTATTGATTATACATTTCGTTTTGTAAGTGTGGGAGCTACCGAGGGGCTTATGATGACGGCAATACTTGCCCGTGGACGCACGATTTTAAGAAACGCATCCATTGAACCGGAAGTAACGGCACTTACGGAATTTCTTATATCCTGCGGGGCGCGTATTGAAGGCGCAGGAACATCAACACTTAGTATTGAAGGACGTGCCGGGACATTGCTATCGGGTGGAAAAACGGAGATAATTCCGGACCGTATTGAAACGGGAAGCTTTGCTATTTTAGCCGGTCTTATCGGACGTTCTGTCACTATCACCGATTGTAATCCGGCACATGTATCCGTTCTTATTGCTCACTTGCGTGCGGCGGGTGTTTCCATTACGGAGAAAAAAAATTCTCTTACAATATCGCGTGCCAAAAAAATTATGCCGGTGGATGTGCGTACCCGTGAATATCCCGGATTCGCTACAGATCATCAGGCGCCGTTTACGGTATTTCTTACACAGGCTACCGGTGTGTCTATGGTGCACGAGACGGTGTTCGATGGACGTCTTTTTTATACAAATGATGTAAATCGTATGGGTGCGCACATTATTCAATGTGATTTACATCGCGCTATTGTGTTTGGCCCCACCTTGCTTCACGGACGTGTTATGGAAAGTCCGGATTTACGAGCGGGTATTGCATTTGTTATTGCGGCATTGATTGCAAAAGGGGAATCACGTATTGGTAATTTATATCATATTGACCGTGGTTATGAAGCACTTGATGAACGATTGCGTGCCATCGGTGCGGATATTCGGAGAGTGTAAAGATCCGCGTACACTCAAGGACGAAAGGGTTAAGACTATGTTCATTGACAAATAGATAAAAATATGTGACATATAGCATGAACATATTTCTTTAAAAACAGAAACCGGAGGGAGAATCTCATGAACAACGGTAGTGAATATCGGCAGGATCAGTATCCTGTGTCGGTATATGGTACAGAGAGCTACGTAGTGAACGGTTCTTATGGGTACGATCCGCGTCCATGGACGATGGAAACATGGATAAGCATTCTTAAAAAACAATGGCACATCATTGTTTTTACGGTTTGTTTTTTATGCGTGTGCGGTATTTTCGAGGCGCGTATGAGCCCTAAGATGTACACGTCCCGTGCGCTTATTCAGATCAAAGCAGACACCTCTTCGCTTTTGGATAAAAAAGTTTTTCCGGGCGGTAATGAGCAAACATTTTACACTTCCCAAATGATTCTCCTTGAGGATCCTCATTTGGCGTGGGAGGTGATACAGCGTGAGGGGCTTTATACTGATGGGGAAATGCTATCTGATCTCCAGGAATCTTTTCTGGAAGAATCCCAAAGTCCGTTTCAGAGTCTCATTTATTATATTCGGTCATTGCCGTTTATGCTTACGGATTATTCCGGAAATGAGCGATATCCGAAAGAAGGCACTGCACAAGATAATGATGCATATGAGCAAATAAATGAAGAACGCAAAAAAAAACCATACACGGAAAAGTATGCACGTTTTTTGGATGTTGAACGGTATGGATCACCCGACACGGATATTGTGGCAGTCTCGTTTACTACGGGAGATCCGGTATTGTCTTTTTTGCTCGCCGCGGCACATAGCGATGCTTTTATGGATCGCGCCATGAAAACGGAATTCGCATCGAGTGAGTCGTCCCGTAATTTTTTGGGAAAAAAAGTGGAAGAGTTAAAAGAGAGACTAGCCGCCAATCAAAAAGAAGTTAATGCATTGCGTATACGAAGCGGGGACATTCTCGTGGGCGATAAGGAAACGCTTGCCACAAGGGAAATGGGGAATTTGCAGTCTTCTTACGGAAAAGAGCGGGAAGCACGTATTTCTCTGGAGATGGCGTATACAGCGCTTGAAACAAGGGATAATTCGGTATTTATGAATAATCCCACTATACGGCAGGCGGAACAGGATCTTCTCACGGCGGAGTCTGTAAGAAATCAATTGCTCTCTTCGCTTACGCGCGAACATCCGCGCTTTAAAGAGGCAGAAGCAACCGTTCTTTCTGCGCGCAATTATCTGGAGAACATAAAAAAGGAAATAAAGGAAAGAACGCTTTCCGATGTTCTTATTGCAAAAGCGCGAGAAGAAAAAGCGCGAGATGCATTACAAAAGAAGAGGGAGGAATATGAAACCAACTCGAATACGGTTGGTCCGAAGATTGCGTTTCTAGAAAGAGAAATCGAAATTAACGGAGGTATACTTTCCCGTTTGCAGGAAAAATTACAGACATTGCAAATGGCGTATCATATGCCTATTTCCTATATGCGCGTGGTGCAAAGGGCGGAATTTCCTTTTTACTATTCGTCTCCCAACGAGATGAATATTATTGTGTTGTGGACGTGTGCGGGTTTTCTTTTCGGCATATTTTTTGCATGTGTGCGGGAATATTTTGATCGACAGTACTTATGGAGCAGAGAAGATGTCGAGACGGTAACGAATCTTTCCGTTCTCGCTGATATTCCCCTGGAGGATAGCAATAATGAATTGATCGTGGGAAACGGTTTCCAGTCTCCTGCATCAGAGGCTATTAAAGGTTTTGCCGCATATATTCTTCAAAAGATAGATCCGCCGGGATCCATTCTTTTTGCAAGTGTTGAACCGGCCGCCGGAAAAACGTTTTTATTGGCAAATCTTGCACACGCCCTATTGTTGCAGGAAAAGCGCATCGCATTTATAAGTGCGGATCTTCATCATCCTCGATGCGGTGAAATATTGGGGTTTAATGAGCAAGGTAAGGGATTAAGCGATATTCTTATGCAAGAAAGCATGCCCGTTAAGGATTGTTTAGGAGAAATGGATACTATACGATTCTTTTTTATTCCTTGCGGCACGTATGTTCATGACGCATCATCACTCCTTGCGTGTTCGCGAATGGTTGAACTTCTTAGGTGTTTGCGGGATAAGTTTGAGTATGTATTGATTGATGCACCTCCATTACTATTATCCGATTGGCATGTATTGGCGCGGCAGACGGATTACGTGTTTCCCGTTGTACGCTCCGGGCGTATAACGAATGCTGATTTTGAAAATCTTGTACGCAGTCTTGCTCATATGAAGATTAAGGTGCCCGGTATTTTGCTTAACGGTACCGATGGAACAAAGTCGTTATATTCTGCAAAATACGACTATAATGATTTTGAAAGGAATAATATGAGAAATGAGACCTAGACCCATATTAGGAACAAGTAACACTTGTTCCTTTTTTCATACATGCTTTTTTGATTTTCAAGGGTAAACGGTGTAGATTGGATATACACTCTCTTTATGATTTTCAATTCATTTACGCGAAAATTGGGCATTGATCTCGGAACGGCGAATACGCTTGTTTTTGTGCCGGGGAAGGGTATTGTGTTAAACGAGCCCTCCGTAGTGGCGGTTTCTACTCTTGAAAATAAGGTTCTTGCCGTGGGAAATGAGGCAAAGATAATGATTGGACGAACGCCCGAAGCGATTACGGCGTATCAACCTATGCGGGACGGCGCTATTGCGGATTATCGGGTAACGGAAGCGATGTTGCGATATTTTATATCAAAGGCATTGGGACGATTCCAGATATTAAAGCCGGAAGTAATGATATCGGTTCCTGCCGGCGTTACATCAACGGAACGAAGGTCGGTAGTGGAAGCCGCCGTTAAAGCGGGCGCCAAAGCCGCTTATGTCGTAAAAGAACCGATATTGGCGGCTATTGGCGCCGGTATTCCCATTTATGAGCCCACCGGACATATGGTGGTGGATATTGGGGGCGGTACTACGGATGTTGCCGTTATTTCACTTGGCGGCATTGTGGCGTCTACTTCGGTAAAGGTAGCGGGTAATAAAATAGATCAGGCTATTGCCGATTATATTAAAAAACATATGAATCTGGCTATTGGGGACAGAACAGCTGAAGAGATTAAGATAGCGGTGGGTTCCGCTATTCCGCAAGAAGAAGAAATAACATATGAAATCCGTGGGCGGGATTTTTTAACCGGTCTTCCACGAACGGCGGAGATTACAACGAACGATGTGGTGGAGGCTATAGGAGATAAATTGGAAGAAATGGTGCGCGCCACCAAGACCGTACTTCAAGAAACACCGCCGGAACTGGCAGCCGATGTTATTGATCATGGTATTATTATGACGGGAGGCGGATCTCTTTTACGTAATATAGATGAACTAGTATTTCGTTCAACAGGTGTACCGGCGCGTATTGCAAAAGATGCCCAGTTGTGTGTTGTACGCGGAACCGGTGTTGCTCTTGATCATCTGGATGTATATAAACGCAGTATCGTATCAAAAAAATACGTATGATTATTGTTGGACACGAACGGCAAGTAAACATACTGGACACACATATTAGGCGTGATACCATATCGCACGCATATTTGTTTTCGGGAATGTCTCATGTTGGAAAAGCAACAATAGCGCGCATGTTCGTTGCATCATTGTTGTGTGAAAAACGTCCGGCGGGCATTCTTGCTTCGTGTGGTTTATGCCGGACATGCCGTGCTATAGAAAACAAAAATCACCCCGATATATTTACCGTATCTTCAATGACAGAGGAACGATCACGCGATTACATTAGTCTGGATGCGATTCGAAATATGCGAAAACACATGGGACGCACTGCACTTCTTGGTGCGTATAATATAGCTTTTATTGATGATGCTTCTTTTTTAGGTCGCGAAGCGGCAAATGCATTTTTAAAGATATTGGAGGATCCTCCGGAAAAGACAATCTTTATATTAATAACAACCAGCAAGGATACAATACTGCCGACAATTTTTTCTCGTGTTTGGCATATGGCATTTTGGCCGGTTTCTGCTTCTGCTATTGAACGCTATAGCATGCATGAGTATGGATGGAGTGAGGAAAAAGCACGCAGTGTGGGCGCATATGCTTACGGACGGCCGGGCATGGTATGTCTTTTTCATGAGAATAATATAGCTATGGCGGAGGGGGAAAAAAGAAAAAATGAACATGCCGCGAGGCACACTACGCCACTTTCTCGTCAGTTTTCCGCCGTGGAAGACCGTATTAAACATGATGGGATGCACGATGCGTGGTATACTGATTCTATAGGACCTCTCGTGCGTGCATTGGAGGAGTGTCTTTGCGGGCGTTCATATACCGGTGTTTCCGCCCGGCGCGTTGCCGCATGGATAAGAAATGAGCTTGCGGAACAGACGGATCTTAAGCTTCCGTACATACAAAAAAAGATGCGTATGGAAGCGAATATTCTCACAAATTACACATTATGAATCAGCGCATAAAAACGATTATTCTTATTTCTATTGCTATTGTTTCCGCTATCATTGTATTTTTGGCGGCATTCTTATTTTTTTCCCGGAATAGCGAGGAAGAGATTATAAAAGAGCCGATTGCGCATGATCCCGATTCAACCGTTTTTCTTTCGGAGAATGGAGGAATGGAGTGGCGGGGCGTTGAAGATATTCGGTTCTCTGTTGAAAAGTTTATGTTTACAAGTGATGGCAGGGTGCTGTATACGGGCACTAATGGAGACGGATTCTGGCAATCGGAAAATGGAGGACGCGCTTTTTCGCTTGTTGAAGATAAGAATACCATAGTTGATGCTCATAGTAGTATATTTGATATTGCGCTTCCCGCATCAAGACCGCCCGAAGCATATGTTGCTGTATTTACCGACGATAAGGGACGTATTGTTACTTTGCAGGATGAAGGATTTACGGAAATATACTTTTCTCCGCTTAATCGAACGGCGGTATCAGCTCTTGCTCTTGATCCGGCGGATGATAGTCGTTTGTTTTTTATATCTGATGTCGGATTTTTTGAGTCTCGTGATGCGGGGTCTACATGGCGAGTGGTGCATCGGTTTACTCGTCCGGTGGAGTACTTACTTGCACATCCGCGGAGGACGGGTGTTTTCTGGGCGATTACTTCTCGGGGAGAACTTTTTCATAGTACCGATTATGGTGTGACATGGGAAAACATAAACAGTCGTTTTCGCCAATTTCGTGGCGCAAACTCAATAAAAAATATCTTTATTGATAAAACAGATCGTTTATATATGATATCGGAAGAGGGACTCTTTACATCTGTTGATGCTGGTGTAACATGGGAAGAAATTCCGTTAATCGTACCACCTGATTCATTGCCTATAACGGCATTTGCCGTGGATCCGAATGATGTTCGACGCATATATGTTGCCGCAGAGGCGCAATTGTATACCAGTACGGACGGCGGGGATTCATGGCAGGGAAGAGATTTTGGTGGACGAAGAACAATTAAGGCCATTGCTATTGATCCGCGGGATTCGAATAGGATACTTATTGGTTTTGATAGATAATATTATATCTAAAAATATGCAAGATATCATAAAACAATATAATACGGAGCTTGATGCCATTATAGAATGGTTTCGAAATGAAATTTCATCTCTGCGTACGGGACGCGCCACACCCGCTTTAGTGGAAGATATAGAAGTTGATCAATATGAAACAAAAACACCTTTAAAACACATTGCTTCCATTTCCACGCCGGATGCCCGTACTATTTATATTCAGCCATGGGATAAAAGCGCCATGGAAGGTATTATACGTGCTATTGAACACTCATCTCTACAATTGTCTCCTGTGGGTGATACGAATGCGGTTCGTATTACACTTCCTCCTCTTACGGAGGAGCGCCGGCGGGATTTGGTAAAAATTTTAAATACGAAAACAGAGGATGCGCGCGTGCGATCTCGAGTGCGGCGCGATGAAATATTAAAAAAGATTCAAAACAGCGAGAAAGCAAAAGAAATCGGCGAGGATGATAAATTTCGTGCGAAAGATGACGTACAAAAGCAGGTAGACGCATTTAATACCGTACTGGAAGATGTACGCGCAAGGAAAGAAAAAGAGATTATGGAGGTCTGATACATGCGATTACAAATATAAAACATAACAATCATGTTTACCGTCTTAATATTTTTGGCCGTTATAGCAATACTCGTGTTATCCCATGAATTTGGGCATTTTATGGCGGCCAAGATGCGGGGTATGCGTGTGGATGAATTCGGATTCGGATTTCCGCCAAAAATCTTCGGTAAAAAATGGGGAGAAACGGAATACACATTTAATCTATTTCCGTTTGGTGGCTTTGTAAAAATTTGGGGAGAGGATGAAGTGGAAGAAACGGACAATATGCGTAATTTTATTGCTCACGGAACCGGAAGTAAGTTTATCGTCATTGCCGCCGGTGTAATGATGAATATATTACTTGCTTATGTACTGTTCACGATCGGACATATTGCGGGACTTCCTACGGCCGTTGATGATGAAACGCTTGCGCGTAATGTGCAGGTGCAGATTATTGAAGTAGCGGCTCTATCACCGGCGGCGGATGCGGGAGTACTTTCAGGAGACACTATTACGTATCTTGCATATAATGAAGAACGTATTTCTGTTCAGAATATTGAAGATGTGCAGGACGGTATAGCGTCTCACCTGGGAGAACAGATAACGCTTGGTCTCATGCGAGGGGATGAAGAAATTACGCTTTCAATAACACCGCGTACTCATCCGCCCGAAGGAGAAGGTGCTCTTGGTATCGCTATGCTGAAAACAGGTATCGTTTCGGTGCCGTGGTACCGGGCTCCGTGGGAGGGGCTTAAAACAACGGCCGCTCTCACATCTGCCGTTACAGGAGGGTTATGGTCATTTTTTGCGAATTTATTTCATACAGGCGAGGTTTTGGGAGAAGTGGCGGGTCCCGTGGGTATCGCACAAGTTGCCGGGCAGGCGGGACGGCTTGGATTTATCTACCTTCTACAGCTTACCGCTCTTTTATCCATTAATCTCGCCATATTAAACATACTTCCTATTCCGGCATTGGACGGTGGACGTATGTTATTTCTCATTATTGAAAAATTGCGTGGCAGACCTATAAGCGCTCTTTTTGCTCAACGCGCCCATGCTACGGGGTTTATTGCCCTTATTCTTCTTATGATAATTATTACCTATAAGGATATTGTCCGCATTTTTTAAAAGAGGCGAGTATCTTTAGTATATTGGCGCCTCTTTGATTCTGTGCCCGTTTTCGCGTATACTAAGCACGTGAAGCAATCAGAATTATTTACGAAAACACTACGGGAGGCACCTCATGATGATATCTCGGTCAATGCACAACTTCTTGCCCGCGGTGGTTTTATATATAAAGAAATGGCCGGCGTGTATGCATATTTACCGCTTGGTTTTCGTGTCCTTAGAAAAATAGAACAGATTGTACGCGAAGAAATGAACGCGTTGGGCGGGCAAGAGCTTATCATGACATCACTCCAGAGAAAAGAACTATGGGAGACAACCGATCGATGGGATGATAAAAGTGTAGATGTTTGGTTTAAATCAAAACTTCATGCGGGTGGTGAGGTTGGGTTTGCTTGGTCGCATGAGGAGCCGATTGCGACCATGATGAAAAATCATATTGAAAGTTTTCGCGACTTGCCGGTGTATGTATATCAGTTTCAAACAAAATTGAGGAATGAGCTTCGTGCAAAAAGCGGCATCATTCGGGGACGAGAGTTTGTGATGAATGACATGTATTCATTTTCTCTTGGTCAGGAAGATCATGACGCATTTTATAATGCTGCAATAGAAGCGTATAAAAATGTATATAGGCGGGTGGGTATTGGTGAAGACACTTTCGTCACGTTTGCATCGGGCGGCGCATTCACTAAATTCAGTCATGAGTTTCAGACTATTACTGAAGCGGGCGAGGACGTTATCTATATCAACCGCCATAAGAATATTGCAATTAATGAGGAGGTGTTAAACGAGCAAACATTGAAAAGTCTTGGTATCGAGCGTGGGGATCTTGAGAAGGTAAAAACAGCGGAGGTAGGGAATATTTTTAATTTCGGAACCAAAAAGTCTGAAGATCTTGGTTTATGGTATTCTTCCAAGAACGACGAGAAAATTCCGGTATGGCTTGGTTCATACGGTATCGGTATTACGCGTCTTATGGGTGTGTTGGTGGAAAAATTTGCAGATGAAAGGGGGATTATATGGCCGGAAGCAGTGGCTCCTTTTCGGGCGCATGTTATTGTACTGGATGATAAAAATGCGGAAGCGGAACGAGTCGTGTCTCTATTGGAGGAAGCCGGTATAGAGGTATTGTATGATGATCGTTCTCATAAGACAGCCGGAGAAAAATTTGCCGACGCTGATTTAATAGGTATTCCGTATCGTATCGTCGTAAGCAAGCGGGCCAGTGAAAAGGGCGGGTATGAAATAAAACGGCGCAATGAAGAGAAAGCGCACATTGCAGAAATGGAAGAAATAATACGGCAGTGTTCCTCGTAATGTCTAATGCATAATATATGTTTGATAAACTTTTTAGTTTTTTCTCAAAGGATATTGGGATTGATTTAGGGACGGCAAATACTTTGGTTTATGTAAATGGATCGGGTATTCTTATTAACGAGCCGTCCGTTGTTGCTATTAACCAAAAAACGGGACATGTGGTTGCTGTGGGAAATGAAGCAAAGCGCATGGTGGGACGCACACCCGGGCATATTGTTGCCGTCCGCCCTTTAGTAGAGGGAGTTATTTCTGACTTTGAAATTACGGAAGAGATGATGAAATATTTTATCGGAAAGGTACAGGAGGGGCGTTTTGGTCTTTTGGCGCGTCCGCGGGTTGTTATTGGGATTCCATCCGCTACAACGGAGGTGGAGCGTCGGGCGGTGCGGGATGCGGCTATTAATGCCGGTGCGCGCGAGGTTCATTTGGTGGAAGAACCCATGGCGGCGGCTGTCGGTATACGTATGCCGATACAGGAGCCGGTGGGTAATATGGTAGTTGATATCGGAGGAGGAACAACGGATATTGCCGTTATTTCTCTTGGCGGTATTGTAGCTTCCCGTAATATAAAGGTTGCCGGGGATCGTCTCAATGAAGATATTATCCAATTTGCCCGTGATGAATTTAAAATTCTCATAGGAGAGCGCACGGCGGAAGACATTAAAATAACGGCGGGATCCGCGTGGGAAGGAGATGAAGATGTTGAAACGACCATGCGAGGAAGGGATCTTATTACCGGACTTCCGCGTGAAGTGGTAATAACGAGCACGGATACGCGGGATGCCCTTGATAAATCAATAAAAGCAATCGTGTCCTCTATCAAAGAAGTTATCGAGAGTACGCCGCCCGAGTTGGTGGCGGATGTTATGCATCGCGGTATTATATTAGTAGGAGGAGGAGCTCTTTTACGTGGACTTGATAGAGTTATTGAAAAAGCGACCAAAATGCCGGTACGATTATCAGATGATCCGCTTACAGCGGTTGTGCGTGGCACCGGTGTTATTTTGGAGGATTTGGATATGCTACGAGAGGTTCTTTTGGAACATGAACGCGAGGTGGTGCCGCAATAGTTATTTTATGTACATAAGATTTTTTTAAAAAAACATATGCTTAAAAAATACGGCATCAGTGCTTTTGTTATTGTTTTTTTTCTTCTCACTGCCATAGGAGGTTTTTTGAAGCCGGTGGAGACAGGCGCTCTGCGTGTGGTACGTCCGTTGCTTATAGTGTTAGACAAGACAGGACAATTTGCAGGATCTTTTACAAGTACGATAGCGCGCATTCCTTATAATAGCGAAGAAGTACGTGTATTGCGTATGGAGGTTGCCGCTCTGCGTGCGGATCTTGCCTATAAAGAGGATTTGGAACGGGAAAATATCCTTCTTCGTTCTATGGCCGGAAGAGGAGCGGAAGAAGAATCCTATGTGTTGGCGCGCGTTATAGGGCGTTCGTTCAACGGACTGGATGATTCTATCGTTTTGGATATCGGATCGGCGGAAGGAATTGAGACAGGGTTTCCGGTTTTGGCGGAGGGAGCAATACATATCGGATTTGTGGAGGAGGTGACGCATAATAGTGCGCGCGTCCGTCTTTTTTCGCGTATCGGTGAAAGACAGGAGGTGTATCTTCCCGAATCTTCGGTGTCTTCAGTTGCCGAGGGAGAGGGGTTGGGGGTAATTACTCTTCATGTTCCGGACAGTATTGCCATTACAAAAGGAGAGCCGGTGTTTAGTGCCGGACAACGCGATTATTTTTTAGGATTTGTGGAGGCAGTGTCACGCGTGGAATCAGGCCCTTTTCAAATTATAAAAATGGGATTGCCTTTTTCCGTTCGAGACGTGCGAGATGTGTTTGTGATCCTTAATTAATTATTCGTCGTTTTATTTTCATGAAACATAGACCGTCGGTATCAGTATTCTTTTTTATTGTTGCAGGATTTTTTCTACAGCTTATTGCTCCGTACATTATTCCTATGGGGCAAGGAGGTATATTCTTTTTTCCGGCCTTCTTATTCTACGGATTATCACGCGTTAAAGGTGTTTATCCTATGATACTTGCAGTACTATTTGGGAGCATGCTTGATGTGATAAGCGCGGTACCTTTCGGATTTTATGCGGGTAGTTTTTTTGTGGGCGCGGGTATAATGGGTATTGCGGGAATATATATACGTATGGAAGAGGGGTGGATACGATTTTTATTTGCTCTTATAGGGTTGACGGTCAGTGCGGGTGCGGCACTTTTGTTACGTCTTCCGCAAGTGGATGCGCACGTTGTTTCCGTAAGCGGTTTCGAATTACTGTGGCAAGGATGTGGGGTAAGTATACTTGCGATAGCGGGGGGCGTGTTTACCCGTATACAAAAAAACAGGATGTATTAATAAGATATCCAAAATGAACACTCCATTTTTAAAAACACCAATACGAAAACAGTTCACCGTGAGTCCGGAGGAAGTATTTCTTGATACTCAAAATCTACCGGGGTTTGATAATAATCGCTTTGAAGGCACAATAGAGCACCCCATTCGACACGGATTGTTTATTATTCTCGGTATATTATTTGGTGCAGTGGGAATATTGCTTATTGCCCGTACCGGATACCTTACTCTTTTTAATGGTAATGCATTTGCAGTCGTATCGGATCGGAATCATTTACGTCATCGTATATTGGTTCCTGAAAGAGGCATTATATATGATCGTAATTTAACGCCCATTGCGTTTAATGTGCCTGGATTTCGTGTTTATATTCATATGGATGGCCGAACAATTACGGAAGAGGATATGCTAGTGCAGGAAATAGCAAAAGCGGTAGGGAGCAATACAGACGAGCTGACACATTTTATAAACGACCATAGCAAAAAGGACCTTTTTATTGATACGATCTATGACTGGGATACAGCGAATCATATCATTGCGCTATTCCGGGATGATGACCGCGTTACGGTTGATGCTACAACCATTCGTTCTTATTATGACAGTCCGGCACTTTCCCATATCGTGGGTTATATGGGGCGTGTCAATACTAGCGACATTGAGAAAAACGAAACAGCTTTGGATTGGGGGGTAATAGGGCGATCAGGGCTTGAAAAAACATATGATGGCATGTTGCGGGGAACGCTGGGAACGCGCATTATCGAGACAAATTCCGAGGGGCGAGTGTTATCGGAAGGTATTTTTCAAAAAGCGGAGGAGGGAAAAAGTATCGTACTTACCATTTCCGCAGAACTGCAAAATATATTATATGAGACGATAAAAGAAACGGTGGAAGAACGGGGGTTTACCGGAGGATCCGCCGTAGCGCTTGATGTTCATACGGGAGAGATTCTTGGTCTTGTCAGTTATCCGGGGTTCGATATGAATCTTCTTACGAAGGGTATTGATGTCGAAGCAATAGCCGCTTTATTTGAAAGCGAAAGAAATCCGCTCTTTAACAGGACGGTTTCCGGCTTATATCCGCCGGCATCAACGGTAAAGCCATTTCTTGCCATGGCGGCTATTGAAGAACATATTATTCGTCCGGAAGATAGTATTGTAACGGAGGGACAGCTCGTTGTTCCTAATCCGTATGATCCGGATAACCCCAGTATTTTTAAGGATTGGCGTAATCACGGCGCTATTGCCATGAGAGAGGCCATTGCTTTTTCATCAAATGTTTATTTCTATGTCGTTGGAGGTGGGTTCGGAAACATTGAAGGATTGGGACGCGAAAGAATTGCGCAGTATTTTCGTTTGTTTGGTATCGGAACAAAGACGAATACGGGATTACCGGGGGAAACGGAGGGTATTATTCCTGATGAGGCCTGGAAGAAAGAACGATATCCCAGTGATCCTACATGGCGTTTGGGGGATACATATAATATGAGTATCGGACAGGGAGGTGTTTTAGTGACGCCTCTTCAGATGGCGCGCGCCGTAACTACCATTGCACGGGGAGGCACGAGCATAGAGCCGCAATTATTGCGCGGTATTATAACGGATAAAGAAACAAAAACCGTTAAGTATACGCTTTCGCCAGACATTAATACTGTTCCGTTGGTAAGTGAGGAGGCGGTTAGAGTGGCGCACGAGGGAATGGAAGAATCTGCCCGAATTGGGACAGCAAGCGGTTTGAGCGGGATTCCCATTACGGTGGCGGGAAAAACCGGTACCGCCGAGTTGGGAAAAACCGGACGTGTGCATTCATGGTTTATGGGATTTGCGCCGGCTGATAATCCCGACATGGTGCTTGTTATTAATTTGGAAAATGGATCCGATAAAAATCTTATTGGCGGTACGTTTGTAGCACGTGAGATATGGGAATGGTATGCTACGGGAGGCAAGGAAGTTATACACGGAGGTACGGATGCGATTGATTGACAATTACGCAAAAAGTAGCTAGTATTGCAATCTATATTGGATTAAAATTTTTAGTATGACAATAAAATCCTCATCTGAGGATAGTGCGCGTGATAATGGTTCCATTGAAGTGGAGCATATGAGCAAGGAAGGATATGCAAAGATTGAAAAGGAGCTTGCGCGTCTTAAAACGGAAGAACGTCTCCATATTGCGGAGCGTCTTGAGTATGCAAAAAGTCTGGGTGATCTTTCTGAAAATGCCGAATTTGATGCCGCCAAGGAAGAGCAAATGCTTAACGAAATGCGTATTCGCGAACTGGAAGATTTATTAAGTCGCGCTACGGTTGTAGAAAAACCGCTTAGTCAAACGAAGGTTGAGATCGGATCTTGTATAATCGTTCAGGTCAGTAATAATGGTGTAACAAAAGAAACATACACCATTGTAGGTTCCTCCGAGGAAGCCGATCCGTTGGCGGGTCTTATTTCCAACGAATCTCCTTTGGGACATGCATTCATGGGAAAGAAAAAGGGAGAGGTTGTACGCGTGGCGGCTCCGAAAGGAGACATTGAATATGTTATCATTGAAATAGCATAGAAAAAGAATTTATCATATTGCTTTTCAAGCTTTGAGCGTTTACTACTTTATATCTATTAAGGATGTCATTAGAAGAAATTCGCACTACACGGCTCGATAAACTCGATAAGATTCGAAAAGCGGGTTTTAATCCATACCCCGCTCGCACAAAACGCACCCACACTCTTACGGAAATAGGTGGACAGTTTGATGTTCTTATGGATGAAATGGTACCGGTTACGGTTGCCGGACGCGTGCGCGCGGTGCGCGGTCATGGCGGCAGTACTTTTGTTGATATAGAGGACGGTACGGAGCATCTTCAGCTTTATATGAAGAAAGATACGCTGAAAGATGCGTATGATTTTTTTCTCGATGTGGGAGATGAGGGAGATATTATTGAGGCTGTGGGTACTGTATTTCTAACAAAAAAAGAGGAACGCACATTGCAAGTTACGGCATGGCGTATGCTCGCAAAAAGTATCCTGCCCTTGCCGGAAAAGTGGCACGGCCTTCAAGACATCGAAGAACGGTTTCGTAAACGCTATTTGGATATTATGTTTAATGAAGATGTGCGCGTGATGATTCAAAATCGTGCACGGTTTTGGCATGCCATGAGGCGTTTTATGGTGGAGGAGGGGTTTTTGGAAGTGGAAACGCCCGTACTTGAAAATACGGCAGGAGGCGCCGATGCCGATCCGTTTGCTACACACCACAACGCTCTTGATATGGATGTATATTTGCGTATTTCATGCGGGGAACTGTGGCAAAAACGTCTTATGGTGGCTGGGTTTCCAAAGGTATTCGAAATAGGCCGCATATTCCGCAATGAAGGCATGTCGGCAGAACATTTACAGGACTATACGCAGATGGAATTTTATTGGGCTTATGCTGATTATGAAGACGGCATGCGGTTTGTGGAGCGGTTGTATAAATATATCGCGAAGGACGTTTTTGGTACGTTAGAGTTTACGATAGGAGATTTTACTATTGATCTGGACGTACCATGGGAACGATATGATTATCAGGCAATAATACGGCATGAAACGGGCATTGATGTTTTGAACACGAATACGGAAGAAATAGAAAAAAAGATACGTGAGCTTGGTATTGTATATAATAAAGGAGGGATGAATATTGCACGCGGCGTGGATACGCTTTGGAAATACTGTCGCAAGCGCGTGAGTGGTCCGGGATTTCTTATAAATGTGCCGGTGTTTTTAGAACCGCTTGCAAAACGGAAGGAGGGTGCTGAAAATCTGGTAGAGCGGTTTCAGGTGATTCTTGCCGGATCGGAAATGGGAAAAGGATACAGTGAGCTTAACGATCCCATTGATCAACGGGAACGGTTTGAAGAACAACAACGGATGCGGGATGAGGGGGATGCGGAAGCACATATGGCGGATTATGATTTTGTAGAGGCGCTGGAATATGGCATGCCGCCTACATGCGGATTTGGTGTAAGCGAGCGTTTATTTAGCTTTCTTTCGAATAAATCGGTCCGAGAAACACAGATTTTTCCTCTTATGCGGCCAAAATAGGTCCGCGTATTATATATAGACAAAGGGTGATGTGTTGGGGTATACTGCGCTAAGATTATACGGATCTTGTACGTAGTCTTTTTTGTTGGTGCATTGAAAATATGGTCGGATGTTTTGTTTCGGAAACATACTTCTTTCGGTGCGTTGATATTGCTCATTTTTAAGGGGGTGCCTATGTCTTGCAAAGAAGGGGATGAGAAAAAACCTATTAATCCGGCAGATTTCTTTTATTTGGTGAATGAGATAGCGAAAGGAATGCATAGGAACTTGCCGCGGCACGCTGTTTCCATAGACGACCTTATTCAGAGCGGCATGGTCGGATTAATGGAGTGCGTGAAAAAATATAAGCCATCACAGGCTTCGTTTCAAAAGTACGCACGGTATAGAATCAGGGGAGAAATAGTAGAATATCTTCGTACTCTTGATATAGCGACGCGCTTCGTACGTAGGGCGCAGAGGGACTATAAGGAAACTCTTACTCGTTTAATAGATGAGCTAGGTGAAGAGCCGACACAAGAAGAGCATGCAGACGCATTAAATTTCACCATAGAAGAGTTTCATAGGATGAGAAGCCGCATACATGTTGAGGTAAGGAGTATTGAGGACGAAATGAATGAGAATAGATATCCTTTCGCTCTTTCCAATTCTCATTGTCCGGAATCTCTGTGCGAAAAAGCCGAGTTGCAATTTCTTATAAAAGAGATACTTTCCACATTACCGGAAAACGACCAGCGCGTTCTTGCATATTCGTATACTGATGAGCTTACGTTAGCGGAAATTGGAAGAGAGTTGGATCTTTCGGAAGGTAGAATATGTCAAATAAGGACAAAAGCCTTGAAGGATATTCGCATGCGTATAGATAATCCTGTAAAGCTTGGTTATAGCGCGCGGCGTAACCAAAAACTACAGGATGAAAAAAAGAAGTCATAGGAGCAATTGCATATGACGAAGGTATTCCAAGGGAAACTTTGAAATACTTAAAATCGTTGAATATGCTTATGCGTGTTATTTCTGCGCACGGAAGATATGAAATACGCAGATGCTTTCCCGACAACCGGAAGTCGTTATAAAAACATAAGAATACTCATGCAATTTCCAAGCCCTTTAGTACTTTACTGAAGGGTTTTTATATGATCACTTTCTTAATAATGAGTTCCACGGATGCCAATACTGTGGAAAACATGTACATAACTTTTTATATACCAAGATGTAAAGACAAAAAAATGGCTTAAGGTAAGGATTTTTCGTTTTGTGGAATAATAATTTGTATATAGTGTTGTTTCATAGCACAGAGTGGTATAGTATATATATTAGGTGGAAAAAAGTGGGATAAAAATAATATATGTTCCTCGGAGAATATAATCATACGATTGATGCAAAAAAACGGCTTTCCGTTCCGGCAAAGTTTCGGCGGGAGTTGGGGAAAAAGGCGGTACTTACGCGAGGACTTGATCAATCATTATTTTTGTATCCAATGAATACCTGGGAGATGATATCTCGCAAATTAAATGAGTTACCCACCGGACAAGCGAGTACGCGCGGGTTTGTGCGCTTAATGCTTGCCGGCGCGGAGGAAGTGACTATTGATGCACTCGGGCGTATTCTGGTCCCGGAACATTTAAAGTTATATGCCGGCATACAGCAGTCAGTGGTTGTAACGGGCGTGCATTCACGGCTTGAAATATGGGATGAGGAAGTCTGGTATGCATACAAGCAGAAGGTGGAAAAAGATGCCGATGCGCTTGCGGAACAGTTGGGGGAGATCGGGGCATTCTAAGAATATAAATTGCGTATGGCTCCGATTGATTTATAGCATTAGGTTGTGAAGACGAAATGAAAAATACGCAAGCGAAATTATCTCCTCCTGTAAATAATGCCTTGTCATCTTCCGTGCATGTGCCGATACTGTTGGAGGAAGTAATTACGTGTTTAAACATACAGCCGGGAGACACGGTTATAGACGGTACGATAAACGGAGGAGGACACGCACTTCGCATATTGGAAGAAATAGGAGAAACCGGCATGCTTATCGGTATTGATCGTGACGGTGGGATAATAAAAAATACCGATGCCTTATTTCGGGAAAAGGGATATAAAAATTATTTATTGGTAACGGGATCATATGCGGATGTAGTACCTATTACAAACGATCATGCAATAAAAAACACGGATGCCATATTGCTTGATCTTGGTTTCAGTTCATATCATGTGGACATGTCGGGGCGGGGATTTTCTTTTCTGCGCGATGAGCCGCTGGATATGCGCTATAGCGAGAGCGATACTATAACGGCGGCAGACATTCTTAATGAATGGGCGGAGGGGGATATAGAGCATATTCTTACGGCATATGGAGAGGAACGCTTTGCAAAACGTATTGCGCATGCCGTTATAAAACGGCGAAAGGAACAGCGTTTTTCCCGCACGGAAGATGTTGTCGATGTTGTACGCCGTAATGTGCCAACCTGGTACCGGCACAGAAAGATTCACTTTGCAACAAAAACATTTCAGGCACTGCGCATTGCCGTAAACGATGAGTTGGAGCATGTGGCGAAAGGGCTTACTGAAAGTATTAGTATATTAAAGCCAGGAGGACGGCTTGTTGTACTGGCTTTTCACTCGCAGGAAGATCGCATAGTAAAACAAACATTTCGGAAATATGCCAAAGAGGAAATTATCACATTGCCCCATAAAAAACCAATAATGCCGGCACGAAAAGAAATATATATAAATCCGCGTGCGCGTTCCGCCAAAATGCGTGTGTGTGAAAAAATATGAAAACACGTACAATAAAATTTTCCATAACGCACCTTCCTATTTGGAACATAGTTCCATTTCTTCTTTTTGCCGCGGCTGTTGTTCTTGCGGGCGTATATATATACGGCATTAATCAAGTTGTCGTCGATTCTCTTTTTGTGGAAAGAGCAAATGAGCAAATGGCGGTTTTAGAAGAGGAGATTCGGGAATTGGAGGGAGACCTTGCTCAGCTTTCCGTGGGATATCGCTTGGAAGAGGAGGCATCACAACTTGGGCTTACCAGTGAGGGTCCTGTTTACTTTCTTGAGAAGAATAATGCGGTTGCACGCGCAGATAATTAACTGTTTTTATAGCGATATACCGTTATGTACTAAACGATATGTGCTGTTGAGTATAGGTGTTAGGAGATCATGAGTGATAAACGACTTACTTTTGTCATAGTGGGTGTTGGTATTGTGTCGGGAATTATTCTCTCCCGGCTCTTTTTTCTTCAAGTAACCCATGCAGAGTATTATCGTGCAAAAGCCGAGCGGCAACATGCCGTATCTATACTTACCACTCCTCGCCGCGGTGATATATTTTTTGAAGACAAGGAAGGGCGCCTTGTGCCGGCGGCGTCTACAAAACGTGTGTATACACTGGCGGGTAATCCACAGCAAATAGAAGATGTTCGTTCGGCATATGACACATTTGTTGCATACATTCCTTTGGAGGAAGATGCATTCTTTCCGCTTGCTGAAAGTATGGAACGCACTTATGCGTCATTTATGAGGGGTATTGATAAAGACACGGCGCAACGTATTCCCATGAGTGACATGAAAGGGTTCTGGCTTGAAGAAGAAGAAACACGCGCATATCCAAGTCATACATTAGGGAGTCATTTGCTTGGATTTGTAGGATTTGACGGTGATGAGCGCGTGGGGCAGTATGGCATTGAACGCATGTACGACAGTGTTTTGCACGGAAAGGGGGGAAGTGTTGTCGGAGAGCGCTCTGCCGGAGGAACGCTTCTTTCCATAGGAAGGGATTTGTTTCGAGAAAAACAAGACGGACGGGATATCGTACTTACCATAGATCCCAACATACAATCTTTTGCGGCAGGGCAAATTACGGCATTGGAAGAAATGTGGCATCCAAAAAGTGTCGGCGTTCTTGTTGTTGATCCGCAGACGGGAGCCATTCTCGCTATGGAGGCATCTCCCTCGTTTGATCCAAACACCTACGGAGATGTGGAGGATTACAATGTTTTTATAAATCCATTCACGGAAAGCACTTTTGAAATGGGATCGATATTCAAGCCGCTTACCATGAGTATCGGGCTTGATACCCGTTCAATAACGGAAAAAACAACATATTTCGATGCCGGATCGGTACGTGTTCGGGACGCAACGATTGGTAATTATGACGGGCGCGGGCGCGGATGGCAGAGTATGCTTGATATTCTTGACCAGTCGCTTAATACCGGATCGGTATTCATTCAACAGCAAATAGGAGAACGCGCATTTCGGGACTATATAGAACGTCTTGGGTTGGGAAGGCGAACGGGTATTGATTTGCCAAACGAGGTTGCCGGTAATATACACAATTTGGAAACGGGCGGCGAGGTTGAGTATGCAACGGCATCGTTCGGGCAAGGTATCGCGCTTACCCCTATAGGAATTACGTCCGCTCTTTCTTCCATTGCAAATGGCGGTACATTAGTGCGGCCGTATATTGTGGATCGTGTTTTGAGCGAAGATACGGTAGTGGAAAAGACGGAAACAGATACGCGTCGGCGCGTATTTAAAGAAGAAACCACGGAAATGGTATCGCGCATGCTTGTGTCCGTTGTGGATAATACGCTTGCAAACGGAGTCGTATACATGCCGGAATATAGCATTGCCGCAAAAACGGGAACCGCTCAAATAGCAAATAGCTCCTCGTTGGGGTATTCCGATGAATTTTTACATACTTTTTTTGGATACGCACCGGCATATGATCCGGAATTCCTCATATTTTATTTCCTTGAACGTCCGGTGGGAGTGCGCTATGCTTCGCAAACGTTATCAGAGCCTTTTCGGGAAATGACGGACTTTATCATCAATTATTATCAAATTTTACCCGATCGGTAACAGTTGTTAGGAGGTTATATGAACATAGCAAAAAAAATACTCCAGTATATATTTCGTGTACAGGCAAAAATGGTGCTAAAGCGTTTTCACCCCAAAATTATTGCCATTACGGGGAGTGTTGGGAAAACATCAACAAAAGAGGCTATTTACGCCGTGTTAAAAGAAAAATACACCGTACGCAAGAGTCCCAAGAGTTACAATAGTATGGAGTGGGGTGTTTCGCTTACCATTCTCGGACTTGTGTCGGAGTGGAATAATCCCGCGGGGTGGATAAGCAATATCGGAAAGGGGATTATGACGCTGATGGCATCTGATTATCCGGAAATGGTTATTGTGGAAATGGGTGTTGATCATCCGGGAGATATGGATGTTATGGTGTCACTCGCAAAGCCGGATATCGCCGTTGTAACGGCAATAGGAGACATTCCGGTTCATGTGGAGTTTTTTGCCGGTCCTAAAGAGCTTGCTCTTGAAAAAGGGCGTATTGTGCGTGCCGTCTCCTCCGACGGGTACGTTATTTTAAATAGCGATGATGATGTTGTGCATGATATGCGCGCCGAAGCGCATGGTACGGTGCGTACGTTTGGGGTAGGGCGCGGGGCCGATGTGCATGTGTCGGGATATAAGCTTACCACGACCGGTAAAGAGCATCATGTTATTCCGAAGGGTATTGCCTGTAAGGCAGATTATCGGGGGACAAGCGTGCCTATACATTTGGAAGGCGTATTTGGTAAACAGCAGATGTATGTTATCGGAGCGGCTGTTGCGGTTGGTTTAAGTCTTAATATGAATATGGTTGATATTGCGCGCGCGCTTGAAAAAAATTATATGCCGTCTCCCGGACGTTTGCGGCTTCTTCCCGGTATTAAAGAAAGTTGGATTTTGGACGATACATATAACGCGAGTCCTATGGCAATGCATGCCGCGCTTGATACGCTAAAAGATATGCCGGGAGTGCGGCGCATTGCGGTTTTGGCCGATATGCTTGAGATTGGCAAGTTTACCATCAAGGCGCATGAATCGATGGGTATGCTGGCGGCTCCGATCGCAAACGTGCTTATTACAGTGGGACCACGCGCTAAATTCATTGCACAAGAAGCACGCGCACGCGGCATGAAAAAGACCGATGTGGTTGAGTGTGTTTCCGCAGAAGAGGCGGGGAGTTATCTGCAAAGCATAATGGAACCGGGAGATGTTATTTTAGTGAAAGGTTCACAGTCTATGCGGATGGAGAAAGTTGTGGAGGAGATAATGGCGCATCCGGAGGATGCGGGTGATTTGCTTGTAAGGCAGGATTCTTATTGGAAGACAAAGACATAGCTGTTGAATATAACGTGATTTTCTGATATCCTGCACAGTGCTTTTTACTATGTCTTTGGCCCTATCGTCTAACGGTTAGGACGCCAGGTTCTCATCCTGGAAATCGGGGTTCGATTCCCCGTGGGGCCGCTTATAAACACATTATACCTGTAAATACGTAATGATGTTGCGATGTACGAATGCTTTTTACGTGTCATGTTATATAATTAAAAAAGCGATATGAATATCTTACTTCGTTGTCTAATGATTATACTGTCGGTGTGCGGTATGTTCGGCGCGAGTGTGTCTCATGTTGTTTTTGCTGATATCGTTCCCAATACGGCGGTTGTTACCCGGAATGAACATGCCAGTTCTTCCGCTTCCACTACCGCACAGGAGGGCACTATTCTTATTCAAAACGTTCAGGGGTTGTTGGATGCGAAAGATCTTACGCGTCCCGAACAGGATCAGGAAAAAGAAGCCATCTTACGGCTTCTCGAAAAACGCCCTATTGCACAGCCGGGTTTGTTTTCGTTCGGCGGGTGGTTGGTACAACATTCCATACGTATAGGTGTTCCCGCGAATACCATCGTGCTTATTTTACTTCTGCCCGTTCTTGCCGCTTTGGTGGCGTTTATTCGCGTTATAATAGGTCTGCCTAGTCTTGAAATGCTTGTACCCATTGCTCTTGCGTATGTATTTGTTGCGGTGGGCGTTGTTATTGGGGGTATTATTTTAATGACGGTAGTGGCGGCATCTTTTGTATCGCGTATGTTACTTCGCCGCGTTTCTATAATGCACTATCCAAAGCGTTCGCTTTCTATGCTTCTTTTGTCCCTTACGGTTTTTGCGGCTCTTGCTATAAGTATTGAGCTTGGTTTGGGAAATGTTCAAGATCTCTCCATTTTCCCCATATTAATACTGACGCTTCTGGGGGATTCAATTGTTTCGGTTCAATTGCATAAAAGCATGCGCGAAGCATTTATCATTATAACGGTTACCATTACTCTCGGATTATTCGGCTTCCTGCTGGCAACCTTGGATGGTGTGCGCAATATGCTTATCGTGTATCCGGAGGTAATTCTCCTCATTATTCCTATCAATATTATTATGGGTCGGTATTTCGGCCTTCGATTATCAGAAGTTCTTCGTTTTCATAATTTCAACGCGCATGCCAGTGAGTAAAATCGTATTGGGGATGAATGCGCGCAACTTTCTCTACTTAAGTAAGTATAACAAAGCGCATGCAAAGCGGCGGGCTGATGATAAATTAGCCACGAAAAATTATCTTATTGCGTCCGGTATTCCAACCGGAACGTCGCTGGCGGTTTTTCGCTCCCCTCATAATATTCGCACGTTTGACTGGAGTTCATTATCAGGGGATTTTGTTTTAAAGCCTGCGCGCGGGTACGGCGGCGAAGGTATTCTTGTTGTATACGATTGGAAAGAGGTGAGCGGACATGATATCCATGGCAACGAAATTACTATACATGATCTCGAGTCAAAAATATTTGATATTCTCGATGGTGCCCATTCCATAGATAGCTTACCGGACCATGCCTTCCTGGAAGAGCGGATTATTATTCAAAACAGTCTGCGTAAAATAAGCGCGGGAGGCGTGCCTGATATTCGCGTTATTGTGTGCAATCGTGTTCCCATTATGGCGATGCTTCGTCTGCCGACGGTAGAATCCGCCGGGCGTGCGAATTTGCATATGGGAGCACTGGGTATCGGCATTGATTTACGCACCGGCATTACCACAAAAGGCATACATCACAACAGTGAAACGCTCTATATTCCGGGAACAAACAGGATAAAAGTTCGCGGTATAAAAATTCCTCGATGGGATGAAATAATATCCATTGCCGCGCGTACCCAGGAGGCGTCTGGTCTTGGATATGCGGGTATTGATATTGTTGTTGATGAAACAAAAGGTCCACTTGTGCTTGAGGTGAATGCCCGGCCGGGACTTACGGTTCAGCTCGCCAATGGCGAGTCTCTTCGTACACGGCTCGAGCGCGTAGCAGATTTAAAGGTTAATTCCGTTGAGAAGGGCATTGATATTGCAAAAAAATTATTTGCGGAAGCGGTTTTGGAAGTTGTGCCGGTTAAGGATAATATCCTTTCCGTAATTGAAAAAATACAAATAATAGGAAGCAATAAAAAACGCAAAACGGTATTTGCAAAAATCGACACGGGCGCATATCGTACATCTCTTGATAGTGCGCTTGTGCGCGAGCTTGATCTTCATGTGCGTGATGAGCGCATTTTCGTAAAAGCGGGGGCCGGTTCTCAAGAACGGCACACGGCAAAGGTAACTCTTCGCATCCGCGGAAAAGAAATTAAAACAATTGCTTCTTTCGTTGATAGGGCGCATATGCGTTTTCCCATTATTATCGGCAGGCGCGATCTGAAAGGATTTCTGGTGGATCCCAATAAGTACTCCCGCAGATAATAAAAACCCCGCTGGTGGCAGGGTGTTGATTATGGAGTGACATACATTAGCTCTTTAAGAAGGATCTTTTTAGAATAATTTGTTTTAAATCTATCAAAAGAAGGCTTTTTAAAATGACCCTTCGGAGCTTTGCAAGATACGTCGAAGGATAGGGTGTATTTTGTTCTATAAGTTGGCGTACCGCATCCACCGCAAGGCGGACAGATAAGCTTTTGGTTATATTAGGAGATGTAAATATAAGACATAAAGCGCTACATGCATAGCAGTCAGTCAGGTGAACGCTTTGCTCTTCTATATATCCTTTTTGCTTTTTAGAATCAAATCCGGTTTCAAGAATTTTTGCCAGCATAAAAGCGATATGACTGCTTTTAATTTGCTCACGCATTTCTTCGATAGGGGTTGTATGTTCCCGATACAAGCGGTATATTGTCCTCCACATAATAACTCCTCCATTTCAATTTAAAAGGATGATCTATCACATTTGTACACTATACTGAAAAAAAGTCAATAGTTTTTTGAGAACAATATACCACTACCGAAGATTATGTTTTTCGTACGCACCTTCCTTTTTTAAGAGTTCTTTTTTCCGTTCCGCACCGCGATTATATCCTCCGATAGTACCATCAGAACGAATAACGCGGTGACAGGGAATATCCGGATTGAAATTTTGCTTCATGATTATGCCAACGGCGCGTGCGGCTCCGGGGTTTCCGGCCACTATAGCCACCTCTTTATACGACATAACAGTACCCTTGGGTATTCGAGCAACTGTGGCAAGAACACGTTCACGAAATGATTTCATATGCGTATAAGCGTACCATATTTGCATTCAAAAAAAAGTTTGTTATAGTGGATGCGCTTTTTCCTTTATCCATCCACTTATCACGTGGTACCATGTACATATGCAGAATAAAAAAGAATGGCATACAATAAGTGAAAAAGACATTAAACAGCTTTTAGAGGTTGATGTACATGCCGGACTTTCTTCGCAGGAAGCCGCTCGCCGTCTTGCCAGATGGGGGGAAAATCGCATAACAAAAAAGCAGGAGTTTCGTCTTCTTTCCATTATATGGCACCAATTTAAAAACCCCCTTATTATCATTTTGATGGGAGCGGGAGGTATTTCCTTCTTTTTAGGAGAGTATACCGATGCCACCATTATTTTTCTCACCATTGTTGTTAATGCTTTTGTCGGTGTAATACAAGAGGGGCGTGCATCGCGGGCGTTTGCCAAACTGCAGGAACATGTTACAAAACATGCGGTGGTACTGCGGGGCGGACATGAACAACAGATAGAATCGGCACAAATTGTGCCGGGAGATGTTGTTGTACTTCGCACGGGGGATTCTGTTCCGGCGGATGCGCGTATTATGGAAGCGCGAAACGTGCGCGTTAATGAATCCGCTCTTACAGGTGAGTGGATTGATATAGATAAAATGCCGGGAGTAGTGCCACCGGAAACACATCTCACGGATCGGACGAATATGGTGTGGGCGGGGACCCTTATGGAGGATGGATGGGCACGGGTGCTTGTGGTGAATACGGCGAATGATACCCAATTTGGAAAGATAAGCTTGCTGGTAGGTGAGACGAGAAAGGTCCGCACGCCGCTTCAAAAGAGTATGGCATCTCTTGCTAAAACAATCAGTATGTTTGTTTTAGCAACGGTGATATTAATATTTTTCTTGGGTGTTTTGCGCGGACAGTCCGTTGCGGAAATGTTTATCACATCTGTAGCGATTGCAGTGGCTGCCGTTCCGGAAGGCCTTCCAATTGCCGTTACGGTTATTTTGGCTCTTGGCATGGAACGCATCTTAAAGCGTGGGGGATTGGTGAAAAAATTAACTGCCGCGGAAACGCTTGGATCTACAAGTATTATTCTTACCGATAAAACAGGTACTCTTACGCAGGGACGCATGCAGGTCTCAGCCGTACAGACGGCATTTCATCTGTTTCAGAAAAAACCGGCGGGAGACACCCCTATTGAACACACAGGGAATACTTTCGCGCTTCATATCGGCGTATTTACGTCGGACGCATTTATAGAAAATCCGGAAGCCGATTTGGCTGAATGGCAGGTGCGCGGTACGCCTACGGATAAAGCGCTTTTACTTGCAGGTATTCAGGGGGGAGTGCGGTTAACAGATGCGCTTTTAAAAGAACCAAAGTTGGATTTTTTACCGTTTGAATCGGAACGGCGATTTGCGGCGTCCCTGCATAAAGGGATAAAGACGGGAACAACGTTATATGTTACGGGAGCACCCGAACTCATTCTTGCGCATGCGGCGCGCGTACAAATGGAAAAAAGTACGACTATTCTTTCAAAAATACGATGCGGTTTTTTGCGGGAAGAATATGAACGCATGACATCCGACGGAAATCGGGTGGTGGCGGTCGGGTTTAAAAAGGAGACTATGTCCGTTATTCCGTCCGACAGCGGAGAAGAGCTGTTGGAAGGCCTTACATTCGTGGGCTTTATCGCTTTTCACGATCCTCTTCGTCCGGATGCGGCGGAATCCATTGCTCTTGCGAAACAAGCAGGGCTTCGTCCTATTATCATGACGGGGGATCATAAACTTACCGCACGAAAAATCGGGCAGGAAATTGGTATTGATGTTGATAGTCAGATTGTACTTGAAGGAAAGGATTTGGAAGCTATGGATGATGAAACTTTGCAAGCACGTGCGCCGGACATAGGTGTGTATGCGCGTGTACTTCCCCATCAAAAACTACGCATTGCCGAGGCATGGCAGAGACGGGGTGCTATTGTCGCTATGACGGGGGACGGCGTGAATGATGCCCCCGCTCTTAAGCGTGCCGATGTGGGTGTGGCGCTTGGTTCCGGTACGGAGGTAGCGAAGGAGGCGGCGGACGTGGTACTTCTTGAGAACAGTTTTGCGGCATTGGTAGCGGCAATCAAACAGGGACGTGTTATTGTGGATAATCTGCGAAAGGTTATTACGTTTGTGTTTGCAACCGGGTTTACTGAAATTATTTTAGTGGGCGGAGCGCTTCTTTTTGGGTTTCCTTTGCCGGTTCTTGCATCGCAAATTTTATGGACGAATCTGGTGGGGGAAGGGCTTCTTAACTTCGCTTTTGCGCTTGAGCCGGAGGAAGATGATGTTATGAAGCAAAAGCCGCGAAAAGGCGGACACATTATAACGCGGGAGATGTGGTTTCTTATTTTAGTAATAGGCGTTGTAACGGATGTTCTTTTATTCGGGCTTTTCCTTTTCCTTTCGCGGTTAGGATACACCATAGAAAATATTCGTACCATTATGTTTGTGGGACTTACCGTCGATTCTCTCTTTTTTGCTTATTCACTGCGTAGTTTGCGTCGTCCTTTTTGGCGTATTCGCGCGTTTTCCAATCCCTTTTTTCTGTTTGCCTTTGCGCTTAGCGTGGCATTACTGTTAAGTGTGTTTTATATTCCGGCATTGGGCGAGCTTCTCTCGGTAACGACTCTTGATTCGCTTGAAGTAGGTCTTATTGTCGCTCTTGGCATAATTGATGTTATTCTTATTGAAGTGGGAAAAAGATATATAAGGAGAAAAAGCGCTATCGGAGGTAAGTAACGTTTCCATGAATACTATATTTATCATTTTTTTAGGGGTTTTAGTCATCGGTGTTATTGTTGTAATCTGGCTTTTACTGCGCGCAAAAAAACAGCCGGAGGATAGTGGAGCACTCACAATACTTCAAAATCAGATGAATGAAATTACACGCACGCTTGATAAGCGCTTGGGAGAATCAGCGGTGCATATGCAATCACAATTTCATGAGAGTATGCGTGCGTCAAAGGATCTTACCGAAAAATTGGTGCGCCTCGAAGAGACGAACAAGCAAGTGGTGGGATTTGCCGATCAGCTGAAGAATTTACAGGATATTCTTCGTAACCCCAAACAACGGGGTGTATTGGGCGAATATTATTTGGAGACGGTTCTTAAAAATGTACTCCCACCGGGCAGTTATCAGATGCAGTATCCGTTTGCTGATGGGAGTATTGTAGATGCGGTTGTATTTGCGGGTGAGAAAATTATTCCCATTGATTCCAAATTTTCTTTGGAAAACTATGAACGTCTGCGTGTGGCACAGGATGCTTCGGAGCATGATCGTCTGGAAAAAGTATTCAAGCAGGATTTAAAAATGCGTATCGACGAAACTTCAAAGTATATAAAGCCGATGGAAAATACTATGGATTTCGCCATGATGTTCATTCCGTCGGAGGGAATTTATTACGATTTACTGGTAAGTAAGGTGGGAGCAGTACAAGTATCTGCCATGGATTTGGTGGAATATGCCTTTAAGAAAAATGTTATTGTTGTTTCGCCGACATCATTTTTGGCATATTTACAGACAGTTCTTCACGGGCTTCGGGCGCTAAAAATAGAAGAATCGGCAAAAGAGATAAGAAAGAACGTGGAAGTTCTTCAGAAACATCTCTTAACGTATGATTCTTATATGCAAAAACTGGGGACACAGATGGGTACGGTGGTAAATACGTATAATACGGGATACAAAGAATTCAAAAAAATAGATAAAGATATGCTTCGCATAACGGGGGAGGGTAATGCTATAGATCCTTTACTGATAGAAAAACCGCACGGTGGGGACGAAGAAAATTAGAAAGTGTGGTGATGAAAGGGTCGGTACCCCTTTTTTCCATAAAAAAAGAGCATATTGCTATGCTCCGGTTCTTACACGTTGGCCATATATATTATATGGCCCGTTGCACTGCGTAAGATGCATTTTTGATGGCGTCACGAGTCCTTGACTTGGATGAATTTGCCATCCGAGTTTCTCGAGCGTTTTCGGTACTTCGTTAGTGGGAACATAAGGAGGTATAATGATAAAGGCCACGTATTTCGGTTCCGTGCATTCGGTACGGACCTTAATAGAAGGGGTATCAGTCGCGGTTTTTTCATCATTAAGATAATCCACATTGTCGAATGCGGGAATTACGTAACGCATAACTAAGCTCCTTTAAGGCATGTTTTTAAGTACTTTACAATATAGAAAAAATATGTCAATATGTACATATAATCGTTTATCTGCTATATTTTGCAGACTAAATCTTAAATAAATCTTATGGCAATTGCGGTAATAAAAACGGGAGGAAAACAATATATTGTTGAGCCCGGTGTAAAACTGAAGATAGAAAAGCTACCCCAGGAAGAGGGGACTGTTACATTTGAAGAAGTGTTACTTGTATCGGATGACGCGTCTACCACGGTGGGAGAACCGACGGTGCCGGGAGCTGTGGTAACCGCAAAGATAATGGGATCCGGACGCAGTCGGAAGATAACGAATTTGCGCTTTCATTCAAAAACGCGTCATCGCCGAAAAAAAGGACATAGACAGTGTTATACCGAAGTGGAAATCACAAATATAGCATAGTAAAATCCCGCGCAATCCCCGCGGGATTTTTTATGGAGGCGTACCTCAAAGTTGGCGAAGCCCTATGTTCTGTTTTTGAGGGCGGCGTCTAGGGTCAGTATATCTGCATATTCAATTTCAGCGCCTGTAGAAAGTCCGCGACCGAGACGGGTGAGCTTGGCGGGAAGGGGATCCAAAATACGTTCTATGTAATTTGCCGTCTGATTGCCGGGGAGGGTATTGGATGTTGCCACAATAACTTCTACGGAGGATGGGTCCTTAAACGCCTTAATGCGTTCGAAAAGCTCGCGCAAATGGAGTTTTTCGCCGGGACTTTTTTCCAGAGGAGAAATAGAACCTCCCGTTACATGATAGAGACCGGTATATGTGCCGGAAGATTCGAATACTTCAACATCTGATTCTTTTTCAACAACAAGAATAATATTTTTATTTCTGCTTTCGGACAGGCAAATATCGCACCGGGTAGTATTGGTATGTCGTTCGGTCATACGAAAACAAAGCGAGCACTGGATTATATCGTCGGAAAGGGCGCGTATGTCTTCTGCAAAGCGTTTCAGATATGAGGCGTCCTTTTTGGCAAGTGCGTATGAAAGACGGACTGCCTGACGCGGTCCAATGCCGGGAAGCTCGCGTAAATGGTCTATAAGATATTTGAGTCGTTTAGGATACGCCATACGATTGTTCGGTGGAACCTTTTTCCATATCTTGGAAAGAGATCTTTTCCTGGTTGAAGAACAGACCCACCTTTCCAAGTGGTCCGTTGCGATGTTTGGCAATCTGTACCTCAACAATATTTTTATTATCGCTGTCGTCTTTATAGCGGTCCTCGCGGTAGAGAAACATCACCACATCAGCATCCTGCTCGATACTGCCCGAATCACGCAGGTCGGATAGTCGTGGGATGGCGGGATGGCGCTGTTCTACCGCACGGGAGAGTTGGGAGAGGGCGAGTACGGGAACGGAGAGTTCACGGGCAAGTGCTTTTAATGCACGGGATATTTCCGTTATTTCTCGGACCAAGCTGTCAGATGAGCTTTTATGCCATGTAATAAGCTGGAGATAATCTACAATGATAAGTCCGAGGCCATGTTCTGCTTGCAGGCGACGCGCCATGGCACGCATTTGCAGGACGGTATTAGATGGCTCGTCATCGATATAAAGCGGAGATTTTGACAGACGGTCCAGTGCGTCGCGAATACGGAAAAAATCATCGGAATCATGCGGAATACGTCCGGTACGAAGGCGCCAGGAATCTACCTGTGCCTCGGATGCAATAAGACGATCCACGACCTGTTCCGTGGACATTTCCAGGCTGAAAATCCCTACGGGAATTTGCGATTTTATAGCCGCATGACGCGCTATATCGAGTGCAAATGTAGTTTTACCGACGGAAGGACGTGCGGCTAAGATAACCAGATCGGAGGATTGTAAGCCGGAAAGCAAATTATCTATGCCGTTAAATCCGGTGGAAACGCCACGGAGACGTTCACCGCCGGACTGCATTTTTTCAAAACGATCCCATGCGCCGTCGGTGGTTTCGGCAACGGGAATAAAACGCTGACGAAGCGATCCGTGGGAAATGCTGAATATCTTTTTTTCGGCTTCATCCAGAAGCAACTCCACTTCATCCGATTCTTGATACCCTAATTGGCTTATTTCTCCGGAAGTTTTTATGATGCTTCGGAGGACATATTTTCTATGTACGATTTCGGCATAGTTTACTATATTGCTTGCAGTAGGCACTGTATTTACCAGAGATGTCAGATAACTCACGCCACCGGCAATATCGAGGAGTTTTTTTTCACGGAGGCGGTTTGACAGGGCAAGTATGTCGATTGGTTCCCGTTTTTCTATAAGATCCATTATTGCCTCAAAAATTATTCGGTGCTTGTCGTTATAAAAATGTTCGGGTGCCAGAATATCAGCAATTTTATTGAAGGCATCTTTATCAAGCATTAACGATCCTAAAACCGACATTTCGGCCTCAGTGTTTTGAGGAGGAACTCGGACATTAAAAGGAGAGGGTTGAACCTTATTTTCATGGATAGGTTGTTGAGCCATAGTTCTATCATTATAGGAAAGATCCCCCTATTTTACTAATTTACCAAAAAGGGGATGAGAGGTGCATAAATGAGGAGTTATGATCCGAATGTAGGGTAAACAAAAGATCCGTCAGTTCTGTCGCTAACATCCCATCCGGCCTCATTTATTTTTAAGCGTAATTGATCCGCCTCTTCCCAATTTTTTGTTTCGCGGGCAATATCGCGTTCTTTTTGTAGGGCTTTAATATTTTGGGGGATTTCCAATTGCGAATCCTTAATTTTTAGTCCAAGTATACTGTCAAATTCATCCAGTATTTTTATAATATCTTCATAATTATTACCCGCCCCAGATCGCCAGTAGTCATGAATAAGATTCCAAACAGTACTAAGCGCGCTAGGTACATTTAAATCATTGTTTATAGAGTGTAAAAATTCATCTCTATATTTTTTATAATCAACTGTTTCTTTTTGAGGAGAAGTATTCCATTCGTCCTTCAGCCACCGATAGAAGTTTACGAGACGCAAGCGTTCTGTTCGAGCGGCCTGTAGTGCTTCCCAGGAAAAACGCAGTTTTGTACGATAATGTGTACCGAGTACCAATAAACGGAAATCCAGAGGATCAAATCCTTTTTCTTTCAGGGTAGCGAGTGTAATGCCGGTACCTTCCGATTTTGCCATTTTTCCGTCTTTTAATTCCAAAAATTCTCCATGAAGCCAGTAACGGGCGAGTTCTTTTCCCGTTGCCGCTTCGGATTGGGCTATTTCGTTTGTGTGGTGTATCTGAATATGATCAATACCTCCACAGTGAATATCGAAGGAGGTGCCAAGGTATTTCATGCTCATGGCGGAACATTCTATATGCCAGCCCGGAAAGCCGATGCCCCAGGGAGATTCCCACTCCATTTGACGTTTTTCTTCTTTTGGTGAGAATTTCCATAACGCAAAATCGGTCGGATTCTTTTTTTCACGTTCATTTACGCGCATACCGGGTTGTATACCCGCAATGTTCTTTTTTGCCAGTATGCCGTAGTCCGGAAAACGGGATGTGTCGAAATAAATACCGTCTGATGTTTTGTAGGTAAACCCCTTTTTTTCGAGTGTTTGTATAAGATTAATTTGCTCGGTAATATGTTCCGTGGCGCGACACCATATTTGCGGTGGGAGAATATTTAAATCTTCATTATCTTGCTTAAAGGCATTTTCATACATACGCGCTATATCCGAAGCGGTTTTTTTTTGTTTGCGTGCTTCCTGTTCCACTTTATCTTCACCCGTATCTTCGTCCGATGTAAGATGGCCCACATCCGTTATGTTCATGACATGCTTTACGGTGTATCCATTCGCTTTTAGTGTACGCTTGAGAATATCTTCAAAGATATAAGTCCGCAGGTTACCGATATGCGCGTAATTGTATACGGTGGGGCCACACGTATAAAGACCAACAGACCCCTTTTGGAGGGGTTTGAATATTTCTTTTTTTCGTATAAGCGTATTGTAGATAGTAAGAGGCATGTATGGAGATAATGTGATAATACAGAGAAATTATATCCATCCTCTGTGCCGGAAAAAGAAATACATTGTTACGATGCCTGCAAACATAATACCTATTATGATCCAGAAATCATGGGGAAGGCCCACGATAGGAAATGTTTTTGTGTTCATTCCGAACAGGCTTGCAAGAAGAGTGAGTGGAAAGGTGATGAATGCCATAATGGTAAGATTTTTCGTAATTTCAGCCGTACGCATGGAAATAAGAGATGCATTTGTTTCATGTAATGCTTCGATGGTTTCTTTATGATTTTCAAGAATGTGCCATACACGCACATAATCACTTACAATGCGGGTTATATACGGACGCATATCATTTCCGAAAAATAATATTCCTTCTTTTTCAAACGACGCCAGAATGCTTTCCTGCGGTTGCATAGTACGACGAAAATCAAGAATTTCGCGGCGCAATATAGAAATGTCTTCGATAAGATCCTGGCTGGGTTCTTTGAAAATACGGCTTTCCATGCGAGTGATTTTTTTATCCATTGTCTCAAGTTCTGTAAGAGCATTGGTAAACAAATAGGAAAGTAAGTGGTACAAAAGTTCGCCGGGTGCGCCGGCGAGATATTGTTTCGCAATGCGTTTGTTGTTCGTTACGGTTTCTATAAATTCTTCCAGTGCCGGAATGACGTGGTATTGGGTTGTTATTAAGAAATCTTTTCCTATAAGGAAATCAATCTCCTTTCCATGATTGGAATCGTGATCGTTATATACGGGGAAGTGTAAAATAAGGTATAGGAAGTTATCGTATTGCTCTACCTTTGGGCGGAACGTCGGATGAGTAAGCTCATCCGCCAACAAAGGGTGAATATCATGCTTTTGAGCAAATGTTACGAGATCTTCTTCTTTAGGTTTTTTAAGATGTGTCCAAACGAACGCATCGCCATGAATCGTTTTCGTCATGTGGGTGCAGAGGTACGAATTCCGAAAAACGCTGTTTACGGTGACGTACCTAATTAATCATGGATAAGTTTTATACCTCTATTATACGCAGTAGAGGCGTAGAGGCAATGGCAATGTTCGTTCATTGACTGATGTCCTTTCATTTTGTCATAATGAGCCGTATGGAATTAGTGAGACGTATGCGTATATTGGTTATGGCGCTTGTTATTATAGGCGCCGGTTTTGGTTTTGGTGTATATGTTGGCGTTAGTCAGCGCCCGGCAATCGAGAAGGTGACAAGTGTATATAATAAGGAAACGGCAAAACCGCCGGAAGTTGATTTTACAGCCTTTTGGACAGCATGGAATATTTTGGAAGAAAAATATGTAGCGGGCGTTGAGATTAATCGGGAAGAGCTTTTGTACGGTGCTATTTCCGGCATGGTAAAGGCAGTAGGAGATCCATACACGGTATTTTTGCCACCCGAAGAGAAGGAATTTTTTGACTCGGAAATTTCCGGAAAGTTTGAAGGTATCGGTGCTGAAATAGGAATCCGTAAAGGCATCTTAACGGTCATTTCGCCTCTTGCGGGTTCTCCCGCCGCCGCCGCCGGCCTCCTTGCCGGAGATCGTATTTTGCAGGTGGATGATGTTATTACATCAGACCTTACGCTAGATGAAGCGGTTAAACTTATTCGCGGCGAGAAGGGGACGATGGTGGCGCTTACTGTTCTTAGGGGAAATGAGGATGCTACTCGCACAGTAGAAATTACACGGGATACCATAAAGATTTCCATTATTGAGACCGAACAGCACGATGGAGGTGTTTTTGTAATACGTCTGCATAGTTTTTCAGAGAATTCACCGGTAGAATTTCGTAATGCTCTCCAAAAAATGGCAGAGAGCGGGTCTAACCGGCTGGTTCTTGATTTAAGAAACAATCCGGGCGGATTTCTGGATGCCGCCGTTGATATTGCGAGTTGGTTTTTAGAATCGGGGAAAATAGTGGCACGTGAACAATTTGGGGACAATTCCGAGCACGCGCACAGAAGTCGGGGATATAATGCTCTTGCTGATATTCCGGTGGTTGTTTTGGTTAATCAGGGATCGGCATCCGCTTCTGAAATTTTAGCAGGCGCGCTTCGGGATCAGAAAAATATTATGTTGGTGGGAGAAACAACATTTGGTAAAGGATCTGTTCAGGAATTAGTTCCGGTTACGAAAAACTCTTCGTTGAAAGTAACAATAGCCCGATGGCTTACGCCAAATGGCACGCTCCTTTCGGGTAACGGTTTGAGTGTTGATGTGGAAGTTAAAATAACGGCAGATGATATTGAAAATATACGTGATCCGCAGTTAGACCTGGCTCTTGAATTGGTTCGGGGATTATAATATTTTGGGTACTTGAAATAAGGGAAAAAATAAGATACACTGGAAAGATATGAAGGTTATTCTCGAAAAAGACGTACCAAAAGTTGGCCGTGCCGGAGATATACGCAATGTGGCGGATGGGTATTTTCGTAACTTTTTGATGCCGCGCAGGCTTGCAAAAATAGCAACGCCGGCACTTGAAAAACAGGCGGAAGTGATACAAAAGCGGCGCATCGGCGAGGATGAAAAACGAAAAGAAGAATATAAGATACTCGTAGAGAAGCTCAATACCGAAGAAATTCATATAGCAGAAAAAGCGAATGAGGAAGGTCATTTATTTGGATCCGTGAGTGAGGATGATATTGTACGCGTTTTGCATGAAAGAGGATATAATCTTATAGAAAAGCATCATATTCTTTTAAGTGAGCATATTAAAACATCCGGCATGCATGAAGTGCCGTTGGAGTTTGCAGGGAATATTACCGGTGTTATCCGGCTAGTAGTCGATAAACTTGAATAATACACGTTACATTTTTGTGGTAGGGGGAGTTATGTCCGGCATTGGCAAGGGTATTACAACTTCCTCCATTGCAAAGATTCTACAGGCACGTGGATACGCCGTAACGGCACTCAAAATAGATCCCTACATTAATGTCGATGCCGGCACTATGAACCCCGTTGAACATGGGGAGGTTTTTGTCACGAAAGATGGCATGGAATGTGATCAGGATATTGGCAACTATGAACGGTTTCTGAACCAGGATTTGTACGGATATAATTACATGACGACGGGGGCGGTGTATTTGTCGGTTATTACGAAGGAGCGCAATTTAGAATTTGACGGAAAATGCGTAGAGGTAGTACCTCATGTACCGGAAGAGGTAATACGTCGTATTGAATTCGCCGGACATAAAACAAAAGCCGATTTTGTTTTGATTGAAATTGGCGGCACGGTGGGGGAGTATCAAAACTTATTATTTCTTGAAGCGGGGCGTATGATGCGGCTTAAATATCCGGGAGATGTGCTTTTTGTGATGGTAAGTTATTTTCCCGTGCCAAGCATGATAGGTGAAATGAAGACAAAACCAACGCAGTATGCCGTGCGCTCTCTTAACACGGCAGGGATTCAGCCGGATATTATTATTGCCCGTTCCAGTATGCCGCTTGATAAGCCGCGTAAAAAGAAAGTATCCATTTTTTGTAATATGCAGGAACAGGATATTATTTCCGCACCTGACACTTCCTGTATTTACGAGATTCCGCTTACGTTTGAGAAAGACAAGCTAAGTGATCGCTTGCTGAAAAAATTTAATATCAAAAAACCGCGTCGGGCAAAAAATGGTATGGATGAGTGGAAGCAGGCTCTTTGCGTAGCCCAGCGTGTTACAAGACCGATACGTATCGGTATTGTGGGAAAGTATTTTGGAACGGGGGCTTTTCTTCTTTCGGATGCGTATATATCCGTTATTGAGGCCTTAAAGAACGCCGCATGGGCGGAAAAGCGTGCGCCGGAGCTTGTATGGCTTAATGCCGAAACATATGAGGAACATCCTGATGCACTCGAAGAGCTTTCACAGTTTGACGGTATTGTTATTCCGGGCGGATTTGGAGCACGCGGTGTGGAGGGAAAGGTTGCTGTGGTGGAATTTTGCCGTAAAAATAATATGCCGTATCTTGGGCTTTGTTATGGATTACAGATGGCGGTAATAGAATTTGCACGGCATGTGTGTCGTATGGCTGATGCAAATACAACGGAAGTCGATCCGGAAACGAAATATCCCGTTATCGATGTTATGCCGGAACAGGAGGAGAATATTAAGGAAAAAAATTTGGGCGGCTCTATGCGCCTTGGTTCCTATGCCTGTAAACTAAAAAACGGTACGCGTGCGGCAGACGCCTACGGACATGTGCGTGTAAATGAACGACATCGACATCGTTATGAGGTGAATGATGTATATCGGGAACGTTTGGAGCGAAAAGGTCTCGTTGTGTCGGGTATAAATCCGGAGCGTGGGCTTGTTGAAATCATCGAACTTCCCGATCATCCTTTTTTTGTGGCGACGCAATTTCATCCGGAACTGCAATCACGGTTTTTGGATCCGCATCCGTTGTTTCTTGCATTTATTCGTGCGGCTATCAAGAAAAGTTCCGCATAATGGACAAACAAAAACTCCACCTATGGAGTTTTTTAACTTCTGTTCTTTTTCGGTTTTTACCTTTCGCTAAACAACACTAATGACCTTGCGTTTTGTAACACTTCCATTAAAGTTCATTTTACGGCGTTCTGTAAATTTTACAATACCTTTTTTTATTGCAAACAAGGTAAAATCACGCCCCTGCTTAACACCCTCCCCGGCGAGGACACGTGATCCTGTTTGGCGATAAAGAATACTGCCCGGACGCGCTTCTTGTCCGTCCGAAAGCTTTACGCCGCGATATTTAGGCTGTGAGTCCCGGAGGTTATTTGTAGATCCACCCGATTTTGTATGTGCCATGGTTTATTGATACTATATACGGATATAAGATATATATGACTGAAATGATACCAAATATAGGACGTAAGGTCAAGGAATTTGTAAGCAAAAAAGAAGGTGATATAATTCTCTTTTTAAGTGTCTTTTTAGGTATAATGCTCATTGCTGGCCTATTTTATATATACGGCGCGCAGGGGGAAAAATACCCCATACGCATGAGGGAAGTTTCCAGGGCAGTGGAGGAGGAGTCGGCTCTGAGGGCATATATTGCCGCAGAAGGTCTTTCGGGGCTTATAGCGGCAAGTAGTAAGGGTACACGTTATTATTACCCCTGGTGTGGGGGAGTTTCTCGCCTTTCCGAGAAAAATAAGATCTGGTTTGATACGCCGGAGGAAGCGGAAAAAGCCGGATATACTATAGCCTCTGGTTGCTCCGGACTTTAAGTAAGAATTTCCTGTTTGACGCATTTCTGCGTTGCGACGGGAAAATCCTCAACGACGTATACTCTTACATTTTCCCTTCGCGTCTTGAACTGCATTCAAACAGAAAAATTCTCTTATGTGGTCCAAGCTAGCTTTGATATAAGTAGAAAAATCACTGTAAAATAAGGTTTTTTTTGGAGTTTTACGAAGATCCCAGGGATTACTATTGACATTTAAATATAAATATGTTAGAATACAGCCATCATTAAAAAAGGGGAGAGAAACCAATAATGAAAAGCGATGTTGGAGAACCTCTCCTAAGAGTATGTGAAAGCATGTTCGTAATGAGAAGACTGCGCAAGCAGTAATCTTTATGAGGTTTTCCAACATCGCTTTTTGTATAGTTCTCGAAAGAATGATGGAGAGAGAATAACGAGTAAGGGTATTAATATATTATACGACCCTGATACTCACTATCTTCATCATTTTCTCTGGAATTAATCTGGGGAAATGTTCTTTAACCTCGCGGAACGATGAAAAAATTCCGCTTAACAAAAAACTAGCGTAGAAGCGCTGGCAGGAGGTGTTAAATGACACAAAAAGCTATTCAATGGAATGGATGGTTCGTGTATACTATCTCGGGGTTGGCTCGTGGAGATGCGAGCATTGCCGGAGACATGATATCCGGAGCGGATATTATGAATGTTCTTGAAGTGTTAGACGCCGCGAGGTTTTCGAGAACCTCGCGACGGGGATGGAAAACGATGGACCATCCCGATCTCGGGATGCTCCAGTGGAAGTCCGGTGTGGACTTCCGCACAACTGGTTGGTTTTTGTTTGTAAAAGTCAATGGTACATTGATTCTGAAGGCCTGGCCGGAGGCCGGGCACCAAAAGAAAACACCCATATTATGGGTGACGGGAACCAGTAGGGAGATTTCGAATAAACTTGGATACTTGGAAAAGTAAAAAGTTTGTTCGAAAAAGAACTGGGGAAGCGTAAAAACCTTCCCCCTACAACTGAATTCATTTCCGAAGGGAGGTGGGTTCCGAGTAGGTGATGAGTTACAGGTTACGCGCTACAAGAAAAATGATCGGACAACAATTACTGCAGTATATTTTGATATATTCCCATATTCTTTTCTAATCTTCACGAGGTTAAACCTCGTGAAAGGAAAGATGAGGACTATAAATAATATACAAACATAGGGACATCATCTTATCCGGATAATTTTTTTAAAAACGTCGTTAGAGGGCTGTGAGTTTATGAGAGTTATGCGTTCAGATTCTCTCTCCTCGCATAATTCGTTCATATTGTTGGGGAAATGATATGACATGAGCTCGCAGCCCTTTGTCGGCTAAGAGAATAAAACAAAAATCGGAAGCAAGACTTCCGATTTTTGTTTTACCTACTATCTACCGCATATCACGTGTTACTATCTAATCATGAATGCATTACTTCCTGTTGTGGCGGCTATCTTGCAATCGGTATCGTTTACGCTCGATAAAAAGATTTTATCTATGCGCCGGGTGGGGTTTCGTATGTATACGGGTGTTAGTATGCCGCTTATATTCGGTATAACGAGTATTATTTTTCTACTATTCCGGCCCCCCATTACATCGGAGTTATTTTCGGGATACTTGCCGTTGTTTCTTATTATCTCGGTTGTTGGCACTGCTATTACCAATATATTCTTTTATCGAGCACTTGATGGTGATTCGCTTGGAGAAATAGAAACGATAAGCCTTATAAATGCGATACCGGTATTAATTGTTTCAAGTATTCTTTTTGTCGATGAGCGTAATTTCTCTATTCTTATACCGGCATTAGTGGCGTCTAGCGCTGTGATTTGGGCGCATTGGCAACGGCATCATTTTCGTATGGTACGCGGTACCTGGTTGTTTTTTTTGTGGTATTTTATCTATGCGCCGGTGAGTGCAATACTTTCAAAAGAGCTTCTTTCAGTTTGGAATCCCATTGCTCTTGAATTGGTGCGGTCCGGTGTCTTAGCTCTTATATTTACTATACTTTTTTGGCAACAAGTAAGGCGTGTGCCGCGGAATGTTTTTTTGTTTCTTTTAGCCACAAATACATTAACGTCGATTAGTTGGATATTATATTATTATGGATATCAGCGTCTTGGCGTGGTATATACGGTTTTATTATTTTCCTTACAGCCACTGTTGGTATATGCGGCATCTATACTGTATCTCAAGGAAAAACCGCATCGCAAAAAAAGTATTGCGTTCGGTATCGTTCTTGTTTCCATTGCATACGCACAATTTTTGGCAAGGTAGGGGAATGCTACGTCTCCTCGACTTCTCCTTCCTCCATTTCCTCTACTTTTGTGCTTATAGTAAGCACATCAAAACGCTTGACGAGTTCTTTGGTATCTTCTATATCATGTTTCATTTGGGGAGGTAGTTCCTTCACTATTTTTTTAAGAACTTTTTCATCAGGGGAGAGAAGGAGTTCCCATATATCCATACGCCCCGCGGCTGTTAGAATTTCTTTTACTTTATCAAAATTGTAGGTAAACCTCTCCTGTAATTTTTTAGCCACAATACCTTCCGCGCCAAATACACGCGTAACGCCTTCTTTTTCCATATATGTTTTTATATGTGTCTGTAGCTCGGCAATACGTTTGGTTGTTCTTGTACTTTGTTTTTTAAGGGCAAAAAATTCCGTGAGTATTTCTTCAATGGGTGGTTCTATGACAGCCTTTTTCGTATAGAGGAATTTCCACGCCGGACATATGGCTTTATATCCACACCAATCACAGAGAGGTGTCGGTTGGGCAGGGAAGGCGTCCTCTTTTATGCTCGTTTCTATGGCGCGAATGGTTTCTAAAACAGTTTCTTTAATATGATCCAGATCCTCTTTTTTGCGTGTTGTTGTCAGTTTTTCATTGTGCTTTACATACTGCAAGCTAAGACGGATATTATCAGGATTAATATGCGGCCAGCGGCGTGTAAGACCAAGATAATAAAGGGAAAGCTGTAAATCATCGTTAAGTGATTCTTGGGACTTCATTTTACGCGCCGTTTTGTAGTCTATAATTTCATAGGTGTCGTCCGTTGGTTTATCGATGCGATCCATGATACCGGCAAGTGTATGTGTTTCGTTTGTTTTTGGATCTTCAATACTAACCTCGAAGCGGGATTCCAGGTCGGCTACATTAAAATTCCATGGAGGATTTTTTTCATAGAAGCGCTTTAAAATGTGTTCGCCTTGATCCAGGTATGCCTTTCGTTCGGCATCGGTAATATTTAATTTATCTGCGTTTTGCCAAGCGGTACGAAAATGGTTAATAACTTCGTCCAGTGTAGGGAAGAGCGGATCTTTTGAGAACATATAATGAAGGCCGCTATGCACCAATGTTCCAAAAACAGCTTCTTTGGATTTTGGCTCCCTTACTCTTTCTATGTTTTGGAATTTATAACGTTGAGGGCATTGCTTGAAGGTTTCCAGTGCGGAATAGGATGTACGCATTTGACTTAAAATTATATTATGGTATAAAAATAAAAAAGAGGGGATTTATACATGACTATTGTAGCATGTTCACGGCATATGTCCGGCAAGAAAGATCAAATAACATGGAAAGGGTACGCATTCTTATGGAGTGCGTCAATGGGCCTTGCAGTGTTAAGCATAGCTGTTTTAGTGATATATTTTGAAACAGATATGATCCAAAAGGATTTGAAAATCTTTTTGGGGATCACGTTGTTATCAATTTTTTGCATGATTTGTCATGCTCTTTGGAAGGAGGCGTCATACAATGCTTACTGGAGGAATGGCACTTAAGCCGGTATCAATAGAAGAGGTGGTTGTTGGAATTGGTCTCTTTACGGTAATAATATGGGTGGGGCTTAAGTGTCCCACTCCGAAAAAATTTTGGAATACTCTTTGGGGTATTGGGTAATCGATAGATATATATATCTATCGATTTTTATTACTTTACTTTATGAAAAGGAAAGAATATATATGTCGCACAATAACTCTTTTGCGACATATATATTCTTTTATATAATATGGTTTCCTTAGCGTATAAATTCATGCCTGTCATCTATTGATTGGTTATTTTAATTCACCTTCTGTTCCAATAAATATAATGTCCTATAACTCTATTTATTTTTTTATATTCCTTGCGTACCCCTATTATATAATTCTCGCTTTAAAAAATTGCCCACATAAGCTACTACTCCCCTACACATGCTATCCGATACATTGACAAATTAAATTTAGTAGTTATTATATAATTTTTAAAAATGCTATCCATCACTTGAAGTGCTTGTTGCTGTTTGATTGCTATGTTCCTTTAAATTACCGAGAGTATTTTTTATAAGATTCCAAAATGTAGTTGCGTATTCTTTTCCATAAGAATTCCAAAAAATATTGATTCCATTGCTCACAAATTTAAAATTTTCTTGAAGCGTTTTATCGTTAAATACAGATGTTAAACTTACACCGAGCAAGCTTATGATAACGAGTAATAAAATTATGATTATAATTGATTGAATAAATCCCTTGTTCATAAAAATAAATTATGGATAGACAAGTTTTATAAATAAGCGAGAGGATTCAGGTAGCCGCCGTATGGGAGATATTGGCACTTGCTCCCGGGAACTTTGGATGCGCGAAATTGAACGGTGCTGGAATCGTATACCGTAAAATGTAAATGTGGTCCGGTGGCGTATCCTGTGGCGCCCGAGTAGCCAATAAGATCTCCCCGAGCTACTTGTTGTCCTTTGGATGTTTTTATGAGAGACAAATGAGCGTAGAGCGTTGATAGTCCGTTTGAATGCTCAATAAGTACCCATTTACCATATGAAAGACATCCCCGGAATGCATCCGTATCGCCGACATCAAGCACGATACCTCTTTCAGCCGCAAAGAGCGGCGTTCCGGTCGGTACGCCTATATCTATGCCATTATGGGGATGTCCATTATAAAGAATGGCAGAATCCGGCGTGTTGCCGAATCCTTGGGTAAGTTTGGGAGGGTCTTTAACAGGCCAAGCAAGAACCCCTTCATGTGCTGTCGGTAATAAATTGCGGTCAATACGTTTACGCAGTTCATCTTCAATGCTTTGGATTTCATCAAGCATAGCCTGTCGCTGTTGTTCACGTTCCGCAACAAGATTTTCGTATTCTTTTTGTTTACTGCGCGTTTCCGTAAGGAGGGAGTCTTTTTTGTTTTTTGTACTTTGTTCGATAACTTTTCTGTCATCAAGCTCGCTACTAAGTGATGTGAGGTCTATTTTCCGTCTATGTTCTTCCGCTTCTTTATCTTCCAGATCGCTCTTGAACGTGCGTAAGTTGCCAAGATGTTTTTGGATGGATTCTTCCACATTCTGAATATCCTCCATGGTACCAAAAAAATCAGAAATTTGTTCAGTACTAAGCAGTATTTCTACAAGAGAATCGCTGTCGTATTCATGTACGGTTTGCAGTATTTCAGCAAGAGCGCGTTTTCCAGAATCAATTTCCTGTTCTTTTGTTTGAATAGCATCTCCCAAAGATTCAAGTTCAAGTTCGGTTGCCGCAATACGATTTTCCGTGAGGCGAATATCAGTATTTAACTTACCAATTTCGGCATTAACTCGATCAATTTGTCCTTGTAGTGTTTTTGCTTCTTCATGTGTTTTGGTAAGGGTTTGTTGATAGGCGGCAATTTCGGCTTCAAGTTTTTCTATTGTATTATTGCGTTCCGCGATGCGTGCACGCAGATCTTCTTCTGTTTCTGCACGAGAATAGAGAGGCATGAAAAACATGCCGGATATGGAGATGAGAAGCCCTGTTATAAGAAATACATATTTCATTGCATATGATCTAATTTTTTCTGGATAAGCATCTGCGCATACTCTATTCGTTGCATTGTTATTTTTTTGCCTATGACACTCATTATCTCAAATGGTCCGGGAGATGCTTTTCTGCCGGAAAGCGCCACGCGGAGAGGCCATAGCGTTTCGCCGATTCCACGATTTTTAGCAAGCGGCATTATAATGGTTTCCAGATGCTCTTTTGAAAATACGGTATCATCTAACGGGTGTAGTATCTCCATTACAGCAGAAAGATTTTCCGTGAGAGAATGTACATCTTGTTGTCCTTTCCAAGGAAGAAGATCAAAATCATATTCTGGATTGTTAAAAAAGAAAGAAACACTTTCGGTAGTAATATCTGAAAGAGTTTTAAGTCGGGATTGTTCTATGGCAACAATATGGGCAGTGTAAGATAAATCGTTTGTAGGAATCATATTTTTTTTCAGAAAGGGCAGAATACGGTCCATGAGATCATTCAAAGAAAGTGCGCGTATATATTCCTCATTTATCCATGTGAGCTTATCCTGATTAAAAATAGCGCCACTTTTTTGGACATGTTCAAGCGAGAATTCTTTTATTAGTTCATCCATTGAGAATAATTCTTTATCATTTCCCGGACTCCATCCCAGGAGTGCCATGAAGTTTATAAGTGCTTCTGATAGGAAGCCCATCTCCTTATAGGAGGCGAGAGATGTTTCGCCATGGCGCTTTGAAAGCTTGGAACGATCGGTTCCTAATATAAGTGGCAGATGAGCGTAAAGGGGTATTTTAGCGGCAAGAGCGTGGAAAAGAAGGATTTGGCGCGGGGTGTTTGGTATATGATCCTCTCCACGGATAACGTGAGTAATATTCATATCGACATCATCTACGACATTTGCCAGGTTAAACAAGGGTGTTTTTACATTTTTTGCAATGGAAAAATCGCCCAGATGAGCCGCGTTTACGGTAACGGTTCCGCGGATACTGTCATCAAACGAAACATTTCCTTCGGTATCGTTGCGAAAACGAATAATACCTTCCGAACGATTTTCATCACGATGACTACATCGATGATGCGGTGCTTTTTTATCCTGCATTTGTGCATGTTTCTCGGCATCCAATTCTTCTTTTGTGTGCGCACAATAAAACGCTTTTCCCTCTGTTAGAAGATTTATTATATGTTTTTCATAAAGATCGGTGCGTTCTGATTGGCGGTATAACTCATCCCATGTAATACCAAGCCATGCAAGGTTTGAGATGAGATCTTCTTCATAACGTTTTTCGGAACGTTCTTTGTCGGTATCTTCAATGCGAAGCACAAATATCCCCTTATTTTTACGGGTGAAAAGATAGTTAAACAGTGCGGTACGTGCCGTACCGACATGAAACCACCCCGTGGGGCTGGGGGCCATGCGTGTTCGTATCATATGCCTTTCAGTATATCGTAAATACGTATGTTATTCTATATCCCCATGCAGGCCCAAGGCAATTATTTCATGAGCTATTTTTTCAGCAGCGTCAAGACGTGCGAATCTCTGAGCTCCCGCACGCATTTTACTTCGCAATGCTTCGTCTTCGAGAAGATGAATAATCTGACTGGTAAGAACGGTGGGTGTTATATTTGATTCTTCCATAACCTCTCCTCCCCCTACGCGTGCGTATGCATAAGCATTTTTTCGTTGATGATCACTTGCCGCATGTGGAAGCGGAATTAAAATACTGGGAATACCCCAAGCGGCAAGTTCATAAAGAGCCGTTGCGCCTGCACGCGAAACAATCACCGAAGCAATATGAGAGGCATTACGCAATTGATCTTCATCAAGAAATGCAAATGGATGATATCGTTTTTTATGAGTAGAGTTTTCAAGAATAACGGATGCATTTTTTAGTACATCGCTATAATTATCCTGTCCGCATTGGTGAATAATTTGCATGCGTCCTATAAGGCGCTCAATTGCTTGAAGAAGGATGTCATTTATGGGTGCTGCTCCCTGCGACCCTCCTAAAACGAGAAGGGTTGGCACGTGGGTTTCTAGCTGAAATAAAGTACGCGCCTCTTCCTCGTTCCCCCCGATAACACGGCTCCGAATGGGAATGCCTGTCATAGCAGTCTTCTCTTCCGGGAAATGGATGGCAGTTTCAGGGAATGATATGGCGATACGTCGGGCGAACGTTGCTGACCATATGTTTACTTTCCCGGGAACGGTATCTGATTCATGTATGAGTATGGGAATGCCATAAAATCGAGCGGCAAATAAAATGGGAAACGCCACATAACCACCTTTGCTAAAAATGACATCAGGAAATTCTTTATAGACAACCCAAAAAGCATATATAACGGAAAAAAATGTTTTTATGGCATCCCCTATATTTTTTAATGAAAAGTATCTTCGAATTTTTCCGGACGAGAAATGTCGAAATGTAATCTGTTCAAATTGAAGAATCTCTTCGTCTACGGGTTCATCTGAAATAAGAAGTAGCTCGAGTGATACAAGTTTTTCATCCTCCGCAATACGCCGAAGTTCTCGCGCTACCGCAATGAGGGGCGTGAAGTGCCCTCCGGACCCCGATCCAAGAAGTGCTATTTTCATCGTGTGTATTTAGATATGTTCATAAGAATACCAACACTTGCCAGGTTCATAATAAGAGCGGATGAACCGAAACTAATAAATGTGAGCGGAAGTCCGGTGAGTGGAAGGAGTCCTGTTATGGCGCCTATATTGGTAAACGCTTGTACGATAATAAGGAGTGTTATACCGGCCGCAAGCGTGTGACTAAATCCGTCAGGTGCCCGTGCAGAAATACGCATGCCACGCCAGAAAAAAATAAGGAACATGGCAGTAAGGATGACACTGCCGATAAAGCCAAATTCTTCTCCAAATATTGCAAAAATGGAATCGCCGGCAGGTTCAGGAACATAATTAAATTTTTGCCGCGACATACCAAACCCGCGTCCGAATATACCTCCGGATCCAATAGCGATGAGTCCCTGATGCAGTTGATAGCCAATTCCTTGCGTATCTTCTTTCGGATGCAAAAAAACAGCCAGTCGATCACGTCGATAAGGTTGAAAATAGATAATAAGTCCAAGAACTGCCACGCCTAGAAGTAATAGTAAGGCAATTTGAGACATTCTGCCACCGCCAATAAAAAATAGCAGTATGGATGTAATGACAAGAATACCAAGAGTGCCAATGTCGGGCTGTAAGACGAAAAAAACAGAAACAATACCAAGCATTACAAGAAACGGGAGGAATCCCATGGAAAAGCTGGCAATGTCTTTCTTTTTTGTTTCTATCCAGGCCGCCAGGTATATGATAAAGGCGAGTTTCGTAATTTCAGCAGGTTGAATTGTTATGGGACCCACTTTTATCCATCTACTGGCCCCCTTTAGTTCAAGGCCAATGTTTGGAATAAATACAAGAATCATCATGAAAAGAGCACCGATAAGAAGAACGGGAGCAAGTTTTTTCCAGTACTGATAGCGAATTTTTGACCCTAAAATAAGAGCAACTACGCCAATACCGGCACCAATAGCCTGATTTGAAAGATAATAATACTCCTCTCCAAATCGACTGCTTCCCAAAATGGGAGAAGCTGATGCAATAATAAAGAGTCCCACTATAACAAAAAGTACTGTAGTACCGAGAAGAATATAGTCGGGTTGATGTTGATGTGTAGAACTCATGCGTTTTCGGCGCGAAGAACACTTCCCGCTCGTGCGTCAGTAAGGGCACCATTCTTTACAGCAATTACGCCATTTACAATAACGGTAGAAATACCCTCCGGATACATAAAAGGATTTTCATAAGATGCTTTGTCGCGAATAATCTCTGGATTTATAAGTGTTATATCGGCCGTTTTCCCCATTTCAATAGTGCCTTTGTCGGAAAACCCTAAAAGAGATGCCGGTGCTTTTGTCATTTTAAAAACGGCTTCCTCCCATGATATAAGATTCTTTTCACGGATATAGGTGCCTAAAAATTGTGCCGTGGCGCCAAATGATCGGGGATGTACTAAATCCCCTTTTATTTCAACGGGAGAATGAGCACTGAGACCGAAACTGTCGGTGGAAAAAACAACAAAAGGTTCCTTATAAAGAAGTTCCACATGTTCTTGATTAATGGTATCCCCGAAGATAGTAACGGAAAGATTATTCAGCTCGAGAATTTTTAATAATGTTTCTTCCGGTGACATCCCCCATCCTGTGCCAATATCGGCAATCGTGTTTCCTATAATTGGTTTTGTTTCGCGTACGGATGCTATTGTTATTTTATCATAATGAAGAGTAAGTTCTTTTATGCCTTGGAGAAGATTTTGTTTCTCCATAGGATTTTTTATGCGCTCGATTATTTGTTTTTTACCCCCTTCGCGCGCCCAGCTTGGCAAAAGAGCGTAGAGCAAAGATCCTGTTTTGGTATACGGAAACACATTTGCTGTTATGGGTACACCTTCTTCCCGTGCTGAGCGGATAAGATTTAATGCTTGGGTAAATGTTTCCCACGAATGCTTTCCTAGCGATTTTAAATGTACGATGTGGACGCGGGCATTTGATCCGCGTGCAATGCTAATGGCTTCATTGACGGCAGGAAGAAGATCTTTTCCTTCATCCCGGAGATGTATTGTGACCAGTCTTTTTTTATCTGCCGCCATTTGAGCAAGAGTAATCAATTCCTCGCGCGTTGCAGGTTGTCCATGACTAAATGCAAGTCCGAATGATATACCAAGAGCACCGTCATCAAGCGCCTCCGCAAAAAGCCGTTGCATGCTATGAAGTTCGGGCATGCTTGCCGAACGGGCTTTATCCCCCATAACGTCACGTCTCAGTGTTCCGTGACCTATAAGAGTTGCAAAATTTACACCAATGGGGTGCCGGGAAACTTCCTGTAAAAATTCTTCCGTTGAAAGCCAGTTGGTGTTTATGGTGGATATATCCACCCATTTTTGTACGCTTCCCAGTACTTCATTACCGCGAATGAGTGGTGTAAGTGAAGATCCGCATGAGCCGCCCACGATAGTGGTGATTCCTTGCCTTAGCATGCTTTCCAGAGATGGTTCCGAAAGGAGTGTCCAGTATGTATCGGAATGATTGGTAATATCAATAAAGCCCGGGCAGATAAAAAGATTTGAGGCATCAATTATTTGCGTTGCTTCTGTGTCGGTAATTGTGCCAAGTCCCATTATTTTTCCGTTATGTATGGCAACATCACCTTTATACGGAGATTTTTTCCCCGTACCATCTACAATGACTCCGTTTTTTATAAGAATGTCAACCATATGTGTAAGTAGTATATATAGCGAGTTGATTTTATCTCCCTATTAATGCAAGTGCCATACCAATAATAGCAAATATAACGCTCATTACCCAAAAGCGCATTGTTACTTTATGGGAGGGCCATCCTTTTGCTTCAAAGTGATGCTGAATGGGAGCTACCAGGAATACTTTCTTGCCGCGTATTTTGCGGGATGCAATTTGGATAATGTCCGATCCGGACGCTAGTACTAAGGGAAGTGCGATAATAGGTAATAAAAGAACGGAATCAGTGAAAAAGGCGATTACGGTCAGTGTGGTTGTAAGACCAACCATACCGGATTCCCCCATCCAGAAACGTGCCGGCGGGATATTGAACCATAGAAAGGCGAGGATAGCGCCAACGATAACACCGGCAAATGTTGCTACATCGAATTGATTTTGAAAAAATGCAATACCGCTATATGCGGCAAAGGCGGATGCAAGCACGCCGCCAGAAAGGCCGTCTATACCGTCTATAACACTGCCACTGAAGGTAGCAAGCATCGTCAGGACAAAAAACGGGATATACCAAATACCGATGAATATGTTTCCTATGCCCGGGAAATAGAGTGTCCGCCAGTCAAGTTTTGTGTAAAACCAAAATGCGCCCACGAGTGCGATGAGGGTTACAATGGTGATGCGTACCCAAAGGTCAATACCGCCCGTGAGACGATTTTTGCGGGAAGCCCAAATTTGAAGCATATCATCAGCAAGTCCGAGAAAAGATGCGGTGATAAGGGTAAATAAAAGAATCCATGTTTGAGAGCGACTTACAAAATTTAGTTTTTCAAAAAACGGAATGGCGGTATATGTTGAAAGAAGCCAGAATGTAAATGCAATAACAAAAACACTTCCCCAGATAAGAATTCCACCCACTCGCGGTGTATGTGTTTCGTTGTGTAGTGAGTTAAACACTATAGCTTCTTCTCCCGTAAGATCTCTTTTTCCACTTGATGCTTTCCAGAGCTTGTACATGTACATATAGCGGGTAAGAATGGGAGTAAGTGCTATGGCAAGAAAAAAAGAAAGACCGGAAAGACCGAGAACTTTAAATATGTTAAGAGTAAGATCATTTCCTGTTTCAATCATAGCGATGGGTGGTGGAATATTAAAACCCTTTTAATTCCGAAGCCAGTCGGCAAGCAATATTGTATCTTTAAACCTTCCTTCCCTGCTCGATCCTAAAATAACAATAATAACAGGATGTCCTAGTGGTATCTCCGCTAAGGACACAAGAGAACCATGCGTGGTGTCGGTAAATCCTGTTTTCCCTCCTGTAATACCCGGAATTTCTTGAGGTAGTGCATTTATGGAAGAAAGCGGGTAAAGATTACCTTCAAATGAATGAACGGTATAAGTTGCCTTGCGGGAAAATTCCCATAATGAAGGATACTGTTCCGCATATGTTACAAGAAGAGCGACGTCATAGGCGGTGGATATGTTGCTGACAATGCCGGCGTCCTCGTTAATATCGAGTCCCGTAGGATTTTGAAATATGGTGTGCATAAGGCCTATTTCATAGGCTTTTTCATTCATGAGGGATACAAATATGTTTTGACTTTCTTGAAATGATGATGCTCCCCGCAAAGTGCCGATATGTTCAGCAATGCTTGCGGCGGCATCGTTGCTTGATTCCATCATCATCATTGCGATAAGATCTTTTAAACGAAGATGGTCGCCGGGAAGAAGATTACCGGCAATGCCTTCCGTAGCGATGGCATCCGGACTTATAAAAATAAGTTCATCCGCACCTGCCTGTTCGAGGGCAACGATAGCTGTCATTATCTTGGTAAGACTTGCAATACCTATTGTTTGATTTTCATTTTTCCCAAAAATAGTTGTTTCCGAGAGAGGATCAAATACTAGTGCCGCCAGTGCTTCCACGGTTGGTGCGTCCGGCCGGACGGTCTCATGTTCTCTCAATATCTGTTCTTGTCCGAGAGATGTGTAGAGGGATGCCCGGGTGTGCGTGCGTAAAGTACTGCTCATACTGGGAATTATCGGTGTGAGGGCAAGGACGGCAATAGCCAATATAAGAGCTGTGTTTTGAGTGGGTGACATTTAGTTGCAAAAAATTAAATAATAATACAGCGATTTATGCTTGAGGCGCTATGGTGTGAGCCTCAAGTTCTTGTCTGTATGTTTCATATTCCGGCAAATCGGCAAAGGATGCAAGTCCCAAGAATTTCATAAAATCCACGGTGGGACGATAATGATATGTACGGACATCCTGTTTTATATGAATACGTTCTACAAGTCCCCGTGTGAGAAGATTACGAAGAGTAAAAGCCGAATTTACACCGCGGATATAGTCAATTTCCGGACGGCTAATGGGATGCCGGTATGCGATTATGGTAAGAGTTTCAAGCGCGGCTTTGGACATATCGCCCCATAATTCAGCTTTAATAAGCTCTTCTATGTAGGATGCGTAATGAGGAGCTGTTACCAGAGAAACATGGTTGTCTTTGGTAAGAATTCGCAGTCCGCGTATTTCAAGCATGCGTTCTAATTCTGTACATGCTTGTACCACCGTTGTTTCATCCTTTTTTGTAATGGCGGCGAGTTTTTTATGCGACACAGGGTCTCCTGAAACAAATAACAATGCTTCTATAATGCGCGCAAGTTCGCTAATATCCTGGTGACTGTGCATGAACACAGTATAGCATTTTGTCTAGGATTTATGCATAGTAATATCCCCAAAGCGTGCTTCTTGGTTTGCAAGCATGAGCCCTTGTTTTATAAGTTCCAGCATAGCAAGAAAGCTTATAATTATCTCCCCTTTTTCAACATTCCCTCGTACAAGTGAGGAAAAGGACATATGAATATTTTTTTGCATGCGTTTTTCCAGTTCTGCCATTCGTTCTTCTATGGAAATAATGACCTGAATGGTTTTTTCCGGAAGGAGTTCTTTTTGAGGTATTGCATCCATCATGGCGCGCATCATACGCATCATATCTTCTACGGTAAGTGATTCGGGAGGATAAAAAACTGTTGGCAGATCGGTAGGTAATGTTCGTGCATACATGTGTCTTCCTGCTTTTTTCAGATGCATAATATGGGAGGAAAGCTCGCGGAGACGCCGATAGACTTGAAGGCGATCTTCCAGTTCTTCAATATCCTGTTTTTCCTCCTTAGTGAGTTCCAAATGCGGTAAAAGGGATCGTGATTTAGCGAGCATAAGAGTGGCGGCAATAACCAAAAAGGACGCAACCTCTCCCGGACGAAATGACTCAAGATTTTTTACATATGCCATGTATTGATCGGCAATAACAGCAAGAGATACTTCATTGATTGAAAGTTTATTTTTATCAATGAGATCCAAGAGGAGTTCCAAAGGTCCTTCAAATGAGTCTGTTTGTATCCGATAATGCATATGCTTATTTTTTTTCTTCAATGATGCGAATTCCCAATTCGTTTAGTTGTTCTTCCGTGGCGGGGCTCGGTGCATTCATCATAAGGTCGCGTCCATCCCCTGTTTTAGGAAAAGCGATTACTTCACGTATATTCGGTTCATTTGTAAGGAGGGCAATGAGGCGATCCAATCCCCAGGCAATACCGCCATGTGGAGGTGCGCCATACGAAAGTGCCTCCATCATATGACCGAATTCCTTTTCAATATGATTTTTTTCGAAACCCATAATTTCAAATACTTTTTCCAAAAGTTCAGGCTTATGATTACGGATACTACCACCCGCAATTTCATAGCCATTGAGCGCAATATCATACTGTGACGTAATAATATCCCCGATATGTTCTTTGGCGTGAAGCCACTCTTCATGTTCGGGAATGGGACGCGAAAATGGATTATGCGTGAATGTCCATTCTCCTTTATCTGTTTTCTCAAAAAAGGGAAAATCAATTATCCAACAAAATGCGAGGAGATTCGGGTCTTCTTTATCTTTACGAAGATCGGGGCGATCTGAATTATATTTCTCTATTGCTTCTTTGTAGGTGAGGCGCGGAAAGGGCATTTCCTGAATAATTTTTTCCGGAGCGATTTTTTGCACCAGATGCGTTATTAAATCTTCATTAAGTTGCATAACATTTTCTCGTTCGGTAAATGCGAGTTCCATATCAAGCTGGGTAAATTCGGGTTGACGATCCCCTCTCGTATCTTCGTCACGCAAACAGCGCGCTATTTGAAAATAGCGTTCAAATCCAGCGGTCATTAAAAGCTGTTTATATTGTTGCGGACTTTGGGGAAGTGCATAAAATGTTCCCTGTTGGAGGCGGCTTGGAACCAGATAGTCACGTGCGCCTTCCGGCGTTGATTTTGTAAGAAGGGGTGTTTCTATTTCTAGAAAATCTCGCGCGCTTAGAAAGTCGCGTATAGTTTTTATAGCCTTACTGCGGAGAGCAAAATTTTTCTGCATACGCGCGCGTCGCAGATCAAGGTAGCGGTATTTCATGCGATGTTCTTCGCCAATGTCATACCCATCGCCGGCAATACTAAAGGGAGGCGTTTTGGCAGTGTTAAGGATCTCCACGCCCGTCACATCAAGTTCAAATTTTCCGGTGGGAAGATCTTCATTTACCATGTTATCCGGCCGTTTTTTTACGGTACCGGTTACGGAAATTACCCACTCGGAGCGTAGCGTGTCTGCAATGGCATATACACCTTTATTCCCGGCAAAAAAAACGATCTGTGCGATGTCAGATGTGTCGCGAAGGTCTATAAAAATAAGCTTTCCATGGTCGCGTCGCGTGTCCACCCATCCGGCAAGCGTTACTTCTTCGCCTTCTTTATTTACAATATCTTTAATATGTGTCCTGTTTTCCATGTCTCTAATCCTAGCAAATATACACTTAAAAACAATCTTTCCAGGCTATTTTTTGAGATTGTAAAAAGGAAAACCATTTTTATTGGAATTAATATATACCGGAAATACTTTCTTTGGTTTTTTATAGTTACATACCAGTGCCATATCATATATTTATTCTGAAACATGATGCGTGATTTTTCATGCCTGTGGTCTATTATTATCAACATGTATAAGAATATTTTGTGTATGAAAATGCTATTCTAAATGGAAGAATATAGATATGTAATTGGATTATAATATCGTTGTAAGTTTTTATGTTATGAAGGTTCTTATGTTTGGATGGGAGTTGCCGCCCCATAATAGCGGCGGTCTTGGCACTGCGTGCGCCGGCCTCGCACGTGCCCTTACCATGCGGGATATTGAGCTAACCTTTGTACTTCCAAGAAAAGTCCCTATAGATACCTTCGGTTATCGTATTATATTTGCGGCAGATCAGTTTGGACGGGATTCTTCATACATACCAGGTGCCTTGTCTCCCTACGCGACTACACCGGGCGGATGGGCTCATGGAATAAAAGGAACACGCCTTATACAAGGAGGCACGTTTATTAACGAAGTTGAGCGATATAAAATATTTGCAGGCGCGTATGCTACGCGTGTTTCATTTGACGTTATTCACGCTCACGACTGGCTGTCTATTCCCGCCGGCATTGAAGCGAAGCGTGTAAGTGGAAAACCGCTCGTTGTACATATACATGCTACCGAGTTCGATAGAACAGGAAATGGGAATATTAATCAGTATGTCTATGAAATAGAACGCATGGGTATTCAAGAAGCTGATCGTGTAATTGCGGTTTCTTGGTTTACGAAAAATATCCTCGTAAACCATTACGGTGCCGATCCGGATAAAATTATGGTGGTCCATAATGGTGTTGATGTCCCCTCTTCCGCCACAATAAGCTCATATCAGCATGTTTTGCAGGCGCACCGCGCGGCCGGCAAGAAAATAGTTTTGTATGTGGGGCGTCTTACGCTTCAAAAAGGACCTGATTATTTTCTTCGTGCCGCGAAAGATGTATTGGAGCGGGAGAAGAATGTTTTATTTGTTATGGTGGGATCCGGAGATATGGAACAGCAACTCATTGAGGAAGCGGCGCGATTTGCTATCTCTGATCGTTTTTTATTTACCGGTTTTTTAAGAGGAAACGAGTTGGGTAGTGTATTTACGGCAGCTGATTTATTTGTGATGCCGTCAGTTTCCGAACCATTTGGCATCGTGCCTCTTGAATCGCTTATTTATGGTGTGCCGGTGCTTATTTCAAAACAGTCGGGTATTTCCGAAGTATTGCGACATGCACTCAAGGTGGATTTTTGGGATAAAGACGATATGGTCAATAGCATAATTTCTGTTATACGACACCAATCCCTTCATGCCACATTATCCTCTTTGGGGAGACAGGAGGCATATGCGCAATCATGGGAACGCGCTGCCGAAAAATGTTTGCGTATATATGATAGTATTAAAGAACAGTCCATTACTACAGTATGAGTTCCGTTTGTTTTTATTTTCAGGTACACCAGCCGTTGCGCATAAAACCGTACCGTATTTTTGATATCGGTCATGACCATGACTATTTTAACGACAACAGCGATACAAATCTAAACAATAAAAAAATACTCCATAAGGTCGCGGAAAAGTGCTATATCCCCGCAAACGAAATGCTACTGTCGCTTTTGAAGCGTCATCCTGAATTTAAAGTAAGCTTTTCCATTAGCGGGATTGCACTTGAACAATTTGAACAATATGCTCCGCATGTTTTAGAATCATTCCAAAAATTAGTGGAAACAGGTCGTGTCGAGATTCTTTCCGAAACGTATTATCATTCATTGGCATCTCTTTCTTCTCCTAAGGAATTTGCGCGTCAAATACATCAGCATCGGCAGAAAGTTTACGATGTATTTAACTTGTGGCCGGATGTATTTCGTAACACAGAACTTGTATACAAAAATAGCATAGCCGAAGAGGTCGGAAAATTGGGCTTTAAAGGTATGCTTATGGAAGGTGCTGATCATATACTTGGATGGAGGAGTCCCAATTATGTTTACGCATCCCGCAGTGATAATTTTAGCATCAAGCTTCTTCTTAAAAATTATCGCTTGTCCGATGATATTGCGTTTCGATTCGGTGAGACATCCTGGCATGAATATCCCCTTACGGCCCCGAAATTTGCTCACTGGGTTAATGCGCATAACGGAAACGGTGATGTTATTAATCTTTTTATGGATTATGAAACATTCGGTGAGCATCAATGGAAAGAAACAGGTATTTTTAATTTTTTAAGCGCTTTGCCGGCGGAAATCTTAAAACATCCCGATAATTCATTTATTACCCCGAGTGAAGCTATAATGCATTACCCTTCAGTGAGCGAATTGGATGTGCCTCATCCGGTATCGTGGGCGGATATCGAACGAGATCTTTCCGCTTGGCTGTCCAATCCCATGCAGTATGATGCTATGAGAGCCATATACGCCATGGAGGAAGATGTTCTTCGTACAAAGAATCCTGTGCTCATTGCTGATTGGAGAAAATTGCAGACATCAGACCATTTTTATTATATGTGTACAAAATGGTTCGCAGATGGTGATGTGCATGCATATTTTAATCCGTATACGTCGCCTTATGAGGCGTTTATAGCTTATATGAATGTTATTGCCGATATGAATTTACGTGTGGAAAGTGCACCGAAATATATCACGTGGCCGGTCGTGATGAAGAAAATACAGGAATTTTTTAATAACTAATACAATAAACTTATGAAGACATTGGAAAAGAAAAAAGTGGTATCGAAAAAAAGAACAGTGAAAAAAACAAAAGGACATGTATGTGTTTCCGAAGCGCATGCAGAGCATTGTTTTTGGGTGCATAATGGACCAGTCATCAGTACTATTTCCGAACTGATTCAGTCGTTGCAAACCATGGCGGATGATCAATTTGATTACCATACGAAACGCGCCGGTAATGATTTTGCTCTGTGGGTTAAAGAAGTACTTGGTGATAATCAGTGTGCCGCTGTCATGAGTCGTGCACGCACGCGGGCGGGAATGCTTAAGGCATTATCGAGTCATCGCAATTCTTGTAATTAGACATCATGGCAAATTCTTTTGTATTGGGAAACGGGACTATCCTTTTATGTTTTGACGCACACGGTGCCGTTAATGATTTTTATTATCCCTATGTTGGTTCAGAGAATCATGTGGGTCATGGCAGAACGCATCGTATTGGTGTGTGGATAGACGGTGAGTTTTCGTGGATGAATGACGGTTCTTGGAACATTGAAGCCGGTTTTGAACGTGGTACGATGGCCTCCCGTATACGGGCTGTTAACGAAGGCCTTCAAATTGAAATTTCTTTTACGGACGTTGTGTATAATGAAAGCAATATATTCCTTCGGTGTGCTGTCGTTCGCAATAAAGACAAAAAAAGAAGGGAGATCAGAGTGTTTTTTAGTCAGCAGTTTTCCGTGGGCGGTACGGGTTTTGCAAATACGGTGTATGTCCATAAAGATAAAAAAACCGTTATTCATTATAAGGGGCGCAATGTATTTTTAGTATCCGGCATGCATGCGGGTACGTATTTTGATGATTATTCCGTGGGACTTGCCGAGGTGGAAGGAAAGGAAGGAACATGGAAAGATGCTGAAGATGGTATTCTCGCAAAGAATGCCATTGAGCACGGAACGGTAGATTCCACTATAGGCTTCACTCTTTCCATAGGGGCGGATAGTGAAGAAGATGTATATTATTGGGTTACCGTCGGTCATACATTAGGTGAAGCGACGAATCTTCATGAGGATGTTATAAAAAAGACCCCGGCGCATATACGAGAGAGCACTATAGACTACTGGCATGCATGGTTGTCTAAAAGATCATTCACCTTTCACGGACTTAGTAATAAGGCGGCGGATTTATTTAACACATCTCTTCTTGTTATACGGGCGCATAATGATAATCATGGCGGAATACTTGCATCCGGCGATTCGGTTATTTTGCAGTACGGTAGGGATACTTATGGGTATGTGTGGCCGCGCGACGGTGCTATTACGGCGGATGCCTTGGATAAGGCGGGTTATTTTCATATTGGTGAGCGATTTTATACGTTTTGCAACGATCTTCTTTCCGAAGACGGTTATATGCTTCATAAATATAATGCCGATCGATCGTTCGGAAGTTCTTGGCATCCATGGTTGCATGATGGAAAGCCTCAGCTGGCAATTCAGGAAGATGAGACTGCCCTTCCTTTAGCGTTATTATGGAATCATTATGAGCTTACGCGCGACTTGGAGTTTGTGGAGTTAATTTATAATTCGTTCATTGTGCGCGCGGGCCAGTTTCTTTTGGACTACAGGGATCCGAAAACACATCTTCCTCTGCCCAGCTATGATTTATGGGAAGAGCGGAACGGTATTCATTGTTTTACGGCAAGCTCTGTTTATGGTGCACTTGTTGCCGTTTCCCGATTTGCTCATTTACTTGGCAAAGAAAAGGATACGGTCAGATTTGAAAAAGCCGCCCAGTTGATGAAAGCGGCAGTTCTTAAATATTTTTATAATAAAAAAGAAGGATATTTTATTCGCTCCTTATGGTTCGAGGGTACTGATATGGTGGAGGATACCATTATAGATTCAAGTTCGGCTTATGGAATATTTCGCTTTGGACTTCTCCCCTCTCATGATAAGCGACTTGTATCGGCATTTGGATATACAAAAGAAAAATTGGGCGTTCCCTTGGGAGATCATTGGGGATTGGCACGGTATGAGGGAGATATGTATTATCGGGTACATAATAAGCAATATCCCGGTAATCCCTGGCTGGTTACCACGCTTTGGTATGTCGAATACAAAATTTCAATGGCAAAAACGGCAACGGATCTGGAAGAAATTCGTTCTATGCTAGAGTGGGTAGCAGATTATACGGGCGGCGGCGGTATGCTTCCCGAGCAAATCAATCCTTATACGGGCGATCCGTTGTCGGCACTGCCGCTTACCTGGAGTCATTCGGCATATGTGCTTGCCTGTATTGAGTATCTTAAGCGATTAAATGCACTTGGTCTCTGCATCACCTGCTACCCCATTCAAAACGATCTGTGATGTATGGGAATTACATAGATCCTGCTAAAAACGGACAACAAAAAATGTTGACACTATATTAGTTCTATAGTATTATATCTTTGAAGCAGTTCTTAAAAAAATATTCAAAAACTGAAAATATTTTTGAATATTGAAGAATAGGAGGATAGTATGGGCGTGCCGATTTCCGAGATGGATCCCATGTTTCTTTTAGCTTGTGTAGGAACAACCCTTTGGTTGATCGGCTATTGTTATTACGCTTTGCGTAACCGGAAAAAGCGAGGGATATAGGAGCAGTATAGACATATTGATTTTGGAGACGGATCCTGTTTTTTATAAGGTCAGTTTTAAACTGGCCTTTTTCTTTTTAAAAGCTTGAGTTTTCAACTTTTCCACCTACTTCCCCCTGAATCCATCTTCCCCTTAATTGTAATAAAAAAAGCCCGAGATGAAATAAATCATTAGGGACTTGGAAAGGGGTGGGGGTTCTTTATGTAAGACCCTGTATTGTCACGAATGGCCACGCGGCCAACGTTATTCCTGCATAGAAGTGCTTAGAAACTAACAATACGGGCATAGATAGAGCTTCCTAGGCGCAATGAAGGGTGGGGGAAGAATAAAACCCACCCCAGAGACTGGGACCTCGCCAAAGCACACGGCGAGTTGGAAAGGAGTCGCCTCCAACACCCGAAAGAATCTAAGAATCTTTTGAAAATCTTACGAACCCCCGTAGGCTGTATAGCGCTGTATAGCATTGAAAAAATACTTTTTCAAGAGTATGTATCCGTTCACCACATAGAAGTACATAATATAACACAATAGGTTGTATTCATTAGCTATATCTTTTTTGCAGAGCATACCTGACCATAAAAGTTGACAAAAAGTTTTAGGCTATTGTAAATTTTCTCGTGCATCTGATAAGTATTGAATGATTTCCTCTTGTCGCTCTAATAACTCCATCAACCGTTCTTCATGCCAAAGTATTACAACAGTTATTCTATCTTCATCGTTTGCTGCCATTATAACCGCATCAACGTCTTTATTCCTAATTTCTTTAACAGTTTCCTGCTTAATTTCAATATTCAGTTCTATTATATCTATAAGAGTATCTGTAAGTATTGAAAGATCTTTATAGTGCCGGTATATCAGCAAGTATTTATTTGGAATATTTGTTTTCCCCACACCATACATATCTGCAAGGACAGAAAGACTATAATCTGCCAAATCTTTATTGTTTTGAAGAATTTTTATTTTTTCTTCCAGATGAGGAGTAAGTTCATTTTGAATAACATCAATCATCTGTTTAGATATAGCAGGATCATCAATAATGTTTTAGGCACGGACATATGGCGGTTTAATTAATTGATAATCTTCCAAGAATTCGTTGGGCGTTTTTCCGTTTAAACCGCAATGTTCTAGGTTGTTGTAGTATATATTCCACCTTTTCAGTTTCTTTTGCAAATCGTGGAAGTTTTTGAATTTGTTCTGTTCGTAAAATTTCTCCTGATCTTCCCGATGGCTTCGTTCCACGGTGCCATTTTGAGCCGGTTTGCCTGGATCAATAAGGTAATGAACGATATTGTTTCCTCTGCAGAACAGGTCTAAGGCGTGAATCGTTTTTACCGTCATGTCGCTTCTTTTGTTCATGCTAGTGTAATAATTGGTGAAAATTGATCCATTGTCTGTTTTGATGGCGTGTATTTTATATTTAAATATTCGGATTACTTCTTCCAAAAAGAGAATCGAGTGAACATTCGTCTGTTCGTCGTACACCGAGAGATATCTCCACCGGGAAGCGGTATCAATGGCCGTATATTGGAAATATCTTTTGTTTTTAACGCGTCCTGGGACATACTTCACATCAATTTCCATCAATTCTCCAGGCTGTCTCTCTGCCCGGATATATTTGTATTTGATTTTCTTAATTCGATATTTTCGGACTAGGTTCTCTTTTTTCAAAATCTTTCCAACCGTGCGCTCATGAATGAATATGCCTTCTTTTTCCAACTGCCAATGAATCTTTAACGCACACTTTTTTGTTTTCTTTCTGACTTCAAGGATTCTTTCCTTGATCCAGAGCGGTGTTTCATCTTTTTGGGTCTTTGGTTCAGTTGATTTAGGTTCCAGTCCTGTTTCTCCTTTCGCTTTAAACACTGCCACCCAGCGTTCCAGACTACGTTTGCTATGCGGACATACCCTCGCCGCGTCTTTTAACTTAACTTCCTTGTTAATGACCGGTAGCACCCACCGTAACCTCTCTTCTTTGATTGTTTTAACCATATGTATGCTCATTCCTCCATTTTAGGAGAAACCGCCATATGTGTGTGCACATTACCATAATCGCTTGCCAACTTGCCGTAACTTGTTCCAGGTTCTCTTGTTCCAGGTTCTCAAGTTCTGTAAGTTCCTTATCAAAACGAACTGGATCTTCCCATGTAGTTTCTTCAGGGTCGTGAGTGAGAAACACGTCAATATTCAAACTAATTAAAGGGATAGTTATGGACCAAAGACCTTGGGTATTTTCATATGTTGGCGTTACAATTTTCGCTTCTCCAACTATACCGTAATCTTCTTCTATTATTTTCTCTATCGTATCAATAAGGTGCTCTTCATATTCTTCTTTTATTGCAATAATCGGCACCTCCTCTTCCGTAGATTGTACCCACCTCACTGCCTGCCGGTTTTTCTCGTATTACAGGTTTTTGGATATCAAAAATATTTTGTGTGGAAACAAAATAACCTCCTAGGGCAATAGCAAGTAATAATATAACTCCTAAAATAATTAACTTTTGATTTAGCATAAAATGCTATTTTATTTTTCTGACACCTATTTCTATTCCAAAATCTGACTCAAAAATTTATTAAAGAGAATCAATAACGGTATCCATAGTAGCTTTATTGGTGTTCAGTTGTTCAATATATTTTTGATGCCAACCAATCACGAGATCCATCTTATCCTCATCACTTGATCCCTTACGTGCCTCAATAGCATTTCCGCTCTCAACAGCACTTTTAACAGCATTCATCACAAGTAATTTTTGTTTGTATAATTCAATTATATCAATTGCTAATAAGCCATAGTTTTTAAAGTATTGAGCAGCTTCTAAATATTCACGAGGAACATTGCTGCCGTATTTACCGGTAATTTTCTGGTGTTGGCCTCCAGACCATACCCTTAATAAATCAAGTTCACTCATTCTGGATTCCATTTGAGCTACTGTATTATTATATGAGTTTGTATAATTATTGGTAGACATTTCATTACTTACTACTTCCTCCCATTTTACCAGATTTTCGTCATAATTTTTATCTTCAGCAATTTCAAATGCTGTTAATTCCTTATCAAATTGCACAAAATTCATCCAAAATGTTGAAGTAGGTGTTTCCATCAAAATGATATCTGAGTCTATGCTATTTAGCTGAGCTACGATTACTTGAAATACTCCGAACTCCGTTGTCGGTGTTGTTACTAATACCGTTGAGGGAATCTTTAAATCTGATTCAAAAAATTTTTCAACGGAAGATTCAGTATGAATTTTATATCCATCGAATCCCGGTTCACCCTTGAATATAGGGTTAGTGCTCGGAATTAATTCGTCTTCTACCAATAAAACAACATGAAAATTATCTATGTTAATAGGTGGTCTATCTTCAGCTACTTGTTCGGATGGGAAGTCCTGTTCTGAATCATTAATAATATTATTTCCTGGTAGTGGGTTCCCATTTATTTCTAAAATTTCCCCTACATCTTGTATGACATCAGTATTGTTATCTTTTGTAGTCACAATCCAAAAGACACTACCCATCACAATGAGTATTCCCATAATGACTATTTTGGGAATGTTTTTCATAAGAAAGAAGGTAGTAATTACCAGTATAGCAGTTAATAACGAAAAGAATTTTCAAGTACTCTCTCAACGACTGGGATTTTCCAGCCTGTCTCATAGGAGACTCGTCTGTACACTAGATTACTGGTGTTAATAATAGCTGCGCTGATTGCTACAATTAATCCGAGAGTTGATACAAATTTTAACCATCCTTTATCCTTTTTTAACGACGAGATAGACAAGATGTATAAAACTAATAATAGCGGAACCGTTAATACAATGAAGCCAATCGTCAGAGGGTATAAATCTGCTCTGAGTGAACTGTATATATCAGCAAAACTCAATATAATCAAAAAGAAAATTAATAAATGCCGAAAATTTATTTTAATCTTGCTGTTCTCACTCATGTGAATTATATGAGTTGCTAATTTTATCCCACACTTCTGTGCTCCGCCACATTGAATGTATATATCTAGGATCAAGTCCCGCCTGCCACGTCACATTCATATTCTCCGCACCGGGAAATGTTCGTCCAGCCGTTCCAAACTCATACAATCCAAGATAGCGCCCAACAGCTACTCCAATAGGACCAAAAACAGTGTTTCCTATCTGCTCGCTTAATGATGTTGCACCTCCACCAGATTTCTGAACTGGATCAAGCCAGCTGTATGCATTGATATGCTTGCCTATATTATTACGGCTTGGGTTATATCCTACTACCCGAACAGGAGTTGCAAGTGTTACTAATGTATTAATGCTTTTATTTATATTATTACTGGCATCAATTGCGATATTACCTCCGTGACTATGCCCGACAATGTTTAATTGCTCTCCCTCATTAAAGTCATGGTTATTTATCTGATTTGCTAAATCATTTGCGGCAGCTTCCCGTGCTCTTTTATTATTATTTCCTGACCAATCGAATATAATGGGAGGTTCACCAAACGTCTCTCCTACGTTTGATAGAAATTCGCTTGCCGCACCACCCTCCGACCAATCATCTTTATTGTAGTTTGTACCCGGAACAACTACGGTAAACAATCCTTCCGGATCAATAAAGTTGAGCGGATTGTTTCGGACGTAGGAATACGCATTCAACTGCTGGGGATCTTGGAGAAACTTCTGCGGGTTGTCGCGGGATGCCGGATCCACAGCCAGAAATCGCCCAAGGACTGGATGATAGTATCGTGCGTTTGCATAGATAAGTCCGCTCTCCCCATCACTCTCATGATCGGTAAAGGTATGACGGGTTGCAAACTCCCCTGCTTGCACGTTCACCCGTTCAGAAAAGTCGAGCTTGATGTTTATTGGTGTGGCGGTAATGTTTGGGTAGAAATATTAATACAACGCATTACGAACGATCAGAAACACAGGGAACACAAAATCTAGACCGGCAATTAATATCCCAGCAATAGCCAACTTACTTAGCCATCCAACATCATTTCTATACGCATAATATGATAAGGATGCCAAAGCTATGCTAATTGGTAGGAAAACTACCACAAAATAAACAGTAGTTTCATACCAATTATGGACATCCAGAGTACCAAATAGATCAGTTAACAAGTAGATGCTAACAATTGAGAGAATTAATATGAGTAAACTTCGTATAATTTTCATATATTTATCTGATACGATTACTAATATTATTCCAAACATTTTCATTACGCCAAAGATCAGAATGAGCTCCTATAAAACTTGTATCCCCAGTGGCATTATAATTACTCGCTTTACTGTATTGTCGACCACCCCACCCAAACTGACCTATGGACAATTTTGCACCGAGCCAGCGGCCAAAGTTTCCAAATGCAACGCGCCCGAGTACTTCCGACACAGAAGTTTGAGTACCGCCAAACTTCTGGACAAAATCTTTATTACTGTACGCATTAACATGTTGCCCAATTCTGTCGTAATTAGGTTGGTAATCACCACTCGTCGGAGTACCCAATGTAACAAGCGTATCAATCCTTCTTTCGGTCATCTGGCTTACAAGATTCGCGATGTTTCCGCCATGACTGTGACCCACGATATTAAGCTGTTCCCCTTCTGCGAAGTCATGGTTATTTATTAAATTGACAACGTGATTAGCTGCTCTCTCGCGAGCTCCTGGATTATCACCGCCGGACCAAAAATCTTTATTGTTTATAACTACCGGTGTCTCACCAAACGTCTCTCCTACTGAATTAATGAAGTTCCCGGCAGATCCGTCGTCAGACCAATCTTTCTCGCTATAACCCGTACCCGGAACAACTACGGTAAACAATCCTTCCGGATCAATAAAGTTGAGCGGATTGTTTCGGACGTAGGAATACCCATTCAACTGCTGGGGATCTTGGAGAAACTTCTGCGGGTTGTCGCGGGATGCCGGATCCACAGCCAGAAATCGCCCAAGGACTGGATGATAGTATCGTGCGTTTGCATAGATAAGTCCGCTCTCCCCATCACTCTCATGATCGGTAAAGGTATGACGGGTTGCAAACTCCCCTGCTTGCACGTTCACTCGTTCACTCCCAAACGGATAGTAGTCGAGTTTTTGTACTATGGAAAAATATTTGAATTGTATTTTATGATATTTTCTTGAAATTCAATCGTGTCAAGATTAATATCACCTCGCATCACAACATACGGACCCCACTTGGTTTCTGCTGAGTGAGGAATTGGGAGAAAGGCATACCATGTTGGAAACCGTGACCTTTCATCTTCCCAGATAACGGTAACATTATTATCTTCCCGATAAATAGCTAATATTTCGAACGCATCAGTTCTTCTGCTAGAAAGATATCCGGCGTTCTCTATCCCAGTATTTTCAGATATTATATTAAGAGAGAGTCTATTGTTTAATAGAAAGCAAAATATCTTATCGTTATATATTACACCGTAATCACCACATATATCTTTACTAGATCGGTTAATTTCTACCCATGTTTCTCCAGCATCTCTAGAAAACAAAAGCAATTCTTCAGGGTATAATGTCTTCACTCCATTTTTGGTTTCTTCCTTTAATGCTGATTGAAGTCTGACTAGCCCATCATTCCATTTACCAACAATCTCACCATCTAAATTTATGGTTGAATTGTTGTCTATTAATTTCTGTATCCTAGCGTCTCGCCACGCACTTACAAATTCAAAATTACCACTGATATCTAATCTCATTGATTCTCTAATACTGGCATGAGTAAGTCTGGACGGGTCCATAATAATATTGGGGCTAAATGGTCCATCAAATTTTTCAAACAATCTTTGCGAATCTTCATATAGAGCATTATTTACGTTATTCTTATCATTTAACTTCGGAATAAAATAATATGTCAGTAATATGACAATTAATAACAAAACTGTACTAATGTAAATTATTTTCTGTTGCATATAAAGAATTTATTTAAGGGATTCATCAACTTTTGACCAGATGCTCGTATCTTGCCAAAAAGAATGATTTTCAATAATTCCACCTTCTTTATTAGTACTTGCTACATCAATATTTGCTGATGGTTCAGAAAATGTTCTGCCAGCAGGCCCAAATTCAAAGCGACTACCTGCTAAATATCCCCACACGCCTCCAGCTATATAGCCAAGCGCTCTACTTACTAAGCCTCCACCAAATTTTTGAATAGAATCATTACTATTATATACATTAATATGATTTCCTATATTACCATAATTTGGTCGATAACTTCTCCGTACAGGAGTTGCTAGAGTAACTAAATTATCAATCTTCTTGTCTGTCATTTGACTTGCAAGAATACCGATATTACCTCCGTGACTATGCCCGACAATGTTCAATTGCTCTCCCTCATCAAAGTTATGGTTATTTATCTGATTTGCTAAATTGTTTGCGGCAGCTTCCCGTGCTTTTTTATTATTGTTCCCAGACCAATGGAATACTTCAGCAGGTTCACCAAATGTCTCTCCAACTGAATTAATGAAGTCCCCGGCAGATCCGTCATTGGACCAATCATCTTTGTCGTAACCCGTACCCGGAACAACTACAGTAAACAATCCTTCCGGATCAATAAAGTTGAGCGGATTGTTTCGGACGTAGGAATACCCATTCAACTGCTGGGGATCTTGGAGAAACTTCCGCGGATTGTCCCTACTCGCCGGATCCACAGCCAGAAATCGTCCAAGGACCGGATGATAGTATCGTGCGTTTGCGTATATCAGCCCGCTCTCCCCATCACTCTCATGATCGGTAAAGGTATGACGGGTTGCAAACTCCCCCGCTTGCACGTTCACCCGTTCACTCCCAAACGGATAGTAGTCGAGTTTTTGTACTACGGTACCGGCTGAATCAACAAGTAAGGATGCGGAACCGAGATGGTTGTCTATATTATACACAACTCCTTTCCCGTTTTCTATGCCGATCCGGGTATTACCGGCAAAGAAATAGGACGTAGTATTGCCGGAGTTATCAATTTCCGTCCGCGGGCCGAGGTAATTAAGCCGTGTGCCGTCGGCGTTTCGTTTTTGCACGCGTATGCCGCCGGCATCATAGAGATATTCCGATGTACCGCTCCCCCGCGTTATGGAAGCAAGACGGTTTACGGCATCGTACGCGTATTCGAACGGTTCCCCGGCGCGTTCTTCCGACACAAGGTTTCCGTTTGCGTCATACGCGAACGTATCGGAACCTGCGGATGTTGAGGCGTGCAAAACATGGCGCGGGCGCGACGGACTACCCCATGTTTTGTCCACGCAGTGACGCAAATCGCGACAACAGGTGCGACTACAACATTCGGAAATATGGAAACAGGAGGAATCTGGACGTAAGGAATAGGCTCATTTCCGCAGGAAATGGCTCCGCAACCTCAACCTTTTCGTATTCGCATGATGACCAGCACAAAATCAAAAAACAAAACGGCAATTTTTATTTGAAATTATCGGCTCCACAATTCTTAGAGACTAAACTTCCGTCTTTGAATTCTAAACCAATTCCCGTTTCGGTTTGTATGCCTCCGGCAAGGTAAAGTAATTTTATCTCATTACCATTTCTAGTTTCAGAAGTTGGTTTACCCATAATTTGTACAACTTCATCGTACGTCATTCCTATCTGAATCATGTTGCAATTTTCGTACACTTGTCGATTAGGTTTTGGAAAAAAGACGTGATCGGCTATAAACACCAAAATTATAAGTGTTAGTACTAATACAATAGGGATGAAAAACTTTTTTTTCATACTGTTTTTATCTACTTCTTAATGAACTAGAGATATTACTAAGAGTGCTTTGAATTGTGCGCAACGTACTTTGAATTGCTCCTAGTGTTGCTTGGCTACCTTGTTGGCCAGCATAACTACTAACTGCTCCTAGACCACTCGGTGCCATTTGACCATTTGCTTTTATGTAGTTATTTGGAATGACTTGACCGTATCCAGGATCTATGCCTCTTGCGTTTCCATTCCAAGGAAGTTGCGCATCGGAGTTTACAAGGAGACCACTAACAAAATTATTTGAATTGTAGCCATTTCGTGCAAATGGATCATATTTAGCATCATCTCCATATGCATTATACCCTCCCATAATCCTGTTTACGAACGCGGTGTCGGAAAGACCGTCTGGTCTTTGCACTTCCGCTCGTTGCTTCATATATCCTACCTGCGGAGAAACAGAGTATCCATTATCAACTGCGGAGCGGTCAGAAGGAGCGTTAATTGCCTTTTCTAGATTCCCTTCGCTTCCAGCATAGGCACCGACTACCCAATTTGCCCCATCTTGCAGACCAAAGTCAGAAGGGTTGTCTGGTGTTATTGACAAGAACACGTGAGTGCCAAATGAGTTTGCTTCGATCGCTTTTGCGTATATCTCGACTTTTTCACCTGTCGGATCAATAAAGTTGAGCGGATTGTTTCGGACGTAGGAATACCCATTCAACTGCTGGGGATCTTGGAGAAACTTCCGCGGATTGTCCCTACTCGCCGGATCCACAGCCAGAAATCGTCCAAGGACCGGATGATAGTATCGTGCGTTTGCGTATATCAGCCCGCTCTCCCCATCACTCTCATGATCGGTAAAGGTATGACGGGTTGCAAACTCCCCCGCTTGCACGTTCACCCGTTCACTCCCAAACGGATAGTAGTCGAGTTTTTGTACTACGGTACCGGCTGAATCAACAAGTAAGGATGCGGAACCGAGATGGTTGTCTATATTATACACAACTCCTTTCCCGTTTTCTATGCCGATCCGGGTATTACCGGCAAAGAAATAGGACGTAGTATTGCCGGAGTTATCAATTTCCGTCCGCGGGCCGAGGTAATTAAGCCGTGTGCCGTCGGCGTTTCGTTTTTGCACGCGTATGCCGCCGGCATCATAGAGATATTCCGATGTACCGCTCCCCCGCGTTATGGAAGCAAGACGGTTTACGGCATCGTACGCGTATTCGAACGGTTCCCCGGCGCGTTCTTCCGACACAAGGTTTCCGTTTGCGTCATACGCGAACGTATCGGAACCTGCGGATGTTGAGGCGTGCGGATGTCGTGAGTCAGTATACGTGTACGCGGTAGTTGCGCCGCCTTCTGTTTTTTCTTGTATATTCCCTGTTGGCGAATAGGCGTACATATAGGTTTCTGTTGTGGTGCCTATGGTTAGATCCGCCCGTATGAGACGGTCGAGTGCATCGTAGGCATATGTTGTATCCGACGGCAGTTCAGTGCCGGTATCCGTAACGCGCGTTATATTGCCATTTGCGTCGTAGGCGTACGAAATGTCCTGCAAGGAAGCACCGCCGAACGTCGTTATCTTGCCGGAAAGAAGATAGAGTTTATCAGCATCGTATGTGTAGGTGCTTGCGGTACCATTCGCGTAGGCAACACTTGCGGGCGCGCCGGTGTGCGTATAGGCGTGCGTAGTGAGTAACTCACCGTTCTTTTGTACGGTGTGAACACTGCCTATAGGGCTGTACGTATACGTCGTGGTGGTGCCGGAAGGATCGGTGAGCGCGGTAAGCGCACCCATATCGTCATAGTCATAAGTCGTTATAAAGATGCCATCGGTGTATTCGGATGACGGTGGAGGCGCCGGAATGGTTTCGGGATTTACGGTAATGGTTACGGTGTCCACTGCTTGCAGGTTTGTATCATCGGCGGTAAGAGAAAGCGCATATACGCCATCTGTGCTGAAAGAAGCGGTGGTGGAGAGCGCGGAAGCATCTCCGAACGTTACGGTGCCGGGGCCTGATATTTTCGTCCACATGGTGGTAAGCGCGCCGGATGGCAGGCCGTCATCGGAAGCGGAGCCGGAAAGAGATACAGATTCCGGGAGCGCGATCGTTTGGTCAGCGCCGGCGTCCGCGATAGGCGCTTGGTTGGTTGCCGGCGGCGTACCATTACGGAATTCTATTTGATCGAGATACAGTGTTGTCAGTCTGCTTACGCTACGGAAATCGATGCGTGTTATTATTGCTCCCACGGCATTAAGATCGGACAGAGGAATGGTTATGTTGTACCAGGTATTCGGCTGTAGTGTACCGGACAGGTAATTTGTAAGCGGAAGAAAGGCGGTAAGATTATTATTCTTATTATCCTTAAGGCGAATCTGATGAACAGGCGGATTCGTGAATGATCCGGGATTGTAGGCAAAGGAAAGCGTGTCGTATCCGTCCAGAGAACTACCGCCTATATTGCGAAGATAGGCGATACGCTTTGCCGTGTTATATACGGCTTTTATAGAATACATTCCGGAAAAAACGGTGGAAGACTCCGTTGTTGTTATAGTTGCCGCCAATGAGTTTGTCATCGCTTCCCACCCGGACGCGAGGGAGTCGCCATATATAACAGCAGAGCTTGTTTGCGCGTGCGCGTTCTTCGGCAATAAGAAAGAACGGAGACTCTGCGAGAACGCGGCAAAGAAAGACGGTACAGCCGGCGTCGTATATGCCACCGGCGCGGAATCTTCTATGCGAACATTGTCAATTTCCACCTCTTCGATTGCGGCGGATTCTTTTGTGGTGAAGCGAATGCTAAAGTTCGCATTTTTATATGGTGTGAGGTCAAGCATTTCTTCCTCCCATTCGTTTGTATCCCCGGCATTGTTGGTCCAGTAGAATACTTCCTGCCAGGAAGATCCGTCAAATATCTCGACGCGAAGGTATTCATTCCAATCAAGTCCGGCATCAGCGTAGCGCCAAAAGCTAAGCGTTGGCATTGCGGCATTCGCGATATCCAGCGGTTCCGCCAAGGTAAGAACGCAGAAGGAGTCGCAGTTGTCGGCATGCGCTACCATGTTGCCGGACGGCTCGCCCGGCACGGATCGTTCCGTGGGAGCTTCGACAGTCCAATCGAATTCATTGGATTCTATCCAGTTCCCCAGCCCGGACTCAAAATCATCGAAGAAAGATTCGCTCGGTGCGGGAACCGGCGGCGGAGGTGGCGGCGGATTTTCCGTGCCGGAGCCGGACGGTCCGCCCCGTGCTTCGGCAAGGGTGCGCGTTTCTTTTACAATATTTCCTTGAATATCGTACTCGTATGAGATGGTATAGTTTGGCGTTGTTTCGGTTACGATGCGCCCTATGCCATTCGGCGCACTATCATAGATAAATTCCCCCTCCATCTCCGGAGTTGCGGGTGCGTTAACGCCGAGTGGTCGATTGAGCGTATCATGCGTCCATACCAGTTCCGTTCCGTTCGGATCAACCTGCCGTATGAGGTTTCCGGCAATGTCATACGCGTAGGTATACAATGATGCGGGTTCGGCAGGCGTATGCGGCAGTTCCACCGTGAGAGGCAGGCTGCGGGAGTCATGCGTGAATGTGCGTATATTCCCTTCAGCATCCGTAATGGACGTAAGGCGGTCTAACGCATCGTAGGTGTACGTCGTTGTATAAATGTCAGCGCTGTTGTATTCATTTACCCCTATAAGATTTTTATAGGCGTCATAGGTAAATGTGCGCATGTTTCCCCGCGGGTTCGTGATAGTTTTCAGCCAATCGTTCCGTGTGGTGGTGGTAGTGCCAAGCGGTGTTGTCTGCGCGGTTACCCGCCCCATAGCATCGTACGTAAGCGATGTGCGTTGGGAAGCCGGTTGCGGAATTTGCGCGTATGCCGCGTTTGTTGACTCGATTGGCGCGTATTCGTACGCAATTCTACCCAATGCATCGTATACCGTGGTGCGTACGGCATACGTCCCGGCATCGGTTGTTTCGCGTGTTTGTATATTGCGGCTTAGCCCGTCCCGATAAACGATGGTTTGTTTGGGCACCGCCGTTTGGGAAAGATATGTTGTTTGCGCGGTACTACGCGGAAATAAAGTATCGTTGTATGTGTATGTTTCCGCGATGGAAAGGGTGATGCCGTTTTGCGCCGTTTGTTTTTTTGCCGCGGGGCGGCCGAGGGCATCATATGTTGTTTCCGCAACAAATCCGTTTGGATCCGTTTGGCGAAGCGTATTCCCCGTACGGTAGTCGTAGGTAAATGTGGTTTGATGTTCAAGCGGGTTTGTTATTGTTACGGGATACAGATTATGCGTGTCGTACGTAAAAGAGGTAGTATTGCCGCGCGGATCGGTTTCCGTGAGCGGCATGCCGAATGCGTTGAATGCGCGTGTGGTTGGCGCGTAAGAATTACCGGTATTTATCCAAACTTCTTCTTTGGTGCGGTTTCCGGTGCTTACTTGTCCGAGAGGTAATGTATCGTAAAAGAAACGGCTTTCGGAAAGCTTGCTCCCCCCTTGGTCGGTAAGTAGTGCTGTCGTTTCTCTATCGCGGATTGCGCTCCCCGCATCAGCGGCATAGGTGCGCGCGGTAGTGCGTTTATCAATTCCGACATCAGTGAATGATCCGTCTCCGGTTGCAATAACTTCTCCCCATTTGGTTTCTGTTGCAATATTTCCATTCACGTCGTACGCATACGTCACGGCCGTGTCTTTATGGGAAGCGGTTCCGTTATAGAGTTGCTGAATGCTTTCTTCGAGAAATACGAAGGTACGTCCGTCTCCAAGATCGCTTGTATTCCATCTGCTTATAGATGTTTGATATTGATCGCCGGAAGAGTTTGCCCGTTCTATGCGATATGCACGGCCGATCTTTGCATAGTGGTCTGCCGATTCCCCATTCGCGCTGTCGGTTTCATTCGCCTGGTGGAAATAGGTGGTGGTTGTGTTTCCGTCAGCATCTGTTTCCGTTACGGTATGAAAGCCGGCAAATTTCCGGTCATGTGCGTTTGCGTAATAGTGTTCCCCGCTGGCGTAGGCGTATTCCGTTATGGCGGTAGCACCAAATCCGTCGTTGGTGGTAATGGTGCGCGCTATCTGTAGGGGTGTATGGAGGTTCGGGTTTGTAAGCGCTCCGGCGTCGTCGCGCAGTTCGGTGGTCATGGCGTATGTAAAGGAGGAACTGCCGCCATCGGTATTTGAAATGCCAATCAACACGTCGGTAGGTTTGTTTTCCGACAAATACGCCGGAGACGCGCCGGTAATTGTTTGCAGCCAGTCGACGGCTCCGTCGCCGTTCAGATCAATAAGGCGAATACCATTGTCGACAAGAAACGCGTCAGTGGAATTAAAGGTAATGGGAAATGATGTCCAGCGGGGATCTTCCTGCCAGCCGCGGCCAGTCCCCAAATACACTTTATGTTCTTCCCATGACGTAATGCCGTCGGAAGTACGTCGAGCGATCACCATATCGGTAATGCCGTCGTCATTAATATCGAAAAAGCGAACGCCGTTATCGGGAATGTTTTCCGCGCTTATGCCGCCTTTCGTAACGAGAGTAAGGTCGGCAACAAATTCATCGGGAATCCGGTATGTTATATTTTCGTCCGTTATCCATCCGTTTCCGCCGGTATTGATAAGTACGCGCCGATTTGTGGTTTCGGTGGGTAAGGAGATGGCGTCGGTTATGCCGTCGGCATTCACATCAACCAATCGATTAAACGCATCCCGTCCAAATTGTACCGTACTATCTACCATAAACGGCGCGTTGCTTGTGCTCCATGCGCCTTTTTCTGTCCAGCCAGCGCCGTTATGGAGTAATGCTTTTATCCCGCCATATACCGACCCTTGCATAGCTTTATAGAAATCGGGAAGCCCATCACCATTTAGATCAAGGAGGCGGGAAGACCCGTCCTCATTAGTGAAGTATACGAGCGGCTCTTCCGGAAGTACCCAGCCGGTCTTACCCGTCCATGTATTGTCCGGCAGTAATGTTTGGATCTGATACGTCGGATCGATATTCGTTGCCGGGAAAAACGCCTGAACAAGTTCCGGAACGGAGTCGGCATCAACATCAAGAAACTCAACGCCGCGGCTTTGTTTGTCGCCATTTGCATTCTTAGCAAGAAACGGAGTCGTAAGATTAGAGGCGATACTTGGCTGTTCTGCCCAGTATGCTCCGGTGTTGAATGCGGCATTTTTTGTGTCGCTGCAGCCAGAGCCGCATTGATAGTATTCCAAAGCATCGGTAAGGCCATCACCATTTAAGTCGGTAAAGCGATGTGCGCCGCGCTGGTTGGAAAATCTGCCGTTAAAGCCGGAAAATTCAGGATTATATGTAAAGCCGATAACAGCTTCCTGATAGGAAAATGTTGTTGCCGGGAGCGTTATGGATTCGCCTGTTTCTGAATATCCCGTTTCTGTTATGGACGACAATAATGAACGCACGCCGTTATCTCCTGCCGTGTAAACAAATGCATATTCACGCACCGTTGCCTCCAATGCGCGCATTGTTATTTTGCCGATGCGTTTTTGTGAGACGAGCTCAAAGCCGGTATGCCACGACGAAATGATATCGGGGCGATCTTCCAGAGTGAATAGTATTTCGAATATGCCCGGGCCGGATGAGTGATTAGTGTACTGAATACGGGATGGATATAATATGCCGCCATGATTTACGTATTCATAGGAGATATAATTTCCGTTTGTATCTTCCATGCGATCGAGAAACCATGTATGTACGTTGTCGCCATTTTCTATACGTGATTGCGGGTTCCCGCCGAACGTATACGCAGTACCGTTTTTATCGCGCATGATCCAGTTCGTACCGGTAAATTCGTATGTGCGGAATGCGCCCGTTTCGGTGCGTGCGCCGAATGATCCGCCGGCAAGAGGACTTCCGCCCGCCGGAGAGATCTCTCGCAGTTCTCCGTCAAATGAAGATCGAAAATCGCGGTGCACATATAGTTCTTCCGTGCCATGACGATTAATGCGTTCAATGGACGGCACGGAAAGAGACCATCCATACCCTACCGGACTCAAGTTATCTTTTTCGTTGCTGTTGTAGAAAAGAGCCATATTAGGCGCGAGATCATTCCGTCCGGGCGGCACGGCAAGGGGGTATGTATACGAAAGAGCGCCGCTCGCTTCGTCCACATCTATATTAAGGCTTGCAATAACGCCATTGCCGGCGGCAAAGAGCGTGTCCAACGCATCAAGTCCGCTGCCGCTTGCCGCAAGCGCCGATACGCCTTCCGTTTCAGCCGATTGCTCCGGAACGGGTGTATCTTCCGGTTGTTTAAGAGGCGTGTCTGCCGGAACCGTATCATCCGATGTGCTTTGGTTTTTTAAGGAAGTATCCTCTTCAAACAGAGGTATTGTTTCCGCTGTTGGAGGTACGAGTGTTGTAGAAATATCCGGTTCTAAAACAAAAGAAAGTTCCTTGTTAATGAGAAAACCTTCTTCTGATTGGGCGTATGCAATCGGTACCGTTTGCGACAAAAATATGCTCAAACTCAAAAAGAGAGCAATAGTGCGTCTACGGGTATATAAATGTATATAATCCGGCATGAGTACGCAAAAAGTTTATTGGAGAGTAATGCTTCAGACTTATCATACCGTGTTTTTTTGTCAAGATTTTATCGGGAGGCATCTAAACTGGTAGTTTGTGTCAAAAATTTTTGGGCGAGTGTGATATTTGCGATATTGTTTTCATCCGCAGTAAATGTAAAGACGAGAGCTTAGGAATATACCGCTACGCTTCTTCCATCATGTTTCTAAGGGCGTCCGGTGTTTCGGATTCCTTTTTTTGATAAAGCGGAAGTTCGAGAATAAAGGTACTTCCCATTCCCTCTCCTTCGGATTCCACCCAGATACGTCCCTTATGCGCCTCTGTAATGAGACGTGTTACATAAAGCCCAAGTCCAAAACCGGAAACACGGACATTTCGACTGCCATTTATTTCTTCCGCACGTGTAAATTTGTTGAATAGCTTACCCATGTTTTCCTTGCCGATACCTCTGCCGGTATCTTTTACGGAAAGGCGCATAGTATCATGTTCCTTTGTAAGCGATATGATGACGGATCCTTCCTCGGTGTATTTAATGGCGTTGTCAACCAGATTAAACACGACATTACGAATTTTATTGGGATCAACGCATGCGGAGAATAGTTCCTTTGGTTTTTTATATTTAAATATTAGTCCTTTTTTCTTCGCCGTATCGCTCATTTCCTCCGAAACAGAGTACGTAATTTCTCCCATGTCTGTTATTTCCCAGTCGTATTTCATACGCCCATCCTCAATACGGGAGAGATTAAGAAGGTCTTCTACTAGACTAATGAGGCGCTCATTCGATATATATACTTTTCTCATTTGGGACTCCAGTTCCTTGTTCATACGTCCAAACATGCCTTCCATTGCCATAGATACATATCCTTTAATAATGGAGAGCGGTGTTTTTAACTGATGAGACGCAATGGAGAGAAAGTCGGACTTTGCCTGGTTAATATTTTCAAGATTTTTATTTGCCGCTTGAAGTTGTTTTGCCAATATTTCAATTTCTTCTCGGTTTTTAACTTCCTGGAGAACGGAACGGATGAGTAATGTTCCAACGACAATCAATATTGTTAATAAGATGCCGTCTACAATTCTAGCGGTAAGATTGTTGGCGAGTATAATTCGGATAAGAAGTAATGTCCATGTTATGAATACGAGTAACTCAGTTACAATGACTCGAATATCAAAAAGATGATGTCGTAGAATAGCGTAGGTGATAATAATGGGATAAAAGGAGAAAAACATTAGTAGAATGGGTGGAATTTGTATATTAAATGTTAAGAAAAAGACACTTCCCCCACCTAGAAATCCGGCAATTGATGCTCCGAGAACAAATTTAAGAGGTAAGGACTCTTTGGAAGGATGACGACGAATAAATTTCCAAAGGATCCAGAGAGAGTAAATTGTTAGTAGAAAAAAATAAACTGTGAAATAAATGTATAGAGGACCTGCATCCGGAACGTAGTTAAATATAAACTTTGGCAGAACGGTCACCACAAATTCTTTAGTAGGGTTTAGAAAAGAAAAAAGAACACCAACGATCATTGCAGTAAGAAATTCGAGGCGATATTTCTGAAATGACTGAGTTATGGCTAATATAAAAAGAAAATAAAACAGTGGTATTAAAATGGCACCCTGATGAAGGATGAGATTACTCGCGAGAGCCACATTCTTGTCTGAAGTAGAAATCATTACAAAATAACCAAAGCTCCAAATAGCACTACTGACATTTAAAAGTAGCCAAGCGTTATTCGTGAGCTCTTTTGGGTTGCGAGTATAAACGACAACTCCTGATATGAGAGCAATAAATCCTCCAAGAACGAGCGAAAGGGTGTAATAATTAAAAAGAAATGGCATCGAGTTTTTATAAAATTATTTATTGAGAGCTTGTCTCATAAGGAGATTTTAGATATTTATTTCCAAGAGCGGAGATATCCTGATTCGATGTGAGAAATTCTCCGAGCTCTTTTAAGGTGCGAAATGTGATATTGGTGCCATGTTGCGGTTCAATGTGAATATCTCCTTTATATTCAGTATTAGACTCCATACTGTGATGAAATGCTTTTTCTTTTCCTTGAAATGCGTAGATAGCGGATTGAAATGAAGAACAAGAAACAGGTGGATTATCTGCACCATACACGTGCCATCCTTCGGGGAGATAAGCATCATTAATATATCCGTGCCAGTGACTTAATGCCATTCCATCTTCCTCTAGCATTTTTACAAATATGGAATCAGGGCATGTGCGTTTTAGGACGGCTCCAAATATTGCAGCGCCCACCGCATGAGCAAGCATGACGTAGGTATCATAGGATGGTTTGTAGTCATTTCTTAGAATAACATTTTCAGGAGTTTCAATTATCATTTTTCCCTGCTCTAATCCAATTTTGACAGTATCTTCCGCGGGATTCATATGCATTTTATTTGCTCCTGATCGTTGCGTCACAAGGTATACATTAGGGACCGGCACCACAAACGATTCATTTGGTGTTGCTACCACAACATGAAATATATCATCTACGGTAAAATAATCTTTTGTTTTAGGAAAGGCGTTACCAAATTTCTCACGCGCTTCTTTTTTTGTGTATATGGTTGGTAACGATAATGCCATTTGACGAGCAAGAAATCCAAAGCTCATTCCCGTTCGATGGTCAAGATGCACGCCACCTATCCATTGATAAAATTCGGTACGGAACGCAAGATCATTTACCGACTTCCCGGCTGGCCATAGTCCTGTACGGTCTAGAATAGACCCTCCTTCCACGATGTCTTCCACATACCGCTTGTGTGTTTTGTCTGCGATAGAAAATGTATGTTCTCGTACTATAAATTGTTTTAGTTTTGGTGGGCGAAGCGGCGCTGCAATTTTAGGAATAAGGCTGTTTAGTATAATTTCTTCAAAATTTTCGCCGAAAGGATAAATGGGATGAGAGGCATTAAAATTATATAATAGCCATTTTTTATCCCCCACCCCCAGTACAATATTTGTCATATGGTGAGCAAAAAGTTGAAATGCCGTATCGAAATGTTCTCGAAATGTGCTTTGTTCAGAAATGTGTTCCGGCATATCAACGATGGTAATGACTTGAGAGCGCGCAAAACTTATCATATTGTCCATGGCAAGGTTACCAGTTTTCCTTTCCCCCACTACAATTACCGTGATGCCTTCTTTAATTTTTTTACCATTTTTTACCTGTAGGAGCATTTTTAATGTAAGATGTCTGCGTGTTTCTTCGGCATCAAAAATAACAGGGGCGAGAAGTTTAAGATTATTAAAAAATGCATAGAAAAACCGTTTTAACAAAAGAGACCTTGGCACATCTACCAAGGTGTCTTCATATGGTACTATTTGTACATCAAGATTGTGGAAAGCTGTTTCAAGACACTCAGTAAATTTTTGCACACGCGGGCTTATAATTTCTCCATCTTGCGGAAAAAATGTAACCACAAGCTCTCGTGCCATTTCTTCCGGCTCGAGAGGAACTTCGTGTCCAAATCCTAAAATACGGTGTATTGCTTCTGTGCTTATATGCATGGTTATAGTATGCCGTTTTTGGTATTAGGGGTCAATGCATTAATACATGAGCAATCAGGCTGACACATTGTTTGTGGATGGTGAAAGTTATCTACATCTTTGTGGAGAAATTGCTTCCCTGCTTGGCGTGATATTGGTAAGATAGCTACTATGCCCTACGGGAAAATATCATGCGGAACGTTCCGCACATTATTTTTTTTACGGTCTATTTTTTAAAAAATCATGCTTCAACAAGACGAAAAAACATTTCTTTTTAAGGTGGTATTCGAACCTATGGACGGTGGATGGCAGGCGTGCTGTCCGGTTTTTCGACATAATGGCGCCATAAGCTGGGGGCACACAAAAGAGGAGGCGTTTTTTGGTGTGGAGGAATTGGTAAAGATAATACTTCAAGATATTAATGACGACAGCAGAACTATTCTTGTAAAAAACAAGCACATCGACCGCCTGCCGGGGCGCATATTGCGATTACGGTTGGGGGGGGGGTGATATAAAGGGATACGCGGTTTAAACTATCTTATTTGAGGATATAAAATCACGTCATAATCAAGCCCCAACAAACGGGTAATAGCTATTGTTATGGACATGTATGCATACCTTATTAGCTTACTCGCTAATTGGATGTTGCAATTAATTCTGAAACTTGTGTCAGACGGCTTGTATTAAGTATAAAATTATGATAGGATATTCTGGAAGAAATTCATGGTGGGTTTCTCGAACAAAACGGAAAGGAGGTGAGAATTATGGATGCGAAGTATCCTTCGCTTCTGGATCGACTCTTTGAGCCCGTTCCCGAAACGCCGGTAGCAGAGCTTGGTCAGTATGATCCAAGCACGCAAACCTGGTCACATCGGGACGCAATCTTGATGAGTCCGACCAAGCACAACCAGGAACACTAACTTTATCCCGTGCCGTTCAAGATAACTTCTTGGACGGCACCTTTCTTTGACCATTGCGAGCAAATTGTATCGCTTTGTTTATCAACTTTACGCGTAAGACGGTGTTGGTGAACCCTCCAATATGACCGGACGCAAACCATTCAACGGAAATATACTTTTTTAAGTTATGTAATATTTCCACAAAATATTTTATTTGACGGGTTGGACAACGTGCGTCATTTTCTCCATGTAAAAGAAGAATAGGTGTTTGTATACGATGAGCATAGGTACTGGGTGAGCTTTTTATGTAGCGCGCGCGATTCGTTTTTGGTGTTCCTTTGAATCTTTCTTGATCTTGCGTTTTGAAATACGCTGGCTCATCTTCGTATTGCATAATACAATCCGCTATTGAAGCGCCGGCAATAGCGCGATACCATAAATTAGGGTATTTCCCAAGTGCAAGTAGAGTTACGTACCCACCCCACGACCATCCATACAGTACAACCTGTTCCTCATCCGCATACTTTTTTTTCACAAGCCATCCTCTCGCGGCAACGATATCCCTTACCTCCCATTTTCCCGGATGTCCGTATATTTTTTGTTCGAACTTCTTGCCAAATCCAATAGAGCCACGATAATTGACCGCACAATAGCCAAACCCGTTTTGAAGCCATGCGTGTGCTTCCGGTGAATATTCATTCATCACGACACCATGAGGTCCGCCATGTATGTCTATCACGAATGGTATTGGCTTCTTCGCGGTTCGTGGTCGGACAATCAACATATGGATACGTTCGTTGTCTGATGCCCTCGCCCATTTATGTTCTACGTCATACGCATGTATTTTTTTACTCGACCACTCTGGTATTTTTTTCCATGTATCGTAATGTGGTGCATATATGTTTATAAGATGCGATGGAATATTAAAATCGCTCCATTTAACAACAATAGATCCGTCTTTGAGCAATGCAGTGGAGTCGAAATGGAAATTGAAACTGCCTGTTTTTGGTCCGATGCGTTTGAGTTTTTTGGTACGCGTATTGTAAAGATAAAGTTTTTGCTCTGCATGATATACATCACAAAGAACCATCTGATCGCGACTTTCATCCCATTGAAGCACCCATATGTCTCCGCGAAATGCTGGATGTTTTACTTCCGCCATACGGTTACGGGCGAAGTCATAAAATGCTGGTCTATGCCAATCACGTACTTGTACGAGTGTAAGGATCTCTTGTGGCTTAGTGGTGGAGAAAGCAAGAGGTGTGATTCCAGTAAAGCTTCGAGAACGCGTTATGGTCAAAGTATTTTTTGCTGACAGAAGGATCAGTATACTTAATTTTGTTTTGCTGTTTGTTTCTGATATACAAACAAGCGTACCGTCGGGCGAGCAAATCGGTTCGGAAAGAGAATGATCGGAGGAATATCTTTTTTTGAGTATACTTGTTTCACCCTCGTCTTCGCTCACAACAAGCACATTATTACAATTATCAAGCGCGGCGGTAAGGCACAATATTTTACCGTTATTGCTTGTGCTTACCGAGTATGAAAAATATGTGTTTGTGTCTGGTGTTATGTCCTCGGCCATACCGCCTTCAAATGGCACGCGTACGAAGTGTCCGTACTCGCTACCGTCTTCATCGTTGAGTATGTAGATATATCTTCCATCAGTGGAAATAGAGCCTAATAGTTTACCTTGCCTGGCATGAGTTATCTGTCGTGTAAAACCAGTATTGAAATCAACCGCGTGGAGCTGATAATTACCAGAACGATTTGAAACAATAATGGCACGGTGCGATGCGCACCGGGCGGAAAAAATATACTGAACACTCGACGTTTGAAATAACGCGCGTATTCGTTCTTGAGATTTTTTTTGATTTGACTTTTTGTTCATATTAATTGACATACACTAATAGTATCAAACATTAGCGATGGTTTAAAATACCAAAAAGAAAATGGCGAGCGATTATTCCTAACCGCTCGCCCGACACACGAGTGCATCCGCAATACTTTGGCAAATAGCGCCATTATAGAGCCGATCGAGCCACCACCACGCACCGCATGTATTCACTTCTAGGAAAAATAAATTTCCTTCTGTGTTTTCCATGAAGTCCGCGGCGCAGTAATCAAGCGACAGTGCACGCATGAGTTGGCGAAGCTTACTCAATGCATTCAGGTCAAATTCGCACACCTTGAACGATTCGCCGGTACCACTTTCTTTTCTCACATCTTCACGTTGATGCGGACCTGGAATACACGATGCGGCAAAAACCTTATCATTAACGACCACGACTCGGATATCTTGCTTACGCTCGTGGTATTCTTGATAGATTACCGGAGCGAAAGAAAGAGTTGCATCATCCTGAAGCCACGCAGGATCGATGATTCGTGTGTATGCCGCGCGTGTAATCTCGTGAGAAACTACCCATGGTGTCGCAAGGTTTTTTGCGATGATCTGCCGTCCGGTTGCAAACTGGCGAATAGTACGAGGATTATTGGACGCAAGCGTATCTGGAACAGTGAGTTGAGCGGTCTGCGCCGCGACAATCTGGTGGATCTTTTGTGAGGCATGAAGTACATTACTTGGTTTATTAAACCATTGTGTCGATAAAAGATCGAAAGCTGAGAATTGTATTGTCCGTAAACTTTCACGCTGTAAGCATTCGCTCTCACTGGCTGCTTGACCAAGATACGGAGGTAGCTGCTGACACCAGCCTATAGCAATGTCTGTTTTGACAATATGCCGACCGTCGCAAATAAATTCAACCCCTCCCGTTTTCGAAATAAAAGAAGCTAGGGATGCTTCTTCGCCAGCATCACCGTTAAACCGAAACACCTTTACATTACGTCGCCGCAATTCATCTATGACAGGATCGGCTTCAAAACCGCGCCGATGAGTTACAATCAAAATAGTCTTATCCATAATTCTCACCTCCTTTCTGTTTTGTTCGAGAAACCCACCATGAATTTCTTCCAGAATACCCTATCATAATTTTATACTTAATACAAGCCGTCTGACACAAGTTCCAGAATTAATTGCAGTACCCATTGTCACTATCATGGATTTATACACGCGAAAAATTATCGGTTGGCAGATACTCAACAAACACAGTACAGTATGTCGTTTTTCGGTGTGGGGGTCAAATAAAAAAATCCATCATCTCAATAATGCGTCTTAAACTCTTCCAGAAGGTTAAGGTACCCCTTCTCAAGAACAATATCCCAAGCCTCTTTATATACGATCCTGTCTTTACATGCGCCCAGATCTGTTTGCAGAAGAGTCTCGTTTTTGAGGGTATCCAGAAAAATATACTGAAGGGCGGCATGTATGATGACATGCAGGCGCACTTTTTTATTTTCTACATGGGAGAACATTTTCTCAAGAATAGTGTTTATGGGGATATCTTTCGTGTTATAAGCAAGGAGTCGGTGAATAAGCTCGTGGATTAGCAGGTTTAAAATCATTTCATCCGGCACGTGTGCGGAAATAACCAACGGGTCGCTAAAGCCGCCTTTATATCCGGAGACTACATACGCGGATATGGTGTTCTCCGAAAAATGAAGGCTAAGAATATTACACAGTTCTTCCAACACGTGCCTCTCTACCGATTGCCAGCGTTCTTTAAAGAACGCAACACGGTTCGTAATTTCCTCATCTGAAAGTGGCTGCCACGCCGCATCACTTTTTCTTACGCGCCAGTATTCGGTGAATATGGGCTGTAAAAGTCTGCTGTGGGTTATGTGGATGGTCGGTACCTTTTTCATATTGATATTATAAACATTAAAAAAGGAAGAAGATATATTCTCCTTCCTTAGCGGAAACTATTAATCTCCTTTACAATAACTATCGCCACCACAACTGCTGTCGCAAGCGATAACTTCGGTGGTTGGCCAGATTACGGGGTCGATATCTCCAAAAATAGTTTTTGCCAACTGCAACATTTCTCCTCTAGATTCTGTGTACGGCTGATTCGTTGGGTGATGGTGGAGAAATTTCCCAAAGAATTTTTCGCAGAACGCGGCATAGTCATGAGTATGCAAGATAAAATGATGCCACATGCTGTCTAATTGCTTCGAGGGTGAAATTGGTTGAGGTATTATGCTTATGAGAGCAAGAAACTTTTTACATTCTTCAAAAAGATGAGCCGCATCCGAAAGCGCTATACTTTCTCGTACGGCATAGAGTTTGATAAGATTATCATTTTTGTATGCCAATATTCCTGAAAAATCCTGTTGATGAATGGGATAATCCGCCTTGTTCATAAGAAGCCCTCCTATGTAAATGTGATTTTACACATTTTACAATAAATACAAAAAATAGGCAAATTAATTTTCTCAATAAAAACAAGCACATCGGCCGCCTGCCAGGGGCGCATATTGCGATTACGGTTGCTGGATGATTGCGCAGTTTAATCTATATTTAGGCTACTTACAAAAAATCACTTTCTGTGGAGAAAGTGATTAGGAATTATGTAGGTATTTTAACGGCAAAAATATTTGATTTTTCTGTGCGAGATTTTTCAAAAAGATCCCAAGATACATAGCGATCTTTAATGGCAGGCAAACCTGCGTCGTTAAAACACAATCCTTTGCGGTCAATGCCGGTGACGATAACATGATGTCCACAGTGACCCTCTTCGTTATCAAGTACGTATGCGTTTATGTTAGGTACGACAAGATATTTTTTATGAAAGAGGGTTGTTATATCTTCCCTACACCCTTTTCTCTTGTGAAAGGTCATGTTTCGGGGGGATGTCAAAAAATCTTGAGCCAGCTGACTTTCGAATCTAAGATCAGTATTTAATGACTCTATTTGAAATCTTTCTTTATCCCAGATAGAGCGCAGATAGCCAAGCCCTTCCCTACCAAATGCTTTAAAATCAAACTCATCAATGATAATGATTTCGAAACCTAAATTGCTAAGAAATAAGAGAGCGGCTGTGTCCCACGTCCACCCGCCCGGATAATGATAAGTTATCTTATCAAGATACTTTAGCGTATATCTTCGTTGAGGGAAGAAATACTTTAATATCATTTGCAGTGTTGCTTGTACACAGTGAATATCTTTTGCGCTATTTCGGAATAAAGGCACGTCTAGCCGCTCCATAGAACGCCCTCCTACAGGTGATTGATTTTATTCTTTTTTAACACTAAAGTTATATATTATCAAACGCCTGAGATGTACTTCAAACCAATCACATTGCCGTCTTCTTTTAAGGGTTTTGTTATTGCAGATTTAAATATGTCGCGTGATATCGATTTGTGGGGTTCCCCGGGAGGACCAGGATCATGGAATGTGACCGTATTTTCTTGGATATCTGTTATTACAACCATGTGGCTAGAATAACCTTCTTCCCCGCGTAACGTACAAGGATTTACGGAAACAAGAATAATATAACCATCATCGAAGAGGTAGAGAATATCCGAAAATTGAATTTCTTTATTTTGGAGTTTAATGTTCTTATTTTTTATAAGTTGTTTTGCAATTTCTTGTTCTTTGTTTAAATTGCTGTATATATCCTGGGTTTTATATATATCGTCGCTCCATATTGTCTTGAGATATTCTTTTCCATCACGTGCAAATAGCGAGTAGTCCAAATTTTCTATATTTATAATATCAAACTTGTTTTTTGCGAGATAGAGAAGAGAAGACCCTTGCCATGTCCATTTTCCTTCTGTATGGCTGGAGATTTCATCCAATTTTTTAAATGTATATTCTTTATTAGGAGTCCAATAGGCAAGTACCATTTTCAGGCACGCCTGAAAACAATGAAGATTATCAGTACTTTCAAAAAAGGGAATATCTTTATTTGATTTCATATTGTGTTTCTAAATCGTATAAAAAATAGCGGTTTTGAACAAAGCAAAACCGCTGATGATGAAAGATTAGCAATGCCTTGCCTTTAGTTGCTTTACTTAGTCTTTTTGGCTTTGCTTTTTCTTCCGCCCTTGCCGCTATTTCCGCCGCCTCCTCCGCCAACACCGCCACCACCGTGGTTGCCGCCGTTACCAGATTTTTGGGACATAAGACACCTCCTGTAGGGTATGATTACTATCATCTAAAGAGTATCTAGTTCTAACACTTTCGTCAATGCATTAGGAGTGGAAAATAAAAATCCCCTACATTAAAGAGCCATCCATATATGACCTAGCGAAGTATTTCTTGCTAAAAATACCTCGTTAATCCACACGGATATCATAAAGTGTTCGCAGGGTAATTTCTCCATCAGTGCACTCGCGTATGATCTTTTTGTGCGTTTGATTTATTTCTTTATTAGTAGAAGGAAGAATGTTATCCCCTTGCATGATAATAGCTATATAAGAACTATTATCGATGGTAAACATGGTAAGAAATTCTCGCAAGCACTGTTCCTCTTTTAGTGTTGCAATCGCCTCATCTTTCCGCTCATTCATAAGAGTATTGCCCCAATCAGTAAGGGTCTGCTCTTTTCCTTCTTTTACCTTATATAGTTTTATATTTTTCTCAATCATGGGAGATGAAAACAATACAATGTTTAATATTTAAAGATAGTACAATAAATACAAAAAATAGGCAAATTATTCTTGGGTACATTTAATTTAGAAGTGCGTGTTGCACTTTAAAGTTGAATGTACCTATGATGGTATAGACAAATACTAGTTTTTATTGTATAGTCGTACTAATATTTTGACATTTTAACCAAATCCCATAGAAGGAGGAGACTATGTCTCATTGGGCATTTTTGCCATTTCGGTATATTGCTCTCGTGCGGGACATGGCCATTCGACATTATACATGGACTACATGCATATACATGGCCTTTATGGTTTTCGTATTATACGGAAATTACCGCACGTCATTTCTTCGCGGTGGATTGTTGGATGATGCATTGCCGGCTTATAGTATTCCCCGGCAGATGGATGACTATGTTAAACGGATTCCAGACTTCAATGCTTCGGAGTTTGTGGCCGTTGTTATAAAGGCATCAGAAAACGCGGAAATTCTTTCAAAAAGTGATTTTTTGTTTCTTATACAAAAAACAAAAGAGGCAAAAAAAGAATTTCCTAAAAGCGTTGTTAGTGTGGCATCTATCCCCGACTATCAAGATGATGGTGAAAGCCTGGATGTTACGCCTTACGTGGTAAGGCGTAAAGTTTTAGACCCTTCATTTTCACCGGAAGAATTTCTCACGAATATTGCTTCTAAACCGCAGGTGTGGAATCTTTTTATAGGGCGAAAATGGGCTTTAATCAGCATTATTCTTCCGTCCAATTATGACGAGATGGCGTGGGCATGGAAGATAATCGAGTTTGTTGAAGGGCGCAGTATTCCTTGGTGGGAACGTGTTTTTAAAGCAAACATCGAGCCGTCTGATCCGCGTATTGCGGTTTCAGGATGGGTTCTGGGCCGGTGGGCTATTAATCAGGGTCTCAATGCGGATATGTTGCTACTACCATCCATAGGAGTTGTGATGGCATTTGTTTTCCTGTGGTGGTGGCTTGGTACGGTGCGTGAAGCTCTGATCGGTGTTACGGTCTGTATTCTGTCAGGAATACTTATTACACGCGGATCAATAGCATTGCTGAATTATCTTGGTTTTGGTGTATACGAAAGAGTATATACTCTTTTAGCACCAACCAATGTGATTGTGCAGGGGTTTGTATGTATTCATGTATTTGAGGCATTCCGGGAGGCTCCAAAAGAAAGCTCACTTGAACGCTTCTTATATGCACGACATATAAATAGCGCTATCATGTTTATCGCACTACTGGCGTGTATGGCATTTGTTAGTTTGTTCGTTTGGCCCATTTGGCAGATGCATGAAATGGCGATAGTTTCTTTGGTTGGCGTTACAACTATTCTTATTGGGTCTACGGTCATTTTGCCGGCTGTTTATTTGTCGGTGGAGGTTATTTTGGGTCCTGAAAAAGAATATTATCTTCGGCCGCGTGCCGCTAGGAGACAGTTTGCTGGTGTTTTTGTATCAGTACTCCGTATCCCCCCATGGGTGAGCGTAGCGATTTCTGTGCCCCCGTTTATATTTGCAGTATTTCTGTTTAATGCCGGATACATAGAAACAAATACATCGCCGTGGGAATACATAAAAGGAATGCTTGTTGAACGCACGTACCGGTTTTTAGAAGAAAACGGTACGGGAAACGATACACTCGACTTTTATGTGGAATGGAAAGGTTCGGAGAGGTATACTAGGCATAGTAGTATGTTTCTTGAAAACGTGTGGCGGTTGCAAAATAATCTTCGTCCGAACGGCGTATTTGAAGAATGGCAGAAGGATAATTATTCTTCAGTTGTTGCTTTTAAAAACGTCGGATCAATTCTGGATAATATGGCTGTAATAGCGAGGGAGTCATATAACAAGCCTTTCCCTGTTACCGACATGGAAGCAGATGATACATTTAACATGCTGATGTCGGATGTTCCGCGGAAAGTACAAAAAGCTCTCTGGAGCAAGTATGGCATTCGTCTTACAGCTGTTGCTGTTCTTAATAGCAGTAACGAACAAAGGGCTATGTTGGAGCGAGTACAGCTCTTTGCAAAAAAGCATTACCCTACCCTTGCCGTGAGACCATTTGGTAAGAATAGCCTGTATCCGTCGGTAGATGCTTATATTACCGGCGGGCAAAACCAAAATGTCGGGATAACCATGTTTAGTATGTTTCTGCTGTATGTTGGGTGGATATTCGTCTACGGGCGGACGTATCTTTTCCCTATAGCGGGTGCAGTTATCTTTCTTATCCCGTTTGTGTTCAGTATTGGCGTGATGGGATGCTTTATGACAGTAGCGGGTATACCGCTTAGCATGTCTACAGCACCTATCTTTGATTTAGCCGTTAATGCCGCCGCAGACTTTTCCGTGTATCTGGCAGCAAAATTATTTTTTGAGCTTAGATTAGGAAAAGATCCGTATACGGCGCTTGAATCGGCATTACATTTGGAAGGTGCTGTTGTGTTTATGGATTTTATTCTGAATGTAATAGCATTTACCCCGCTTTTAGTGTCTCGATTTGAACCGGTGCGGGAACTGGGATGGATGATGGTGTTGATGCTGATGTGTTGTGGTGTAGGAGTGCTTGTACTCGTGCCTTCATTACTGAAGGTATTTGTAAAAAACTCTAACAACATAGACATGGAGGTGTCTCGTGATTAAGATACTCTTAAGTATATTGATATTTATCCTTAACTCCTTTGTCGTTCAAGCGGATGAGGAGAAGCCGTTTACCGCCGAATATGTCATGACTGAAGCCATTAAGCATGCTCGCGGACCGCAAGGGATGATGGTCGTAGGAAGAGGTAATATGAATGTCGACGGTATTATCTACAACCTTACAACCGGACGGGTGTTTATGGATGATTGTGAAGGCGTGCTAACTGCTTTTCAAGCAAAGTATTCATCTGTGGACGCGGGGTCCGCGGGGGAAACAAGATGGCAAACAGTGCGTTGTAGGAATATTTCCATGGCTTCGTACATGCCAAGTTTGGGACGCGCGCGCAAGGTTTATGCTCCTATGCTTGCAATGCTAGGAAGTGAACTTACGCCATACCTTACCTTAACAGCCACGTCGTGGGAACGAGATTATAATCAATTTTCATTTAAGAGTAATAACGCCGAAAAACCTGTTATCGTGGGATTGAGGTCAAAAAAGTCACTATCTCCTTTTGCGTCGTGTACATGGCACCTCAAAAAGTGGCATGACGCATATGTTCCTGTTCAAATTGTATGTGAATGGGAGGAGGGAAAGATAAAACAGGTATTTTCGGACTATACGGAAGTTGCCGGCGCTCCCAAGTATTATGCACCAAAAGGTATGACCATTGGTGAATATACAAAATTGGTATTTGAAGACTGGAGCGCAGTCCCGGAAGAAAGAACGGTTATAAGTAGAAATCATGCATTATTAGGTGATCGTAAGGTCATCTTCTAATAAGCCAACCGATACAGATAAGTATGTATCGGTTTTTTCTTTACCTTTCTTTATTTAGTTTGTGGAGCAAGTTCAAGAAGTTTTTTACGGATAAGGGCAGTCCCTTCTTCGTAATCAGAGGTTTCTACATAAAAAATCTCACCTACTGTAATAGTTGCGCGTTCGATTGTTTTATCGGGGAATGTAATGAACAACGGAAGTACCGGCGCGTGGGATTTGTAGGCAATGGCGGCGGCACCGAATTTAAGATGTCCGAGTTCTCCGTTTACCGGATTACGTTTTCCTTCTGGAAATATGCCTACCACCTTTCCGGCACGCAATTTTTCTACCGGTTTTCGGGAATTTTCCTCAACACCCTTCCCTTTTTGTACGGTAATAAGGGCGCCTATGTTTGCAAGAAGCGGAATAATGCCAGTAGCCGCAAAAAACATGAGCATGGGAGTATGGAACCATCGGGCAATTAAAAAACGCAGAGGGAACAGTGAAAAAGGCAAGATGGCTCCAATGTAAAACGGATCCATGGCGCGTATATGATTTGCCACAATAAGGAGCGGTCCGCCGGTAAGACGTTTTAATCGTTCCGGATGTACCACTTGGGGTATTCTGTTTTGCCGACGAAGACGTCTTGTAATGATATAGCGAAGTATGGTCTGAAGATACATAGGGATGCGTTTATAATCTGGTACAGCACTTTTATGCTACAACAGTTTTTGTACATCCTCAATCTCTCTTTTAATGTTATCTTCCAAGGTGTGAAGTTCACGCAGGAGGCGTTCTCGTTTTATGAGATCTTCCTGGGTTACATCTTCAAATTTTGATTTTTTATCGATAAGCTGAAGTTCTTCCAGAATGGATGTGCGCATGATCCGGAATCCCTCTGCGGCCTTATGTTGTGCTTCTTCTGTTTCCTTTTGGAGAAGGTGCCGTTCCGTTTTGCGTACGCGGCGGGTAAGATAAAACAGAAATCCTCCGCTGATAATAAGAATAATGAGGAGAAAAATAGTGATGGCAACATAAGAGAAAGTTATATTTCCAATACGTATGCCGGTAAAGATGGATGTAATGACATGTGTGTTTGACCATGTTGTTCCCGGTATGCCATTTTGCACGGCGCGCGCGCGAACGTACCAGTCCCCTTCTTCAAGGATAATACGTTCCGCCAGTGTCCAGGATCCGTTTTTGTCGGCATGTGTGCGGAATGTGAAATGATCACGCCCGTCTGCACGAACCTCCAGTTCTATTTCCATAAAGGGATCAGACATGCCCTCGATATAAAAAACATCTTCCAGCGGATAATAGTGGTACGGAATAAGATTAAGAATTGGCACGGAGGATACTTCGTTCGTTTGTGCTTGTACGGGTACAGTAGTCGTTCTTGCAAGTAGCAGTACAAAGAAAAGTATAAGTATACATATACGATTTACATGAGCGTAAGATGTCATAATTCAGGAGCATTATCTTTAATAGTACGAAGCTCTTCTTCTATGGTATTTTCCAGTTGGTCTATTTTTTGTACGGACAGAGGATCTTCTTTGATTTGGGAAAATGTGGAGCGTACGGTTTTTATGGCATCTTCCACTTCTTTCCTTTGAAGACGGAGTTCAAGGGCGTGAATGTGGTCTCTTTGCCGGCGGATAAGTTCTTTGCGGTGCGCTGATTTTGCTTTTAGGAACGTATAGATGAGAAACATAAGTCCGGTTGCGAAAAGAAAAAAGAACGCAACGGTAATGACGGAAAAAGGCAATGAGGTGTTTCCCAGGGGTATACCGGTTGCTACCACGCGTATGATGCGTTGTTCGGTCCAGGAGGATACATCTGTTCCTTGTTCGGCGCGTACCCGCATTTCCCAGAATCCTTTTTGTAGGGGAATACGGCGCGAAAGAACCCATGTTCCATTTTTCTCTGTATTAGTACTAAGGCGAAGAGGTTCTTCGCCCGTCTGCTGTAAGAGAATAGTAATAATGGTATTAGGATCAGCTGTTCCTTCAATGTAAAATATTTCTTCCGACGGATAAAATGTATATGGACTTATGGATACGTAAGGCGTGGAGAGTGCCGCAAAAGAAGCATATGGAATAAGGAAAAAGGTCATACTTGTAAGTACGGCGCTCCGCCATACAAAAAGGGAATATGTTTTTATACGGCACGAAATCATGAGAGTTTATTCTTTAATTCAGAGACGTGTTCCTCTAATTTTTCTTCCTGTTCGCGAAGAATATTAAGTTGTTGTTTCATGTCTTCATATTCATGCTCCCGTACATGTTTTTGTACTTCTTCTTCTATGGTGTTTCTTATAAATGAAGATCCGCCCATAAAAGCGTAGCGTTTCTGAAGAAATATAAGCATTCCTATAAAAAGAAGAACAAGAATAATGCTTATGGTGCTGTATGATAGGGAAAATGAGCCAAACCTGATACTTGTTGCAACCGACTCAATAACACGCTGTTGTGACCACGGTGATTGCCCGCCTTCACCGTCAATGGTTCGTGCTCGGGCTTCCCAGAACCCTTCTGCTATATGTGAGCGGCTTGTGGCAACCCATTCTCCGTTTTCATCGGCAATAGTGTATATCTGAATGGGTTTTTCTCCCGGCTGTTGGAGAAGTACCTCAATTTCATGATTGGGAACGCTTCGTCCTTCAATATATAAAATATCTTTATCCGAATAAAAAACGTCGGGACTCACTATGATAAGTGGTCGCGGCAAATCTGACGCGGCAAATACCACCGTGCTTAAGGAAAGCAAGAATATGCCGAATATAAAACAAGAATGTAATATATGTTTTATGTTATTCATGGAAGGTGTTGTTATGGGGTTTTTGTGAGGGCTCCACGGAGGAATGTTTTTTAGTTAGGGCGTCTTTTATTATAGCGAGATCTGATTTTAGAGACGAGTGGATGTGTGGTTTATGGATATGCCAGAATCCTCCTATGATTAAAATAAGGATAAGAACAAGGAAGAAGAGAATGGTGAGAACAGTATCCCAGGGAAGGAAAAATAATGTCATGTCGATTCCTTCCGCGCTGACAAAAGGAAGTATAGTATGTGATATGGTGATTGTTTCTTCTGCGTCACGCCAGTTCCCTGCCTTGTCAAATGCGCGAATTAATATAGTGTACCGTCCGGGCTTTAGCGGGGTGAATTGATAAGGATTTGTTACCTCAAAAAAGAATGCCGTATCCGCACTGGCGTCTTTTGCAAGGGGTATTATCTTAAGTTCATAATGATCCAGTCCGGACCGGGAATCTGTTGTAAAAAAACGTATGATAGGACGCTCTTCCGCGGTGCGTTTACCGGAAGATAATTGTACGGTAAATGCCGCCGGAGGAGTGGTGTCTATATTTAAGATGAAAGTGGAAATGCCGCCCCAAATACCATTTTTTCGGGCACGCACATGAAAGTACCATGCACCATCCTCCGGTGTTTCAAATGAAGCGGAGGTTTCCGTTGTTTCCGAAATAGTATCCGGTACGCCGTTCGGATCGCGATCGATAGTATAACTAAATTCGGACGCACCTTCCTTTGTCCATATAAGGACGGGATATGCGTTTTTATAAAAAAGATCTTGATTGGGATGCGTGGGACTTGATATATGAGGACCTTCCGGAGGAACAGGGCGAAAGGTAAAAGAAGAATGTGCCGTGTTTCCGAGAATATTCGTACCCGCGCCGTCATTGGCAAGGGTGCGTGTGCGGTTGCCAAAACGGATTTCTCCTCCTCCGGAGGCAATTACACGAAATGTCATAGTAAGGATAACCCCGTTAGACGTTTGAATACCGGGAGACGGAACACCGCCCACAAAATATACACGTCCTTCCTGATTTGAAAAAGTGGGTGGTGTTGCCCAGACCTCTACGAGTGATTTTCCTATTGAGGGGTTAATGATCTGGATTTTATCCCGAGGAAAAGATAACTCCGCTTCTATGAGGTTTACCGAATTTCCGGCCGTATTGATTATAATGGATACATCAAACGTGGATCCCACCAAAAACGATCCGGAAGACGGACTTAAATACAGCGATGCGTTTTCCGCCGCCTTTACCGGTGGGATGTTTCCGAATATAACCATTGTTATAAACAAAAACAAACCGAAAAATTGCCTGCCAGTGGGCATGTCTTTATTATACCGAGAGTATTTTCGGAAACCTAGAAAAAAACCTATATATGTGTGTATAAACAACGCTTCTAAAACCCGAAACGTTTCAAAAAAATTCTGGTAACAATAAGTAGTCCCACCGCTAATAACACACTTTCCCATCCGACAACAGGAAGGGCTTTATGAGAGGAAGCGGTTAATGCCGGTTTACGTTCGGGAGCATTTTGATCATTAGGTTTTAGGGGGGACGCGTAATATTGGTCGGGCTTTTCGGCGCGCTCGGAGAGTTTATCAAAGTGGATTTCATTAGGTACTCCTTTTACGAACGTATCAAATAATTCCTGCTCTTCCTCGGATGAAAGAGGTTGTTCGGGAGAAGGGATGGCGGCATACGCGCCGGATAATTCTTCCTCAAGTCCTGGTATAAATGTGTGCGTCCACTGCGAAAAGAGAATACTTAAATCAGCAAATGTTACAGCACCATCATGATTAAAGTCGGCGTGATTATCCGTACGATATTTTTGATCATCTCCGGCAAGATAAAGGAATATACTTACGTCTACAAGGTCAACGTTGCCGTCGCAATTGAGATCTTCCGGAATGCTTCCGTTTGCGCAGGGTAATTGCTCAACGATTTCCTCAATTTCTTCGGGAGAAATGTGGGGAACAAGCGGACGTATGAAGGGCAGGATATATATCGGTACATTACTTACGTCAACGGGAGCGGGAGAAGATGTGTCTGTGGAGGGTGAACTACTCGAAGGTGCCGGAAAATATAAAAATCCGCTTTTGAGGATAAAACTTGCGGCTGAAGATGTTCCTATGGCGTTTTGTCCCACGGATTCCAGTAAGATAAAATTAGAAGACGTTTCCCTGCCAGCTTCGGTATTAAGAACAGGATCCAATACCTGAAAGTTAGTTGATGTATACTCTGTGGCAAAAACCCCAAAGGGCAGTAACAATAATAATATGAAAAAGGATATAAGATTAACTTTACTCTTATGTTCATAAAAAAACCGGTTTTTGAAGATTACCACATCGTCTCGGAAATAATGATTTAAATAACGGTCAAACATATCAGGTTAAAAGATTTTTTATAAACTGAACAAAACCCTCCAGTGCCGAAGCGAAGAAACGATGAATTTCAGGGAGGAATACTTCTGATCCGCCTCCGCCTCCCCCGCCTCCGACATCTCCGTCACCTTCGGGTGGCGCTCCGCCTTCTTCTTCGCCACCGGGGCCTGCTGTTGCGCCCGTGGTGGTGGCGGATGCTTTATTTCCTTCTCCGCCCACGGGAGCACCTATTGATCCATCCGCACCGGAACCGACAAAGTTTGTGGTAAGTTGAGGATAGTTTGTATATGTATCCAGCGCCGTACCGTCACTTTTAACCATACGAAAACAAAAGTCTGCACCCGAAAACTGCGCCGATGGGTATTGTATCGGCCAATCATACTCAACGTCTTGCCCGTTTGTTACCGAATTAGGATTAGTGGCAGACGGACTTGCTTCCGTATATAAGCCGCCGGCGTCCGAACCGGTCAGGAGTGTGGTTGTTATGGTGCTTGAGTCGGAAAAAGCATTATCGTAGAGACGGAATGTTTTTTCGCTGTTTTTAGCACCTACGTTTATCCAATTTGTTTCATCTGAACAAGTATTTCCGCTCGTGAGCTCGGTATATTGCAATAGAAATGCTTGTGCATCAGCAGATAAATCCGATGTTCCTATGGTAATATTCTGGCGAATTCTGAAAATATCGCCGCCACCCACGCGTTTAAGAGCAATGGCGGCATTTTCCACAAGGGAGTTCCATGCGGTGGATGGGTTTAATGCATTTGTGTTTTCGTAAAAACGATAGATATTTTGGATAAAAGTGGATGTGACAGATGTAGTTGCCATGCTTATGCGCGGGTACTGTGTGTATACAAAACCGGTGGCATCATCTGCATTGGTGGCGCGGAAACAATAGGAATCCCCGTCCGCTTCGGATGTGGCTTCAATCGCCCATTCAAGTTCGGTAAATGCTGTAGCGGAAAGCGAAGTAGATGCCATACGGTTGGTGATATCCGCCATTTCTCCCGCGACAAATGTTTGTCCTGCCGGATCGGTGAGGTTTGCATTATTTGTGGTTGAAGCAGTGTGTCCGTTATAAAGGTTTCCCGTGGGTGACATTTTCCATGCGTAGGATGTGGAAGATGCCGCGTCTGCTACCGGCACCCATGTGGAAAGTGCGGAACAGCTGGTGTAGCCCGCGATGGTGGATGTGGCGTATTCAAGCTGATAACGGGTTGTCGTTGCCACCGCGCCGGAGTTGTTTATCACAAAACGAAGACGTGTAGTACTTCCGGTCGCTTGGCCGGTAATGGCGGTGTCTTCGGCGACGAGGAATGAGGCGGATCCATTGGTTTGTTCGGCATCAAACGTATGTGTTGTAGAACTTGCCATTCCATACCGATACTCCTGCTGTATCCATTCAGCGGAATGAGCGGAGGAGGAAATACGAACGTCGTCTATAATGCCGTTAAATGTTTCGCTGTCAGTTCCGGGTACTCCGCCAATAGCATATCCTTCATCAACATTTGTTATATTACCGAAAAAGAAGTTTATTGACGCGTTTCCAACTTGATATGTCGGTGTTTGTTTAACACCATTTACATAAAATGTGTTCCCGGATGAATTGGTGGCAAACACAAGATGATTCCAACCCGTAGGATTAGGAATATCAACCTCCGCTTCTATAGTACGACCCGAATAGGTATTGGCTGAGCCAAACATATCCCAATCATCGTTGCTGTTTATATAAAACTCAAGTTGACCATTGCTGTCAACGGCATCGCCAGCACTAAAATATCCTCTACTAGTACCACTCCCGGAAGCTTTTACCCATGCGGATACAGTTCCGCTCGTAAAGGCATCTAAACTGTTGCCTGTAAATCCGACATCATCATTACTGCCGTCGAAGTTCAGGGCACCATTCAACTTCCCCGTAGTCGCTTCATCACTATCAAAATTAGTCCCTATTCCCTCATTCGCATTACTCGTCGAATCTTCAAATTTTCGTGCGGCGGTAGACGTTGCCGACAGATGCCACACACCCGCATAATTACTATCCCATACACTGGAGGTAGCCGCGCCCGATGTGGTCGCGGTGTTATTATAGTACATCCAAATAAAGTCCGCGGTGGAGGATGCATTAAGCTGGGGGATTTTAACCCATACGGTTGATGTGCCGGTTTCGTCCCACTCTTCTATTTCGTGTTTAAGCATGGTAGTACCGTCGGCATCTACGAACCGTACATCGTCTCCATGAGGGAGTGTTTTTGAGTAGTCTATATTGATATCCCCAAATGTGTCGTCGTCAGTATCTGCCGTGAGCTTAATCGGCATGGGGAAGTTGGTGAGATCTGTTTGCGAGGGTATGTTATTAAATACAATTTTACGGCGGCTTAGGAAATCGTTGTCCCACCAGTCGCTGGGGGCGGTTCCTACCGACGTTTCCCCGCCATTATCCGCGCGCCACCGGTAATGGAGTTGATCAATTTCTGCGCCGGAAGCGGGTTTAAATGCCGCTACAGCCCCTACCCACACATCCGATCCTGCGTTATTCCAATACATACTCATTTGTCCCGTTGTTGTTGCAGATTTATAACTTCCTCCCGCAGAGCGGGCACCGGTATCGATAAGAAATATCTGATTTTGGGATGTGCCAGGTGTGTAGTTTGTGAGCGGAACACCTTCATTGCTATTAAAAGCATCAACAAGAATCGTATCTGCCTCCGTGGTGGTTATATCCATCTTTGGCTGGCTGTTAGCACTTCCCGTACCTGTTGCGTCCACAGGGTCGGTTTGTGCTGCCCCCGTGAATGAAACGGCGCTCGCTCCCCCTTCCCTAACTGTACCTCCCAAGGTAACGCGCACCGGATGAGTCCCTGTGTCCGGCGCAATAAGGTACCATATTTCCACATTTTTATTGCTTGCAGGCACATCATTTTGTACGGCAGGCGTGAGTGCATCTCCGTTATAAGTAATGCCGGAAATAACACGATCTTCGTCTGTAAGGTCATGAACAGAAACTTCCACGGCCAAAAGTCCGTTTGTATTATCACTCACCGTATGTTGCCATTGGATTGAAGTTATAGAAGATGTAGCGGTTGAATCACTGGTATTATCTACCGCCACATCTGCTTCCGCGTATGGGATGTCCAGTCCGGTTTGCTCAATTCCCAAGAAATGAAAGAAGGGTGATATGTTCGAAAAGAAAAGGCCAGTCATGACAAGAAATACCGTAAAAGAACGAAGTGTGCGGTGTATATATTTGCGTGTTTTTCGAGACATGAAGAAGGATAATTATTCTTTATACTAATGTGTTGGATTTTAGGCGGTATCAGGCGGCGGTTCTTCAGGGTTCGTTTCATTGGTTACCGGAGGCGTTGGTTCGGTTTCGATTTCGGGAGGAGTTTTATCTTCATTTTCCGGCAATGCTTCTTCTATGGGGGGCGCTTCCGGTAGCGGTTCGGTTTCGGGGACGGATATTTTCGGTTGAGGTTCTTCTTCGGGCGGTGCCGGAGGCGGAGCGGAAGTTTCTTTATTTTCCGGCAATGCTTCTTCTATGGGGGGTGTTTCCGGTGGTTCTTCAGAGTCGCTAGGGGGTATTTCCGGAGATGGTTCCTCTGTATTTGATGGCGTTTCCGTTTCCGGAGATGATTCTGTTTCTATAGGTGTTTCTACTGATGGCGGCGGGTCCTCGGTATTTTCTTCCGCGGGAGGAGTGGTTTCTTTTGCTCCGCTAAACAGATGAGTATTTTGTTCGCATGTGCCTGATACCGTTTTCAGTTCTCCTCCGCTTACATATACGCAGTACGGATACCCGCCTTCCGTATCATACAAAGTGGTCCCGAATGGCTTTGTTTCGGATCCTACCTCCAAACTGTCGGTGCGTACGCGTTCGGCATTTATTGTGCGCACTTTTAGATTACCGTTTTCATCTATGCTCCATGTACCATTTTCTGAGAGAATTCCGCGTATGTGTACAATATCGGCACCCCCCAAATCCAAAGACCCATCGAGTGGTTCAAATGCACCGGAAAGCTGGTTTATGGTGGTGGAAGCCGCATCCGCTTCTCCCGATGCAATAACCTTATCGAGCGTAGCATGGCCCAGATTGATAAATACAAGTATTTTTCGTATATGTGAGTCTGTCGTTGTGGCGGCATTGGCATAACTTTCAAGAGCGAATCCTACCGTTGCATCTCCCTCGTTTGCTTTTTGTCCCACGCCGGGAATAGAGGAGGCCGCGATACGGTCTCCTTTTTCAATAGCGCCGTTATCTTCCGATACTTTAACGGAAACACGTCCGGAAAGAGCTATGAGCGGTGTTGTACTTGTTGCTTCCCTGCCAGGCGCAAGGGTAATGTCAGAGCCGTTGATGGCAAGTGCGGGTCTACTGGAAACAATACCTACAAGAACAGGAGTGGTAGAGGAAGATATATAAGCTTTCTTTACCATTGCACGATCGGTTGTTGTGGTATCAATCATGGCAATATCTCCGGCGGAAAGAACTTCGGAAGCCGGGTATCGTTCAGCGACGTCGAATACGTCACCCGGATCATCGCTTGCAACACCGGCCGTGTCTACCCGAAGTCCGCCATTTATTTCGGTGTCGGGACAATGCGTGCCGGCGGTAATACATACCCCGCCTTGTACGGTGAGCGTCCAGATGTTTGTGGTAGAGGTTCCTATGCTGGTTGAGCCGGTAGAATTTATGGCAAATACTTCTTTTCCGGCATTTTTCAGATTAAAGAAGTCGCCGGTGAAGGAGCCGGAATTTTGACCCAGATTTATATCAAGCCCTACGCCGGTCATGTCAGTGGTCTCCTGGAACAGGCTTACTAACGTACCGGATGTAAGTGTATTTGAATATGCGCGAAGAGCGTTTCCTTGGGTGGTGCCGCGAGTTTCCGCTATAACACCGGCGGGTTCAAAGACACCGCCGGCGTCTCCGGTTGTTACCCCGCGTACGCCGAATGTGCGGCCAAATGCGGATATGGCAGTATTTTCTCCGAGCGTATTGGATCCCAGATGTGATTGTACTTCGAGTCCGCGTACGGTATTTCCAAGCGCGGTGGAATCATTAATTTTAATGAGTTGTCCTACGAGCGTATTTGAATGTGATGTTGGTGCGTTTGTTATGAATAGTTTATTGCCAATTTGTGTGCCAGCGCCGGCAAGATTAAAAGTAAATTGTTCGTCTATACCGCGTACGGTATAACTTGTGGATGCGGTTTGTCCGGCATAACCGTCTATGGCAAGAAATCCGCGCGGCGAAGTGGTACCGATTGCGCTCCGTCCATTTCCTTTCACGATAAAGGCGGGGCTGGAAGAACCCGTATCTCCCACAACAAAGCTTCGGGTATTTGATCCGTTTTGTTCAACGGAAAGTTGTGCCCAAGGGGTGGTAGTACCGATGCCCACATCGCCCGTGGTACCAATAGATAATCTTGTATTGGCTCCGCCCGTTTGTACTATATAATCTCCGCCGGATCTTATAGAGAGATTATCGGTTGAATGAAGATATTGAATATATGCAACCCCATTGTCATCAGAATCTCCAAAACGAATAGCTTCTATTCCCGTATTAGGTACTAATAACTGAATTCCTGCCGTAGTATCATCTTCTAAGGTAAGTGGTATTCCAGCTAATGGAGATCCTCCGGAGGCGCCCGAATACACATGCAATTGGTTTAAAGGGTTTTCAATACCAATCCCCACCCGTCCATTTCCTTTCACGATAAAGGCGGGACTGGAAGAACCCGTATCTCCCACAACAAAGCTTCGGGTATTTGATCCGTTTTGTTCAACGGAAAGTTGTGCCCAAGGGGTGGTAGTACCGATGCCGACGTTTCCCGATACTGTAAGCTGTCCCGCAATCGTCGAACTTGCGCTTGATACAAATCCGTCATCAAAGTGGAAGGCGAGACCATCACTTGCGGTGGATGAAGCAGTGTAGTATTTGGTGGTGCCGTAGGTCTGATAGATGAGATTTGGTGTTCCTGCGCCTCCCGAAGCATCCGATCCGCACACAATCGCTCCCGAAGCATCGGTGTCCAATGAATCACAGGATGGAAGATTGGTACGTAACGCATTAGCAAAGATACCGCCGGCAAACGTAGAGGTTCCGGTTCCCAGGATGGTTGCCGTTGCCGTACCTCCCACATTAAATCCATGTACGGCGTATAGATTGTTAACATTAATATCTCCGAAGAAGGTGGATGTTCCACTGCCAAGTCCGGTAAATGTTCCTGTTGCTATAATATTTCCCGCAGTAAGTTTATCGGAAAATTGTCCCGCACCCTGAACGGACAGAAGTCTTCCCGGTGTAGTAGTTCCAATACCGACAAAGCCGGAGGAATCAATGCGCATACGTTCGTTACGCGCAACACCACCAAAAGTAGTTGAGAATATTAAATCACCATTTTCAGAGTCGCTGGTAGCGTCCGATATGCGTCCGGCAATATATCCATATTCCTGGCGTGCGGGTTGGTCGTCTTGCAGAGAAAAGGCAATTCCTGATTCATCACTTACTGATTGGGAAAGACGCCATAGGCGTAATAAGGCAAACTGATCACCGCTACCTGTATTTTGAGCGCTGATCTGTGCAGGTAAAGCAATTCCATCGCTGAATGCATGGAGTCTAAATTCCGGAGCTTCTCCAATTCCCACATTCCCTTTTGCGTCAATCATGAAAAGTGGTGTTGATGTTCCGTTATCTCCTACTACGAGGCTTGGATTTATACCATTCTGTTCTATGGCAAGAGCGGCAGAATTCCACGGTGTACTCGTCCCAATCCCCACATTTCCGCTCACTGTAAGCTGTCCTGCAATCGTTGAACTTGCGCTTGATACAAATCCGTCATCAAAGTGGAAGGCGAGACCATCACTTGCGGTGGATGAAGCAGTGTAGTATTTGGTGGTGCCGTAGGTCTGATAGATGAGATTTGGTGTTCCTGCGCCTCCCGAAGCATCCGATCCACACACAATCGCTCCCGAAGCATCGGTATCTAATGAATCACAAGACGGCAGATTAGTACGGATATCGTTGGCGAAGATACCGCCTACGAAGGTAGAGGTGGCAGTTCCGGTTGCGGTAATAAAGCTTGTGGTAAGTTCTCCCGCAATAAGAGCATTGCCGGTGACACTGAAAAGTTTAGCCGGTGTACTTGTTCCAATCCCCACATGTCCCTTTGGATCAATAAAGAAGAATGGCGAAGATGTTCCCGTATCTGCTACTACGAATATCGGCTTGCCACTTGGACTTGTTGTCGCTTGTTCTATGGAAAACCGTCCCCATGGCGTGGTGGATCCAATACCGACAAATACATTTTGCACGGATCCTCCTCCTGAAGATTCACCGTATACGGTTATTGCCGGTTTAGAGTCTAGTTGTGCTGAGTAGCTTTGAATAACGCCTGTGGTGGTGGTGGAGACAGGAAGATTCACCCATGAAACCAGCGCTCCGGCATCTTCGCCAAAAGAAAGAGATCCAAGTTCTAAGGAATCAGCTGATGTAACACCATTATATGAATTATATTGAAAAGCGCCTCCGTCAACGGTTAATGCGCCATTAATGGATGTGGTTGCTCTTCTATTTGACGATGTGTGGATAGAGATAATGGGGGAATTACCGGTTGCGGTTGATGTTGCAATATTCCAAGCTCCCCATGTATTATCCACAATCGTTGAAGTTGCAGATGTTTGGTATGAAAAAAGGAGACTTGCCGCCGATGATGAACCGTAGCGTATTTCCGGTGAATCAAAGAAAGCACGCCCATTAAGCGAGAATGTTCTCGCGGGCGTACTTGTTCCAATCCCCACATTTCCGCTCACTGTAAGCTGTCCTGCAATCGTTGAACTTGCGCTTGATACAAACCCGTCATCAAAGTGGAAGGCGAGACCATCACTTGCGGTGGATGAAGCAGTGTAGTATTTGGTGGTGCCGTAGGTCTGATAGATAAGATTTGGTGTTCCTGCGCCTCCCGAAGCATCCGATCCACACACAATCGCTCCCGAAGCATCGGTGTCCAATGAATCACAAGACGGCAGATTGGTACGTAACGCATTAGCAAAGATGCCGCCGGCAAACGTAGAGGTTCCGGTTCCCAGAATGGTCGCCGTTGCCGTACCTCCCACATTAAATCCATGTACGGCGTATAGATTGTTAACATTAATATCTCCCAGGAAGGTGGATGTGGCGGATGATGTTATCTGCAGATCTCCCGAAGACCGCAGTACCCCGCCGGACAATGTTAGTCCGTCCGAAGATGCCAGGCCAACGGAGGAAATACCACCACTAAAGGTACTGGTAGCTGTTCCCGTATTCGTAAGAGCACCGGCAATCTGGAGAGTACCCGCAATCGTCGAACTCGCGCTTGATACAAATCCGTCATTGAAATGGAATGCAAGCGTATCAGCCGCGGTGGATGAAGCGGTGTAGTATTTGGTAGAGCCGTATGTTTGGTATATGAGATTAGCCGGATTACTGGTACCGGCATCATCCGATCCACATACAATCGCACCACTCGCATCGGTATCAAGAGAATCACAGGATGGAAGATTGGTACGTAACGCATTAGCGAAGATGCCGCCTACGAAGGTGGAAGTACCGGTATCTCCCCGGATAGTTGAGGTACCTGTTCCGCCGATAGCAAGAGCAGTGCCGTATATCGCGAGTTCTCCTCGGAATGATGATGTGCCGGCACTACCGAACAATTGAAGTCCGGTGAATGTTTGTCCGTCTTCCAGGTTTACAAGGGATTTATCGGCGACAAGTGTATCGAGTTCACTAAAGGTATCGATTTCATACTGGGATACGAGAGTGGATGTGGAAACCCAGCCGGGAATTCCCCCTGTTGTAATGGAGAGTATGTCTCCGCGTGTTCCCGCCGCCAGCTCCGATATGGTACCGGCCGCCGAACCATACAGAATATCTCCCGCTCCTATGGCCCCTCCCGCAAAGTCATTACCGTCATATGTTCCCGTATATGCGCCATCCAACGCTTCCGCCGCACAGACAATCGCACCACTCGCATCGGTTACGAGTTTACTTGCCGAATCACAAGACGGCAGATTAGTACGGATATCGTTGGCGAAGATACCGCCTGCGAAGGTAGATGTTCCTCCCCCTGATACGGTGAGAGCTTTAGTAACGCCTAAATGATTGATTGAAAGTCCTCCTAATGTAGAAGTAGCATCTGTTCCTTTAATGGTAGAGGATGCTCCCCCGCCAACTTCAAGAAGTCCCACAACACCCAGGTTTGATTGTATGGTGCTTGATCCTGCGCCAAGTACGGTAAGTTCCCCCGAAACCGCTACATCATATGTTGTTGATGATGTAAGTGCTTTTCCGGGTGAAAGGGATATGAAGTTACCCCAGTCATTCGTTCCCGCCGCCGCCGAAGCATCCGATCCACACACAATCGCTCCCGAAGCATCGGTGTCCAATGAATCACAAGACGGCAGATTGGTACGTAACGCATTAGCAAAGATGCCGCCGGCAAACGTAGAGGTTCCGGTTCCCAGAATGGTCGCCGTTGCCGTACCTCCCACATTAAATCCATGTACGGCGTATAGATTGTTAACATTAATATCTCCCAGGAAGGTGGATGTGGCGGATGATGTTATCTGCAGATCTCCCGAAGACCGCAGTACCCCGCCGGACAATGTTAGTCCGTCCGAAGATGCCAGGCCAACGGAGGAAATACCACCACTAAAGGTACTGGTAGCTGTTCCCGTATTCGTAAGAGCACCGGCAATCTGGAGAGTACCCGCAATCGTCGAACTCGCGCTTGATACAAATCCGTCATTGAAATGGAATGCAAGCGTATCAGCCGCGGTGGATGAAGCGGTGTAGTATTTGGTAGAGCCGTATGTTTGGTATATGAGATTAGCCGGATTACTGGTACCGGCATCATCCGATCCACATACAATCGCACCACTCGCATCGGTATCAAGAGAATCACAGGATGGAAGATTGGTACGTAACGCATTAGCGAAGATGCCGCCTACGAAGGTGGAAGTACCGGTATCTCCCCGGATAGTTGAGGTACCTGTTCCGCCGATAGCAAGAGCAGTGCCGTATATCGCGAGTTCTCCTCGGAATGATGATGTGCCGGCACTACCGAACAATTGAAGTCCGGTGAATGTTTGTCCGTCTTCCAGGTTTACAAGGGATTTATCGGCGACAAGTGTATCGAGTTCACTAAAGGTATCGATTTCATACTGGGATACGAGAGTGGATGTGGAAACCCAGCCGGGAATTCCCCCTGTTGTAATGGAGAGTATGTCTCCGCGTGTTCCCGCCGCCAGCTCCGATATGGTACCGGCCGCCGAACCATACAGAATATCTCCCGCTCCTATGGCCCCTCCCGCAAAGTCATTACCGTCATATGTTCCCGTATATGCGCCATCCAACGCTTCCGCCGCACAGACAATCGCACCACTCGCATCGGTTACGAGTTTACTTGCCGAATCACAAGACGGCAGATTAGTACGGATATCGTTGGCGAAGATACCGCCTGCGAAGGTAGATGTTCCTCCCCCTGATACGGTGAGAGCTTTAGTAACGCCTAAATGATTGATTGAAAGTCCTCCTATAAATGATGACGTTCCTGATCCATTCACATGTAAAAGACCCTCTGTTCCAAGGTTATTCCCTGCATTGATATATCCGGTTACATCTACGTTGCCAGCAAAGGTAGAAGAACCTGTGGAATCAACCGCCAAAACACCATCGTTTATAAACACATTACCCTCAAAACTTGAAGATGCTTTTGAAAACAACCCTCCCGTAAATTGTATTATTGATGATGTGGCGTTTATGTTTTCACCCGTTGTATGCGTCCAGGCGAATGTGTCGGTACCGGCATTATCCGATCCACACACAATAGCTCCCGAAGCATCGGTATCTAATGAATCACAGGATGGAAGACCGATGGAAAGGCCGCCGGCTGATGTGCCAATAGCAAGACCGCCCGCTAAGGTGGAAGTACCGGTTGTTTCTCCGTTTAAGATGCCGCCTGTTATGGTAATACCTTCACTTGATGCCAGTCCGCCGCCGGTGATACCACCTACGAAGGTGGTTGTACCGGTACCCGTAAAGGTTACGGTAGAAGTCGCCGTAAATGATCCCACTTTTAAGTCGCCTGTAATAAGAGCACTTCCATCAAGCGAAAATCTTCGTGCCGGTGTTGAGGTAGCTATTCCTACATTACCAGAGGCTGTAACCGTAAGAAGCGAATTACTGCTTGAGTCCGTTATATCAAACAATGAAGCGGTCTGACTGGCGGCGGCAATAATACTTAAAGGAGTTGCGGTGGTAGACGTTGCGTGCACAGAGAGAACAGCGGAGGAAAGCGGTAAGCCGGATCCTATTGAAAGCTGATCTCCGGCGGCGGTGAGGCGCACAACACTACCATCGTCGGTGAAACCACCAGCAGATGCCGCCGTACAGAGTCCGTTAGCGGCCGTACAAATACCGGAGCCACCGATAAGCGATTTGCTTGAAATTTCAAGTTTGCCAAGAAGGGTGGAAGTTCCGGTGCCGCGAATATCAAGAAGTGAGTAGCCGATAATATCTCCGGTTGCTTGTACGGTGGAAGATGCGTATACGGAACTTCCTGTGGATGTGGCAAAAATATTCCCACTGATTTCTATATCTCCACTGGCATTAAGGAGTAATACATCTCCTACTCCAACGCCGGCATCGGCACCATCTACCTTGTCGGCATTAACGGAATACCCCGTGGAAAGAATACGCTGGCGAGGTGCTAATGTTTCGAAGGTGGCGTCATCGCTAGATACCTGCACTTCCAGATAATAACTGTCGTCATTAAAGTCGAGTGTAAGTTCGTCGCCACCGTTTGATGTATCCCCCACACCGATATTAAACACACCATCCGTTACGGTGGAGGACATAGATGAGGGTGCGCCTGCCGGCCACAGTTTTGTTCCTGCAGAATCGGCATCGTAGATGGCGAATTTAAAATAGTAAGTAGTTCCTGATGAACCTCCTAAGAGATCCCCTGCAGAATTAGCAAGACGTCCTTGGTAACTTAAAATTTTTGGCGTACCTTCCGCCGCACGCGCACCAAACACAAGCGCAAACACTAGGGTGCTTACAATCAAAAGGCGCGACAGAATCGCATTCAGTTCTTTTGTGGTAAATATGTTACGCACGAAAAAATTTTATATATTCATTATAGATAAAATATGCTTATAATTTAAGTAAAAAATGCACAAATGTGTGCATAAAATAGGATATTTTTAGATATAAACAACACTAAAAAAGTCTGAAAAATTTTCAAACTTTATCATGAGTACGACATTAATCTATTAGAAGTCAAATCGCCAGGTTTTCATGATTTCGGCAAGCCATTTATCATAGCTTTCCGCCGTTGTTATTTGATATAATAATCTATTTTTAATAATCCATACTTCGCGCGTACGACCAAGGGTGGGATCGGTACTGAAAAAAATAAGTGCCCGAGCACCTGAAGATTCCGAAACGCCTATAATTGCCTCTTGAGGGTATTCCACTGGTAAATCAGGTAGATCTTGAGCTATGCGTTCGGGTGTCATTACGGTCATTGTTTCATCGAATGGCAAAATAAATATTTGAAAACTTTTATCAGTTTTTTCCTCCTGTACAAGCACTATTTCTCCCCCACTTTCCTTAAAAGTGGCAACGGTAAGATTTTTAGGAAATGAAAATGAAAAACCATATACATCGTGGTGATATATGTTCATTCCTTCTTCATTTCCCGGCATGGTATAGTTTGGCGGCGTATACTCATCAATTGTTTTTTGTACGCCGTGTCCAAACAGGTTGCCCAAAAAACTACTCCTTAATTTTAACGGTAATTCTGCTGTTGTCATGCTATTTGGTTGTTTTTGGACAAACGAAACTATGCCTCCCATTATCCCGAGACTTATAAACACGCCAATAATGGTTTGCGTTTTGTTGAGTATCACTCCTCCAGTATATCATTCTGGTCGTTATTTCCGAATTATTGGTATTTAAATCTTAATTCATCACTGCACCCTCCCCCAATTCCCGTTCATCAGACTAAAGTCTATGGAGTTTACAATACCATCGGTATTAAGATCCGATTGCGTATTTGAAGTAAACCATTGGGAAGACATAATACTCCAATCTAAAGAGTTTACGGTACCGTCAGAGTTGATGTCGCCTATAAGGGGTTGAAGAGATTGCGTCACCCCATTCACCACTCCCGAATACCCCGATGTATTCCCTGCTCCGTCTATGGCTCTCACTCGATACCGATATGTCGTATTAGCAGAAAGTCCCGTATCAAAATATGTTTGTGTTGCTTGCCCTGAGCTTGTCGAAAGGGCTATCTGAACAAAGGTGGTACAAGAAGCACCCGTACATCGTTCTACACGATAGCCGGTTACCCCTATGTTATCGGTAGATGCATTCCATGAGAGATTGATCTGGGAAGAAGAGACAGCGGTTGCGGAGAGGTTAGTAGGGGTTGAAGGTGGGGTGGTGTCGGGTGCTGTATTTTCGCTTGGCGGACCAATATAAGAGCGAGAATATATTATGTTATCAATCTCTGAATAACCGGTTTTGGGATCAGCGGGATTCATAAAACCTAGGATCATAATATAACCCATGTCAGGACAAGTGGACCCACCGCAAGTATTAGCACCTGTAAAATGGTATGCTAAATTTCCATCTACCCACATTTCCATAAGACTGTTACTTCCAGTACCAAGTTTAAAATGCGCTTCTACTGTGTACCAGCGATTCTTTTCAAAGCGAACAGCATTAGTATTGTTGGCGGATTGTCCGGGTGGAAGTGGTGGGCAATATTCTCCATCATTTGGTCGTCGAGCAAAATTTGATCCGTATCTCATATTCAGAACATCATTAAAATTAGTGAATGTTCCTCCTATATTACAGTAGTAATCTTGCGTAAAATAAAGTCCATTTTCATATTGAGCGGAAGGCGGATCAATAAAAGAATTTGGAAGTGCCCATATGCCAATTTTATAATCAAGATCAGCCGGCCATGTATGATCTGAAGAAAAATAAATTTGTGCCCGCGCGTACCATTCCTGGGCGCCTGTTCCTAAAATTGAAGAATCAAGCCAGCCAGCAATGGTTCCATTCCCCGTACTAGTATTAATACCAGTATTAACATCGGTAAATCCTTGTGTTTTAGAGATTCTCCATACTCTGTTAGTGGGGGAGAAACCAAGAAGAGGAACGGTGCTATATTGATGACTTCCTCCTCCTGCCCAACATATATCCTTTTCTATAATGGCCGGATTCCCCCATGTAGAATTACAATTATTGTTCCCATAATTAATAATATCCTCCCCCTCAAAATCTTCACAGAAAAACACATCAGGATTGGTGTTGCAAATAGATTCTGTGTATGGAATTGTCCGTGTCGGCGCTCCTCCATTTCCCCCACCCCCTGTCACGCCATTCACCACTCCCGAATACCCCGATGTATTCCCTGCTCCGTCTGCGGCTCTCACTCGATACCGATATGTCGTATTAGCAGAAAGTCCCGTATCAAAATATGTTTGTGTTGCTTGCCCTGAGCTTGTCGAAAGGGCTATCTGAACAAAGGTGGTACAAGAAGCACCCGTACAT